>Ga0116171_10000093_pt1 | contig 87918 bp, 90 predicted proteins | sample AD_JPNHW2_MetaG_FD_89798 | JGI IMG/M metagenome (GOLD analysis project Ga0116171, IMG submission 89798) | Active sludge microbial communities of municipal wastewater-treating anaerobic digesters from Japan - AD_JPNHW2_MetaG | ecosystem: Engineered > Bioreactor > Anaerobic > Digestate | place...
AAAAACGGTAATAAAAAACAAAATTGGCCTAAGATATTTATCAGATACGAAAGATTTCCAAATAATTTCAATGAACACCTGATAAGTCAGTTGCCGATAAACATCCCTGAAAAATGTATAGATAAGCCAGATGACTTGTTAATACCTTTTCAAATACACATAAAAGATGAGTATCTATTTCATACGCCCGATTTATCGATGAATTTATCAAAAATGTTGATTAAAAACGAAACGGATTATAAGTTTATTGAAACTCCCAATTTAATGCCATTCTCTGCCAACTCAGAACATGGAAAAGCAATTCGAAAGGATAAAAAAACATTTTTTTATAAAAAAATGTTAAACGAAAATAGGTATCAAACAGAAATTGACGGTTATTCAAGACTCTCAAGATATTATCGAAAAATTCAAAAACCAATTTTACTGAAAAATAATTCTACGACAGTGCTATATAAATGGAGTGATTATGGTTTGTTGTCTGAAAGGTGGATAAAAAAGTTGGAGAGTAGTGATTTGGAAAAGATAATGGAAATTGAAATGCGAAAAAATGGAGAAATATTAAATGCCTATTTATGCTCTTTGGGTAAGTTTTCCGTATCAGATTCAAATATTCAAAATTTATATTTGGATAGACTAAACAATCGAGTAACTCAGTTTTATCAGGGTCAAAAAGTATCCACACCAAATGGCGAAATAATAACAACGGAACGACTATTTGAACTAAAACCAATTATTAATGGGGTAAAATATTTATCAATTAACGAAATAATCAATAAGTCTATTGGTGTACTTTCCAACAAAAAGTTACTCGATAGTGTTTTGGTTTGTGGTCTGGGTGATAGCCACGGTGGGAACGTGATGATTAACTCTGATTTAAGTGATTATCTGTTTATTGATTATGAATTCTCAGGAATTCACTCTCCCTTTTTAGATATTGTTAAACCTTTGTACAACGATTGTTTCTATGACGTGCTATATTCGCCACTTATAAAACAGAAAGTTAATATTGATGTTTTGATTAAAGAAAATAATTTGATTATCAATCACAATTTTGAAATTAATGATTTTAGAAAAATGTTAATGGTGGCAAAAATGGATGGTATTATTTTGCCTTTTATTAAAACTGTGCGACTAAACTTAGATTTTAATACAAATTCACCCTACCAAGAAATATTAAATAGTGGATTGTTTTGTGCTGCCTTTTTGACAAAAAATATAACAGAATATCCAAATAATTATTTTTGGTTGAATCTGTCTTATTCAGTAATTATGAGTAACTTTTGTCAAAATTATTTAAATTTAAAAAACAATGAAACAAAAAATCGTTGAGGAAATGCTGGATACTTTAAGAAGTCAATTTGAAGGAGTTAATGAAAAGAGTGGTTATTCATACCGTTATTATCACTCTCTTAGAGTTTATCAAAACTGCCTAAAGTTGATAAAGATGGACTGGTTAAAAGAGATGAAATTTGATAAAGATGCTTTAATTGTGGCCTCCATATTTCACGATATTGGAAAAATAAAAAGAATTAATGATAAGAGGGAAATTGTGGGTTCTGAGGAGGATGGTACACCTCATGATATTTTGGGTGAACAAATAGTGGGTGATTTTATTGGAGACTTATTCGAAATAGAGTTTGTTAATAAAGTCGCCAAAATAATTGGTGGTCATCACGGTAGAAATCAAACAGAATTTGAATCAAAAATTTTACATGATGCCGATATTTTAGATAATCAAGGAGTTCTGACTATTTGGAGAAATATTGCATTTTCGACTCAAGAAAGACGGAGTATTATTGACATGTTGAATTATTGGAAGAATGGGGCAAGAGAGAAAGCTATAAATAAATTAAATGACTTTTATTTTGACCAAATCAAAGAGATAGCTAAAAAAAGATTTGAAAAAATAGATGAATTGTATCGTAACTTAGAATTGGAACAGAACTCTGAGGACTATTGAATATGACAGAAAATAGTTTATACCTACATGCCTTAGTCAAGGCTGCAGGTGAAGGTGCTAGAATGCAAGAAGTTACGGGAGGGAATATCCTTAAATCATTAGTCGAAGTTCAAGGTGTACCGGTCAACGACTTTTACAGTTCTATTAAACCAACTCAAAACGAACAATTAAAAGAACAAATTCTATCTGTTTTGAAATCAAATCTGAGCTATGGTCATCGTCGAATTACCCTGGCTTTAGGTATTAACAAAAAAAATTGGAATGGTCATAAAACAATTTAATTCCAGATTTATCCACCAGACACACTAATGATTTAGTTATCAATGCCTTTTTTAATACTTTTGAAAACAAGGGAGCATCGCCCAAATTTGTCCATTTGGATCAGGGTGTCGAATACAACTGTCATGATTACACCAAGCTGATTACTGATCCGGGGGTCACAGTATCAATGAGTAAGAAAGCTTCACCCTGGGAGAATGGTCATCAGGAATCATTTTATGATAATTTCAAAACTGATTTAGGATTGGAGTTTGATAGATTTAATTCAACTGGTGAATTTGTAGAAGCTATCACTAAACCATTAATTACTACAATCAAAGAAGAATCCACACCAGCTTAAAGATATCCCCAGTTCAATTCAAACAACTTTATCTTCAAAAACTAAACCTCATAGAAAATATGTGATATTTTACCCTATTACAGGACATTAAATCGAAAAATGTTGTTTTTGGAAAATATACACTAACAGATTAGGACAATATTTGACTAGCAGGTGGGTTGGATAGAACTTTGGCTCTTTGCCTACCGTCGCTTCGCCATGGCGGGTAAAGCAGAGCTTGTGGATCAGGAACCTTTCTGTCCTTATAACACTATTTTTTATATAATACCTAGTTTATTTTAACTGATTCAATTATCTTTAATACACTTTCAAGTGTTTGTTCATTAGGTATGTCATTATTTTTTGTTTCTCCGCCACAATTAGTTCGATGATGTCGAATTTTAATAACAAAAAGAAGCCTTTTATCCACCTTAAAATAATGTTCACTAATTCCACCAAAGCCAATGCATTCATTTGACTCCGGGTAACTTTCTCCAAAGGCCTGTTTGGAAAATTTATAGTATTTATTGTTTACATTAACCTGGCGCAACTCAGATTCATAATCACTCTCAGAAAAAAATTCTAATTGGTTTAAAGTTAAAAATAAATTATATTTTGAAGTATCAATATTCGAAATATCAAATATATATAAGACAGGTTCTACCTGTTTAGATGGTAAAAAAGATAGATAACTATATTTTTCTCCAGCAATATCCTTATCAGCCTTCTTTTCGACAGTGAATTCTTTTTCGTTATATTTATAGCTAAGATTATCTAATAATGTTGACGAAAAAATCTCTGATATTGTTGGAACGATTGTATTTGTAGGTATTAATTTTTTTATCGGAATATTTTTTTCAGAAGACTGATTAATAGAACTGTGTGTAATTTGTCGATATAAATAACCAAAATAAAAACTCCCAAAAGGTAACGTAATTAAAATAATTAATAGAAGTGTTTTGGGTATAGATGTTATTTTTTTAAACTTACCAGCAGTTAATTTCATAGGTAAATATCCCACAAAATAGAGTTGTTTACAAACATTTCAGATTTTGGCGGACTTTGTCCGCCGGGGCGAGCTTCAGCGAGCGTAGGCGGAGCATTGGGGTCTGGAACTTTTCTATCCTTATAACCAAACTAAAAAATTAAATCACCGAGAATTATTTCCAATGTTTCTTCGGGTGTTTGATGTGTAGTATTAATTATCTTTCCAAAAGAGGGTTTGTTAATTCCAATCTCATAGTGATGTTTAATTCTTTCTCTTTCCCAATCGTCTAATTTTCTATTTCCCCTATCTTTTACAACTTTATCCAAATCTAAATTCAAAGTAAAAAAATAAACTTTAGTTTTTTCTTTCAAATTATTTTTAATATATTCATAATTTTTTTCAGATAAGGGGTAAGGTATCACCACATTTAAGTTGTTTTTATCAAAATTTTCAATCAATGAAATTGCATTCTCTAAATTTATTGGAATTGCTTTTTCTATTGGCATCCATTCTATAAATTCACGAAGATTATCAATTTCCAAAACAGCACAGTTGCCAATTTTATTGGCCAATAATTTAGCTAATGTCGATTTTCCTGAATTTATTGAACCATTTATAAAAATAATCATTCCGAATTATACAATGTCACAACACAGGTGGAAGGGATGAGAGTCGAAATAACAGGCTATATATAAATATGTTTATTTTTATTGGCAGGTTAGGAGTTATTTTAACTAAGTATTTAGTAAATCGAGTATTACAGGATTTTGATGTTAATAGTAATAAAAAATTGAAAAATATGTAGGAACCTATGGGATTTTTAGTTAGAGTGATTGGGTCTAGAACCAATCTATCCTTATATAACTAAAAATCAAACTTAATTAAAGGAACAAACATCTCGTTTGAGCTAGTCCCACCATGGTTGCCAATATGACATTCTTTTTTTTCAGTCAATAAAAAATCCTTTATTATGTAGTTTTCTTTCATTACTAAAATATAATCACCAATTCTGTCAATTAATTTTTTATTTGGCTCAAATAAACCAAAAACTCCTTTATTTAAAAGATCGACACTCTTATAAATTTCACAACAATGACTTAAATTGTCTTTAATATAGTTTTCGAATTGCTGAGTTTTTTGAGGGCGAATATAACAATAAGCAACTCTAGGTTCACCAGATAAAGGCATTATTAAGGTTTCAATTAATTTTGGGTGATTTTGAAGAAGAATTATTTTTGACTTTTCAGTAGTATCAATTAATCCATGATCAGCAGTAATAATTAAAGCGGTATTAGTCCCTTCTAATGATTTTGAAAATGATGATATTTTCTTATCAAGTTGCCAAAAATGATTATTTACTTTTTTACTAGCACAACCGTCTTCATGACACAGAGTATCAAATTTGTCCCAATAAGCATAAATATATTTTCTTTTATTTGATGATTTAATGGTTTTTTTAATTTGTGAAAATAAATCATTAAAATTTTTATAACTCAAAAGAGTGTTACTTTTTTTATTTACTTTGCCGTCAACAATATGGTCGGGATAAATGATAAAAGCTGATGATTTAATTTTATCCACGATTCTTTTTTCTGTAAAAATATCTTTTCTTTGGATATTATCATTAGTAAAATTTTGACCACCATATCTTGATTTAAAAGGTAAAATTTTAGTTAAAACTCCAATTTCTTTTAAGAACATAAACCACCCAGTAATACCATGTTGTTGAGGAGCAACTCCAGTTTCTAAAGCAGTGACCGCACTGGCAGTAGCACTAGGGAAAACAGAAGTTATTTTATTAAGACAATGTTTATTTAATTCAGAGTCTTGTCCATATTTCTGAATATATTCATAACCCAGACCATCAATAAGTAAGAGAACAATATTCTTATATTCTTTTAAATCTTCAAGTTCTTTTAAAGGAACATAAGGAGAATTAATATTAAAAGCTTTCAATATGGAACTGGTTAAATTCACGATGCTATGCTCATAATCAGGATAAATCATGTTAATCGAATTATACCAGTGTTACAGGCTACTTTACCGAAAAATGTTGTTTTTGAGAAAAATACAGGGGAAAGTTAGGGGTTAGTAGCCATAGTCCTAATGCTCTCGGAGTAGCCCGCCGTCGCTTCGCTATAGCGGGTAAAGCGGAAGGGGGGGGAGTCGAACCCCCATGCCTCTTACGAGACGCGGGTTTAGCAAACCCGTGCCTTACCATTCGGCGCACCCTTCCAAAAGACTTCACAAGTATATCAAATTTAAGCCAAATGCTTTATTATTATTTCAATGGTAGAGAATCAAAATCTAAATAACGAAGTCAATGATTTGTACGAAGAAAAAGTGCTCTTTGAATGGGAGGCCCCCGAGCGACCTTATCAAAAAAAAGGTAAGGATTTTTGGGTTACGGCTATTGCCATTTTGATTTTAGTATCCGTTATTTTGATTTTTATCAATGAATTATTTTTAATTATGGCACTAATTTCGGTATTATTTGTTTACTACGCTCTTTCCTCTGTCCCTCCGGGAACTGTCAAAAATAAGCTGACAAACCGGGCAGTTTATTTTGGTGAACTGCGTTATGAATGGAACGGACTACAAAATTTTTGGTTCAAAAAAAGTCTTTCAAATCAAACGATTAATTTTGATACCACGCTCCGATTTCCCCAAATGGTCTCGCTCGTTATCAATCCCGAAGATCAGGAAAAAATAAAAGAAATTGTGATTAAGCGGATTCCCATGCTGGAAAACTCCCCTACCTTTGTTGATAAATTAACGAAATGGTTTGCGGACAGACTCCCTCTTGAAGATAGACAAGAGGACAAAAAAGGGTAATTAAGGTATAATTCGATACAAGGTACCCGTAGCTCAATTGGATAGAGCATCGGCCTGCGAAGCTGAAGGTTAGAGGTTCGATCCCTCCCGGGTACACCAGCAATAGATAATTGGCAGTTTGAGTCAAGGAGGGTTGGCCGAGTGGTTTATGGCGCTCGCTTCGAAAGCGTGTGGGAACAATCCCGCAGAGGTTCAAATCCTCTACCCTCCGCACTAATTTAGAAAACGAATATAATGGTATTTATGCATAGAAAAAAAGGTAATTTTATAATCCTGATATCAGTAATTTTGACTTTGAGTTTGTATTTATTATCGAAAGCTGATTTGAAAATATTGTGGAGATTTCCCTGGTTGAGCGCAAGTCAAATGATGTCTCTGGTGGGAACAGTGTTGTTGTCTTTTACTTTTGTATTGGGAAGTAGGTCAAAATTTTTGGAAAATTGGTTTGGAGACTTGGGTAAGGTAAATAAAAAACACCAGAGACTTGGAAAAATTTCATATTTTTTGTTGTTACTCCACCCGTTATTGCTGGTGGTAAACGTATTACTAAATGTTAAGGCGGCGACTGATCTTATATATTTATCCCAAAATAACGCATCTAACTTTGGAGAATTGGCTTTATTTTTGATGACAGCGTTGTTGGTTTTGACATTGGTAATAAAACTGCCTTATCACATTTGGATAATCAGTCATGATTTTATGGGTTTGGCGCTTCTTTTAGGAATTTTCCATGTGTTTTTAATCGAAAGTGATGTGTCTCGTTATTTACCTCTTAGATGGTGGATACTTTTTGTGTTAGGGGTGGGAGTTTATTTTTATGTGTATAAAGTATTTTTATATAAATGGTTGGGGCCAAAACATGAATATTTGGTCAAAAGAGTAAAAAAAATCGGGGATATTTCGGAGATATATTTGGAACCAAAATCAAATCCGATAGCTTTTTTACCCGGACAATTTGCCTATTTAAGTTTTGATGATCCAGAATTAAAAGAGGTGCATCCTTTCAGCTTTTCTTCCTCACCTGATAATAAAACCGTGCGTTTTTCCGTAAAAATATTAGGTGATTATACTTCGAGGTTGAAAAAATTAAGAGCGGGAACAAAAGCAGTAATTTGGGGAGCGTATGGAAAGATGTATCGTGGGTTTTATACAAATAAGGAGGTGGTGTGTATTGCCGGAGGAATAGGGATTACCCCGTTTTTGAGTATGTTGGAATTTGAAATAAACCACCCAATAAAGAGAAAGATTGATTTATTTTATAGTGTAAAATCAAAAAACGAAGCAATATATGACCGGGAATTAAAAGGATGGGAGGATAAACTGGATAGATTTGTTTATCATCCAAATTTTGATGATTCCAAGCCAAGATTAACTGTGACAATAATTAAAAAGACTATCGGATCGTTAGAGAACAAACTGTTTTACCTGTGTGGGCCGAGATCAATGATGGAAAGTATGATAAAACAATTAAAAAGTGCCGGAGTGAAGGATGATTCGATAATATTTGAGGATTTCAATTTTAAATAATTAACAGTAGTTGACATAGACTCTGCAATTAGAGAGTTCCATTATTAAAAAAGAAATATTGGAATTAAGAGGAAGCTAAAAGAGTGGAAACGGAACATTTTTCATTTGTTAAAATGGGTAATGAATAAAAAAAGCGGAGTAATTTTAATCATCGTAATAATTTTAGGAATTTTGGGATTTATGAGCCTAAATAAGAAGCCGAAAACGATAGTGCCAACTCAAACAAGCACCGACAAAAAAGAACAAAGTTTTCTCATTGATGGCTTCCCCATCGACAAAGTCCCTCTCTATAAACTGACGGAGGTTAGCTCAAGTAAAATTTTTATCAATACTGATCCGGAGAATATTTCAACTTTTGATGATAAAAATTTTGCCTATTATAATGTTGTTTTTGAGACAGAGGCAACTCAAAAAGAATTTTTTGATTATTATAAAAACTTATTTGAAAGCCTAATTGCCGATGAGACCGAAAGCCGGGAAATGGTTAAGGGGAAAATTGGAGAGTACCGAGTCTCGGCAGCCTATTATGGCGAAAATAAAACGGGCTATATTCAGGTACACCTCGCTAATTATCAGGATGAAAATTTGAATAAATATTTTATTGACTATCCTGAGATATTTCAGCCAAATGAAAAGCTAGTTGAACACGAAAAATCCTATGGTCTTCTCAATCAAAAAGGCGGAGAAATTGAATATACTAAATACTTTACGGTCATAGACAGCGGAGATCAAAATAATGATGGAAAAGATGATGTGGATGAATTTTTAGAACTAGAGACAGAATATAAAAAACAGTTTCAAGATAAGCCGGAATATATTTATGATGAAGAATCGGAAACCATAAAATGGAAAGATGGGGAGTACGATTTAACAGTCTCTTTTTCCAGAGACCACGGCCGAATTTATGTGATGCTAAGAAAAAAATTATAAAAATAATTTTTTTCATATTTTCTCTCCTGTTATAATCTCCTATGACTAAAAAAATAATCATGGTCGTTGTTTTAGTAGTTACCGCCTTTGGTCTCTTTAAGTTTTTTAACAAAAATAGCCCAGTCGATTTAGAGCAAGAGATTTATTCCCAAACATTAGCGGTTTCCAAAGAGTATCTTTCACTACGTTATCAAACAGAAAATGTTTTAGAAAAAGCGGAAGATTTTGATGGTTATGATAATTGGAAAGCAAAAATGGAAGAAGTTGTTAAAGGCTGGAATGGTTTGGAGCAAAAAGCTAGTGAGCTGGAAAAAATGGCCAATAAAATGACGGATGAAAAAACTAGCTCAAAATTTATTTCTTCAACTTTAGCTTATGACAGTCAGGAAGTCTCTCGGGTTATTAATAGCGGATCAATCAAAAATCAAATCTCCAGACTCGCTAAACATTTTGGAGTAGATGCCAAGCATGCCCAGCTAATTTTAAACGAAACTCAAGACCAAATTTCAAGAGAGGCCTATGGAGAAGAAGGCGATGTTTTTGAGAAGTGTGAACAAAATTCAATGAGAATTAAAAATGGCTGTAAAGTGGCTGGTTATGTAGGAGGAGTGGTTTTAACGGGAGGAGCTTCGGCGGTAGTAGCGTCGGGATCTTTGGCAACCACAACAACAGTAGTTGCAGGCGCAGATTTAGTCTTAGAAGTGACTGAGGATGAGGCTAGAATTGCCCTGGGTGATAAAAACAAAGTTTCGGAGATGGTTAGCGGTCTTCGCGGTGTCACTGAACCGGCCGCTGCTATTTTATCCCTAACCAGTATTCCCGGAAATTTAAGCAAAGGGATTGATAAATTGTCAGCTCTCAGTTTTGGGGCTGATCAAGTCAAGTCAGTCATTCAAGACGAAAAAATTCTAGGCATAAGTATTAAAACAGACGAAAAAGGTGAAGTTAAAGCCAAAATCGCCGGATTAACTCAAGAAGAATTACCAAAATGGCGAGAAGAAAACAAGGCGATAAAAAGCAATGAGTCGGCGCAGGAAATTCTAAATCAAACTACAGAAGAACCTGAAACTAAAGAGGCTGATAATAAGACAAATGATCTTACTACTAATCAAATCATAAAAATAGTTAATGTCAGTGGCGATTCTTTTATGATGGATACCTGTCTCTCACCTAAGTGCTGGGACGATTTAGCCGCCAATTCGGCCGAGGATCGGGATCTTGGTGGTATCTACACTATGGGCAAAGTTTTTGGCAATGGCGAAAGCTTCAAAACGGGTTTTCGACCCTCAGATCTCAAAGCCAGTGGTAAATTAGTCGAGACATCACCAGATAGCTATAAAATAACCCTTTATTTTGCTATCGCCCCCTTTGAAGGTCCCAAACACAAAACCATTGATTATGGCACCTGGCTAAGCGAGTCTGTGGAAATTAATGCCAAATATGGTGACGAACCAGTGATCGAGTGGGACGGAAGTAGCCTAAAACAAGCCAGATAAACTTGTTTGGCATAAAGGCCGGATATCCATCTCCTTTTTTCTCCAGAAGGGGACGCAGCTGCCAAAGCCATCCCCAGTACAAATTTTGAGTCCAAGTCCTAGTGTCAAGCCCTGGGACATTTTGTTTCTGTTGTCATCTTTTTTTCACCTCCCTGAAGCAAACTGTTCTATAATATAGGCAGCTCTCATGCACAACGCTGTTTTGTCCAAAAACATTGATCATAAATTGGTTCAATGTCTGGCCTGTGACTGGAAATGTAAAATTGCTCCGGGTCAACTGGGTCTTTGCGGCGTTCGGAAAAATATCAACGGCCAATTAAAATTACTTGTCTGGAACCGGGCTGCCGGCATTGCCATCGACCCGGTGGAAAAAAAACCTCTTTATCACTTTTTGCCCGCTTCGCCGATTTTGTCAGTTGGCACCTATGGTTGCAACCTGGGCTGTCACTTTTGTCAAAATTATTTTGAATCTCAAAAATCAAAGGAAGTTGGGGTCAAAATTGAAAAAATGGGGGAGAAAATTACCCCCCACGAATTAGTCGATTATTGTCTCAAAAATCAAATTCCGGCCATTGCTTTTACCTATAATGAACCGACCATTTTTACCGAATGGACAGTGGCCATCATGAAAATAGCCAAAAAATACGGTATCAAAGGTGTTTTTGTCAGTAATGGTTTTATGAGTTCAGAAACTCTTGATTACCTTGGTGATTACATCGATGCCTTTAACATTGACCTCAAATCTTTCAGCGATGATTTTTATCACCGTCTCTGTCACGCCCGCCTGGCCCCGGTGTTACAAAACATTGCCAAAATATATCGTCAAAAAAAATGGCTGGAAATCACTACTTTAATTATTCCCCAAGAAAACGATTCCCCAAAAGAAATTACTCAAATTGCCAAATTTATTTATCAACTTTCTCCTGAAATTCCCTGGCATCTATCTGCCTTTTATCCCGCCTACGAAATGCTTGATTACCCCCCCACCCCTTCAGCCACTATGGAAATGGCTTACAAAATCGGTAAAAAGTCGGCTTAAAATATCTTTATCTTTACCAGGCCAGTCCTGACAAAAAAGAAATCGGTGATACTTTTTGCCCCCATTGCGGGGCTCTCCTTGTCCGTCGTCACTTATTTTCCGTTCTTGAAAACAATTTAATTGATGGCCGTTGCCCTCAATGTGCCGAGGCTATAAAAGGGATATGGGAATAATTGATCAATTTATTTCTTCCAAAAGTCTTTCCGATTGTTTTTCCGATGCTTTGCCTATGCAAATTCCGGGTAAACTGCGTGCCCTGATTGTTCCTCATGCCGGTTATATTTACAGCGGCAGTGTTGCCGCTTCCGGCTATCGTTTAATGAAAGCCGGCGACTATGACCGCGTTATTATTGTCGGTTTTTATCACGGTGGGGCAGAGGAGCATTCCGTCAAAATTCAGATCCCTTTTATTCACTATATTTTGGGAAAAAATATCATTATCGAGGAAAAATATGTTGAACAAATTATCAATCTTTACCCCGACGACCGAACTTTAGTTGTGGCCAGTTCTGACCTTTCCCATTATTATCCCCTGCCAAAGGCTAATCAATTAGACCGCCAAAGCATCAATGCCATTTTAAGTCTTGATGAGTCCAATATTCGCCGCCAGACAGAGGCCTGTGGTTTGTGGCCCATATTAACAGTAAATAAATTAGCCAACCGCTATCATTGGCAAGCTCAATTAATTGATTATCGGACGAGTGCTGAGGCCAGTGGTGATCCTACTAGTGTTGTCGGCTATGCTTCGATTGCTTACTATGAACCAAAAAAATAAACAACAACTTTTAAATTTAGCCAAAAAAGCAATTACCAGCTCCCTTTTTGGTCAAAAATTAAACATCGGCCACCTTCCTCCCGAGCTTACTCTCTCCCAGGCCTCTTTTGTTACTCTGACTAAAGCCGGGGAACTACGCGGTTGTATTGGCCATCTTTTACCTATCCAGCCATTATATCTGGATGTAATCGAAAATGCCCGGGCCGCTGCTTTTGATGATTTTCGTTTTCCTCCTCTCGCTCCTTCCGAGCTTCCCCAAATTGAAATCGAAATCTCTATTTTAGATCTTCCTCAAAAATTTTTTTATTCCAGTCCTCAGGAATTAATTGCCTTTTTATCCCAACATCACCCGGGGGTTATTATCAAAAAAGCTTTTCATCAGGCTACATTTTTACCCCAAGTTTGGGAAGAATTGAAAAATCCTGCCGATTTTATGAATCAATTGTGTCAAAAGGCTGGCCTTCCTGCCACTGAATGGCGAAAAATGTCTGAAGTGGAAATTTACCATGTTTCCAGTTTTTCCACTTTTATCTAATTCTTTTCCTTCCCCAAAAACATCATGATCATAAGACCTGCTCCCGGTTGTCACGGGGATTCAACGAAAATAATACAGGTGGAAAAATAATTTAGACTTTTCTTCCAAATTTTTCTTAAGCTATAATCTGTCTATGCCACAACTTTTCTTAACATCAAGTAGCGATTACGTCATGGACGATATTATTAAAAAATTGCCAAAAAGCCCCGCCGATTATAATGTCGCCTTTATCAATACGGCGGCAGAAGTTGAAGAAGGGGATCATTGGTGGGTCCGAGCCGAAAAAGATAAATTAATTTCTGTCGGTTTTAAGATCGACGAATTTTCCATAACCGGTATGACAAAAGAGGACATAGAAGCAAAATTAGCCGACAAACAGGTCATTTATTTTTGCGGCGGCAACACTTTTTATTTGCTCGACCAGGTTATCAAAAGCAATTGCGGCGAAATTATCAAAAGAAAAGTCAATGAAGGTGTTATTTACATCGGTTCCAGCGCCGGCTCCATGATTGCTGGCCTACGCATTGATTTAGTTTCCGAAATTGATGACCGGTCAAAAGCTCCCGATTTAAAATCAACTGGTCTGAGCATTGTCGATATTGCTATTTTGCCTCATTGGGGTAGTGATATCTTTAAAGACGAATATCTCCGCGGCGCCCCCTCGATGTATACCGAGGGTGTCAAAATTATTCTCCTCACCAATTACCAATATCTCTGGATCAACGGCGATTCAATGAAAATAGTACAGGTAGAAAAATAATTTAAAAATATCTTTCAAACTTTGCTCTTAGTTCACTTTCATTAAAACTATCGCCAACATTAAATCTAACCAGTGGAATTCCATTATAATCAAAAATGCTTCCCACCTTTTCGTCCCTTTCAATCCGATCCCGTCTTTCATGGCTTGATCCATCCAATTCTATCGCTACTTTAGGCGATTGGGTCTCTTTTTCAACTAACAAATAATCAACCGATCTTCTGTCAATTGCCCACTTTGCAGATTTAAATGCAAACCTATTTCCTAAATATTTTATTTTAAAAATTTTATCCAAATTTACCTGGGGATAGATATCATACTTATCTCCAATCGCCCGTCTCAAAGTTTCAAAAAACACTCTTTCCGACGAATTCATCATCGTTTGTCGCAACTCATAATTGCTTGGTTAAAAACCTCTTTTTTGTTTTCCCTATAGCTAGTTGCAGCTGATCCACCTCTTTTTCCACTGAAAATATCTTTTAGAAAAATAAAAATTCCTACCATTATTAATAAAGGTATAAATTCCATAATTAAATCTTAGCAATATTTTCTTTTTTATTGATATTTATAATTATAAATATCTACTTCAACTCCCAGTTTTCCCTCCCCGGGGCGATATAATGGTTTAATAATTCAGATATAAAAAACTGTTTCATAAATTTTTTTAGGAAGCAATTATTCACTTTAAAAAATCTGTCATATAATAGGTCACAATTAAATGAGTTTTAAAAAAATTGTTAGACCGGAATTCCTCCGTTGGTTGTTTGGTTCTTTATTTGCCTTATTTTCCCTCATCTTTATCAAGGACAGTCTGGTTAGTTCTCTTAGTTATTTTCTGTTAGCAGTATTAACTTTACCCCCATTTTCCGACATCCCCTCCTCAATTATCAAAAAACCCATTAATACTTCGGCGAAATTATTAATCGGATTTGCATTATTACTTATCGCTATTCGATTTGATCCAAATACTAGTAAAACGAATCCATCTATCCGGAGTGTTAATACTTCCGCGACCATTACATTTACTTCAACACCAACCCCGCGACCAACCTCTCTACCAATTCCTTCCAGCGAATCATATTTATACGATGTTGTTAAGGTAATTGATGGAGATACTATAGTGGTAAAGATCGAAGACAAGGAGGAAACTATTAGACTTATCGGAATTGATTCTCCTGAAACAGTCGATCCACAAAAATCTGTTGAATGTTTTAGTAAAGAAGCATCAGCAAAAGCCAAAGAATTGATTGAGGGTAAAAAAATTACTTTAGAAATTGACCCTACTCAGGGCAATAAAGACAAGTATAATCGTCTTCTGAGATACGTATTTTTAGATGATGGAACTTTTATCAACAAAAAACTGATTGAGGACGGTTATGCTTTTGAATATACCTATGAAAAACCGTATAAATATCAGTCAGAATTCAAAGAAGCTCAAAAAAAGGCAGAAATTAACAAGAATGGCCTTTGGGCAGAAAATGCTTGTCCGTCAACCCCTGCTCCAACTATCAAACCCACACTAAGGCTACAGCCCAAGGTACCCACATCTATTCCAACCATGAGTCAAACTTATTTTATTCCGGTAGTCCCCAACACTAGTGATGGATCCTATGTCTGTGACTGTAGCAAAACTTGCCCAAATATGTCATCCTGTGTCGAAGCCCAATATCAGCTTAATGTCTGCGGGTGCCAAGCTAGAGATGGCGATAAAGATGGAATAGCTTGTGACAGTGACTGTCAATAATTAAAATCAAATTCACAAAAATTATAATTACATTGTTTCTTTTTAAATTTATTACCTTAATTATCAGTAAAAACAATGCTTCCTAAAAACAAGTTGTCAATTCCAAAGTGTATTAAATCTTTTTCAAGTTTCTTATTCTCAGATAAATAATGTATAAACAAAACACATGACAGCAAAACCGTTTGTTAAATGGGTTGGGGGAAAAGGAAAGTTAATTCCTGATCTAGAAAAAATTTTTCCGAAAAAATTTAATAATTATTTTGAGCCTTTTGTCGGTGGTGGCGCGCTCTTTTTTTATCTTACACAATCAAGGAGTATTCCCAGTGCTTCAATAAATGATATTAATCCCAAATTAATTATTGCCTACAATGAAATTAAGAATAATCCTAAAAAGTTAATATTACTTTTAAAAAAAATTGAATTGAAATATAAAAAATTATCTCAAGAAAAACAAAAAATTTTCTTCTATGAAATGAGGGAAAAATACAATAAAAATAATTTAGATAAATTAAATACTACCGCTTATTTAATTTTTATAAATAAAACTTGTTTTAATGGTATGTATAGGGAAAACTCTAAGGGTGAATATAATATCCCTTTTGGTGATCAAAAAAATCCAACTATATGTGACGAAGAAAATATATTAGCCGTTTCTAAATGTCTTAAAAACACAGAAATAACAAATTTGTCTTTTGAAAAGGCAGTAAATAAATGTAAAAAGGGAGATTTTGTTTATTTTGATCCACCTTATTATCCAATAAACACAACATCTAACTTCACGGGTTATTCAAAAAGTACTTTTGGGCAAAAACAACAAGAAAAACTAGCAGATGTTTTTAAAAAATTAGCGAAAAGGGGTTGTTTTGTAATGCTAAGTAATTCCAACACGACGTTTATCAAAGACTTGTACAAAAATTTTCACATCAATTACCTCGACGCGGCAAGGTCAATAAATAGTAAAGGAAGTAAAAGAGGTAAGATAAAAGAAATAGTAGTAACAAATTATTGAATCAAATTATTCAACTTCTGGGACGGGTAATCCAATCTTGTGTAAGGGTAGATAGTCAAAATAATACGAACAACCATTTATGGAAATAATATAATCGAGAACATCCTTATATGCCGGTTTATCAAACCATTCCTTGTTCAAAATATATATAAATTGCACCTCAACATTTAATCTAGAAAGTAATTTTCTATATTGCTTAATCTTGAAATCACAAGTTTGTAATTTTTCATCTGTCGAGCCAGATACTTCTTGGTGTTTTATTTCTAAGATGAAGAATGTGTTATTTACAATGACAAAAATGGAATCGTCCGGAAGCAACCTTTTTGAAATGTAGTTTTTATAATCAATTCCGTTTTCTTCCAAATAATCATACAGTTCAAACTTTTTAAATGTTTTAGCGACCTCTTCACCTTTAAAAAATACACTATGGTTGTTTACAGCGTAATTTTTCTTTGATGAGATAAATGTTAATAAATCAACTTCACCCTCATAACGTAACCCTGTCTTAGTATTTGCTCCACCGATACCACCTTTTATCATATATGTGATTCTAACAAACTTTTGTATCTCTTTACAGACAAATCCAAATATTCCTTCTCGGTATCAATTCCCATAAATTTGCGGTCATGTGCAACTGCAGCAATTCCCGTTGTCGAGCTGCCCGTAAAAGGATCAAGAACTATATCACCTTCTTTTGTGCTCGACAAAATAATCCTGTTCAGTAAATCTAAAGATTTTTGAGTTGGATGTTTTCCAAGAGTTTTTTCTTCCTTTTTAGGGGTATAAATTGCCCAAACGGACCTCATTTGAAATCCTTTCTTTTTTAAAAAATCATTTGGCCAATCATTATTTTTTACTAAATCATAATTAAAAGTATGTACACCTTTTTTTTCTTTTCTCGCCCAAATTAAAGTTTCATGGCTAGCTGTAAAAAATCTACAACTTAAGTTAGGGGAAGCATTAGGTTTATACCAAACAATTTCGTTCAATATTCGATAATCGTTCAGCTGCAAAGCATAGCCACATTGATAAATTGAATGATAGGTTCCACTAATCCAAACCGTTCCATTTGGTTTCAGAATCCTTTTACATTCTTTAATCCAACTAATATGAAATTTCAAATTTTCTTCCAATCCTTTCCCTATATCCCAGTTACCCTTTTTTACACTGACCATTTTCCCGTTTTGACAGGTAAAAGTTCCGTTGGAGAGAAAATAGGGTGGGTCCGCAAATATCATATCTACGGAACTATCCTTAATTTTCTTCAAAATATTCAAGCAATCTCCTTGGTATAAACAAAAGTTTTTATCTTTGAAATATGGCTCCATAAATAAATAATATACCGAATAAAACACGAAGCAATAGCATAAACCGTAACAAATCAGACAAAATAATGATAGTATTAATTAACATGCGGTTGTCGAGGGCGAAAATTGATTTATTCTTAAATTATCTGGAGTGTTTTTATTTGGACGTGAAATTAAAGGTAAAAAGACCGCCGGGATTTCTGTTTAATAATTAAGTGCTTGACACTAATAAGATCAAGTGTTGTAATAATTGTACAACACTTATGAACAATAGACAAAATCAAACCAATCAAAACTTTGGCATTTTTTTTAGAAATCGTAGGGTATCCCTAGGATTTACTTTAAGATCATTCTGTGAAAGATTTGGATATGATCCTGGAAATATCAGTCGACTGGAAAGAAATATATTAACTCCGAGTATCGATGAAAGTATTTTAAAAGGATATGCAAAAGCGCTTCAAATAATCGAAGGTTCTCTGGAATGGGTCACTTTTTTTGACTTAGCTCATCTAGCCAAAGGAACAATCCCTGTTGATATTAGAAATAATCAACAGATGATGTCAGTTCTCCCTGCATTTTATAGAACAATGCGCGGTGAAAAATTAAACAAAGAGAAAGTTAAAGAATTGATAGCTTTACTAAACGACGGGGAAAAGGGAACAAATTAACATGGATGGAGTGACTCTTTCAATGGTGGAGGTACGGCGTGCGGCTGACAAATTCTTAAATCAATATAATTCTAATAATCAGTTACCGGTGGCTATTGAGGAAATTGCTGAACTAAAACTAAAAATCTTTTTATGTGTGATTCCAGGGATAAAAAACCTAATCGGAATTGACGGTTTTATCACCTCAGATTTTTCTCAAATAACGATTGACGAACATTGTTACATAAAATATCCCGAGAGAACACGATTTACCATAGCTCACGAAATCGGTCACAAAATTCTTCATCAAAATTGGTACCAAAAAAATGGTCCGACCGATTTTAATAAATATCACGACTTCTTCTCGAAAATTAACGATAAAGACCACCGTTATATGGAAATTCAGGCACAAACTTTTGCTGGTTTAATATTGGTCCCCACTAAATCACTAAACGCAGAATTAACCAAAAGACTTGGAAAAATACCGAATAATGAAGATGTAGAGCTACTCCAATCGACAATTTTTGATTTAATAACTCTTTTCAAGGTTTCAGGGGATGTCCTTTACAGAAGAATGGTAAAAGAAGGCATAATAAAAAAAATATTATAATAATTAATATGAATAAATCTATGCGATTATCACGAAGCAAAATTGATTTATACCTAAATTGTCCTAAGTGTTTTTATTTGGACGTGAAATTAAAGGTAAAAAGACCGTCGGGGTATCCGTTTACGATTAATTCGGAAATTGATCGGCTACTCAAAAACGAATTTGATATTCACCGGGCCGGGCACACTCCCCACCCCTTAATGAAAGCCTATGGCATTGACGCCATCCCCTTTTCGCATCCAAAAATGGATGAATGGCGGGATTCACTCCATCGGGGAATTACCTACCCTTTTCCCGGCACTGATTTAATTATCACGGGTGGAGTTGACGATCTGTGGGTTAATCCGAGAGGCGAACTAATTATCGTCGATTATAAAGCGACGGCCAAAAATAGTGAAGTAAATCTCGATGCCGATTGGCAAATTGGCTATAAACGACAGATGGAAATTTATCAGTGGTTATTTAGAAAAAATGATTTTAAAGTGGCCGAGACGGGTTATTTTGTGTACTGCAATGGGCGAACGGCGCAGGAATCTTTTGATGGTAAATTGGAATTTGATATTAAATTAATCCCATACACCGGCAATCCTGATTGGGTGGAGGGAACGATAAATGAGATCTGGAAATGTTTAAATGAGGACACGATACCCGAGGCGAATCCTGAGTGTGAATATTGTCGATATCGGGAAGAGGCAAAAAAGTTTGATTAATGTAATATTTAAAACAAATAGTGTTAGACTAAGTCATGATTTCTAGTGTTGATAAAAAACATTATATTTTTATTGATGAATCAGGAACCTCCGATGTAAAATCGTATCAAACTCAACCATATTTTACTCTCATTGGTTTAGTAATTGGCGAAAATAATCGGGAAAAATTAAAAATTGATTTTGAAGATTTAAAACTTAAACATTTTGGTTCAAAAAAGTATGTTATTCATGGGACTGAAATTCGAAGATTTTTAAAAACAGATAAAAAAATTAAAAAATTTTCGATAGATTTGAATAAATTTCTTAAAAAACACAATTTTTTTATATTGAGCACCATCGTTAACAAAGAAAAAGCCTTTAGACTTGGTTGGGCCAAAATAACGGTTTTAAACAGATCATATCGTCTATTATTTTCAAATTTATTAAAATTTTTGGTTGCTAAAAATCTTAAAGGTCAAGTTGTTAGTGAAGCCAGCAATTCTGAACAGGATATTATTATTTATCAAAATTTTTTTCATTATTTAGTCAATGGGATTAGTAACTTATGCATTTCCCCTCAAGATTCTAAAAAACACTTAACTTCAATTAGCTTCGTCACAAAACTAAACAATGATCCCGAAGAACAAATATCCGATCTATATGGTATCTGCCCAAAAATTAAAGAAGAACTAAAAAATAAAACAAAAACAGTTGAACAATTAAATCCAATCCAAAAAGTATTAATTAATAGTTTTGAAAATAAATTATTTATAGGGAGAGCTACAAAAAAAGATAAAGCAAAACTTTATAAAGCAATAAATCCCCTAGTTGAGATGCCTTAAAAACTATAAAAACCGGCTAGCGGACGTTGGTCACACTTACCGGTTTTCTTAAGATCATTATCTCATCCTTGGTAAACATTGTAAATACTGGGAAGAGGCAAAAAAATACAACTAATTGACTTCCTTGCCCGTCATAGCTTTAGCGAAGTTGGGGGGTTTATTATTTTTTATAGTGAAGTGTCCGATAAAATCGGATAGTTGAAATTTATAATCCGATTTGGGAAGAGTTTAGTGTGTAAAACTACTCATGTAGTAATAAAATATTTAGTCCTTTTTGAAAGAAAACCTCTACTCCGATTGTATATATACTGTATATAAACCATGATAGACCGGGAATGTCAAAAATTAGATGATAAGCAGCTCGTCGCCCTCTCCCTCGAGGACAGTCAATATTTTTATTGTCTGATGAAACGCTATGAAGACAAACTCTCTGCCTACGTCCATCGTTTTCTCTTCCTCTCACCTGATGATGTTGATGATATTGTGGAGAATTCCTTTATCAAAGCCTACGAGCATCTAAACGACTGTGATTGTGATTTAAAATTCAGTACCTGGCTGTATCGCATCGTCCACAACGAAGCCATTAATTTTTTTAAAAAAAGTCGGGCCTCCTTTCAGGTTTCCCTGCCTGAAGATAATGAAAATTTTGTCAATTGGCTGGTAGCTGATACCGATATTGAAAAAGAAACCATCGCCCTCCATCAGGGCCAAGAAATAAAAAAGATTTTGAATCAATTAAAACCGGAGTACAAAGATGTTTTAGTTCTAAAATTTTTTGAAGATAAAGACTATCAGGAAATTAGCGACATTTTACAGAAACCCATGGGTACCGTCGCTACCCTCATCTCTCGTGCCAAAATACAATTTAAAAAAATATATGAAAAAAAATAAAAAATCTCTGAGTGATCAGGTTCTCCAAAATATTCAAAAACGCCATCTTCGTCCCATTCCCAAGTGGGAATTTTTGGCCAAAAACTATTTACTCTGGCTTCTATATCTTCTGTCTATTTTTATCGGTGGCCTGGCCTTTTCGACTCTAATTTACATGTTCAAAAGCAATGACTGGGATCTCTATTATTTCCCCTATTTTTGGCTTCTTTCTCTCCTTCTTTTTATTGCCTTTGCCTATTTTATTTTTTCCAAAACTAAAAAAGCTTACCGTTTGGAATTACCAAAAATTATTCTCTTTGCCTTTTTTCTGTCCCTAGCCCTTGGTTCTCTTCTTTCCTTTTTTAATCTTGGTCAAAAATTTGATTCTCTGCTGGCAAAGGATTTACCTCTCTATCGTCAGGTGGCACCAATGAAAACTCAGGTTTGGACTAATCCTAGTGCCGGCCGTCTCTCTGGGACTATTACCCAAATTATTTCTCCTAATTCTTTTGAATTAACTGACTTTAGCGGGAATCAGTGGACTGTTGATATTCAAAAAGCCATCATTCGTCCCTCCATTGATATCAGTCTTGGTCAGGAAATCAAAATCACTGGACTGCTTCAGGGTGACGTTTTTGTCGCTAATGAGATTAAACCCTGGTCTGGCCGCCTCTCAAATTGAAAGAAAAAGTCAACTTGCCTTGTACTAAGACTAGATGGACCACATACTAGTCAAGTTCATCTTTTTATAATTTAAAAAAATAAAATGAATACCAAAATCGTTTTAGGTTTAGCCGCTTTAGCCCTTGGGCTAGTCGCTGTTAAATCTGCTAATCCGGTTCTCGCTTATCGTGGTGATGCCACTGTTAAAAGTCCTAATTACACCGAAGAGAGACATAATATTAATGTCACTGCTTTCCAAAAAGGTGATTATAAAGCCTGGGCCGCTAATATGGCCGGAAAAGGTGCTACTAGATTCGTCAATGAATCTAATTTTAAAGAATTCGCCAGTGCTCAAGTAGCTTCACAAAAAGGTGATAATAGCTTAATTAATGCTTTTAGAGCTAAATATGGCATGGGTCAAGGCATGCGAAGGCACACCAACCAGTAATTTACTGATTACAATAATTAATACCCCTGAGCTTGTCGAAGGGGTATTTTTTATTCTCGACTGAACAATCGGGTAAACCAACTGGATAGACCGGTGATTTGTTTTTCTTTGGCAATTTTTTCCCCAAATTGGAGCGTAAGAGGAAGGTAAAAGAAAAATAATCACTAGTCAGAGGAATTTCGGATAAACATACGACCAAACTATTGGCGACCTATGATTACTCTTGGTAATTTTGTCTTAAAAAATATTCGTAACACTATCATTACTGCTGATGATGTGGCAAATAAAAATTGTGAAAACTTTGTTGGGGCTACTCAAATTCCTCTCGGTATTGCCGGTCCTCTGAAAATTAATCAAAACAAATCCTCTCATGATTACTATCTTCCTCTTACCACTACTGAAGGAGCCCTTATTGCCAGTGTTAACCGTGGCTGCAAGGCCACTCATCAGGGAGGTATCAATACTTTTGTCGATAATGTTGGCATTACCCGTGCCCCTCTTTTTAAAACCAAGGGTGTCACTGAATCTCAAAAAATTGTTGCAGATCTCAAAAAAACATTACCAAAATTAAACGACTTGGCTCTCTCCACCTCCAGTCACATTGCTCTTTTAGGATTTGAAGATCAAATTGTTGGCAAAAATTTATGGCTTCGTTTTTCTTTTGATACAGCGGAGGCCATGGGGATGAATATGGTGACGAAGGCTTCGGAAAAAATCAGTCAGTATATTGAAACTAAATATCACATCAAATGCCTCGCCATTTCCGGCAATTATTGTTCCGACAAAAAAGCCACTTGGGTATCTTTTATTCGTGGCCGTGGCAAAAAAGTTTGGGCTGAAGCTACTATTGATTACTACACCTGTTTAGAAGTTCTCAAGACTAGCCCGGAAAAAATTGTTGAAATTGTCAAACAAAAATCTCAACTTGGGTCCATAGTTGCCGGTTCTCTTGGTTTTAATGCCCATTTTGCCAATGTTATTGCGGCTCTTTTCCTATCCACTGGCCAGGATACTGCCCATGTTTCCGAATCCTCCATGGGTATTACTGAGGCCGAAGTTGAGAGTGATGGCAATCTCTATTTCAGTGTTTATTTACCTTCTCTAATTGTCGGGACTGTTGGTGGAGGCACCACCTTACCTACTCAAACTGAGGCTTTGGATCTTCTCGACCTTGGGAAGCGTCCTTATGACGTTTTAAAATTTTCAGAAATTATTGCCGCTGCTGTTTTAACCGGAGAATTATCTCTGACTGCCGCCCTGGCTTCGGGAGATTTAGTTTCCGCTCATCAAAAATTAGGGAAAGGGAAAAAATGATCGATTATCAGAAGTTAACCCAAGTGGGTATTGCCGGTTTTGGCGCTTATGTCCCTCATCACCGGATTACCACCAATGAAATTGCTGCCACCTGGCACAAAAATGGTTCTCAAATTGCGGCCGCCCTGGGTGTTGTCAAAAAAGCCATTGCTGCCAATGACGAAGATTGTATTACCATGGCTTCAGAGGCCGCTCTCACTGCCCTGAATATGTCGGATATCGACCCTACTAAATTAGGTGCCTGTTTTATGGGAAGTGAGTCCTTTCCCTATGCCGTCAAACCTTCGAGTACTATTTTGGCCAACATGCTTCGGATGGGTGGTGAATACTTTAGTGCCGATTTAGAATTTGCTTGTAAAGCAGGTACTGCTTCCCTCCAAGTTGTTTCCGCTCTCATCGAGTCAGGGATGATAAGTAGTGGTTTAGCCGTAGGCAGCGATAAATCTCAAGCAAGACCTTCTGATGTCCTGGAATATACCGCCGGTTCCGGTGCCGGGGCTTTGGTATTAAGTAATGATCCCAAAAAATGGTTGGCTAAAATAAATTGCACTTTTTCTTCATCTTCTGACACTCCTGATTTTTGGAGACGGGAGGGAGAATCTTATCCTACCCATGCCGGCAGATTCAGTGGTGAGCCCGCCTATTTTACTCAAATTATTCAGAGTTCCCGCCTTCTTTTTGAAAAAACCAAAACTACTGCCGCCGATTATGATTGGGCTATTTTTCACTCACCCAACAAAAAATTTCCTCAAAAAGTTGCCGGCATGCTCGGTTTTACTCCCTCACAGTTACAACATAGTTTATTAGTCGAAACCATTGGCAACCCCTATAGTGGCGCCTCATTGATATCTCTGGCCAATGTTTTAGAAAATGCCCAAGCTGGTGACAAAATTTTTATGGCCTCCTATGGTTCCGGGGCCGGTTCTGATTGTTTTTCCATTACCACTACCCCTCTATTACTCAAAAAAAGAAAACATCTTCTTCGTCAGATGGTTGGGAATACCACTGACATTAATTATTCTCAGTATCTTCAAAGCGAAAATAATTTATGAAAATTGCCGTTGTTGGTGCCTATCAAACTAAATTTGGAGAACTTTGGGAAAAATCATTGAGTGATTTAATTGCCGAGACTATTTTTGAAACCGTCAAAAATTCTCATCTTGATTTATCTCAGGTTCAAGCTATTTACATCGGCAATATGTTGTCGTCATTAACCTCTGATCAAAATCATCTCACCTCCATGGTTTCCGAGATAACCGGTCTAAATATTCCGGTAATTCGGGTCGAAGCTGCCTGTGCTTCCGGGGGATTGGCGGTATTGGAGGCCTGTCAAGGTATCGAGTCCGGACTTTATGGTAATGCTCTGGTTATTGGGGCGGAAAAAATGACCGATCTTTCTTCTGATGCGATTGCTCAGGCTCTTATGAGCGCTGCCTCCGAAGAAGAGAGAAATTGTGGTCTGACTTTCCCCGGTCTTTACGCCATTATGGCCAAGAAATATTTTTCAGAATTTGGTGCTGACGAAGAGGATTTAGCCTTTGTTTCGGTAAAGAATCATTTTCACGCTTCTCTAAACGATCGCGCCCATCTTCCTTTTGAAATAAATATCAAACAGGTTATGGAGAGTACTTCAGTTGCCGACCCTTTAAAACTTCTTGATTGTTCTCCTGTTTCTGATGGTGCCGCTGGCGTTTTTTTGAGTTCTCCGAAATTTGCCCAAAAATACGCTCCTGATACTAAAATATTTATCACCGCCAGTGCCATTGCCACCGACACTCTTAATCTTTCTAAAAGGGACAATCTTACCGGTCTAAAAGCGACTCAAATTGCTTCCAAACAGGCCTATGAGCAGGCTGGGATAAAAAGTCGTGATATAAATTTAGCCGAAGTTCACGATTGCTTTTCAATAGCTGAAATTATGGCGGTCGAGGATTTGGGTTTTTGTAAAAAAGGAGAAGCGGTTCTTTTTGAAACCAGTGGCACTACCAAATTGGGTGGAAAACTACCGATAAATTTATCTGGGGGTCTAAAGGCTTGTGGTCATCCCATTGGTGCTACCGGAGTCAAACAAATTGTTGAATTGTTCAATCAATTAAATCATACCTGTGGCCCTCGGCAAACACCTCTGGCCAATATTGGCTTGGCTCAAAACATTGGCGGTACCGGTGGTACTGCCGTAATTCATATTTTACAAAAACTCCCATGAATAATCCCATAATTTCCTGGCGTAGTTCCTCAAAAAAATATCAATTTTTAAATAAAGTTGGTCAGATCGTTTCCTTTACCAAAATCCATACCGCAACTACCGATTTTTCCAGAAATGTTCCGTATTATGTTGGGGTCATCAATTTTGGAAAAAATATCAAAACCATCGGTCAAATAGTTAATGAAAGTCGAAAAGAGATAAAAATTGGTCAAAAAGTCATTGGAATTATCCGCCTGGGAAAAAAAGTTGAACCAAACGAAGTCGTTGAATATCTAATCAAATTCAAAACTCAGTGAGGAGTAAACTTTTTTTCTCTCATTAATCATTTTTTGTTTCTCGTTCATTATTTTTTCAATTTTATTTATCTCTTCTTGACTCACGTTCCGAGGAACGAGGGCCGGTGGGGAAAAATCTCTTTTGTTAATCTGACGAATGAAATTATCAATAGTTGCTTCAATGTAGATATAGGGAGGAAGTTCGTCTACGTTACAAATGCCATTTTTTATTTGTTCAATTCTATATAAAGAATAGAATTCATCGTCTGGCATCCCTTCATATTTCCCCTCTTTCATAGGCCAAGACCACTCGTTAAGGTGAAGTAGTTTTCCATAACCACCAACATCGACATAAAGAGCATTTGCAGTTAAATGATTTCCTTTTCTCTCGTCTCTGGCGTCAAGAAATACACTTTTTCGTACGCTCTTATCCCCAATAATTTCCCTTACCCCCATTATTTCATGTGAGCCATAAGAAATTTCACTTTTCTTTCTTAAGCTAATTTCTTTTGTTCGCCCTATTTCGTATTCTCCATCTCCCGATTTACGACGAATATAGACTTGGTACCGTCCATTCAGACTTCCCCAGATCTTTTCATCCCCAAAAGGGGGGAAGGCCATCCGTTCTAATTTGGTATTTATTGAAAAATTTTGTTCTGGTAATTTCACTTGGTGTGTTTTATCATAAAATGAAGCAATGGTAAAGTATATAAGAAAAATTATCTATTAAATAATCTTAAAAACCGGCCAAAGAGGCCATTAATTTGCTCTTCTTTAGCAATTTTTTCCTGATTTTTCTCCCGATTCTGAACAATAACTTTGACCTGACCAGAGACTCGTGACTTAATAAATTAATTATTGACACCCCTGGGGGGTGTAGGATATGATTATATTATGAAATCAATTCAACAAAGGCTAAATAATATTGCCGGACAAATTGAAGGGATTAAAAAAATGGTGGATAGAAATCAGGATTGTCTTAAAATTTTGATCCAGCTTAAGGCCACCAAAGCGGCTATTGGCAGTGTTATGGAGACGGTGGTTGAGGAGCAATTTGAAAGCTGTCTAAAATCAGTTAAAAATGAAGATAAAAAATTATTAATTAAAATTAAAAAATATGTCAGTCCAATTAATGTCAGCGGTCAGGAAAATTTTGCGAGTGAAGTTATTAAATCTGAGCTGCCAGTGCTCGTCGATTTTTGGGCGCCCTGGTGTGGCCCCTGTCAAATGATGGCCCCAATTTTAACCGAATTGGCCACTAAATTTGAGGGTAAATTAAAAGTAGTCAAGGTTGATACTGACCTGCCAGAAAACCAACAGCTAGCTATGGATTACCAAATTCAAAGTATTCCCAACATGAAATTGTTCATCAAGGGAGAACTGGTCAAGGATTTTATTGGCTACCGAGATGAGTCGACTTTTAGCGAGGAACTAAAACCCTTCATTGGTGGGTAAATAAGAGATTTCTACAAATTTAGTGCTAATATAGCCCGAAAATGAATTCTTCTTATAAAAGTTATGAAGAAAATCAGCGGATTGATAAGAGCATCAAATTTTTAGTCGAAAAAGAAATCTATTTTTAGTAGATCAAGAGCCCTTCTTCGAGATGGTCGACCGTTTGTTAAGATACCAATCACATAACCACTTGACCTTGAATAAGATAGTAATTTGATGCTTCCTTTGTACAGCTTATATCTAACTTGTTTTTTCTATCATGCAAAAAAATATTAAGGTAATTTCTCTTTTCCAGCTCTTCAAAGATGTCAGTGAAAAAGATTTTATTAAAACTATCTTCTTTTGAAAGTGATTTTTGAGGATTCTTTGAAAAATCATAAATTCCAAGATTTGATGGTAGATATTTTTCTATCACAGTTCTTATAAGGTCTGGATTAATATGTGTGTGAAAATTTATTAAATCAACATCATATTTCAAAATTGATTTGTCTATAAAAATTAGAGAGTTACCCAGATCGAACAATATCAATTGGGGCATAAGTATTTATAAACTTACTAAAACTCTTGTTCCTGGTTGACAAAGAGTCAATTTCCGAGGATGAAAGTAGCATCCGTATTGCTTTTGCTGATTCTTGTTGTGAATCGGGTACGTGAATTGTATTTCTGACGGTGATTCTTATTTCATTGTCATCGAGCTTATCCATATCCATAAATTGTCTTGGAACGATTAAGACACCCCTAATTCCCGTTCCTTTGCGAACAATATTTTCTTTATCAAGTAGTTTTCCTTTACCTTTCAAAATTTGCATTCCTTCATAAAACTGTTCTGCCTCCATTGAACTAGACGCTATTATAAAAGCGCAAGGTCCAGCATACTCCTTCATAATAACTGAATGATGCTTTTTCCCATTTTCTTTTTGATATAAAAAATCTAATACGGGTCGATATCTTGGATCGTCTAAACGACGATAAAAATAAGTTACTAGTTTGACACTTCGCAAACTATTGATTGCAGCCTCCTCTAAATCCATATGTTGAATATATTTTTCACAATTCCCACTGAACATGTCTAATATAACCGAATCTGAAGTCTCCTCAATTGCGTTGGGTTTAATCATGATTAATATATACGTTTTGTGGTCATCCAATACTTCATGGTTCTTGCTTGTCTCTGCTCCCATATCAGTGTGCATAGATGTGTTAATGTTAACACGAAATAAGCTCAAAAAAATATTTGAGAGGATAATCTTTGCTATCATTTAACTCATAAATAAAAATATTCCCGTAAATCAAATATATTGCTGGGTCATTACAAGAGATAATAAACTGATCTTAGTATCGAAAGGTGGGAAAAAATGGTAATTTCCCGGAGGACACCCAGAACCCGGTGAAACAATGATAGAAACATGTAAGAGGGAATTATTTGAAGAAACGGGATTGAAAATTGATGGAATGGAACAAAAGTTAGTTTTCTTTGGCAATGCCAAAACCGGTAGATAAACAGAACTGGTTTAATTGTCCATTGATTATTCCTAGATCATCGATTATTTCATTTTTTTTGGAAGATAAACTTTCTGTTATTGCATCAATGTTCTCTTTTTCAATTTTTTCTATGTATCCTTGAGTAATGAGTAATAAGTTTAGGAAACAATCCAGAAAAAAATTTTTCATCAGCGTCATTGTAAACAAAAATTATATCTCCCAAAAAAGACCCCAACAATATCTCCATGACAAGCTCTTCATTGAGAAAATAAGGCAAGGTAGTTGCTTCTCCAAGATTACCTTTTCGATAACCAGCCTCTTTTAACAATTTAAGCAATGACTTAATGCCTTTGTGTTTAATAACAAACTCAATAGGAGTTTTTTGGGGATTATCGAGATGAACATATTTAACGGAACATCTTTTATTCTTTATTTTTAAATGTACCTCTTTTTTTATGTCATTATCGTGTGTCAGGTAAACAGCCATTTGCCTTTCTACTTCGCTGAGATAGAAAAATCACTAAAAAACTTATGTCTAATTTCTGACCAACAATTATGGATTTTATATATTTTTCGGCGTTCTATATTTATGAAGTATATTTTGAAAGTAAAATATAAATAACACAGGAAGTGAAGTTACATAATATTTATTAACAAAAATTGGATTAAAAAGAGACAATTGTAATTTTATTTTTTCCTGTTTATGGGTAAAATATTGATTTTTTGATATTTTTAGAATATACTTTAATCATGTCGAAAGAGATATACAAATCTAATATCGAAAATAAATTAATAAAGATCGAAAAAAGAGCAAGTGAGCTTCAAAGGGACAGAGATTTTATTGATGGTAATCCAAAAAAGTTTCTTAAAACCTTATTGTCGATAGTTGATTTGAAAAATGAAGCTGATCCTGAAAAATATACCAGTCCTTATATTCTCAGCCCAAGTTTTGATGAAACTTTTTTAGTTTTGGAAAGAAAATTAATGTCGGGTACAAAACCCTACAATGAAGAAACTAAAGACCATAGTACTTCAGATTACAAATATATAGAAGTTGTGGCTCTTGGCTATATAGAAAATGAAGATGGCTCTGTTGAAGTAGGATTTTTTAAAAAGAACGAAAAAGACCCATATATCTATAATCATCCCGAGAAAATAGATTTTACCCCCTTAGATGCGGGGATGCTTTTTACCATAACAGTCTCCAAAGAACAAATCATTTCCACTTTAGCACTGGCATTTGCCAGTTATGAATACAACAAAGGAAAACCACTTAACAATCAAGTTGCCTTCCCGAGCGAATCTTAATTTTTTTTGTAATTTTTCATAAATAGGTTGACTTAACCTATTTAAAGTGGTATTTTAGCTTCACATGTCGGTTGAAGCGCCAATTTATAATAATAAATATTTATTACCGGTCAATATTCAAGAACATCTGCGCCGAGAAGAAAGATTGCACCCCGAGGCGACCGGAGCCCTAACCTCAATTTTGGCTGACTTGTCGCGAGTAGCTAAATCAGTATCCTATTTGGTTAATACGGCAGGCCTCAGTGATTTATATGGATTGACGGGAAGAGTAAATATTCAAGGTGAAAGTGTAATAAAGCTGGACGAGAGTGCCAATGAAAGGTTTAAACAAATTTTAAAATCAAATCCGAATGTGGCTGGCTACGCCTCAGAAGAAGAAGATACTTTTGTCCCTTTTAATAAAGATAACCGAGGAAAATATATTGTCTGGTTTGATCCCCTTGACGGCTCTTCAAATTTTGATACTAATGTCTCAATTGGTTCGATTTTTTCAATTTACAAAAGAAAATCACCTGAAAGTCAGCTAGTAGAGAATGATGATTTTTTACAAAAAGGAGTAGAGCAGGTTTGCGCTGGATATTTTTTATATGGAACGAGTACAATGTTTGTTTACACCACCGGACACGGAGTTTTTGGTTTTACTTTAGATCCAAGCGTTGGCGAATTTGTTCTTCCAAACAGTTATTCAGAAATTAAAACCCCGGAAAACGGAAAAATTTATAGTGTCAACGAAGCGAATATCAATAAGTGGGAGCCTAGGGTGGTCGATTATATTAATCACCTAAAAACAAGAAGTGAAAATACTTGTACCGCCAGATATGTCGGCTCTCTGGTAGCTGATTTTCACCGTAATTTGTTAAAAGGTGGAGTTTATCTATATCCCAGAGATTCAAAAAACCCTAATGGAAAATTAAGACTAAACTGCGAACTAAATCCCCTGGCCTTTATTGCCGAGGAGGCGGGGGGGATGGCAACTGATGGCCAAAATCGATTGAGAGAAATTGAACCACGTGAGCTACACCAAAGAAACCAAGCGGTAATTGGGAGTAAAAACGAAGTGCTTCTTTTTAGCCAGTATTTGGGTAAAAGTGAAAAATAATTTACAAACAAAGTTGTACAGCCATTAATTTGTCAAAAAACAGGTAAATATTTTTTGATTTGGAAATAAGAATAAAGGGTTAGGTGACTTTTGTATTTATAGGGTAATTAGATAGCGATTTTATTATTGAAAGACCAAGATTTGATTGAAAAAGAGTAAAATACGTTATGGCTAAAATAAAAGTCACTAAAAATGGTCCTTATTTGGTTTCCGGTTCTTTACCTATAAATGAGGAGAAAATTGAATATGATGATTTTGGCGTTCCCAGAAAAACAGTCGTTACAAAAAAATATCCCCAAAGTGAATCGGCGGCTCTTTGCCGCTGTGGCCATTCCCAAAACAAACCATTTTGTGATGGTACTCACGCCAAAATAAATTTCGATGGAATGGAAACTGCTGATGTTGACGAAAAATATGAAAATGAGGCAGAAATTATTAACGGTCCTGATTTAGATTTAAAAGATGTGCCGCATCTGTGTGCCGGTCTTGGTTTTTGTCACCGAGGCGAGGGCACCTGGACTTCGACGGAAAATTCCGATGATCCAGAATCCAAAAAAGTAGCCGTGGAAAGCGCTTGTGCCTGCGCCGCTGGACGTCTAACCGCTGTTGATAAAAAAACTGGCAAAAATATTGAACCGAAACTTAAACCATCAATTGGAGTCCTCGAAAATGGACCGCTTCTCGTCAAAGGCGGAATTCCAGTTGAATCAGCTGGAGGTAAGACCTATGAAGTTCGTAACCGCTGTACTCTTTGCCGCTGTGGTGAATCTGAAAATAAGCCTTTTTGTGATGGGTCACACCAATATTAGCTGAAATCAGGCTTTTTATTTTGATTTATTTTTTCGGAAGTAAAAACCAAGGGTAGCGATGAGAGAGAGAAAGGAGATTTGAGGTGGAGGGAGAAATTTTCCAATAGGCCAGAGCGGCGAGGACTAAAAAATCTTTATTTTTCTTCATGTCAGAATTATGGACTAAAATGGGTACTAAACTTTATAACGAACGAATAAAAGGCCATTCTATTCAAGTTCTTTTTCTGAGCGAGATTTAACTTTGTGGAGATATTTTTGTTTCTATTTGGTCCAATTTATTTCACCTCCTTTAAAGGATTAACTGATAACGAATATCGGGAGCAATCATTTGAAAATTCAAAATTAAAACGATTATAATCTGGAAAAGCGAGACTCTCCCATTTATGGTAAATTCTAGAAATTTTATTAAAAGCAAGGTCACTCCCATACAATTGAATCTGATTTTTTTCTGAAAATAAGCAAGCACTATTGTGAGTAAGATCAATAATACCAGCTCCACTATTTTTTAAAAACAAGCCAGCAATGGGTTTTTCAATAAAAATTTCAACTGATTTTGGCTCTTGGGTAGCCAAAAATCTAAAAAAATTCCCCGCTCGGGGAAGAGTAAGTTTTTTAAAATCTGCTTTTACTATTTTTGGTTTTGTTTTTAGCAATTTCACTACTTTTTTATAATTAAAATACTGGGGTTTTTCTGAACAAATTAAAATACTTTCTTTAGGATTTTTAAAATTTGAATGATTTAAAATTTGATTAATGGTTTTTTTTCTAAGAGGCATAAAACCACCGATGGTGGCTGATTGGCTGATAAGAGTCCCATCCTTTTTCTTTTTCAAGGCTGGAGTAATTTGAGTCCCGTTAATCCAAAGAGGTAAAACAACAAGGCCGCCAACTTTAAGTTGATCAATTACTTTTAGAGGAATCTTTTTGACAGAGGCAGTAAAAATTATGCGATCAAATTTAATTTTTTCTGGCCAACCCTTGGCACCATCACGACAAAAAAGATTAATTTTTTGATAGCCAGCATTGTTTAAGTTTTTGGTGGCCTCGATGACAGTCTCTTTGTCGATGTCGAGGCTATAAACATTTTCTTGATTACCTATAATCTCGGCTAAAATGGCAGCATTGTAACCAGTGCCAGTACCTATTTCCAAAACCTTTTGACCTGATTTTAAATCTAAAATATCCAGCATCAAAGCCATAAGTGAGGGGGAAGTACTTGAACTGACAGGAGTGACACCAATGGTTTTGGTGATAACCGAAGCATCGGCGTATACTTCGCTGAGAGGAAAATTTGGTAAAAATAATTCTCTGTTTACTCTTCGAAAAGCCTTTTCAATTTCAATTTTCTTGATAATTTTTTGACGAAGCAAAGACTCAACTAATTTATTTCGATACTTTTCCGTTTTTTGACTTTTGGTCACAGTAAAAGATTATAACAGCTTCTTTGATATTTGTTGGTAATTAAGTCTATTTATACTTATTTAAATAGACCTATATACTATTTTTTTTCGGAAGTAAAAACCAAGGGTGGCGATGAGAGAGAGAAAGGCGAGAATTAAGCTGCCAATGGTGACTTTTTGAAAATAGGGACGGGTATTATAAAACCAGCGCATACAATCCTCATAATTAAAATGCTGGCAGGTGGTGTCAAATTCACGAAAGGTGGAGGGAGAAATTTTCCAATAGGCCAGAGCGGCGAGAACTAAAAAAGAAATAGTCGCCGTAATCCCCCAAACTAAAAAATCTTTTTTGGTAGGAGCAGAAGTGATTTCTTTATTTTTTTTCTTCATAGAAGAATTATAGACTAAAATCAGATATGACGACAAAAGCAACTAAAAAATTAAAGAAGGAAAAACTATAATGGTTTTGCCTCCAACTGTCGGAATAATTGGAGCCATTGCCGCTCTACTGACCGAGTGTACGACTAAGGTGAAGAGAAAATGAATACGGTATACTTGAATTTATAATGGGATTTAAAAAAGAAAACAATTTTTTAAAACTTATCTTAATTTTGTCAATTTTTGGTTTAATTGTGGCTCGTTTTTTTTATTTGGATCGTTTTCCAGTTGGAATGAGCCATGATGAAATTGAATATATTCTTAGTGGTAAGACCTATTTTTTATCTGGAGTTGACCTATCAAATACTCCGTTTCCAAAATCGATTTTTCAGACAAAAACCGAAGGAATAATTAGTTTTTTGCCGGCAATAATATTGTCTCCATATTATGGTTTAGTATCGATTAATCAATTCACCGTTCGATTGCTTTATGTATTTATTAATTTATTAACTGCTTATGTTTTGTATTTATTAATAAAAAAACTTTTTGAAGATAAAACCTTTGCGTTAATTTCTACGATAATATTTTTAGCTAATCCGTGGAGTTTTTATCTTTCCCGAACCGCTAGCGATACGGCTTTTGCTCTTTTATTTTATCTTGCAGGAATTTTATTCATTTTGGATTCTTCAAAAAAGAAATTACTGTTATCATTTTTATTTTTTACCCTCGGATTTTTTGCCTATCATGGAGCGAAAGTAATTTTGATTCCGATGGTTTTAGTGTGTGTTCTTTATCGCCGTTTTTGGACAAGATATAAATTAAATTTAAAAACGACTATTTTATTTTTTACGGGTATTTTGGTGGTTTTTACTATTTATTTTTTTGGTAATAAATTATATCCAAACTCAATTAACCAGAGTCGATCAAAAGATATTATTTTTTTAAACCAAGATTTGGTTTCTCCTATTGTTGATACTGATCGTAAAGCAGCTATTGAAAACCCATTTAAGAATATATTTGTTAATAAAGCGACGATAACTTTGAGAATATTTGCCCAAAAATATTTGACGGCTTTTTCTCCCGATATCTTGTTCATTTCTGGAGACACTCGAGGTACTTATCGTTTTGGTAATCATGGTTTATTTTTTATTGTTGATTTTATTTTTATATTAATTGGATTAATAAGCTTATTTAAAAAATATCCAAGTAAAACTAAATTTTTATTAATGTTGTTATTAATTTCTACCTTAACAACAGCTATTAGTACGGTTGAAACATCGGTGATTAACAGGTCGTTTTTACTTTTGCCATTATTGGTTATTTTTTCTGCTTATGGTATCTACACTATCTACAGGTTTATTTCGATTAAGATAACTCCTGTGGTGTCTTTTGTATTTTTATTTTTGATAGTTTTCATTTCTTTTATTAATTTTTGTCACTTTTATTTTTTTCAATTCCCTGTAATTGGCCAAGAAAATTTCTTTTTTAGCCATCGAATTATTGGAAATTATATTCAGAGAAATAATGGTTATAAAACAGTTGTGGTCGACAATGAACCGAGAGAAGTGTTTTTAGAAGCGGTTTTTTACTCACCAGTAAATCAAAATTTAGTATTAAATGATTTTATTAAAAATCAAAATTATCAATTTAACAACGTTACTTTTACCTCTATTTGTCCAAAAGAATTTGCTATCGATACTACCTATATTATAAAAAATTCTTTTTTAAATTGTATAAATCATAAAGATGGTTTAAAAAGTATTAACGAAGAACAGTTTGGGGGTCAGTTGTATTACATTGTTAACGACTCTTTGTGTAAAACATTCCAATCTCAGCCATGGTTGAGATTCCATGAGGTAAAAGATTATCAAGTGGAAAAACAAGCTGTCGGTAATTTTTGTACAACTTGGATAAAACAAGTATTATGAAAAACAAAAAAATCTTTTTTATTGTTGGAATAATAATATTAACTGGGTTTTATTTGTATTTGAGATTAAATAAATTTGAAGAAAGAACGACATATCATTTGGATCAAGGATTGCATTTATTGGAAAGCTGGGAAATGGTGACAAATAAAGATATTCGATTAATCGGACCAATGGTAAGTTCAAAAACTTATATGGATAGAGGGTTTTTTATTGGGCCTCAATATTATTATGTTTTGGCGGTTTTGGGAATAATTACAAAATGGAACCCAATAGCAATTGATATTGTTTTGTTGTTTGCAGAATTAGGGTTTATCTTATATTTTGTAAACTGGATAAGAAAAAAATTTGGAAATTTAGAAGCTATTATGGCATTTGGTCTATTTACTTTTTCAAAATATTTCATAATTCATAGTCGTTTTTTTTGGAACCCACATTTTTTGTTACCGCTGGGAATATTGGCAGTGACAACACTGGATAAATATATTCGATTAAATAAAACTAAATATTTCTTTGGTTTCGGAGTTTTATGGGGATTAGCTTTTAGTTTTCATTATTCGGCAGTATTTTGGATAATTCCGTTGTTGGTTGTGTTAATAAAAAATAAGAAATTGTGGAATAAAGATGTTTTTATTTATTTACCGATTGGATTTTTCTTGGGCAACTTACCATGGTTTGTATTTGAGTTGAGAAATAATTTTTATAACATAAAAACTATTTTATGGGTAATGACTCAATCTTCGAGTAGTGGAAGACTGGAGCCTCATTATTTTATCTATCCTCTAATAGTATTTGGATTGTGGGGAATCGCTTGGTTAATTAATAAAATAAAAAGAAATAAAGTGGCAATAATTTTAATTTTGATATTAACAATAAGTTTAGTGCAAGCAAAAATCATTAACGACCCGATTCCCTTGGGACATCCAGTAGGATGGAATTATTTAATCCAGAAAGAGGTTGTAAATAAAATATCAAAAGATGATTGCCCAAAAAATTTTAATATCGCTAGTACGGTAAGTGGTGATACCAGATCGTACGATTTGAGGTTCTTGCTGACTGCTAAAGGCTGTGTTCCGATGGATGTTGAGAATTATCCTAAGGCGGAAAAATTATTTTTGGTGGCGCCAATAGATAGACCTCCAGAAACAGAAAAGGTTTGGGAAGTGGATTCTTTAGGAAAATTTAAAATTAATAGACAAGAAAAATTGACAGAAAAAATTGTATTTTATGAACTCGAAAAACTGAAATAAATTCAGTTAGATTATAATTGCCTAAATGGGAATTAAGAGACAGGAAAAAATAAGGAAAGTGATTGAGAACAGACAGGAAGGGGTGATAGTGCTGGAAAATATTGCCGATGAGCACAATGCAGCGGCGGTGTGGCGGAGTGCCGATGCCTTTGGTTTTCAAAAAATATATCTCGTATTTTCGGTGGAAAAAAGTTTTAACCCGAAAAAAGTAGGTAAAAAATCTTCAGCTAGTGCCAATAAATGGCTAAGTTTTAAGACATTTAAGAGTATTAATGAATGCTACAAAGAATTAAAAAATGAGGGCTATAAAATATATGCCACGGTACTGGATGAAGACTCAAAAAAGATTCCCGCCAAGGCGGGCAGGCGAGAAACTAGATTCGAGAAGAAAAAAATTGCCTTAGTTTTTGGGAATGAACACCGGGGACTGTCAGAGGAAGCGATAAAGGGAGCCGATGAAAAAATTTATATTCCGATGAGGGGGATGGTTCAGAGTTTAAATTTGTCGGTAAGCGCGGGGATATTGATGTATGAGGTGGGGAGACAAAGATCCGCCTCCGCCAAAGGCTATGGCGAGACGAGGGAGGGCTATAAATTAAGTGATAATGAAAAAAAAGAGTTAATAAAAGAGTTTGCTAATTTGAAATAAGGTATAATTGGTTAGATGACAATAAAAGTAGGTCAAAAATATTTTTGCAGTATTTGTGGCAATGAAGTGAGCGTCACCAAAGCCGGAGGTGGAACTCTGATTTGCTGTGGTCAGGAAATGACTCTCATTACTGAATAAATATTTTTTGGAAAAAGATAGAGTAAAATAGGCGCATGAAGTGGAATCTTGATGACATAATGCCGGTTGGTAAATTTGATGATTTGTATAAAGAGGTTGAAGACGAAATTAAAACCCTGGAAGAGTGGGTAGAAAAGGTAAGACCAGAAATGAGCCAAAAGGAGTTTGGGGAGATGCTGCGTTTTAATGAGGAGCTGGGAGTAAAAATAGCTAGACTGGCCTATTTACCGGAACTAATGGAGGCGGTCAATCAAAAAAATCAAGAGGCGAAACTGATGAAAAGCCGGGTGGACAACCTCGGGTTAAAAATAAGCGATATTGCCACCAGGCTCGGTCTTTGGATTCAGGGAAAAAGGGAACCGGTTCTCGACGATAAAAATGCCAAAAGACTTTTTTCGGTTATCCCCGATCTCGAATATGGTCTAAAAAGAAGTCGGGAAGGGGCTAAATTTAGCCTGAGTGAAAGGGAAGAACAAATAATAGATCATAAAGACGTCAATGGAGTGGGAGTGCTGGGAGAGCTGAGGGAAATGATCGAAACTGAATTTGAATATAGACTAGTAACTAGTAAATTAGATAAAAAGATTAGTAGTCAAGCAGAATTGTTGTCTTATGTTTATAGTCCCAAGGCAGAAATTAGAAAAGCGGCATATACGGCTCTTCTTGAAAAACAAAAAAAGAATTTAGATAAATTTTTTGCGATTTACCAGGGGATTGTCAAAGACTGGGACTACGAAGCCAGACTGCGAGGGCACATTTCCCCTATTTCTGTTAGAAACTGGGCTAATCACGTTCCCGACGAGGCGGTTCAAAGTCTGCTAAAGGTCTGTAGTAAAAACATCGGTATTTTTCAAAGATATTTTAGGTGGAAGGCAAAGAAGCTGGGACTTAAAAAACTGCAGCGCTTTGATATTTATGCGCCACTGCAAAGTAAAGATAAAAAAATGGATTTTGAAGAAGCAAAAGAAACGGTGCTCAAAGCTATGAGGGAGTTTTCACCAGGATTTGAAAGCAAGGCCAAAAAAATTATTGAGGAAAAACATATTGATGTCATGCCGGGGAAAAATAAAAGAGGCGGAGCTTTTTGCGCCACGGTAGCCCCAGAGATTACGCCCTATGTGCTTCTTAATTTTACTGGTAAATCCCGTGATGTTAGTACCCTAGCCCACGAACTGGGACATGGAATTCATTCACTTTATGCCAAAAATCACTTTCCCTCAAGCCAACAGGCAAATTTACCCCTAGCGGAAACAGCCTCAACCCTCTGCGAATTAATTTTATTTGAAAAAATGATGGATTCAGAACAAGACAAAGAGATCAAAAAAGCTTGGCTCTCAGATAAAATGGCTGATGCCTACGCCACAATTTGCCGACAAAATTATTTTATTAAGTTTGAAATTAAAGCCCACGAAGAAATAGAAAAGGGCATCAGGGCCGAAGATTTATCAAAAATATATATGGAGACTTTAAAAGAACAGTTTGGCGGCAGTGTCCAGATTGAGCCTCTGTTCAAATATGAATGGAGCTATATTTCCCATATTTTTGAAAGCCCTTTTTACTGCTATGCCTATAATTTTGGCGAACTGGTATCCTACGCCCTCTTTAGCAACTATAAAAAAGAACCGAAAAAATGGCTAAAAATTATTGAAGAGATTTTGGAAAGTGGAGGGAGCGAAGATCCACAAAAAGTTTTGAAAAGAGCCGGGGTGGAGATAAATGATGAAAAATTTTGGCAAAAAAGTTTTGAGACCATCGAAAAGTGGCAAAACGAACTGGAAAAATTGTGATAGAATTGTTACAGGCGTAGTACTAGTTAAGTAGTACTATCTATAAAAATATGAAAGAAGAAACAAAGAAAGAACTAATGGAATTTTTTTCTAAATATCCCCTTAAAAAATATAAAAAGGGACAGATAGTCGCAGAGAGCAATGAAAGTTTTAAAGGCGTTTATTTTGTTAAAAACGGATATCTGCGGGTTTATGACGTCAGAGCGGGAGAAAAAGAAAGTGGAATTCAGATTTTTAATCCCTGGTTTTTTTTATCACTAATTAGCGCTAAAACAGGGCTTAAAAGCCGTCATTTTATCGAAACAATGAGCCCGGTTGAGGCCTGGATGGCACCAGCTGAAGAGTTTGAAAAATTTCTAAAAGAAAATCCGAAACTGGAAGACGAATTAAACAAACTGATTATGGAAAAATTTTTGGATTTGACCACTTTTGTGTCGCAGCTTATTTCCGGAAATGCTTATTTAAAAGTAGCTGGATTAATTTATTCAATGGCCAGAGAATATGGCGTAGCTAAGGGTAAACAGGTGAGCATAAAAATTAAAATAACTCACAAACAAATTGCGACCTTAACCGGACTGACCAGAGAAACGGTCACTCTACAAATGCTAAAATTGGAAAAGAATGGCGTGATTGATAATGACAGAAGACAAATTGTGGTCATGGACATAAAAGAGTTGAAGAAGCTATTGGAAGACGAGTAAATTATTCCCGGCAACAGTCAAGGATTTTGCCGATGATACCACTGACTTTACCAAGAAAATCTGATTTTTGGTAAGAGAGAGGAGAATCTTTGCTTTTTTTGGGCTCAATGAATTGAGCCTCTACATTTTTTACTAGACCTAAATTTATACCCCAGAATAAGTTGTAAAGATGATAGGATTTTTCAAAGAAGCTAAGAGCGCTTTTTTTGTCACCCTTGGTCTGAGCCTTGGTGCCGACTTCAAAAAGACGCATAGAGGCGGCTAGGAGGTGTTTGCTGGTACACCAGATCTCCCCTTCCGGATTTTTGACGATAAGTTTTAATAATTCTTTACGCATTTCACGGGTTTCGTTTAAAAGATCAAAATATTTGGTTTTGCCAGTTTTACTGGCTGTAAAGAAAAGATGCTCTTCGATACTGATTAAATTCATAATAGCGATAGATAAGTCTTCATCGGAAGAAAGATCAAGTTTGTTTCCGGCTTCGGCTTTTTTGATTTTGTCCATGAAGTTTTGGAGATCAAGATTGTTTGTCATGGGTGTATTTTAACAAAAGCTTATAATTTAAAAATTAGTTTGAAGATTAGGGTAGATAAAAGAACCAAAGAAACAGGAAAAACAACCCTAGCATAGGGAAATATCGTTTTGCCACCATTGCGTTTTTTTAAAAATAAGTATAGGTGGCTACCAAGAGTCATGGCAATTAAACCAATAATCTGGCCAAAAACAATTTTATCGAGACCCAAAAGACGGTTGGTGGCGGCGCCGATTTGGTCGGTTAATTGAAAATAGAGAAGAGTGAAAGCAAGCAATAGAAGAGCAAAAACAGATTCGTTTTTTAAAAGCTTTATTTTTAATTTTGGAGCCAGCCAAAAAGCAATGGCGGTATTTAAGGCTGAAATCCAAATGGAAATTAGAAAATCATCAATGCCAAGCTTTTTGGCAATGAGCATACCACCGCCAACGGTGACAATACAGACAGGACACTGAGCATAGGCTGGAGCAACAAAGGGCATAGAGCTATTGTAACAAACTTAAGAGAGAATTTTTAATTCCTTGGTGACCTGATTAAAAACAGCGAGAACATGGTCGCCGTAAGATTCAAATAGCTGATGAAATAAGGGACTTAGAATAAGGGGAGCTAAAACCGCCTTGGTGTAAAGAGGTTGATAAAGATAAGTGTTGCCCTCAAGCTCTCTTTTAAGAAGTTTTTTATCGGTCATTCGCTTGAGAACAGTCATAATGGTGGTATAAGCATGTCCACCATTGACTTTTGCCAGCACCTGAGAAGAATTTAATGGCCCAGAAGATTCCCAAAGGGTATTCATTACCTTTTGCTCAAGAGATCCGAGTGTTTTGTATTTTTTATTACAATTATAGTTGCCAGCCATACGGTCTTGATTGTACTCTTTTTTACAAAAGAAATCAGACCTTCTTTTTGTCGAGGCGGTCAAGCTTTAGAGCCTTGACCCCAAAATAGACCACGAGAGCAATGACAATAAAATCGATAAAGGAGGAAATAAAATCACCGTACATAAATTTGACGGTACCGATAGTAAAATAAGACTCTTTGAGACCGCCGGTCATACCCAGAATTACCCCCAAAATAGGATTAATAAGGTCGGTAATAAAAGCGGTGACAAACTTGGAAACGGCACCACCAAGAAGGAAACCAACAGCTAAACCAACCACACCTTGCTGCCGAACAAAATCTAAAAAACCTTTCATAAAATATTATAACCTATTTTATTGGGCGCCGACGAGCGTCGCCCCTACTTTAATGATAAAATGTTTTATATGACAAAAACACAAGAAAACCTTCTAAAAGCTTACGCCGGTGAATCAATGGCCAGAAACAAATACACCACCTTTGCCAAAATGGCGAGAAAGGAAAATCTGGAATGGATAGCGAGGATTTTTGAAGAAACGGCAGATAACGAACGAGTTCACGCCGAGGAAGAGTTTGAACTTATCACCGATAAAATAAAAATTGTGGGAAATCTTGAAATTAGTCCTTTTTCCAAAAGTACTCCAGAAAATTTGAAAATGGCAGCTGAGGGAGAAAAATATGAATGGACAACCATGTATCCCGATTTTGAAAAAACAGCCATTGAAGAAAATGAAACAGAAGCTATTAGACTCTTTGGAAAACTAAAAGAGGTGGAAAAATTACACGAGGAAAGATATATCATTATCGCCCGAAAGATGGATGAAAAAACACTTTATGATAGTGAGACAGAACTGGAGTGGAAATGTGTCAACTGTGGCTATATCCACTTTGGAAAACAACCACCGATGACCTGTCCGGTTTGTAAAAAAGCCTTTAGTTGGTATATGCCAATGGGATTGGTGAAATAATTAAAAAAAATCTAAAGCCTAAAGAGAGACAAAGAAACAGGATTCTAGAAACTAGATTCTAGATCGTTGGCAGTGGGGGCAGAAGAAAGTGCCGCGGCCGCCGATTTTTAGATATTCGATTTTGGTGCCACAGTTAAGACAGGGCTCGCCCTTTCGCTGATAAACCCGAAAGAAAAATTGATTTTGGCCCTTGGTACCATCGGGACGAAGATATTGATTATCACGAGCGGTAGAGCCACCGGCCAAAACCGATTGACGCATAATGGAGAGTAAAGATTGATGGAGCTTTAGGGCTTTAGAGCGGGAGATTTTGTTTGAAGGCGTTCCCGGATGAATACCGGCCAGAAAGAGTGCATCACAGGCATAAATATTGCCAATGCCGGCAAAATAATGCTGATCCAAAAGAATTATTTTAATCGGACGACGGGATTTTTGAAGCTGAGAATAGAGATATTTGGGAGAAAAGTCGGGATCAAAAATATCGGGGCCGAGATTGGATTGATAGAGCTTTAGGGCCTTAAAACTATAGAGTCTGACCCAGCCGAATTTGCGTTGGTCGTTAAAATAAAAAATAAAATTTTTAAAATAAAAAATTATTCTGGTTGATTTATTGGGGAGATTTAATAAGGCATCTTTTGTTGGGTGACCCATTAAAATCCCCCGCCCTCCTGCCTGCCGGCAGGCAAGGTCGGGCACCCCCTTTTCCGCCAGAGGCGGATCAGCCTTTGGCCGAGAGGAAAGGGGGCTTAAGATGAGCTGACCGGTCATTTTTAAGTGAATTAGTAATACTAGATGATTAGATAAATAGATAGAAAGTTGTTTACCAAGGCGGGAAAATTTTACTATTTTTTGGCCTTCGACAAGTTTAGGATCCCCGACAAATGATTTTGGGGTTAAAATTTCAATTTTGGTAATAGTTTTATGAAGAAGTTTTTGCTCGAGATGCAATTTGACAACTTCAACTTCGGGTAGTTCGGGCACAGGATATATTTTAACTCAATTTTAAATTAAGTCGTCGAGGTCAATGGTGGAAATAGCTTCGTTTTTGGCTAAACGCCCGAGACCGACGTTCATGTCAGTGAAAGAATCTTTGATATCGGAAAGAGAATTTAAAAAAGTTTGAGTTTGGGTCACATAACCCATAACTAAGACTAAGCTAGAGATACTTTTTTCACCAGTATATACGGAATAAATTAAATATAATAAATTTAGACAATAGAAAAAAACAGAAGAATTTTGAAGAAAAGACCATTCGGTAAATTCCCATTTACAAAGACGATTAAAATGACGGGTATAAGATTTTTGCTCAAGATCATAATCATTACTCTCTTGAAGCTTGGCGTAGTAAGCTTCGGTTTTTGAGTTTTGAATATCTTTGAGCTGGCTATAGCGCTGAGTGGTATAGGTGTCAATGAAAAAATAGATTAAGATATAAGCTAGGGTAATAATAAAAGAAGGAAAATCAATCATAAATAAAATAACCGGGATAAAAAGGAAGGAAACAAGACTGTCAATTCCAGGCTGTTTAATGAGATTTAAAGTAACACTCGAGGCGTCAGAAAAATTACGGATAGCTTGAATAGTAGCGGCACGTTTTTCCTTCGATTCTGATTTTAAATCAACCAGAAAAAAATTGTGGATGTCAAAACTAATGTTGTTGATAATGTACTCCAATCGAGTAATTGAAAGAAGACGAAGATAATTATCTAAAAGACGGACAATAAAAGTCAGTACAAGAGTGATGATAATTGTGGATAAGGAAAGTTTTGACTCTAATTGTTTGATGACAAGAGAATAGAGATAGATAGTAATGAGAGGAAGAATAGCGGAAAGAAAACGAACGAAGGCCCAAAAAAAGAGACCGGTGCGATCGGAAATAATTTTTAAAACAAAGGCAAAAACTTTGCGAGTTTCGCGAGACATTAAACAATTATCAATTTTCAATTATCAATTATCAATGAGTAGAAAAAGTCTAAAGCCTAAAACAAAAAATAAATTAGGGTAAAATGGGGTATGACAGAAAATAATCAAATATACGATACGGTTATTATTGGTTCGGGTCCCGGAGGGCTGACAGCCGCAATTTATAATGCCCGAGCAGAGCTAAAAACAGTGGTAATTGCGGGAAATATGCCCGGAGGTCAACTGACAACGACAACGATGGTCGAAAACTGGCCTGGTTTTCCCAAAGGAGTTGGAGGAATTAAACTGATGATGGATACCCTAGAACAGGTAAAAAACTGGGGTGTGGAAGTAAAAAATGGGAATGTAAAAAAAATCCTAAAGCCTAAAGATCTAAATTCTAAATTATTAGAAATTGAACTGGATAATGGAGAAATACTGAAAACAAAAGCCGTAATTATTGCGACTGGAGCGACAGCTAAATGGCTAGAATTACCAAGGGAAAAAGAACTAATCGGACATGGAATTTCAGGCTGTGCGACCTGCGACGGGATGATGTTTAGAGACAAGGTAGTGGCAGTGGTGGGAGGCGGAAATGCAGCTTGTGAAGAAGCCAATTTTTTGTCAAAGATTTGTAGTAAGGTTTATCTAATTCATCGCCGAGATGAACTAAGAGCCACTCCAATTGAAGCTAAAAGAACACTGGAAAATAAAAAAATCGAAATGGTGTGGGATAGCGTAGTGGTGGAAATTAATGCTAATCTTCAACCTCTAATTTCCAGTCTTCAGAATATTAAAATTAAAAATGTTAAGACGGGTGATGAAAAAATATTACCTATAGATGGATTATTTATCGCTATTGGCAGAATTCCAAAAACTGAGTTTGTTAAAGATTTAATCGAACTTAAAGAAAGTGGTTATATTAAGGTGGGGAGCAATGAAGAATTGCCCTCAATGACTTCCGTGGAGGGAATTTTTGCGGCTGGTGACTGTATGGATGAAAGGCACCGACAGGCGATAATTGCCGCGGGAGCCGGAGCCAGGGCAGCAATTGATGCGGAGAGATGGCTGAATAATAGAGATTAAATTTTAGATACTAGAAACTAGAGAGTTGATTTTTTTGACAAAATTCTCGCGGGAAAATCGGGAGGCGTTAGCTATACAAGCGTTTTTAGTTTGGGCTTTGGCAAGCAAAACTCCTACTTTACTAATAGCCTGAGCGCAAGATTCGGGAGTTAGATTATCAAATAAAATTCCGGTTTTACCGTCTATTACCGTTTCAATAATTCCCCCGCTCTTGTAACCAACGACAGGGCAGCCATAAGATTGGGCCTCGACGGAAACCATACCAAAATCTTCGTTATCGGAACAAAAAAGATAGGCCGAGGCTCCTGAAAATAATTTAGCCTTTTCCTCCTGGGTAACTTCACCTAAAAATTCAACTGTAGGGCCTGAGATCTTTCGCAATTCTGATTCAAAACCAGCAAAGTCACGACCAAAAACTTTGAGAGGGACTTTTAATTGATTACAAGCCTCGATGGCAATATCGTAACGTTTGGCCCGAGCCAAGCGACCACCGGTAAGATAATAGGGCTTATCTGGTTTTTTGCAGTGCTCGCTACCTTCGGGCTCCCACTTTGTGGATCGCTTTCGCTGTGCGCTGAAAAAATCAGATTTCGCCACCAACTTGGGAAGGTCGATTGGAGGGTTGATGACGATGGAATCCCGACGGTAGAATTTTTGGATGCGGGCGGCGGTGGTAGCGGAATTAGCAATAAAAAGATCGACATTCTGGGCATATTTAAAGTCTAAAAGACGAAGAAAATGGTTGGCAATTTGAGCTAAAAAGTTAAAAATAGGATATTTTTTTAAATCACGGGCAGTGGGAAGACCATAGAGGTAGCGGGGGGGGGTGTGACAGTAACAGATTAGCTTGGCTGATTTTTTCCTAAGAGCATTGGGGAAATAAGCGCCGGTGGCAGAAGTGATAATCAGGTCAAAATCGGAAAAATCAAAAAGTCTAAAGCCTAAAGGGGAAAATAAACGCAAAGGGGAAATTATTTTATAGCCGAAAGGAATAAATTTAAAAAAGGACTGATGAGTTCTCCCCTGCCACTTTTTTTCGAGACGGGCACGATGGGGACCAAAAAATTGAGGACAATAGAGAGTAGTGTAAATATCAGCTTTAGGAAAAATATCGGTTAGGGTCTCAAAAACCGCTTCGGCACCGCCATATTCTTTGAGATAATCCTGAACTAGAGCGATGCGCATGAGCTATGATAGCAAAATTAAAATAGAGAGCTTTGATTAGGGTTAAATCCCCCAGTCCTGCGGACCACCCCCTTTGAAGAAAGAGGGCTAAGATTAAGTTTTCGTTTTAGACGGCTACTGAGGGATTTGAAGTTGTACTGCTCAAAAAGAGAGAGAAGACCTAGGTATTTATCCTGATTTAGACGGGCGGATTTAAAATTAAATTTTAGAGAAATATTAGAAACTAGAGTGGCAAGTTTTTGTGACAAATAGGCATTATTCTTATCTTTAATCAATTTTTCTCTAATATTTTCGCTAATTTCGTCAAGATGAGTGTAAATATTGTCGAGGTTTTGATATTTTGTAAGAAGATCAACGGCGGTTTTGGGACCAATACCAGTAACGCCAGGATAATTGTCCGACATGTCCCCCATTAGGGCTTTTAAATCAATAACCTGATTGGGGTTTACTCCTAATTTTTCTTTTACTCCGCCCGGGTCGTAGGTTTTAGTTTCAGAAAGACCGCGAACCGGAACAAAAAGAGAGACTTTTTGATTAACGAGCTGCATTAAATCTTTGTCGCCGGTGATGATGGTAATTTTTGAAAATAAATGTTTTTTGTCCGACCGCCTTCGTACTTTTTGGCTTCGGCGAGTCAAGGTGGCAATAAGATCATCGGCCTCGAAACCTCCCATGGCAATATTGGGGATACCCGCAGATTCCAGGGTTTCTGGCAGTTTTGGTAGTTGGGAGATTAAATCGTGATCGGCAGGTTGACGTCTGGCGCGGTAACCTAAAAATTCGATATTGCGAAAATTGGGACCCGGAGAATCTAGACAAACCAAAAGATAATCGGGTTTTAACTGGTCAATAGATGATAAAATCATGGAATAAAAGCCATAAATTGCATTGACTGGTTGTCCATTGAAACTCAGAGATGGAATAGAATGATAAGCACGGTGAGCAATCGCGTGACCATCGATAATGACTAAATGAGCCATAAATTAAAAAATCTAAATCCTAAAATCTAAAAAATAAAAATATATAGAGAATTATAAACCAATCTCCCCCCACCCCCTCTTTAACAAGAAGGGGATAAAAAATAATATTTATAATAAATGCTTTAATAGGGTAGAATTTAGTAATGGAACAACATCCGATTCCGCAACAGATTACCTCTTACGAATTCAAACTCGTGGGAGATATGACCTTAAAACAATTCGGAAAAGCGGCTGGGGGAATAATTATCGCCCTACTAATTAATTCAAGCAAACTGGTCTTTTTTATCAAATGGCCATTAATGATAATGTTTGCTGCAGGTGGACTGGCCCTAGCCTTTGTTCCCTTTCAAGACAGACCGCTCGAAACCTGGCTGATGGCTTTTATTAAATCAATTTATTCACCAACAATTTATACCTATAAGAAAGAAAGTCCCGAAAACTGGCTAGAAATTGATTTGAGCAAGCAACTAAAAAGTGACGAGGAAGAAGAGGTGGTGGTTCCAATAAAGGAAGACAAGAAAGTTAAGGAATTTATTAACTCTTTGCCGTCGATTGGAAGAGAGAACCAGGTCATTATGCCTCCTGAAGTCGGCACCGACCTGGTGGAAGAAAAAAAAGAAGAAAATCTTCCGCCAGAGGCGGATCAGCCTTTGGCTGAAAAGTCTAAAGAGGAAATAGAAGAGAAAAAAGAAGTAGAGGTAAAGCCGGTAAATTTGGATTTAAAAACAGAAAAACTGGGGGCAACAGGAACAGCCGTGTTTGGAGAAATTCCCATGCCGGATATTCCCGATTTACCAAATTTGGTGGTGGGAATGGTTCTTGATCCTAACCATAAAATTGTTGAGGGGGCAATTGTTGAAATCCAAGACAAGGATGGTAATCCAAGTCGGGTACTGAAAACCAACAAGCTGGGACAGTTTAAAACTCTAACCCAACTGAGTGATGGTAAATATTTAGTGGTCACAGAAAAAGAAGATTTAGAATTTGACCGAGTAGAAATAAACCTAACGGGAAAGATCGTTGAGCCAATTAAAATTCTCGCCAAATAGTAAACAAATAGGTTATTATTAAATAGCATGCCAAATGATCCTCTAAAAATTGCCATCAAGGGAAGCACCCAAAACAATCTGCCGATTGAAGATATTGTTGATGGAATCGTTCTGCTCAAAGACGGTTCGGCGGCGATGGTGCTTCAGGTCTCCTCAGTAAATTTCGATTTACTGTCAGAGAGGGAACAAAGTGCCCTAGTGTTTGCCTACGGAGGAATTTTAAATTCATTGAATTTTACAATTCAAATTGTCATTAACTCAACTACCAAAGATGTAAGTAGTTATTTAAATAATTTAGAAGAAGCAAAAAATAAACAAACAAATCAAAAACTAAAAGAGAGAATTACTTCTTACAAGAAGTTTGTGGAAGAAACAGTAAAAAGAAACGACGTTTTGTCAAAAACTTTTTATGTGGTAATCCCTTTTTCTAGTTTAGAACTGGGAATAAAAAATGCTCAAAAACAGGCATTTTCGGTCCTGAATCCAATTAAAAAGAAAGCAGAGTTGCCTTATTCAAAAGAATATATCTTGGAAAAAGCCAAGGCGGCTCTTAAGCCAAAAGAGGATCATCTGGTCCGACTTTTTTCAAGACTAGGACTGGAAATTAAAGCCCTAAACACCAAAGAGTTGATTGAATTATTTTATAAAACCTATAATGAGGACATCGCTAACAACCAAAGATTACAAAATGTTGACTACATCGCCGCAGCGGTAACAGGAAAACAGTAAAAAAACTAAAATCTAAAAATTAAAATAAAAAATGAATTTACTAGATATTATAAAGAAAAAGAAAAACGTTCCTGGAGCAGAAACAAAGATTGAGGAAACAAAAAACTTGGGTGAGGCAAAGCAATTTGTGGAAGGACTAGTGTCAATTAAAGATATTATTGCTCCGTCAGCAATTGAAGTTGATTTTGACTATCTCAGAATTGACAACAAATATTACCGAACATGTTTCGTCGCCGGATATCCAAGGTTTGTGGGACTAAACTGGTTGTCAACTCTAATTAATTTTGATGCGTCTTTAAAAATTTCGATGTTTATTTATCCGACCGATGGTAAGGAAATTCTAGATGATCTTCGACGAAAAATTGCTGAAATGGAAGCCGAATTGAGTACCGATATTCAAAGGGGTAGAATAGTAAATCCGGCAACTCAGGCAAAACTTGAAGATGCCTTGACTTTACAAGCAGATCTAGTTAAGGGAGAAGAAAGATTTTTTCAATTTGGTTTATACATGACTTTGTCGGCCAAGACCAAAGAAGAGCTTGATTCGGCAACCAAAAATTTAGAGTCAGGACTGGGAGCTCTAATGATAGTGTCCAAAAAAGCCAGTTTACAAATGGAAGAGGGCTTTATCACAACCTTACCTATCTGTTCGGATAGACTAAATATTACCCGAAACATGGATACAACTTCACTCGCCAGTACCTTCCCTTTTGTATCTTCAGATCTCTCTGATGACAAGGGAATTATGTTTGGAATTAATGAACACAACGGTTCTCTGGTAATTTTTGACCGATTTTCAATGCCCAACTACAACTCAGTGGTCTTTGCCTCGGCCGGAGCTGGTAAATCCTACATGATTAAACTCGAAGCAATGAGGTCACTAATGCTCGGAACCGACATTATTGTTATCGATCCGGAAAATGAATATAAGAACTTGGCGGAATCAGTGGGAGGACAATATATTGCTTTTGGTTACGGAGAAACCTCAAAAATAAACCCTTTTGATTTGTCACTGGTAACAGAAGAGGGTGAAAATGCCCTCAACGACAAGATTTTGACCTTGCACAAAATGTTTAAAATAATGCTCGGAGCCATGGATCCGATTGAAGAATCAATTTTGGATAAATCAATAATGGAGGCTTATAAAGCCAAGGGGATATCGCCTGATCCCGAAACCCAGAATCGAGAAGCACCACTGATTGAAGATTTGTACAAAGCTTTAATTGGCGCTGAAGAAGAAAAGGCAAAAAACTTAGCAGCAAGACTGGAAAAATACATTAAAGGTTCTTTTGCGGGAATTTTCAATCAAAAAACAACGGTTAATTTAAATAATAGTTTTGTCGTTTTTGGCATCCGAAACCTTGAGGAAAGTCTACGACCGATAGCCATGCACATCATTCTGGATTATATTTGGACTGTTGTTAAAAAAGAGCTGAAAAAGAGAATTCTCGTAGTAGACGAGGCCTGGTATTTGATGCAGTACGATGATTCGGCGGCATTTCTGAGAGGAATTATTAAAAGAGGCCGAAAATATTATCTGGGGGTAACGACAATCACCCAAGATGTGGACGATTTCTTAAATACACCCTATGGAAAAGAAATAGTGACAAACAGTTCAATTCAAATACTGCTTAAACAACACAGCGCCGCCATTGATCTAATTGGAGAGACATTCTACCTATCTGAAGGAGAAAAACAACTACTACTCTCAGCCGATAAGGGAGAGGGAATCTTTTTTGCGGGACAAAATCATGTGGCAATTCAGGTTATCGCCTCAGAGGAAGAACATAAATTAATTACTTCTAATCCGGAGGAAATACTGCGGCAAAAAATTGCGGAAAAACAGGCAGCGCTCGTAAAAAAAGAGGAAACGGAAGAAACAAGAAACGAGATTCTGGATTCGGGAGAAGAGGAAACGGAAGAAACAAGAAACGAGATTCTGGATTCTGGAGAAGAGGAAACGGGGGAAACAAAACCACAAGTTTTATTTAAACCAGAAGTGGAAGAGTCACCAGAAGAGGCGCTGCAAAAAAGAATTGCCCAAATGGAAATTGAAGAAAATAAAAAAACAGAGGAGGGACTTAGCAAAATAGCCAATACGAAAAACAAAGGTGAAGAAAGCGAAAATACAGGTGGATCTTTACCAAAATATCAAGAATTGTTTAAATCGGCACCCCCACTTCCCCCTTTACCTAAGTTTGAAGCTCCAGCAAAACCGCTATTTATTAACCAGCAAAAAGAGCCAATTATCCCACAACCGCCACAGCTGATTAAAAAGGCAAAAGCAGAATTTGTTAAAAACATAAACCAAAATCTACCCCCTACCCCTCCTTTGACTAAAGGGGGGGAGAATAGCATTAATGAAAATAAACTTAATGAGGTAAAGCCCGCTGCCGTTGATAACTCCAGCGAGGCGAAGATGACTTACGATAAGTTGTTTGGAAACGATAGTACGACTTAAGGTATAATTTTTAAATGAGCCAATTGCCAGGAAATATTACGGAATTAATTGTGGCACTTGAAGGGCTAGGTAAAAGAAATTTAAATGAAGAGTATGAACTTTTTGAAACCTGCAGGGGGGTATTTGAAAAGCTAAAAAGACTGAGTGATTTTGACCCGAGTGATTTAAAGAAAACGATCAAGGTGTTAAAGGATTTGCCTTTGGAAATAAAGGAATTAGAAATCTATAAACTCGATATTGAGACCGAGAAATTAGAAAGCAAGGCTCTTAATAAACAGGACTTAAAAGAATTGCTTGAGGATTATGAGAAAGCTCAAAACGAGAAAGAGAAGAATGAAATCAGGAAAGAAGTTTATAAAAGAACTGGTCAAAAAAATGTTGAACAGTTTATTAAAACCCAAAAAGAAATTGCCGATAAAAATTCAGAGAAACTTAGCAAACTAAGCGAAGAAACCAGGGAAAAGGCTATTGGAAATATAGCAAAAATTAAATTAACTGAGTCAGAAGAATTGGTAGAAATTATTGAAAAGGCAAGTTTGGATAATAATTTTAGTGAAAAAGAGTTAAAAAAAGAATTAAAAAAGAATAATTATGATAAAAGAGGGATTGAAAAAATTGTTCAAAAAGTTCAGGAAGTAAGGGCTAAAAAAGTAAGGGAATTAAGTCCTGAAGTAAAAGAAAGTATTGCAGTTGATTTAAAGGAGGTTCAAAGCAAAAAATCAGATGAATTAATTAAAATTATTGAAAAGGCAAGTTTGGATAATAATTTTAGTGAAAAAGAGTTAAAAAAAGAATTAAAAAAGAAGTTTAAGGATCCAGAAAGAATTGAAAATATTATTCAAAAAGTCGAAGAAATACAGGCAATAATTTTGGTTGAAAATCAAGCGGAAGAAATAGCAACATCAACTTATAAAAAATTGATTGAAGAAAATATTCCAGTTGATGAAAAGATCAAAATAACAATTAAAGAAGAAATAATAAAAGCGTGGAAAGAAGGAGATGGACTTAAGATACCGGAAGAATTAAGTAATGTTGCCCAAACTGAAATAATCATAGGAGAAACAAAAAAAAGGGTAGATAAATTTAAAAATGATAATTTTAAGGCGATTGTAAGTTATAGGGCAATTGAATTAAATAATGAAATAAGCCAAAACTTAAGACAAAACGGAATAGAAAATGAAGGGTTAATTCAACAATATGTGGAAGTTGTCAATAAATTAACAAACAATGTGGAAACAATGGTGGCTGAGGAAAACAGGAGTGATATCTATAATTTTGTTCAAAGCGAGAATCCAAATAAGGGCCCAGGAGAGATAGAAAGGTCAATTGATGAGGCCAGATTTATGGCTAAAAACGTGACAATGGCACCGAAAAAGTTTAACAAACTGATTCAAAAATATAATCTACTGAGGGAAAAAATTGGCAGCGATAAGCTACCAAAACTAAAAGAGGTCAGGGTCACGGAAAAAATGGCGAAGGTGTTTAAAGAGAGCCCAAAACTATTGAAACTAATGAATGGAGCCCAACAGATGGTTGGGGTTTGGGAAAAGGTGAATGCTTTTCCGGGAAGTATCTTATCAAGAATAGGGGTTCAAAAAGCGGGTTTAAAAATAGTAGAAAAAATTGGCGGGCAGGCAGCGACAGAATTTGTTAAAAATTCAGCCGCCATAATCGCCAAAGAGGGGACGGAAAAAGGGTTTGGAATCATTTTAAAATCTATTTTAGGAAAGGGTGCAGTTACGGCCGCTGGGGGTGAAGCGGCGGTTGGAGGGACAGTAGCAGGCTTAGTAAGTGCCTTCCAGGCATTGCCGGTAGTTGGACAAATAATAGCCGTAGTGGTAGTTGCCGCAGCAGCCGTATTGGCAGTTGTAAAACCAATAATCGACGAAACAAAAAAAATTCTAGAAAAAGTCTTGGGAACAAATCTCAATAAAATTAAAAAATTTGTGGCCGAAGATTTGGGACTGGGGAAATTTATCGGAGGGGTGACTCAATTTCTCTTTGATTTGTCTGTTTTTTTTATTGGAATCCCAAAACTGTTTGGATTAATTAAATTTAGCGCGACTTTGACACCAATATTTATTGCTTTTTTTGCGGGAACTTTTTTATACAACATGCTAATGCACCAACAAATATCTTCAATTGTTCCACCCGCAGATTTGAGTGGTTGTATTTTAAAAAGAGGCAGTGGCCCGGGAGGACTACCTGAAGGAGAGATTAACTGCGATATAAACGCACCAGAAAATGAAGTACCGGGTTTAATTAGTAAAGAAAAATATTTTGATGTTGTTAACCGATGGAGTTCAGGTAAAAAATATCTTGATGAGTGTTATAACGACGTAGTCAACAGATCTCTTTGTGCCGGGATCAATCCTCTTTATTCTCTGTGGGTTTGGATGCACGAATCGGGTGCAAGCAATTATAGTCTTGGGAGGATTCAGGATTTTGGAATTAATGATAGTTCAATTGAAAATAATTTTGATGCTCAAATTAAGGTTTTTTTAAACCTAGATCCGGCCAGTGCATGCGATTTAAATGATCCGAAATTAAGAGGCCCAGATGGATACTGGCTCGCCTGGGCTTCTAGATATTTGACAGGACAGTGTGATCCTGATTTTAAGCATCCAGATTCAGGTCAAACCGGAAGAGAATATTTAGAAAGCTCAAATCCTGAAAATCCTGGAATGAAAATGACTTGGGCGTGGATAGCTAGTATACCTGTACCAAAGGATATTTATGTGGAAAAGGGTGGACAAAACTGCGAACAGACGGGAACACCTTTTTCTTTGACTGGACCGACAAAAGAAATTGTTGGTGATGATGGACAAATTTATATATGTAGTACTGGCTCCAATGGAACACCGGGAACGATAAACATAATTCCGGGGAAAGCTGGCACGGGAGGACCTGTAACCCAGTGTCCTTTTGGTAGTTTTTCCCACAGAGGAACTTGGGCGATGGATTTTGGAGTACCAAATGGAACACCAATTTATTCCACTTTTGCGGGTGTGGCGTATGTAGGGGAGGGTAATGGATATGGGGTTTATGTGGATGTTCACAGTAATATTGGCGGAGATGAATTTTTTATCCGCTTTGCCCACATGCCACCAGGAGGAAATATGGTTTCAAATGGTCAAAAGGTAGAAGCTGGTCAACAAATTGGTGAGTCTGATAATAACGGTTTTTCAACCGGACCACATTTACATTATGAAGTTGTGGGAGCAAATATAAATTGGGATAATGCTGGTCCTTATTTTGGAATGACACAGGAAGAGTTTAATAGAGCTTGCCGTTAGAGTTAAAATAAAATATGTTTATAAAAAATAAATGGATAATAGTAGGAATACTTATAATAGGATTATTTTTTTGGTTAGTATGGCCAAAAAATAACAGTGAACCTACAAATAAACCAGAAGTACCAGTAGCAGTCCCAACTTTGGAGATAGATAATAGTCAGACTTTTTTTCCAGAAACATTAAAAAAAGTCGAAACTGTAGTTTGGAGTCCAGAAATAAAACAAGATTATCCCGGAGAACTAAAAAAAATAATTGTTAAAAGAAAAACGGTTGATGAAAAAAGAGAAGAAGAAATAATAAAATATTTTGGAATTAACAAGCAAAATGGTTATATATTAAAAAAGCAAAACTATATTCAGTATACAAATATGCCCACCAATTTGGATAAAGTACCGGTGACTACGAATTGGGAAATTGGTGAGATTAAAAATAAATTAAGGAAAATTGCAAGTGATTTAAATAAAGAAATAGATCTAGAGGTTGAGTGGATAACTACCAGTTATAGAAAATATGATCAACCATATCTGGTTGAAACAACCCAAAATGAAGCCCAATTTTTGGAAATAAGTGGTGATTATCTAGTAGAGGGAAAAAGATTGACTACTTTTCATGGTGAAACGATAAAAGCTTATTTTGATGGCCAGGGTAATTTATTGAAAATTTCAATTTATTTAAAGCCTGAAATTATAAAATCTGATGATTCTTGGCAAATAATGACACTGGAAGAGGCGATGAATAGTCCAATAAATAATTACCGAGCTGGAGTAAATGACCTTTATGATGAAATTAATAAAGTAAATCTAACCCAAGCAGAGTTGGTACAAATTTATGATAATGAAAAGGAAAGTATTGCTCCTTATTTTTTACTCCAGGGAAATACTTTTTCAGCAAAAGAAAATAAACCGGTTAATGTTCCCGTATTATTAAAGGCAGATAAATGAATTTTGAAGATATATATAAATACCGATTGATAATTATTTTGATAATAGTTGCGACGACAATGGGAGTAGTAAAGTTTAAATACAGAAATGTTAAATGGGAACAAAAGGAAATGGTTTCAATTGTCACTCCAAGTCCAACCATTTCCCCTCAAATCAATGTTGAGTATCCACTATGGGAAAAGTTACCATACAAAGGAATCGACTACGTTGTGGAGCGTTACACTGAGCCAAACACCCTTTTAATAAAGATAGACGAGGGGGTAAACGAGGAAATAATTAGCCAAGAAATATATAGCTGGATGAGAGAAAATAAAGTGGCGACGGAAAGCCACAAACTGATTTTTGAAGAAAACTAAAGAGGAAAAATCTTCAGCCAAAGGCTGATCCGCCTCTGGCGGAAAATTCTAAAGTCTAAAAAATAAGAATTAATCCTGAATTCTGACGGGCATTATTATGTGAGTGAGGGCGGGGTCGGATTGATCACGGAAAAGACCGGGAGAAAGAGCTTCGTTTAATTCAATGATAATTTCTTCACCTTTACAAATCGTTAAAAAATCGGAAATAAATTTGTAGTTAAAAGCTATTTCTAAGGGCTCACCTTCAATTCGAGCATCAACTGAAACTTTGTTTTGACCAATTTGAGGAGCATTGGCCGAAAGCTCTATCGAGGAAGTTTTTAGACTTAATTTAACAACATTGGCTGATTGACGGGCGAAAACAGAGCTTTGTTTAATGGCCTGAGCTAGTTCATCACGATTTAAGTAAACTTTTGTACTGGCATTTTCTGGGATGATCCGATGATAATCAGGATAATCACCTTCTATCAGCCGAGAGACTAATTCAAGATCCTCTAAAACAAAGACAACCTGATTTGAGTCTTTAGTCAGTCCAATTTTAATTTTTGGGGCGTTTTTAGCTAATTTTACGATTTCGAGTAAACTTTTAGCGGGAATTAAGAGGGTTTGAATTTCAGAGGAAAGATTGAGAGGGCTTGTAAGCTTTATATTTTTTAAAGACAATCTAAAACCGTCGGTCGCCACTAAATTCAACTCAGTCGAAGAAAAAGTACAAAGAATCGAAGTTAAGATAGGACGGGAATCGTCGGTGGCGGCAGCAAAAGCTATTTGATTAATCGCCTGGGTTAAAATAGGTAAATCAATTTCAAAGGCAGTTTTAGGATCAAGGGAGGGAATCTGAGGAAAGTCAGCCGGAGGCAGACAAGCAAAGTTTGATTCAGTTTTGTTTGAAGATAGGGTTAAAATATTGTTATTTTTGAGACTGAGATCGAGACGGCCGGCGGGTAGATAAGAAACGAATTCAGTAATTTCCTTGGCGGGAAGACATAAAGAACCTTCCTCTTCTATTTTGGCGCCAAGCCAGTAATTAATACCAAGTTCTAAGTTGGTGGCTGATAATTTTAAACGACCTTTGTCAGTTGAAAAAAGAATGTGATTTAAGATGGGAAGTTGAATTTTGGAAGCAACAAAACGAGAGGTGTGACTAAGAGCGAGAGAAATATTTTCTTGTAAAAGGGAAAGCTTCATTGACCTATATATTAACAGATTGGAGATTTAGAAAACAGTAGTATTGTTAATAGAGCTAGGGGAAAAGTGGAGAAAAGGAAAAAATCTAAAATCTAAAGCCTAAAAATCCAAATATAAATTTAAAAAACAGTGTTAGTAAACTAAAATAAGGCTGAAAATAGGTTCAATAATACTTTTCTAACTTATAGTAAGCGAGTGGGGTTTGGGAAAGTTTCGGTGGGAAAAATGGAGAAAAAAGTGAATAAGTCGGTGGATAACTTGCTTAAAAATGTGGATAAGTTTAGAGAGAATTTTTTATTTGGTTAATAAGTTCTTTTAAGGGTGGAGAAGTTTGAAGGTCGGTGGCAACTTTGTCCCGGGCATGCATAATACTGGTGTGATCACGACCTCCAAGCAGTTCTCCGACTTCTTTGAGAGGTAATTTGATTTCGGTTAAAAGAAGATAAGCGGTGATATGACGAGCGGTAACTAGTTCTTTTTTGCGAGACGAGCCGCATAAATCCCCTGTTTTAAGGTTGAAATATTTGGCGCAGACCGAAAGAAGATGGCGAGCATTGAGCTTTGGAGAGGAGGAAGAAAAGGTGGAATTAAGAGAACCATTTTGGGAAGAGAAATATTTTTGAACTAAATCAATATCGACAAGCTTGTGATTTTGGGCTAAAGAAATAACAGCTAGCTCTTGAATTTTACCCTCAATATCGCGGATGTTTGATTGAATATTGTCGGCAAGAAACTGAACTGCTTCGAAGGTCAGATCAATACCCTTATTTTGAGCCTTTTGCTGAATAATGGCGCTGCGCATTTCTAAATCTGGGGGTTGGATATCAACCGTGAGTCCACCCATAAAACGGGAAACCAGACGGTCTTCAAGCTCTTTAATATCGCCAGGTTTACGGTCGGAAGTGAGAATAACCTGCTTTCCTGCCAAATGAAGAGCATTGAAGGTGTGAAAAAACTCTTCCTGAGTATATTCTTTACCGGCTAAAAATTGAATATCGTCAACCAAAATACAGTCCAGCTGGCGATATTTATTTTTGAACTGGTTGATGGCTTTGGTTTTGAGAGCATTAATGAGTTCGTTACCAAAAGTTTCGGCGGGAAAATATTTAATTTTTAAATCAGGATTGTTTTTGAGAAGCTCGTGGCCAATGGCCTGCATCAAATGGGTTTTGCCGACCCCGACCCCACCCCAGAGAAAAAAGGGATTGTAGGAAAGACCAGGGTTTTTAATTACTCCTTGGGCGGCAGCATAGGCGAAATTATTGCTATTGCCGACGACAAGATTTTCGAAAGTATAGTTTGGATGGAGACCGGCCTGTGCAAAATGAGTGGCGGAGCTTTTGGGCTGATAGGAAAAAAGAGGAGAAGAAGCTAGACCATTGCCATCTTCATTTTTAATAATTTCCTGAACGATAAATTTAAGGCGATTGTCCTTTTTGGTTTGGTTGTCAAAGGCGCTTTTAAAAAGTTCATAATAGCGTTTTTGGTTTAAATCACAAAGATAGGCATTAGAACAGGCAATAATAGCCTCAGAATTTTGTAGAGAAATCAGCTGAGTTTTGGCAACGAAGGTTTGGTAGACAGCAGGAGCGAGAACAACCCGGAGCTCCTCCTGAGTATTTTTCCAAAGTTGGTCAAGGTCCATTTAACCCCTCCCCCTTCGGGACCTCCCCTTGACAGGGGAGGCGAAAACATTATTAATAGAATTATTTATCATAAATTATGTTTTTATATCTAATTTTGGGCGAAAGTAATATCCGGGACAAAGATAATGGGGCGGGTTATCCACATTATAATAAAGGAGTTTTCCACAGTTGAAAAGAGGTCAAATTGAAGAAAATAAAAAATCTAAATTCTAAAACCTAAAATAAGAGAAAAGATGATAGAATTACCGCATGAAACAAAAGGGAACATTTCAACCAAAAAAGAAAAAAAGAGCCAAGGTTCATGGTTTTTTAAAAAGAATGGAAACAGCCAAAGGACGAAAGGTAATTAAAAAGAGAAGAGAAAAAGGCAGAATAAAGTTGACGGTATAAACCCACCGGCCTTTCAGGCCACCTCCCTTGAGAAAGGGAGACTATAATAAGATGTGCTGAAAAAAATAAATAGAATTTCTAGTAAAAAAGAATTTCAGGAGATAAAAAACAAGGGAGAGGTGAAGGCGGCAGAATTATTTTCGATAGTTTGGATGAAAACAGAAACGAGAAACGAGATTCTAGATTCGAGAAAAAATAGAAAGTTTGGAGTGATAGTGTCGAAGAAAATTTCGAAGAAAGCGGTAGAGAGAAATCAAATTAGACGGAGATTAATGGAGGCAGTAAGATTAAAGATGGATATTTTTCCAGAAGGATTCAGAGGTATTTTTTTAGTGAAAAAAAATATATTAGATAAAAAAGAAGGAGAAATAGAAGCGTGTTTAAAAAAATTATTTTAAAACTTTTAGTGTTTTATAAAAAATACTTATCTCGGGGGGAAAATTGTCGTTTTGTACCGACTTGTAGCCAATATACCTATCAGGCGGTAGAAAAATACGGGGTGGTAAAAGGTTTGTGGCTGGGAGTAAAAAGAATTAGTAAATGTCATCCCTGGGGCGGTGGCGGCGTGGATCTGATAGAATAGAGAGTTACAAATAAAAAAATTCTTCAGCCAAAGGCTGATCCGCCTATGGCGGAAAAATCTAAATTCTAAAATAATAAAATTTAGAGATGGATTTGAAATAAATTAATTATCAAATTTAAATAAAATGAACGTATTTATTGCGCCTTTCGTTAATGCTCTGTTTGGGTTTTATTATTTATTTGGAAACCTTGGCTGGTCGATTATTGCGGTCACCATTATTATTAGACTGGTATTGATGCCACTGGTTTGGCCAAGTTTAAAATCGGCCAAAAAAATGCAGGAACTACAGCCCAAATTAAAAAAATTGCAGGAAAAATACGGAAAGGATAAAGAGGGACTGGCTAAAGCGCAGATGGAATTTTACAAACAAGAAGGGGTGAATCCCCTGTCCGGGTGTTTACCAAATATTTTACAGATTGTAGTTCTGATGATTTTCTTCTCAGCTTTTAATATGGTTTCCGGCTTTGCTGAGGGAAAAATTACCCGAGAAACGGTCAACCAGCAACTCATTCAACAGTTTAAGGCCAGCGAAGAGTTTAAATTTAGAGACACATTTTTGGGAACTAATTTATCGATGACTCCAGCTAAGGCTCTGGGTGGCGGAATTAGTCCGGCTTTAATTTTGCCTTTATTTTTACTGCTAGGATCCGGTTTACTTCAATATTGGAGTGCTAAAAAAATGATGCCCTCCTCCGCTCCGAAGGAGCTCCGGAAGGGCGTGCCCGCGGTTAATGACACAGAGTATACAAAGACAACTCCGGGTAAGGAGGATGATATGATGGCAGCGATGAGAACCCAGTCGACCTATATGATGCCACTGATGACAATTATTATCGGTTTTAATTTTTCTATTGGAATTCTTCTTTACTGGTTTGTTAACAGTGCGGTAATGGCGGGTCAACAAATGTTGATGGCCAAAATTGACAGGAAATAGTGATAAAAGTTGTGGTAAAATGGCCACTATGGATAACAAAAAAAGAAACGAAATTATATTAAATTTGACCTGTGAATTGCTGTCAAAAATCAATTTCGAGGTCGACAATGCTTTTGTTGAAGACGTGGTTGGAGAAGAGGGACAGGTACTCGTAAGTGTAACTGTCAATAAACCCGGGGGGTTAATAGGCTTTAGAGGGCGCAATATGGCTGCTTTGCAGCTAATTTTGTCTTTAATGGTAAAAAAAGAACTAGGTGAATGGGTGAGGGTCCTGCTCGATATTAATAATTATCGAGGAGAACAAAAAGAAAGACTGGAAAATATGGCCAAAGAACTGGCAAATAAAGCCTTAGAAACGGGAGAAGAGGTTCATTTGTCAAACATGAGCTCTTATGAAAGGAGAATCTGTCATATGGTATTGACTGAAATTGAGGGAATTACCAGTGATTCGGAGGGTGAGGGAGAAGAGAGACATATTGTGATAAGGAAAAAATAAGAAAAGTCTAAGGTCTAAAGTCTAAAGAGAACAAAATGTGTTAGGATAGGGCGTGGAGAGAATTAAAACTAGTTTGGATGATGTCTTATTATTAATTTGGTTGATTTTAATTCCAACGCAATTGGGAAGACATTTTTGGCTAGGAGAAAGTAGTGTGGTGGGGATAAGAATTGATTATTTGTCCATAATTTTTTATCTAACTGATTTGGTATGGTTGGGGTGGGTGATAAAAAATAAAGAAACTAAGAAAATTCTAAATTCTAAAAATTTAAATTTTCAGAATTTAATTTTTGTTTTGTTTGTGGGGGTAAACATAATTTTGGCAACGGCAAGGTGGGTAGCGCTTTACCGCTGGCTCCGAATTGGACAGTGGTGGCTGACATGGGGATTAATAAGAAACTGGAAACGAGAAACGAGAAACGTAATAAAAAGAGATTTGGGGTGGATTGTGCCTATTTGGATAATTCTTGAAGCCTTTTTGGGTTTATCTCAGATAATAAAAGGTGGAAGTCTCAATGGAATTTGGTGGTGGCTTGGGGAGAGAAGGTTTACTTATGGAGGCATTGGAATTGCTCAGTTTAGAGTTTTTGATCAGGCCTGGATAAGAGCTTACGGGACTTTTTCTCACCCAAACTCTCTGGCTGGGTTTTTGCTGCTGGCGTGGTGGTGGTGGAAGAAAGAGATAAGAAACGAGAAACTAGAGTCTAGGGTGTGGTACTGGATTGTAAACTGGAGTGCAGTGCTGGGAATTGCTTTGTCGGGAAGCAGGGTGGTGTGGGTGGTGACGGCGGGAATGCTAATAGCAGAAGAAATTCTAAAAACTAAAGCCAAAAGTCTAAAAATTATTACAGGAAAGATACTCCTCTCTGTTGGAGTTATTTGTTTAATTTTGGGGGTGGTTAGTATTAACTATCGAATCAGTGACTTTGTGGGAGGCTGGGATATAAATAGCCTTGAAAAACGGGAGGCACTGGCAGTGTCGGCGCTAAAAATGATTAGAAAGTCCCCTCTTTTTGGAATTGGGGCAGGAAATTTTGTGGTTAATTTACCAAAATTTCCGACAGGGAACTTTTACTGGATGCAACCGGTCCACAATATTCTCCTACTTGCTTTAAGTGAAATAGGAATAGTGGGAATAATTATATTAATCTTCAATCTGCAACCTACAATCATTAAATTAGCAAAAAATAAGTATTGGTGGCTATGGGTAATAGTGGGAGTAACAGGGCTTTTTGATCATTACTGGCTGACGCTGCCACAAAATTCATGGCTTTTGGCAATTATATTGGGATTGATTTAAACCTTCCAGCCATTCTGGCCACCTCCCTTGAAGAAGGGAGGCAAATATAAGGTAAAATCAAATAATGTTTAAAAGACTGGCAGTGAATACCGGGGTACAAATTTTGGGTAAGGCAATTATGGTTCTGGTGTCTCTAATAACAACTGGTATTTTGACAAGAAGACTGGGAATTGAGGTTTATGGGCAATATATTTTTATTACCTCGATCTTAGTATTTTTTGATAGTCTCGCCGATTTTGGAACTTCGATAATGGGAGTTAGAGAGGCCTCAAGAAAGGAAGGTGAAGAGCAGGTTAAGGTTTGGACCAATACTTTGATTTCCAGACTGATAATGGCGGGACTAAGTTTAGCTTTGGGAATAATTTTTATTTTTTTCTGGAATGATTTTAGAGAAATTCGAATAGAGGCAATTCTGGCCTGGGTGATGATTCTGTTTACCTCTCTCGCCGGCAGTCTCGGTGTTGTCTGGCAAACCCGAATTAGAATGGAAATAAAGGTTCTCATCGAAGTAATGTTTCCGACAATATTTTTGCTCTGTCTTTGGATTTATGGGGGAAATATTAGTTTAAGGTGGATTTTTGGAACTTATTTATTTGCCAGAATTATTACCTTGGCTTGGGGTTGGTGGCTAGGTCGGGGAACAATTAAATTTAAATTAGTAGATAAGAAGTTGATTAGTAAAATATTGAAAATAAGCTGGCCAATGGGGCTTTATTTGCTAATTTTTTCTGCCTATGATCGGGCCGTTGATAGCTTAATGATTCAAAGATACTTAGGAGCCAGGGAAGTGGCCTGGTACGGCCTCGCCTACAAAATCTATGGAGTTTTAATTCAACCGGCTTATTTTTTGGTAAATGGGATTTTCCCAATATTATCCAATCCCTCTCCCCTCGTCAAGCTCGGGGCTTCTCCCTTTAACAAGGGAGACTTAATAAAAAGAAAAAATCTATTTTGGATTTCGGCGATTATTTTATTTTTATCTTCAGTATTGGTAATAATAGGAGTCTGGCTAATGGCACCAATGATGGTATCAATACTGGCCGGAAGTGAATTTGGAGCTTCGGTGGAAGTGCTGAGAATTTTAATTGTCGCCCTTCTTTTTGCTTATATGGGACATTTGGTGGGATTTACCCTAATTTCAAAAGAAGGACAGAAAGAAATGCTGGGTGTTGGTTTAATCATTTTAATTTTTAATTTAATTGGTAATTTGGTGGTTATCCCCCGTTATGGAATAATGGGTGCAGCCATGGTAACGGTGTTGACGGAGATGTTATCGCTAGGACTAATGACCTTAAGACTTAAAAGACGCTGGTAATTACGATTTATTGACTTATTCCCCTACTTAAGATACTGACGGATTTTTTGATGTCAAAAATTAAAATACAGACATTTTTTTTGCATAAATATTTTTTAAGACACTCTCACGTGATGGATTACCTCACCGGCTCGTGCTTAAAAAATACTTATAGCAAAAAATAAAAATACTTATTGATCTGTATCAATACTCAGTTAATTAGTATTCAGTTATGACGATTTTTCACGTTTTGTAGAGATGGTCTGACAAGTTATGACAGATTTATCATAGAAATAACCGCATAATAACCGAAATATAACCGCAAGGGTAAAGATGCTTTAGAATAGAGACATGGAGGCGTTAATCTCGGCGGCAATTATTTTTGGAATAGATAACTTCGTGGCGGTAAAACTGGTCTCTAAACTGCGAGAGCAGGGGATAAAAATAATTGATGGTGAAACTGAAGAAATTCCTAAAAATGCGGCATATATTTTTGATTTTGAAGGCAGAGAGAGGGAGTGGGAGAAATTGGAGAAAAATCAAAAATTAGTTTTGGTGTCAAACAATCAAAAACAGGCAGAGGAATGGAAAAATAAACTTGACGGTAGTTTCCTAAACTGGAGAATAGTTTTTGGGGAAAATGTTTATGGAGAGGGAATGAGTGAAGAGGGGTTTTTGGGACAGGCATTTTTAACCGCGGCCAGAAATAAAAACTTGATTTTGCCGAGTCTTGATCAGGTTTATCGGGTTTTGGCGGTGGAGGACTTTGTGGAGGCAATACTCCGGGCCTGTTTTTTTTCTGGTACTAGTGGAAAAATTTTTTGTATTGGGGGATGCGAAACGAACTCGAAGATAGTGGCCGAGGTGCTCTTAGATGAGGCGAAGATGACGAGAACTAAGGTAATTCAGGACCAGGTTATTATGTCAACTGAAGTTGACACCAACCTGGTAGAAGAGAGTGAAAAATTGTTGAGATGGCAACCAAAAATAACATTTAAGCAAGGAGCCAAAGAAGCGGTGCAATATTTTGTAGCGAAGATTGATGCGGATAACCGAAAAAAGGCGGCAGTTAAAAGCAACGATTTTAAGCCAAAAATTGAAGAAGAAAAGAGAGAAAGGAGATTCGAGGTGGAGATAGAGGAAGAAGGGGAAAAAACAGAAGAAGAAGAAATTCTAAAGCCTAAAGAGGAGGAAATTGAGATAGAGATTGAGGAAGAAAAAATAGAAACGAGAAACAAGATTCTAGATTCAAGAGAAGAGGAAAAAGAGATTGTGTTTGAAAAATTTGCATCAAGTCCGATACCAGAGAGGGTAATTGATGAAAGAGAAGAAAATAAGGAAAGTCTAAAATCTAAAAAAGAAGAAAAAAGAGAAGAAAATCTTCCGCCAGAGGCGGATCAGCCTTTGGCTGAAAAGCCTAAAGAAGAAATAAAAGAAAAAAAGAAAAAAGATAACTGGTGGAGGTGGGGGCTTGGCGCGGTTTTGTTGATATTTTTGGTGGTACTTATCATAAATATAATAAAAGTGGTGTCAATTCCAAAAAATATTTTGAGGATTTCAAGCTTGATTGAAGAAAACAATTATGTTGAAGCTGAAAAGAAAATTAAAATTCTGGCCTCAAACAACGAGAAAAATTTAGCTATTTTTGAAACAGGAAAAGTAGGCAGTCTGCTACGGATTGAAAGCGAAGTAATTGAACTTTTAAAGTTAAATCTAGAACTCGTCAAAAGCGGTGAGAAAATTAGTCAAGGTCTTTTCGGGGAGACGGAAGTGGAAATGGAAAAGGAGCTTTCTGAGGTAGCAAAAAAGACAGAAATGGTGATTTCTAAAATGGGAATTTTGCAAGGGAGACTGTCGGGGCAGTGGGGCTGGCTCCCGAGTAGATTTAGAAGCGATCTAAATAAAATTAAAGTAAAGCTGGAAAGCCAAAGAAAAACAGCGGAAAAAATGAATGAAATACTCCGGATACTACCGGAAATGATTGGACTTGATGGAAAAAGGAGAGAATACCTGGTGCTTTTGCAAAATGAAAACGAAATCAGGCCATCAGGGGGCTTTATTGGTTCTTTCGCGATTTTGGCCTTTGAGGGAGGTCGTTTTCTAAATTTCCAGGTTAATGATATTTACGAAGCAGACGGACAACTGAGAGGGCACGTGGAACCACCAGAGGAAATAAAAAAATATTTGGGAGAGGCGGGCTGGTATATGAGAGATGCTAATTGGCAAGCCAGTTTTCCTCTGGTTTCCAGAGATGTCCAATGGTTTCTTGACAAGGAAACAGGGAGGAAGGTTGATGGTGTCATCGGATTAAATTTGGCTTCGGTTAAGGCGGTACTTGGAGTAATGGGGGAAATATTCGTGCCCGATTTTAAGGAAAAAGTGAATGAAAATAATTTATATGAGCAAGCCGAGTTTTATTCAGATAACAAATTTTTTGCGGGCTCGGGACAAAAGGCGAGTTTTCTCGGGGGAGTCAGTAAACAACTAATGGAAGAAATTAAAATGGCCAAAGGAAATGTGGGACAAAAACTACTGACGACAATAGTTGATTTACTTGATCGAAACGAGATACAAATCAGTTTTAATAATAGTGAAGCGGCCAAGGTGATAGCGGAGGCAGGCTGGGACGGGTCAATTTACGAGGGAAAATGCCCTTCGACAAGCTCAGGGCAAGTTGGTTGTTTTGCGGATTATTTATATCTAGTAGAGGCAAATATGGGTGTAAATAAGGCAAATTACTTTTTGTATCGAAATATTGAAAGAGAGGTAGAAATAGGAGAAAAGATAATCAAAAATAAACTGAAAATAATTTATGAAAACACTTCTAAAAGTACCAACTGGCCAGCGGGAGATTATAAAAATTATTTAAGAGTTTACATACCGGCCGAAAGCCGAGTAGAAGAGGTTAATTGGAGTGAGAGTGGTAGTGGCGAAAAAAATATTGTCAGTGGGGAGAACCTAAAAATAAATTTGAACGGTAGCAAAAGAGAAGTGGGTTTTCTAGTGACGGTGCCCATTGGTAAGAAAATTGAAGTTGAAGTTAAATATAGTGCTGAAATTGATTTAAGCAAAGTAACAACTTTTTCTTATTTAAATTATGTTCAAAAACAGAGTGGTTATGGAGAGACAAATATCGTGAGTTTGATTTCAGTGCCTACTAATTGGCAGATAAATGCGGTTGAGCCAGTGGCGAGTGTTGTCGGAGGAAAACTACTTTTTAATCAAAAGCTGGAGAAGGATATTAAAATGGGAGTTGAAATAACAAAATAAAAAAAGTCTAAAGCCTAAAGTCTAAAAAAAACCTAAAGACTAAAGCCTAAAAAAAGAATGAAAAATTTCAAATCCTCCGTCTCTCGACTAGCTCGAGACACCCCCTTTGAGGAAAGGGGGCTTTTACAGAAAAAAAACTTTGTTAAAAAAACTGAAAATTTTGAGTGTGAAAATTGCGGAGAAAAGGTGATGGGAGATGGGTATACGGATCACTGTCCGAGGTGTCTTTTTGGGAAACACGTCGATGAAGAAATTCCCGGAGATAGGGCGAGTAATTGTGGGGGTCTAATGGAACCGATTAAAAGTGTTTATAAATCGGGATATTTTAAAATATTTTATAAATGTACCAAGTGTCGGCATGGGTTTTGGGTAAAAGCCGCCGAGGCCAAGGCTAAGGCAGGCCAAGGTAGGGGTCAAGGGGATGACAGAGAAAGGTTGATAGAACTTTTGGGGAAATAAAAAAACTAAAGTCTAAAATCAAATAATATAAATGGTGGTGATGTTATAATAGATATCTATGTGGGGAAGAATAAAAAAGATACTTGGAATGAAAAACCCGCCGAAAGCTTCGCATTCTGGCGGGCAGGCAAAAAACCAGATTCCAAAAGAGATAATGGATAAACTGCCACCGGGAGTAAAAATAAAAAGAATTGAGATAGGTCCGGCGCAAATAATGAAAACCTTAATTTCTCTACTGATGTTTTATATAATTGGCTCGGCTCTAATCACGGGTCTTGTCGGAGATAAACTGGCAAAAGTACCCCTATCAAGGGTTATTGAATCGATAAAAAAGAATGAGGTTAAAGATATAACGGTTATGGACAATGAAATTATGGTGACACTAAAAGAAGAAGGGAAAATGCTGGTAGCCTCCAAAGAAAGTAATGTTTCAATGTCGGAGATAATGCAAAGAGAGGGAGTAGACATGTCGTCAGTAAGCTTTAATGTTGAAAACAGAAGTGGCTGGAAAGCCATTGGGGAAATACTAAGGACACTACTCGGAATTGGAATTCCGATTTTGTTTATTTTATGGTTTTTTAATCGACAAAGCGGGGCTCAGGGTGGAGGAATGTTTGGTTTTGGAAAATCAACCGCAAAACTATTTATCAAGGGAAAACAAAATATTACTTTTAAAGATGTGGCCGGGGTGGAAGAGGCGAAAAGAGATCTGGAAGAAGTGGTCGACTTTTTAAAACATCCAGAAAAGTATCAAAAAATGGGAGCCAGGGCTCCAAGAGGAGTTCTGCTGGTAGGACCGGCAGGAGTTGGTAAAACATTGCTGGCTAAGGCGGTAGCGGGAGAGGCCAATGTACCTTTTTATAGTATGGCTGGGTCGGAATTTATGGAAATGCTGGTGGGAGTCGGAGCGAGCCGGGTACGGGATCTTTTTGGGACGGCCAAAAAAGCGGGTAAAGCCATTATTTTTATTGATGAGATTGATGCGATTGGACGAATGAGAGGAGGAATGGATGGAGGCCACGGAGAAAGAGAACAGACGCTAAATCAAATACTAGTCGAAATGGATGGATTTGAAACTAATACGGCGGTGGTGGTATTGGCGGCGACTAATCGCGGCGATTTACTAGATCCGGCACTACTACGACCAGGCCGTTTTGACAGGAGAGTGGTCCTCGAAATGCCCGACTTAAAGGACAGAGAAGCGATAATTAAAATTCATGCTAAAGGGAAACCTTTTGAAAAAAAGGTGAACTGGACAACTGTGGCCAGGAGAACGGTGGGTTTTTCGGGAGCTGATCTTGAAAACATGCTTAATGAGGCGGCTATAAAAGCCGCCAGAGAAAATAAAAAAGAGGTTGAAATGGTGGATATTGAAGAAGCGGCCCTAAAAGTTAAACTAGGATCGGAAAAACGCCGAGATCAAACAGAAGAGGATAAGTTAATGACAGCTTATCATGAAGCGGGACACGCGATTGTTAATTTTGCTGAGGAATTAGACCCGGTGCACCGAATTTCAATTGTTTCACGGGGAATGGCACTCGGATTTACCCTAATTCCGCCTAAAATGGATAGAGTTCACGAAACTAAATCGAGACTGATAAAACAAATGGCGATGGCCATGGGAGGCAGGGCGGCCGAAGCGCTGGTTTTTAACGATATTACCACCGGAGCCAGCAGTGATATTAATCACGTGACTAATATTGCCAGAAATATGGTGGTTGAGTGGGGAATGTCGGAACTCGGACCTATAAATTGGGGACCACAAATTGATACCGATGATTTTGGGAAAGCTTGGATGGAGCCGAGTAAAATTTCTGATGAGATGCAAGGAAGAGTGGACGAGGAAATTAAAAAATTAGTTAATACAGCCTTAAATAGGGCTGAAGAACTACTTAAGAAAAATAGAAAGAAATTAGATGAACTGGCTAAACTTTTAGTGGAAAAGGAAAGTTTGGATGACAAAGAATTCGAAGAGTTTATGAAGAAATGAAATAGAAACGAGAAACTAGATTCTAGAAACTAGAATAAAACAAAACATAGAAATAGAAACTAGAAACGAGAAACGAGAAACTAGATTCGAGGGGATTCGGAAAGATATAATTTAGTTTTTGAAATTAGACCCAGTAATAATTTATGGGCACTAGTTAACAGTGTTAAAGTATCTTCAAAATCTTCTTGGGAAATATAGTTAACATCTTTTGCGATTATTAGCTGGTTTTTTACTTCAGTAAGTGAACCGTGGGCTTGATAATAAAATTGAATTTTTTCTTTATAAGTATGCCTACCAAAGCCTTCAGCAATATTGCTGGTTATAGAAACTACTGCTCTCCTAATTTGGTCACCTAATCCATATAGTTCTTTTTGAGGAAATTTATCTGTCAATTTATATATTTTTAATACTAACGTGTGACTATTTTGCCAAGCCAACAAGTCAGTGAACTCCCTAATCATTTGTAATAAGTATTACATATTATTTATCTAGTTTCTAGAATCTGGTTTCTGGTATCTATCCTTGTTCTTCAAGGTTGATGATTCTTTGTAAAATTGCCAAAGAACCGAGGTAAACCCTCCTTCGCTCCTTCGGAGCTACGGACGGGCGAGACGAGGCGGTGGTTTAGTCAGAGGATTCTTCTAAGTCTATTATTCGTTGGAGGATGGCCAGAGAACCTAAATAGACGGGTTCGATGCCGGCGAGATTGAGGGAGCCAGCACCGAGGTTTTTAGCCTTGGAATAGGGAGTATCGGAAGTATAGTTGATAATACCAATATCAAAAGGAGCGGAATTTAAATCAATCATGGTGCCACGAGGAGTTTGTTGATCATGGGTGGCCTCGGTAATGGCGGAGAGAAAAGGGCCGGTCTCCATTTCAATAATGGTCAGATTATTTTCAGAATATTTTTTGAGAAGAGCTTCGTTTTCAAGAAAGGTGCCGAGGACAGTAACTGATTTTTGCTGGGTTAAAATTGAACCCTGGGTGTTGGTATAAGGAAAAAAGGTGTTGAAACAATTTTTATAAACATAAGAATTCTGAGTGTGTTCGTCAAAGGTGAGACGGGGAATCTGAAGATCGCCAATTTCGGAATTGAGAACGGCGGCCTTACCTAAAATATAGACACCTTTAAGATGAGAAACATTTTCTAGAAGCTCGCTTAAGATATGGTAGGCGGCAAAACCAAGTGGATAATCAATATTAAAAATAAGGGCGTCACTAGCGGCAATTTTTGAAGGTTTGCTGATTTTAAGACGAGGGTCTAAAAGAGTTGATTTTGGGAAATTTTTGAGAGGGAAAATCTGAGTATTGAGGTTGAGGTGGGTGGAGGAAGGGAGGGAAATTATACCTAAGCGATTTTGGATTTTTTGCCAATCACTTTGATATTTTTTATCTTTGACTAAATATTTTGATAAGTAATAGAGATAATCATTTTGGTGAATATAAGGAGAGAGCTCAGAGTAGTTTTGAGGAGAGAGTTTTAAAAGAGTTTTTTCGGACTGAAGGGCGAAACCGGTTACTAAATTTAACAGGGAATGGGCGTTGCTACTAACAAAGTAGATTGTTTGATGAGAGATGTGGCCAGCCTTCGCAGAAAACTTCGGCGTGCTAAAAGCGGTGGCAATATTTTTCCACCAACGCTGGGTGGTTTTGGTGTAATCGATCCAGGAGCTGGCGAGGAGACGAAGACGAAGATTTTGAGGGCGGTGATAAATCCGCTTTAAACGAAGGCGCCAATTTTTGCCAAGGGCGGTCTTTATATTTTGCCAATCTTCAGAAGATATTTGAAGTAATTTTAATTCTTCGACAGGCTCAGGATTATTAATAAAAACGTCTTTAAATTCGGAATACTGGGGATAGGCAGAAGTGGCAATTTGATGAAACTTGTTCCATTCGATTTGATAGGCAAGGAGAAGGTTGACGATATCGTCAATATCGGAAATAGAGGAAAGAAAAGAGGCAAGAAGACCAGTTTTGAGATCAAAATAGTGAGTGCGACGACGGGCGGTGGCAGTGGATTTTTTCCATTTGGTGACGTCGCCAAGGCCATGATCGAGAAAAATCTGGGGATTTTGACCCATGACAATAGTTTTGGCACGGTCGACATCTTTAGGAAGACGGAGAAGGGAATAGACGAGAGCGGAGGGATCGAGGTGGGTGGAATCGGCGGCAAATGGATGTAAAATAGAGTCGATCTTTAGGTAAGAAGAGGTGAGGGAGTGGAGAGTAATTTCGAGATTGCTTTTGAGGGCGCTGCGGTAAGTACGAAGATGAAGATCGATAGAGTTGATTGAGGACATTAGAACATTATAGAGAAAAAAATCTAAAGACTAAAGTCTAAAGCAAAAAAAGAAAAAAGTCTTCCACCAAAGGCGGATCCGCCTTGGCGGAAAAGACTAAGGTCTAATAAAGAAAATTGAGGAATAAAGGGGGGAGATGGTATAATTTAGACATGGGTGAAATGATTTCACATACAATTGAAGGACAGGCTTTTTTGGGAGCAATGGCTGAGACTGAAAGTGCAAAAAAAGTTGAGTGGGTGTCTAATAATATGGTTAATGTTTTACACTTTCGACCGGGAAACGATGAGGACAGAAAGAAAGTTTCAGATTATTCTCGTAAGATCATTAACGGGCTGGGCTTTGAAGCGGACACAGTTAACAACTTAAAACTGGTAGAAAATGATGAAAGTAAAACTCCCGGACAAAAAGAAATAGCGAAAGAAAATTTGGAAATATTGGCGAAAGGGACTTTTTTGGCGATGCAAAAGAGTATGGATACGGAAGTGATGGATTTGCTTGGGCAGGGCTCAGCGGTAGAAATTGATAATTTTTTACCTGAACCGTTAGAGGGATTAGGAGAAAGAGTGGTAAAAAATGTGATTTCAAATGAAATAATTTTAAATAGACTGAGAGATCTTGATGACGTCAGAGAAAATTGTGATTTGAATAATTCGGCTGATAAAAAGATATTGCTGGATGAAATTTCGCAAACCTATGCTGATTTAACAAAAATGAGAGGTTTAAATCAGAATGAAAAAGATCAACTGTATATGGTTAAAGCGTATCTAAATACTAAGATGCAAACCTTAGACAGTGATATGGGGGCGGATGAGAAAAAAGGGGAAGAGGGGGAAGTAGTAACCGAATTACAAAAGGTTAGAAAATTAAATGAAGAACGAATTGCTCAGAAAAGAAAAGAAGAGGAAGAATATGCCGAGTTAAGAAAAAGATCGTTGGAACAAGCAAGATATGAAACGTTTCAGGCAATGTTGCTCCATAAAAATCCTATTACCCTCGATGTTTTTCAACAATATGCTCCAGAATGGATGAGGGAAGAAAAGGATAAGCCATTAATGCAAACATTGGTGGCTCTTGCTAATAGTTGTTTTTATAAATGGAAATATGGTGACACCAATTTGGATGTGATGGTTGATCCGCGGGGAGAGGCCACTTTCAATGCGCCAAACGAAATGATGCAAAAAATGTATGAAATACCGGGTGTGCGTCAGACAATGGAGTCGATTGTCCGTAATTATTTTGAACCTGGTGAAGAAGATGGATTAGATAAAAACGATGAAGAGAAAAAAATATTTGTTCTTAGACTAAAGGGGACAGAAAACGGTAATGTAGATAAGGTTGTTAGTCAGGCTCAAAATATTGGAGATGAACAAACAAAACTAGTAGATGATTTAATACTTTCGGGGAGTAAAAAGTCGGATGCAATGTTGGCGGTATCAACAGCATTTAACTTGTTATATGTTGGGCACATATTTGAAGATGCTGATATAAACAGAAAACTTGATCCTTGTGATGCTTACGTTGAACAAATGAGAGCCTTTATATTCCCTGCTACAAAAGCCCGAAGTAAATTTGGTTTGGATAAAATCCCAGTTACCGAAAAGAGTAATACAAATCAAAAAGAATCGGTGGGGACAGAGGAGGGCTGGGGTGGGCAATTGGGACAGTGGTTGACTGAAGTCGTAATTAGGGCAAGACATAAAGTCGATGATGGTGTAAGAGAAAGTGACCCTGACATTCAGTTTTATAGGCGGTATAAAAGAGGAGAAGTCCATCCTTTTCCAGAAAGATTATTTGCAGGCTTTTTAACACTTACAGAGGTCGAAGTAAAGACAAAAGATGATAGAGGTAATGATGTCAGGCAAAAGATGTCTGTGGCAGAAGCTCTCTATGGGGGTTTTGAGATTGATTTTGAGGCCAAAGGTAAAGGTGTTAATCCGTGGGGAAGTTATTATGATGTGTCTGATTCAGCGAATAAGTTATACAAAATTGTTAAAGGTGACCAAAAAGCATATCCACTTCCATTAGGGGATATGAGGGAACTGCAACAGGTTGCAAACTGGGCACATGAAGTGTCTGATGCAAGAAATAAGGTTAAAAGAAAAGATATTCTAAGACCTCATGTTGAGGGTAGAGAATTTATGAAATGGATTATTGCCGCCTGTGTACAGGGTGGAATTTTCCCATATAGTGCCGAATTGGTTTTGATGACACCAGATGTTAATGAAAATCAGGACGTGAGTTTTGATGGTTTATTAAAGAGGAGAGATTTATTGGAAAAAGAAGAGGATAAAAAATGGTTAAAGAAAGAGTTTCATGCAGAGAATTATGGTTCTAAATTTATTAGAGGCAGGATTATAAAAGGACTCGGTAAGAATAGAAGGCGTTACTAATTTTGATTATTTTTCTCTTTTTACAACACCCGTTAAACCACCCACTTCTCCGACCGCATTAACAGCATGTTCAATTTTTGAAATTTTACCACCGGTAGCAATTTTATCATCATAACGTCTTTCTTGCTCTTGAGATGCGTATTGAAGTGCAGCTCTGCCAGCAGGTTTAACCATACCGGGAATACCACTAAAGCTTTCGCCGATGGCTTTACCAAAATCGGGACCTTTCATTTCTTTAATCATAACAGGAATCATTTCAGGTAATTTGCTTAAAAGAGATAAGGCAATAAGACCAAGGCCGGTAGCAATAGCGGTGTAGGCTCGGTCTTGAAAAGTAAAGAGTCTGGTGGCATCGATTAAACTAGGCATCCAAAGAGCTTGACTGGTTCCCCTTGTTCCCGCAACGAAGACGTCAATAATGACATTAACTATAACTAAAAATAAGGCAACAACGGGGAAAACCAGAGCATTGGCAGCAAAGTCGGTAATCCAAGAAGAAAAATTCATTTTAGAGTTTGGAAAAGCCCCCATTGCAATTTCGAGGGGGGCAAAAATAATTTTTATAAGCAGGTTGGCATAGCATTTTAATAAACCAAAAAACAATTTAAACAGCCAGAAAAATTTGATAATCGAAATTAATAAAGGCAATAAGATACCTCCAAGACCACCCAAAAGACCACCAACACCCGTAACTCGTCCAATGAGTAGACCTAAATATCTACCATTAACTACATTTGGGGTTATTCTTGCTGAAAGATCTCTGAAGGTTCTAGAGTCCATGTTGACTAGTGAAGAATATCCATAATCTGGATCTGTCCTAAAAATGTTCTTTATCCATTCCCCGAGATCTGTAAGCCAGTTTTGATACCAGTTGGTGCTTTCAAATAATTGCTCTGTTAGTTTTTTATTTTGGGCGGAAAAAAGTAAAGAAGTAGTGATGGCCTGGAGAAGGTTGCACAAGTCTAAAACTAGTCCGGCAATGGCATAGGAAAAGGTGACTAAGATTAAAACAGTAATAATTCGAGGAATGGCGCTTTGAACAGTAATGACAGCCTGAGGACTGACTTTTACTCGGAGCATGATCATCACGCCAACGACAATAAATAGAATCGTAGAAAGAAGATAGACAACATTTCTAAAGATGCGCCAAAGGGGGAGGATGAATTGGAGTTTTTGGAAAGAATTATTTTGGGCATAAGCTGGCTTGCCAAGAAAATTATCCCGTACCTGGGCAATATATTCGATTCCTGAGGCGGGAGGCTCGTGGAGGGCAACAATAGCCTCGTTGAGTTGACCTATAGCTCCTCCGGGAACATATGAAGCGAAATCGGCTTCGTCATTGAGTACTTCCTCAGGGACGGTGCCATTAATACCAACAAAGAGAGAAACCATGTTGCTACTCATAGCCTCGTTGGTCCAGGACTCAAGCCCAGTATTATTTTGGATGGCCTTTTGTTTCTGAGAAAAAAGATTATTTGAAGCAGCGGGAGCTTCTTGAGCAGAAACTTGGTGGGGAAAAATTACAAGGCAAGAGAAAAAGATTAATAATAAAATTTTCTTTAGAAAATTGTTGGCCATAATTTATTGTAGCAAAATATTACCAAGATGAGGGGCGAAGCAGGGAGCGCATTTCTTGATAGAGAAGATCGGAACGAAAACCAGGATCAACGACGTTTGGCTCGTCATTGGCGGGAGTTTTGCTGGAAAATTTTACTTCGAGCAATTTTTTCTCCTCAAGAGACTTTGAGGGAATCATGTTGGAAAAGGCCTGCTCGCTAATTTTGACATTGTCAACCACCTTTTTGTCGTAGGTGGTACTAACTGGAATGGGGACACTTTTGCTGAAATCAAATCCGGCAAGAACGTGTTTGATTAATCCTTTAACGAAGGTGGTAATAGTATTTGGCTGGGGTGAATCACGGGAGGTCAAGGGACTAACGGTACTATTTTCACACAGGTCACTGTTTTCAAGAGGTTTCTGCTGGCTAGGATTGACAAAACTGAGAGAGGTGGAGTGGGGAGAATAGGCGGCGGCGGCATTAGGCAGGGTTCGATTATAGACTTCATCAACTGGATTAATAGGGGTTTCGCTAGCGGTATCATAACCATTATAGTTGGTAACGGTGACACGACTATTAACATTACCCTTGGGAACATAATTGAGTTGTTTGTAAAAAAGAAGATAATCTTCTTTGGTCAGGGGGACGAAGGCTTTTCCCTCTGACCTGTCGGAATAACAGCCATAGTTGCCACAATTACCATTGTAGTGGCTTAAAACAGGGGTGAGGAGCTCTGCGGGGAAAAATTCCGGATTGGCAGTGGGACTTGAGTAGTAGAGGGCTTCATTTTGAAGACCAAAAATAATTTCGGTCAGATAAATGGGGCGGCAGGCAGAATCTAATTTTGATTTATCCTGAGACATTTCGACACAGGTACCCCGACAGTCCCAGGCGATTTGATAATCCTGGGTAACGGTGTCGAACTGTTGGCTATTGTTTAAAGATTGAGCGGCTTCGGTTAAAAATAGACTGCGATAATAATATATTTGATTTGTGGGTAAAGAACGGAGGGAAGCGCTAGAGCCATTCATTTCTAGAGAAAGAAAACTGTTTTTGGCCTTTTCTTCGGTACATTTTATGCTACCGCGGGCAAAAAAAGATTGAAAATTACGATAATATTCGTTGGAGAGATTTTTTAAATCAACCTCTCCGTCGAGATTTTCAGCATTGTAGTCTTGATATTGAGTTTCGGTATAAGGGTTACCTTCTGAGTCGAGTAAGGTAACTTCGGTTTTATGGTCTTCTTTAGACCAGGAATTATCAGCGCTGGCATTTCCGCTACAGGTAATAGTTTCATTTTCAAGAGTATTGGAATAAGTATTGTCGCTTGGAACTTCTGGAGCTAATGCCGGATCAGGAGCTCGGCGCTCGCTTTCCTCTATTTGAACGGGGGGAAAAAGAAAATTGAGAAGATCGAAGGCGTGAGAAGGAATGGCAAACAAAAACATGAATGAAACGAGAAACGAGAGACGGGAAACGTGAAATAATAAAATATTTTTTTTCACGGATTGCCAGGAATTTTAAAGATAGTAACGTTGATACCAGTAAAATCTTGAATTAATTTTAAGATAAGCCAAGAAGCAATAACGCCGATAAGACCGATAAAAGCACTGGTTATAGCCGAAGAGGCAGCGGCAACCGCTTTTGATTCACCGCCACTAAAGAGATATTTGTAGCCACCACTAATAAACATAAAAAGAAAAGCGAGGCCGGCAATAGTAACGATAACCTGAAGGATGTTGTAAAAAAGACATTCAAAACCCTGGATGGTAGCGACATCACTGTTGGTACCAGTACCGACACAGCGACCAGTCCAAGCCTGAGTGCCTTGAGCCCGAAGGGGGGAAGGGGAAGCTAGAAACGAGAAACTAGAAACGAGAAACGAGAGGAAAAATAAAATAGATTTCATGGGTTAATTATAACTTAAAAACCCCTCGATGTTATTTCGAGGGGTTTTGGATTTAAATAAAAATCTATTATTAAAAAGGTCTTATTTCTAGGCCACTTAGAATTTGGATTCCAAAGATAGTTTCGATTAATTTGATAATGGCGAAGGTGGCAAAAACAATAGCGAGACCGATAAGGGCATTAGTAATTTGATTGCGAGCAGCCTCAACATTCTTTTGGTCACCGCCAGACATAACCCATCTTAAACCGCCCATGATAAGGACAAAAAAGAAGACAAGAGCGACTACTAAAAGAATTAAGGAGATGGCGCCTGAAACGATACCGCCAAAACTTAAATCAGCCAAGCCCGCAAAGTTATCTTTTGGGGTAAGGTCGATATTTTCAGTGGCGGCAAAGGCGGGAATGGCTAAGAGGGCATATTGAAGTTTGTTTTTGATTGAGGAAATCATATTTTTTTGAATTTTTAATAAATTAATAAAGTTTAACAGGAAAATAGATTATTTTAAAGGGTGGGCCAGGTAATTTGTAAATTTTCGAGACTGCTAATACCAACGATGGTGCCGACAAGCTTAAGGATGGCAAAAATACAGAAGACAATAAAGAGGCCCATGAAGGCATAGGTAATTTGAGTTCTGGATGTTTCGATTTTTTTTGAGTCACCGTTGCTGCCGATTAATCTGATGCCGGCCATAATTATGTTGAATATAAAGTAAACGATGGCAATGATTAAAAAAAGAGAAAAAATGGTTTGGATGACACTGTTGGTGTAGGCAGCAGGATCGGAAGCCTGAAGCTGGCTATTATTGAGAATAGGATTAGTAATCATATATTTTTCTATAAACCCAGGTTGGTAAACATTAACTGAATGTCGAGAGGATTATCGATACCGAGAAGTTTGGCAATGAGGCCACCAAGGCCGACGGCAACAATGACGATGAGTAGTCCCAGGAGATTGCCGGTGAGGTGTTTATTGGCTTTTTCAATTTTACCTGGGTCACCGTTGGCGGAAAGATAGGCATAACCGCCAAAAATAATCTGAATTACAAAGTAAATAACAGCAAATACAGTGAGAACTCCGATCACTTGGCTCAGGAGTTTTTCGAATTGAGTAGTAGCATCGATATTGTCATTGGGAAAATTTTGACCACCAAGTTTATAATCGACCGATGATTGAGCTAAGATTTTAGGGATTAGAAGGGCCATATATTTTAGGACTTAAAATATTAATACCGGTAAAGCGACCGATTATACCGGCAATAATAAAAGCGGCAGAAATAATGACTAAACCAAGAAGACTTTGCCAGATTTTAGCCCAGGCGGCTTCGGTTTGTTTGGGATTACCGGAGGCGCTAATAAAACTAAAGCCGGCCAAAATAATTTGAACAATCATGAAAATACCTGCCGCGGTAGCAGCAAACTTGAAGAGATTGCTTAAAAAAGTGAATAGACCCTGACCCCTATCACTTGGATACTGGGTGGGGTTTGTGATAGTACCGAAAATGCCAATCATTTTTTATAAAATAGTTACTCCAGTAATAACTTCTATGATTTGAATTATAAAGTAACTAAGAAAAATTACCAAGAAGCCAATAGCAGCGTCGGTAATCATAGTTCTGGCGGAAGCAGCTTTTTTTTGGTCGCCAGAACCAGCACTGGCAATCATCATAAAACCGCCGGCAATGAGAAGAACGAGGAGAATAATTCCAGCGACAGTTAGGCTATTTCTGACTATAACAGTAATTAAACTAGCGGGAGTTGTATAGACATCACCAAGATTGTTGCCGGTGCCTAAAGGGGTATCTTTAATATTGACCTCGGCCAGTAATATGTTCATCATAAATTAATAAGAAGATTATACAATATGTAGGGATAAAATGGTGTTATAATACGCCACGAAATTAGTTAATAGTTTTTAGTAGTTAGTTAAAAGTTTACGTTAAATATGAGAAAAACTGCCCTTTTATTTTTGGCGTGGCTGTTTGTAAATGCGGGAGCGGTAAACGCTCAGGAAGAGGTGGAGACGGGAGGGAGGGTTGTTTTTAAGTTTTGGAATGGAATTAGTTATTTAATTTCAGAGGCGGTGAGTAAAGGAGTGCCGGAAAATACAGTGGCCCTGCTATTGCTTTTACCCTTAGTGGCGACTCTTGTTTCGGTGATTCACTATGTGATTGGGTTTTCGGGTTATGGAATTTTTATGCCAACAATGATGGCGGTCGCTCTATTGGCAACAGGAATAGGGAGTGGACTTATACTTTTTTTGGTAATACTGGTAATTACTTTACTGAGTAATCTTTTGGTCAAAAAACTAAAGTTACATTTTTGGCCGGCCAGATCGATCACGCTTTTATTTGTGAGTCTGGGCACCTTTGGAGTGATGGTCCTGACTTCTTTTATTAAAATAGTTGATGTTAGTAAGATTTCTATTTTTCCAATCCTGTTTATGATCCTGCTGACGGAAGAATTTGTCAGAACTCAGCTGATAAAGAGCAAAAAAGAGGCAGTGAGTTTGACGGCAGGGACACTAGTGCTGGCAGTAGTAGGGGCAATGATCATGGGGGTAGATGGAATTGAAGGAATGGTCCTAAAAAGAGCAGAAATAGTAATTTTAATCGTGGTGGTAATTAACGTTTTAGTTGGAAGATATGGGGGAATAAGATTGACCGAGATAAAAAGATTTAAAGGAGCGATTAGAAAAAAAGAAAAAAGTTTAAAATAAAAAATTCTTCAGCCAGAGGCTGATCCGCCTCTGGCGGAAAATTCTAAAGCCTAAAAATTAGAAAAAATATAAATATGCTCGGAATAAATTTAAAACAATATCGGCAGTTTTTGACTAAAAATGAGAGAAATAAGGTGTATTTAAGAAAAAATTCAGCTGAGGGAAGGGCGATTGCGGATAATAAATACAAAACAAAGAGAAGACTCGGAAAAGAGGGAATTAGTGTCCCTAAACTGATAGCCAGATTTAAAAATGGAGAAGAAATGGAAAATTTTGAGTGGAGCAATCTAGAAGGAAATTTTGTGATTAAACCGGTGTCAGGATATGGAGGAGAGGGGATACTAATAGTCAGGAAAAAAATTCTAAATTCTAAAGCCGAAAGCACAAATTATTTAATGATGAACGGGAGAGTGATTAGTCTAGAAGAGATTAAGAGGCATTGTCTTGAAATACTGGCGGGGAAATATAGCCTCCACGGAACGGCGGATGGGGTAATTGTGGAAGAAAGAATTAAAATTCATCCGCAGTTTTTGGCATTAACAAAATCAGGAACACCTGATATTAGGGTAATTGTTTATAACCGGGTGCCGGTAATGGCCATGCTGCGGATTCCCACGGAAAAGAGTGGCGGAAAAGCTAATTTACAACAAGGGGCCTATGGTTTGGGAATTGACCTGGCGAGTGGAATTACCACTTTTGGAATTGAAGGAAAGGGGGTAGAGGTTAGGAAAATATTTGATTTTGGCAAAAAAAAGATGATTAAGGTAAATGGAATAAAAATTCCTTTTTGGAAAGAGGTACTCGAGACGGTCGTAAAATGTCAGAGGGCAATTCCGGGCCTCGGCTTTGTGGGAGTAGATGTAGTGATTGATAAAGAAGATGGACCAAAAATACTCGAAGTTAACGCCAGACCTGGCCTATCGATTCAGCTTTGTAATAAGGCGGGACTTAAAAGTAGAATTGAAAAAATTGATGATATTACAGTCCGAAGCGATGAACACGGAATAGCTCTGGCCAAGTATTTATTTGGAGAGAAATTTTCAGATAAGGTATCGGAAAAAGAGAAAGATAAAACAATTCAACCTCTAGAAATTATTAAGCTCAAAATTCCCAATGGTTTTAAACCGGAGTTGCAAAAAAGCCCGGTAATAAAGCAGGGAAAACATCGGGTGGTTGAGGTAAAAGCCAAGGTTGATACGGGGGCATTCAGAAGCTCAATTGATAGAAATTTGGCTGAAAAATTGGGACTACTGTCCTCGGAAAAAATATTATATTTTCGACATTATAAATCAAGTCTGGGTAAGCATAAAAATAGACCGGTAATTGGGGTAAGTTTTTGGCTGAAAGGAAAAAAGGTGATGACGGCGGTCAATGTAGCTGATAGGGAAAAACTCAGAACAAAATTTTTACTCGGGAGAAAAGATTTAGAAGGATTTTTAATTTCGGCCAAACAAAATCAAATCACCCCTAACCCCTCTTTGAAGAAAGAGGGGAAAAATAAATTTATTAAAAATTAAAAAATATGACTAAAATTGCAGTATTTTTTGGTGGGAAAATTAGTAAACATTTGGTTTTGGTTCGAGAAGCGGCCAGAAAAATGGGAGTAGATTTAGATTTGGTGTCGTATAATCAGGTCTGTTTTGAGACGGGAGAAAACAAAGTAAAAATACGATCAAATATCAAAACCCACCCGTCCCTCGATGAACTCGGGACACCCTCCCTTGAAAAAGGAGGCTTTAAAATGAAAGATGCGAATGATTATGATGTGTTGTTTTTTAGGACGACGGGAAAACACTGGGAGGAGGTAGATCTTATTATAAATAGTATAGATAATAAGAAGAAAGAAAAGGGCGGGAAAGATATTGGAGACAATAAGGGCGGCCACAAGGACCGCCCGTACATAGTTGATCCGCTTGTAATGTATGGGAAGCCGAGCTATGCGTGTAAGGCTTGGCAAATGCTTAAGCTTAAGGAGGCGGGAATTGATGTTCCCAAAAGTATTTATGGATCTTTGTGGTATTTATATGAAGTAATGAAGGGCGACCATGAAGGTCGCCCATACAAATGGCCAGTGATCATAAAAGGGAGCGGGGGAGATAGGGGAACGAGGGTGTTTAAGGCAAATAATTTAGAGGAGCTCGAAAGGCTGGTCAGAGACTTAAGAAAAAGTGAGACGGAGGAGGGAAGAAGATATATGCTCCAGGAATACATTGAAAATGAGGGAGATTTTAGGATTTTAGTTTTAGGGGAAAAAGTCCTAGGAGTGATGAAAAGAGCGAGAACAGCTAAAAATGAATTTAGAAATAATTATAGCGTCGGAGGGACAGTAGAAGTGGCAAATTTGCCGGAGGAAATTAAAAAGCTGGCGGTAAAAGCGGCAAGGGTTTGCGGACTAGCGGTGGCGGGAGTAGATGTGGCTTTTAGGGATAATGATTTTAAAAAGCCGGTAATTTGGGAAGTAAATAAGGGCCCGCAATTTAAGGGTTTTATGAAAGCGACCGGAATTGATGTGCCGGCGGAGATTGTTAAATATTTAGTTTCGTTAGTAAAATGATAAAAACTTGCATAAATTTTTTCGTGCTCGCGCCCTCGTACAAACGCCACTCGGATGACTGCGCGCGAAAAATCTTTGTGCTTCGTTTTTATTGATTTTAAAAAATAAAAATTATGAACAGAAAAATTGTAGTTTTTACGATGTCGCCGAGACAAAGCCAGTTTGAAGTGGATAGATTGGTGGCGGAGGCGGGGAAGAAGGGAATTGAGGTTAATCGGGCACTGTATCGGGAATTGTCATTTGATATAGGGCGGACACAGGGGTCCGCCCGTACATTTGTCAGGGGAGAAGAATTGACGGCGGAGAATACGATGGGATTGTGGTTTAGGGTGGCGGGAACGAAAAGTGGAAAATATACTGAAGCCAGAAATTTAGCAATAAGAATACTCAGGAAAAAAACATTTTGCGTGAACGAAAAGGGGTATTTGGGATGGACGAGAATGGGGAAAATTGCTCAGCATGGGGTATTTTTAGAAAATAATATCCCGATAGTGCCGACAAAAATTTTTTATACTCGGGAGCAAATTTTATCGGAAGCCTGGGAGTATCCAGTTATTGCCAAACATGAAAGGGGTTATCAAGGAAAATCAGTAAGAAAGTTTGAAAATAAAAAAGAAATGGAAGATTTTGTTAATAAAATTAATGAAAAAAACCTGGGAATGTTTCTTTGGCAAAAATATTTACCGACAAAATGGGATATAAGAGTGGTTATTGTGGATGGAAGAGCAATTGGGGCGATGAAGAGATCGGCGGTGGGCGAGGAATTTAGGAGTAATTTTTCACTGGGGGGTGAGGTGGAAAGGTGGAACTTAAGCGAAGAAGAGAGAGATTTGGCTGAAAAAGTGGCTAAAGTGTGTGGTCTTGATTATGGGGGGGTGGATATAATGAAAAATCCTAAATCCGAAAATCTAAATTCTAAAGGATATATAGAAAAAGATTATGATAATTATATTTTAGAGGTAAACAGACAATGTCAGTTTCAGGGTTTTGAAAAGGCAACGGAGATAAATGTGGCGAAAAAAATTGTTGAAATGATAGTAAAAAGAGCGTAAAGTTTATTTATGAAAAAAGTAATACTGCTTTTGGGGGCGATTATTTTTTTATCATGTAGGATGCCAACTTTGGCAGCTGCGAGCTGTCGGGGAAGAAGTGATTGTCCGACAGGTTATGAATGTGTCTACTGGGATAATTCTGGCACTCCGAGAATTGATAGTTCAAATAACGCGGAGAATGCCTTTTGTGCCAAAATTTATCAAGAGGTAACGAGAGTTCCAACAAGAACTCCACCAACTCCCAAATATGCCAAAGAGGGTGAATTTTGTGGAGCCGGGCCTAATGGAGTGATACAATGCGAACCCGGATTAAAATGTGATGAGTCGAGAAATAGAATCAATGAAGATGGTAGTGAAGAGATTAGTGGTGAAAGAGTGGGAGCTGGAGGAATCTGTGTAAAAATTATCCCAATAGTTAAACCAACAATAATTGATAATTGTCGATTAAAGATCTGTGGAGATGCAAATTGTGATGGGAAATTAGACACAATAGACAGATTGGCATGGGTTAGAGAAAGACTTAGACCAGGAGTTAAAACAACTGATTTTAATAAAGATGGTAAGGTTGATACTAAAGATTATGCCATCTTGACCAGTGGGATACAAGGTAAATGTCAACCGATAATTGCTCCAATAACAAAAACTCCAGTACCGACAAATAAACCGACAAAAACACCAATAGACACGAAAATATGTAATACAGATAACGATTGTTTAAGCTCTGAATATTGTTATCAGCCACCAATGCCGACCTGTCCGAAGGGACAAAACTGCTTAGATGTAATGCCACAGAAATATTGTCGAGCGAGAATAATGGCAACCCCATTACCAACCATTTACTGTCGAGGCGGTTATTATGGTGCTACTGATGGGCCAAGTTGTGGCACTTCTGGTTATGATAGTTATTACAAACGTTTTTCTTGTGCTGACGGTATTCCGGGGGTGGTGGGTGATACTACCCTAAAAACTTGTTATGACGGGAATGATCTTGTTAATATGGCTGAAAAATTCTGTTCTACCCACAGCGTATGTTCTATTCCTACTCCTACTCCGACTGCAGCTAGAATAACTATGATGCCAACAAGTCGATTAACCCCAACGAGGGCACCGACAATAGTTCCAACATTAGAGACGAAAAAGTATTGTGAAAGCGATGCTGATTGTTCCAGAATGGAAACTTGTTATCAGCCACCAATGCCAACCTGTCCTCCAGGAGAGAACTGTATTCAGGTTATGCCCCAGAAATATTGTAAACCAATGGTTGTCTCTGAGGTGACAGGTGTGGTAACAATAGTTGGATGTAAACCTAATAAAGGTGATGCAAATAGAGATGGAAAGATAAATCTAACCGATTATGCTTTATGGCGATTTGAATATGCCAAAGGATTAGCTGCTAAGGCTGATTTCAACTGCGATAAGAGGGTTGATACAACAGACTATAAGATTTGGAGAGAGACCTTTTTGGAAACTAAAGGATTAATGGTTACAAGTGAAAATTAAAAATATGAAAATAAAAAGTATTTTACTGATAATAATTTTAATCGCAGCTTTGGTGGGAGCAGGTTTTTTGGTAAAAAATAATCAAGAGACCAGAAGTGGGGCTTCTTTTGCCAATGTCGAGGCATTATTTTTACCTAGTGAAAAAACCCTTAAAATCGGGGAGAAACTAACGACTACTTTGATGATTGATACTAAGGATAGATTACTGACGGGAACTGATTTAAAAGTAAAATACGAGCAATCAAAGCTGAAGCTAGAGAGTGTTGAAGTAGTATCAGAAGATGAGGTGATTGTTTCAAAGATTAATCAAGAAGCGGGAATCTATGAGTTTGTAGGAGTGAATACAGAGAAAGAGACTAGTAGTTTACCTAAAGGAGTAGTAGGTCTGGTGAAATTGAACTTTGTGGCGATGGCAAATGGACAGGCTAAGGTCAGCCTTGATACCAGTTATGAAAATATGATAACAGGCTATAATGAAGCTGGAACTGATCAAGAATTAAAAGTAGATAATATTAGTAGTGCGATTTATACCGTCACTGGAGTCGAGGCAAGAAATACGCTAGCTCCAAAAGAAGTAGAATGTAGCTGGTGTGGAGAAGCATGTATTGAAAAAAATGAAAAAGAAGGTTTTGCTTGTCCAGAGGTAATACCTCAGGGTAAGAAATGTCTTAGTCAAAATGGCAAGTGTGTGGTAGTTGATAGCTACGCAACTGAGTAAAATAGCTTTATTCTTGGTACAATAGAATCATGAAACAAGTACTACTGGCTCTTGGACTATTGCTCTTAACGATGGCGGTATATTACTGGGTAAATAATAGGTTTGTGCCTAAAAATGGAGGAATTTTAACTTCAACTGAGAAACAGATATTATTTGAAGTGCCGGGTGATATTTTAGTAGAGACTGAAAGGGAAATAAAAATTAAGGCAAAGCATGAAAAAGGAAAGATAGCCGGTTTCTCGCTCAATTTAAATTATAAACCGGATGAAGTAAAAATCATAAGTGCGGAGGTCAACCAAGAGATTTTTAATAGTGGGTTAGAGGCCACAATTGACGAAAATTTGGGAAAAATATTAATAAAAGGGAGATATGAGGGAGAGAAGGAGATACTGGTTAACGAGGAGGTAGTTTTGGCTATATTAAAAATAAAAGGAGTGAAAAAAGGAGAAACAACGATTTCGGCCGATAAGGCACCAGTAATAGAGGTGTGGGATGGAGAGAAAATCACAGAAGAAAGTTTTCAATTGTCTGATTTTAAGCTAAAATTCTTGTGATATACTAACTGGAAAATAAGGGCAATTTCCACCAGAGGTGGATCAGCCTTTGGCTGAAGCTCATGTTGGCCAGCCTTCGCTAAAGCGACGGCATGGTAAATTAGAGCACTGTCCTGAGATACTTTAAAAATTTGGGCAATTAGCTCAGTTGGTTAGAGCACTCCGGTGTCCACCGGAGGGGTCGATAATTGATTGAACTAATTATTAACAATCTTCGGGCAATTAGCTCAGTTGGTTAGAGCACTCCGGTGTCCACCGGAGGGGTCGATAATTGATTGAACTAATTATTAACAATCTTCGGGCAATTAGCTCAGTTGGTTAGAGCAC
>Ga0116171_10000096_pt1 | contig 86202 bp, 76 predicted proteins | sample AD_JPNHW2_MetaG_FD_89798 | JGI IMG/M metagenome (GOLD analysis project Ga0116171, IMG submission 89798) | Active sludge microbial communities of municipal wastewater-treating anaerobic digesters from Japan - AD_JPNHW2_MetaG | ecosystem: Engineered > Bioreactor > Anaerobic > Digestate | place...
CGGGGATGTTTATTTCAAAATCTCCAGTTGGAAGCAGTACCATAACATATTTACCTTATACTCCTCAGATTAGTTATACATCCTTGGATTTCTTAACAGATACAGCCAATTGGGTACTTATCAATGGGAGTTTTCAGGCACAGGGAGGAGAAAAATATGTAACTATAGGCAATTTTAATAACGATGAAAATACTGATACTTTACGATCCGATACCACCTACTGGAAACCAAGCATTTCATATTACTTGATTGACGCCGTTTTTTTATATGATTGTGATTCGGCAAAAATAGCGGAAGCCGGTACAGATATTACTATATGCAGAGATAACAGCGTTGTGATCGGTTCAGCAACTTTAACAGGCTGCAAATATAAATGGACACCGGCAAGCGGTTTAAATAATGACACCATTGCCCAGCCGGTGGCAAGCCCACAGGTTACCACAACTTATTACTTAACGCTGACCGATCCGTTTTATCAATTAACCACAGACTCAGTTATTGTAATAGTGAATGATGATTGTAACAATTCTTCCGTTTATATCCCAAACATTTTCTCTCCCAACAGTGACGGCAATAACGATGTTCTTTATGTGCGCAGCGAACATATAAAAGAAATGAGTTTCTGTATTTACAACCGCTGGGGCGAGAAAGTTTTTGAAAGCCAAAACAAAAACGATGGATGGGATGGAAACTATAAAGGCAAACCTTGCAGCCCGGATGTTTATGTGTACCATGCCATGATAGTGTTTGAAAACGGTACGGAAACCAGCAGGAAGGGGAATGTGACGCTGGTGAGGTGAGAGGAGCAAATAATCAAATCACAAATCAGAAATAACAAACAAACTCCAATTTCCAAATTATAAAATCTAAAACAATCGTTTGAAAAATTGGTTATTGGTTGTTTAAATATTGTTTGTATTTTGTTTCGCCGCGGCGAATTGCTTTTTGGAATTTAATCAGATTCTCATTTTTCTGAGTAATCGTATAATCTTATTCAAATGGCTGCTCATTCTCAAAATCCGGCCTGTAATGATCGGTGCTATCCAGCGCTTGTATCCAGCCTTTGGTCAGCCCCAGTTTTTCCGCTTCATTTACCACGATCTCATATTCGCGCTTGCTGAGTACCCGGTTTATGTTTTTATAGTTCATGGCCATGTGTATCGGATAATACTGCGACATGAGTGAAATATGGATTTTGGGTGAAAGCTCTTCCGCAATGAAATGCAGTACATCGAGGCTGTTCTGAACACAGCCGGGCAGCACCAGATGCCGGATGATCATCCCTGATTCCGCATGATGCTCATCCGAGTACCGTAAAACGGTACCTTTTTGCCTAAACATCTCTTTCAGCGCTTTTTTAGCAATTTCAGGATAAGCGGGTACATCAGATAACTCTTTAGATAAACTTCCATCCAGGTATTTTAGGTCAGGCAAATATATATCTATCAGGCCTTCCAGCTCTTTTAAGGTGTCAACTTTGTCGTACCCATTGGTATTATAAACAAAAACCGGTTTCGGGGAATGATGTTCAAACGCCCTGATGATTGATACCATTTGAGGAATCTGATGCGACGGCGACACATAACCAATGGCTTTACAACCGGCATCAAGATGTTGCTGAATATCTGAAAGCACCTTTTCAAAGTCCCAATATTTGTTTGAATGCGCTGTTGTGTTACCACTGATCTGGAAATTCTGGCAATACACACATTGCAGATTACAATGGCTGAAAAAAATATTACAAATGCCTTTTACTCCGCTAATGGGCGGTTCTTCGCCTTTATGTGCCACGATCGAACTGATGTTGTAGTTGTAATCCGAACGGCAATAGCCGGAGTTTCCGGCAAACCTGTCGGCGCCGCAGTTGTGCGGGCAAAGCTTACATTTTTTCAAGGCATTGAAAGAAATATCCATTGAAGGTTTCAATTGGATTTTAAAAATTCGCTGGAAAACACAAAGCGCAGCATCACGTTGTAGTGCAGGCGAAAGGTGTTGTAATGCATCAGGTTGATTTTAGCCCAGTAAATGCTTCCCAGCAGGTCCACTGCCACATGCTCGCTGAACTGGAACTTAACACCCGGCGATAAAAACGCGCCCAGGCCGATGCCTCCCTGCCTGACCGGATATTCCTGAAGCTGGGTATTGGGAATATAATACTGGTTGCCGTAAATGTTGATGATGCTGTATTCGAGGTTTTCGATGGCGATCTTATTTTCCCTCACTTTGGTATTGTTCAGGTTGAAACCAACTTCCACAAAACCAAAAATCTTTTCATCCAGCGGGAATTCATAACTTGCCCCGATATCAATATTGATGCGGTCTTCCTTACCCCAGATCGGATAATTTTTCAGATTGGGAAACGCCTGTGTTTGCGACGTAGCGCCTATCTTCAGCGTAAATAGGTCTTCCGCGGTAAATTTTGAATAGTTAAATTGCACAAAAGCACCAAAATGATTGTTGAAATTCTTTTTGATATACATCCCCACACAAAAAGCGGGTTTGTATTTCATCCCGGTAGGCATGCCGTCAATGGCAAATGTGTCGTTAATGACCTGCCTGATTTCATCACGGTAGTATTGGTTGTTAAAAATGAGGCTGATCTCATTTTCGTTACCTTCGGCGCCGTTATAAAAATTTGCCTGATATTTATTTGCAAAGGCAGCGCCGCAGTTTATGCCAAAGCTCCAGGCCCTGTTTTGTGCCGTGGAATCGTCACTTATGCGCAATGCAAACGCATGAATATCAGCAGAAAGTAAAAATACTAAAACAAAGCTTATGAATAATTTTATCAACCCTTTCATACTTACATGGTGGCACTTACGTTAATAAATATATGCAAAATTAAACTCTTTACTGGTTTTTGTTCCAAAGTTTTTTATTATTTTGCAAAAAAGTTTTTCATGAAGAAAACGCTTGTTTTATTTTTATGCATGTTTTTAACCCTTGCTTTATCGGCACAGGATAGCGTAAAGATTGAACAACAGGAGAAAAATCCCAGGATTAAGTTGAGTGGTTTTGGAGGTATTTTAAGTGAAACTTCCCCACTCAGAAAAGGTGTTAATGAATCTTTAGGGGCGGGCGGGGCATTGATGATCAATTATTATTTTTACATAGGTGGTTATGCCATGGGTATGGCTTCCAATCATTACATTGATGACCTGGTGATGCCTACCTATGATTCGCTTTTATACCACGGGACAAATTTGAGGGTCAACTACAGCCATGCCGGTGTTTGGCTGGGCGGTGTTTTTTTTCATGACAAAACGGTTCATTTTGGTGTCAGCACCCGCCTGGGCTGGGGGCACATCTACCTTACCGAAAAATACAACAACTCATACATCAACAATGAAAATTACAAGCTCGAATATACGGATGACAAGATTTTTGTGATCTCCCCGCAAGTTGAACTTGAAATTAAAATAGCCTCCTGGCTGAAAGCAAATATCGGACTGGGTTATAATTTTGTAACCGGCGTTGAATTTGACCGGTACAAGGAATATCGGTTCAGCTCGCCGCAGATCACGGTGGGAGTGTATTTCGGAGGTTTCTCCGCCAAAGAGGATGAAGTTGATGATACTCAGGATTCTGAAAACCAGGACGAATAAACTATAAATAATATATTTTTAATAATTAATCAATAATGACAAACGAGCAGGATATATTTGAAGAGATCAGGCCTTTCCATGATGACGAAGTAAATAATGCAATCAGAAACCTTCTTAAAGACCCTGAATTTGAAGTATTTGTACGCTACCTTTTTAGAGGTTTCGACCGCAGCGAAATTTATGACCGGATAAAAGATATTTCAAGTATCGCTGAATTTCAGGAGAAATTTGTTGCGGCTGTCATGGAGGTGATTATTAAGAAGTCTGTTGACGGCCTTACTACTCATGGAATTGAATTTATTGATAAGCAAAAGGCGCATGTTTTTATATCCAACCATCGTGATATCGTGCTGGATTCCGCACTGATCAATTATTTCTTATACCATAACGGATTTCAGACATCAGAAGTGGCTATCGGAGGAAACCTTCTCATATCACCCATGATTTCCAACATCGTCAGGCTTAACAAGAGCTTTATCGTGAAACGCAATATTCCTCCCAGGGAGTTGTATAAATATTCAAAGCTTCTTTCTGCCTATATTTCGCATGTGCTATTTGATAAAAACGTATCCATCTGGATCGCCCAGCGCGAAGGGCGCGCAAAAGACGGTAATGACAAGACCCAGAGCAGCCTTCTCAAGATGTTGAACATGAATGATGAAGATGGCATAAAAGAAAATTACATAAAACTGAATATCACACCCGTAGCTGTTTCATACGAATACGATCCCTGTGATATGCTGAAAGCCATTGAATTATACTCGGTTGCCAACAACATCCCCTATGTGAAAACCCACCAGGCGGATTTTCAAAGTATGATCACCGGGATACAGGGTTACAAAGGAAAGATAGATGTGTCGTTTTGCAAGCCTTTTACCGGGGAAGACTACAATCATATTAGCGGTGTTCATAACAACGACTGGCTGAAAAGCCTGGCTACGTATATTGATGACCGTATTTACAGCGCATATAAGTTGTGGGACACCAACTTTATCGCTTACGATATGCTCAATGAAACACCAGTGTTTTCAGATCGGTATCCTGAAGAGTCAAAAACTAAGTTTATTGCCTACCTGAATGAGAAAACGGACAAGCTTGACGAGATTTATCCGAAAGATGAGATCAAGCGCTTCATCCTTGATATGTATGCTTATCCGATAAGAAATAAACTAGCCAGTCAGCTGTCTGTTTGATCAGAACACGTCCAGGATTTTGTTATTCACTCCGCGAAATTCAAAAGTATCACCGGCTTTCAGGCCTTTTATAGCGACAAATATTGGCACAGAAGGCGATATGGCGTAATAGGTTTCATCATCGATAATAATTTTACCGAGGCCAACAGCAACAATCAGTTTTTGTGTATTTGTTATCACCACAGAACCATAGGCTACTTCATTAAAGATCTTTGCAGGATCAATATCTTCAAGGATTTTTATTTCCTCTTGTATTTTCTGAAGCTGTACGCTGTATGCATCCCGTTTATTCAGCATATCCATTTTATAGGTGTCGAGCCAGTCTTCCGGCGTCCCATATTCTTTGGCATTCTGGTAGGCTTCAGCCATTTCTGTTTTAATCGTTTCGGCCTGCTTTAACTGCATTTGCAGGCATGCATCCAGAATTTTTTTCTTCACATCCTTCTTGTCCATTTCTTTTGAATAATATGTTTATATGCGTATGGTCTGCAATCCGTTTCGTTCGGAAATAAAATTGTAATTAAAAAAATGTAATAAATTGAAAAACCCCTGTAACCCTTCACCCTTGATCTTTCAGTAAAGGTTTGTTTGTGATATTTCTAAATTTTTATACTTAAGGAAACAAATATATGTGTTTTTTTGCATAATAGCAAATTTTTAAACAAATTTGTGTTTTTGTAGCGTGGAATAAAATGTATCTGCTATTTTTACGTTTTGTGATTTGCGCTGAATTTTATAAGATCAAAATTTATTATTTTTGTAAATAGAAATCCTGACCGGCCATGGGCAAAGAATCAAAAGAAATCGTACAATCTAAAAATGTTCTTGAGTTTATCACGGTAGCCAATGAAATGTGTATATTTTTAGAGGAAATTGAGAAATATGATTTTGAGTTTATCCTCACGTACCTTCAAAAAGTGTTGCCACTGGTGTACCTTAAAGGAACCATGATGCCTGATGTGCATGTGGGCAATGAAGATGGCAATGAGCGTTTTATCACCCTTGAACAGTGGGAAAAAATATATTTCAGTCTGTTGAACAAAATCGGCGCTAAAGATTCTTTTTACTATGTGGATTCATGCACCGAGGTAGATTACAAACAGGAAAAAGGCAGTATTTCCGAAAACCTTTCGGATATGTATCAGGACCTGAAAGACTTTTTACTTTTATATCAGAAAAATACTTTGTCGGCTCAGGAGAATGCCGTACATGCCTGCAAAAAACTTTTCGAGGTCAATTGGGGAAGGAAGCTGATTAATACACATCAGGCCATCCACAGCCTGTTATACAGTAAACTTAAAAATGATCATGATTTCTTTATGGGATTTTCACCAAACTGAACCTGATGTACCTGCAAAAACTTGTTCTTACCAACTTTAAAAACTACCCGGAACTGGAATTAGGTTTTTCTGAAAAGATCAACTGCTTTGTCGGAAACAACGGCGTGGGCAAAACCAACCTGCTTGATGCCATTCATTATCTTTCGTTTTGCAAAAGCTATTTCAACGTGATCGACACGCAGAACATCATGCACGATAAAGATTTTTTCACCATCCAGGGCGTATGGGCAAAAAACCACGATACACCTGATACCATTCTTTGTACCCAGAAACGAAACCATCGAAAAGTATTTAAACTGAATAAAAAAGAATATGAACGCCTGGCCGACCATATCGGGCTTTTCCCGTTGGTGATGGTTTCGCCGCATGATTCCGACATGATATACAGCGGCAGCGATGAGCGCCGGAGGTTCCTGGATAGTTTTATCAGCCAGTTCGACCATGTGTACCTTGACGACCTGATCAACTACAACAAGGCGCTTTTTCAACGCAATAAGCTGCTGAAAATTTTTTATGAAGATCGTACCTTTGAACCGGATGCGCTTGAAATATGGGATACCCAGCTGATCACGCTGGGCACTAAGATCCATGCCAAGAGGACTTCTTTTATTCATGATTTCACCCCGTATTTCACTCAGTATTTCGAACTGATCAGCGGGAAAAAAGAAAATGTTTCTCTGGACTACGATTCTCAACTAAGTCAGGGAGATTATGAGGAGCTTCTGAAATCAAGCCTTTCAAGGGACCGGGCTGTGCAATATACCACCTGCGGCATTCATAAAGACGATCTGATCTTTAATATCGAAGGGTATCCGTTGCGTAAATTTGGTTCGCAGGGGCAGCAGAAGTCATATACCATTGCCATTAAGCTTGCCCAGTTCGAATACATTAAAAACAGGAAGGGGTTTAAGCCGGTGGTGCTTTTTGATGATATCTTCGACAAGCTTGATGATGAAAGAGTCGAGCACATCGTAAAACTTGCCGCAGACAATAATTTCGGGCAGGTTTTTATTACCGATACCCAAAAAGAACGTATCATCGGAACGATGAACAAAATCAATCCGCAGGGAAAGGTATTTATTATTCATGAAAACAAAGCGGAGGAAATAAAATTCTAAAGATGCAGCAGGAAAAACCTTTAAAAGCAGTGATCAGGGAGTTTGTAGAACACTACAGGCTCGAAAAAAAACTGAATGAATTTACCCTTATTGAAAAATGGGAAGAAGTGGTGGGTAAGATGATCGCCAAACACACCACCAGCCTGCATATCGATAAACGGGTTTTGTATGTGGAAGTGGATTCCTCTATCGTCCGCAGTGAATTGAACCTGATAAAAACCGCGATCATTACCCGGCTGAACGCATACCTGAAAAAACCAATGATAGATAAAATTGTCCTGAAATAATTCAAAACAATCTATAATGAAAAAATTTTATACACTTAATTTACTTTTAGTTATATTTATTACTTTAAGTTTTACTTTTAGTTCATGTAATTTTTACAAGGAAGTAAAAGGCAATGGAAAAATCATAAAAAAAGAATTTCAAATCAAAGATTTTACCAGAATAGAACTTGATGGATATTATAATGTGATCCTCCTTCAGGGCGACAAAGCAAAGCTTGAAATCGAAACCGATGAAAACCTCCTGGAGTATATCGAAGCCAAGGTAAGTAGCAAAACCCTGAAACTGAAAAATAAGAAAAACATCAGCCCCTCACGAAACATCAATGTGTATCTGACCTTTAATAAATTGGAAGAACTCGCTGTGTCGGGCTTTGTGGTGGTGAGTTCGGCCGACAGGTTGAATTTTGATAAGCTCAGTTTATTTATTTCAGGAAATAGTGAAATAAATATGAATATCAACAGTGTGGCACTTAAAACCGAATTTAGCGGGAACAGCATTATCAGGTTATCAGGCACAAGTTTAACCGCTGAAATGAATGCCTCAGGTTCAGCAACCATTGATGCCATTGAATTCTTTATAGATGACCTGAAATTGAGCATGTCGGGAAGTTCCGTGTCTAAAGTAAATGCGATCAGTAAGCTGGATATGAATGTTTCCGGCTCAGCTAAGGTGGAATATTATGGTTCGCCCGAAGTAAAACAGGCGGTTTCCGGTTCAGGAATAATAACAAAAATGTACTAAAATGGAGAAAGAATTAACAGTCGGTACCCGTGTCGACCACGAAAGATACGGTGAAGGTGTTGTCAGCAAGGTCAATGTTTCAAATTATGAGATCATCTTTACACGCGGCGGCAAAATGGAGTTTTCTAAAAGCAATAAAGAACTTGAAGTGCTCGAACTTAACGAAAACAGCGCCGGAGGATCGGGACCCGCCGTTGACCTGGACGCTTTCGAGCAGATGCTGAATTATTTTTTAGATAAGTACGGCGCGTTTCAGGAAGTAATTGATATGGGCGAAAAATGGGAGGGCGGCACCCTGATTTTACAACCGGGAAAAGCCGGCCTTAAACCAAAAGAAATTCCTATGGAAGCCTTTTTTCATAAGATTGTCATGCTGCGCGACCGCCTGCGTGTGTTGGAACAGAACATCAACAGCCACCCCAAACTCAGCGATCAGGAAAAAGTGGATTTGCAGCAATATATTACCCGCATATACGGCAGCCTTACGACTTTCAATATCCTGTTCGATGATAAAGCCGATTATTTTGTCGGGACAGGTGGAAATTAGTTCATGGAGCCGTTTTTGTTGTTTTTCTAAAACTCAAATCATAGATACGATAGCTAACAATCCTTATCTTTGCTAAAAACTTTTATCCTTGTCATTCTTTAACATCACCACCGAATATTCCATATGGCTCGTCATTCCCTGCCTGCTTTTAGCTGTTGGATATGCGATGCTGCTGTATTTTCATGAAAAACGTTTTGATTTCAGTAAGAAGGTCATCAGGGTACTGTTTGCATTGCGGACGACGGCCATTTTTCTTATTTCTTTTCTTTTGCTTTCTCCTTTGGTAATGACTCGTTCACGCACCACAGAAAAGCCGTTGATCATTGTGGCACAGGACAATTCGCAGTCACCGGTATTTTGCAAAGACTCGGCAAACATCCGCACCAGCTATACCGCAGAGATGAAGGACCTCATCGCTAAACTTGGCGATGACTATGATGTAAAGACCTTTACGTTCGGTGAAAAGGTTACGGAAGGTGAAAATTTTACGTTCAGCGAAAAGCAAACGGATTTTTCACAATTGCTGGATGAGATACAGGCGCGCTATACCAACCGTAATGTCGGCGCTGTCATCATCGCTTCTGACGGGCTGTACAACAAAGGTACAAATCCGTTATATCAGACGGGTAGTTTGAAATACCCATTTTATACGATCGCACTTGGCGATACCAACATTCAGAAAGACCTGATCGTTTCGCGCGTAAATTACAACCGAATCAGTTATTTGGGAAATATGTTCCCGCTCGAAATAGTGATCAGTGCTGACAAATGCAGGGGCCAGAAAGCCACACTTACTGTTACCAAAGGAAAAGAAAACCTCTTTACCAAAACCTTAGACTTCAACAACGAACGCTATATTGAAACGGTTCAGGTGCAGCTTGAAGCAAAACAGCCGGGCATGCAGCACTACCGGATCAACATCTCGCCAGTCGATAATGAGATCAGCCTGATCAACAATTCACAGGATGTTTATGTGGAAGTGCTCGACGGGAGGGAAAAGATATTGCTGCTGGCAGGTGCCCCGCATCCTGATGTTGCAGCGCTGAAACAAAGCATCGAAACCAGCAAGATTTATCAGGTTGATGAGTTTGTGGCCGATAAATTCACCAAACCGGTTAAAGAATACAACCTGGCCATTTTGCACCAGATTCCGTTCAAAGGCAAGAATTATCAGGCGTTGTTGCAAAGTATCACCGAAAGCAAAATTCCTGTTTTATTTATCGTGGGCGCTTCGTCGGATTTGGCAGCTTTAAACGCCTTGAAAACAGGCCTGAATATTAAACAGGCTGCGGGAAAATACGATGAAGCAGCGCCTACCATTGCCAACGATTTTGCCTTATTCACGGTATCAGAGGAGTTGAAAAAAGTGTGCGCCGGTTTCCCTGCATTGATGGTTCCGTTTGGCGAATATCTGAAAGGTAATTCACTGAACGTACTGATGTACCAGAAAATTGGCAGTGTCCAGACACAAAAGCCTCTGCTGATGTTCAACACGGCTTCCGAACCAAAAACCGGGCTTATCGCAGGAGAAGGGATATGGAAGTGGCGGTTGAACAATTACCTGCAAACGGGAAACCAGACTGCCTTTAATGAGCTGGTGAATAAGATCATACAATATTTGTCGGTGAAGGTTGATAAAGGGCGTTTTCGTGTGAATACCCAAAATAAATTTTTCGAAAACGAAAACGTGGAGTTTGATGCCGAAGTTTATAACGACAGCTATGAACTGATCAACGACCCGGAAGTAAAGCTGAGCATTACCAACGCAGAAAACAAAACTTTTCCTTTTACGTTCAGCCGGACCGCCCACGCATACCATATCAATGCCGGCGTCTTTCCGATTGGCGAATACCGTTTTAATGCGCAGGTGAAAATAGGAGCGGCCATGATGCAGAAATCAGGCGCTTTTAGCGTAGTGCCTGTCAATGTGGAATCACTCAACCTCATTGCCGATCATCAGCTTATGTTCTCGCTTTCGCAAAAAAACAATGGTAAAATGCTTTATCCCGGCCAGCTTTCGCAAATACCAGATTTGCTGAAAGCCCGTGAGGACGTGAAATCGGTTTCATATACCAAAAAACGTTTCAGCGATGTGGTGAATTTATTCTGGGTGTTTGGAATTATCGTGCTGCTGCTATCAGCAGAGTGGTTCCTTCGTAAGCGTTTTGGCGCTTTTTAGCCGGGTTATCTTCCTGAAAAATGAATTATTTTTCATTTAAACATTTCAAAACATAATATTTTTGTATATTTACTTCATATTAATAATGAAGATTCAGGTTCTATTGAACTTTGAAAAACGAGAATATCATATCACGCAAAACTTATTTAAAGATCATGAAAACATTTAAATGGAGCATCGTTTTTTTTACTTTGTTTTTTATTCCATCTGTGATATATGCGGCGTATATCAGGAATTATCCCGTAACGGTAACACAGCCTGACGGCCAGTTGTTAAACTGTTTTGTGACCGGTGATGAATATTATAACTGGATGCATGATGCGGATAATTACACTATAGTTCGAAACTCCCAGACCGGGTATTATTGTTATGCTGTGAAAGTCAATGATGAACTTGTTGCTTCCCAATATATAGTTGGCGCGGTGAATCCATCTGCTGCAGGCTTGCAGCCGGGCATCAACATTTCGGTTGAGAAGATCCTTCAAAAAAGAAAAGTATTCCTTAATAATACGCCTAAGCTGAATAGCAACAACTCCGGTCCTGTAAAAGCTTCAGGTACCATCAACAATTTGGTGATCTTCATACGATTTTCCGGTGAAGCTGAATTTACGGATAACATTTCTGTGTATGATAATATGTTTGTAAATACGCCGGGAACAAATTCCATGAAAAACTATTTTGAAGAAGCTTCATACAACCAATTACATATCAACTCTAATTATTATCCAACACCGGGGACTTATGTCGTTTCATATCAGGATGCATACACCAGGGATCATTATCAACCCTATGATGCTTCCTTAAACCCGAATGGATACACCGATCAGGCATCCACGGAGCATAACCTTCTGGCAAATGTAATTAATGCAGTGAGTGCTCAAATACCAAGCGGGCTAAATATTGATTACAACAACGATGGCTATGTTGATAACATCTGTTTCATAGTTTCCGGTGATGTCACTGCCTGGAACACCTTGTTATGGCCGCACCGATGGAGCTTGTATTCACAGAACGTTTATATTAACGGGAAACAGGTTTATGATTATAACCTGCAGGTACGGAACCACCTTCTTTCAAGCGGAGCAGGTGTATTATGCCACGAGATGTTCCATACGCTGGGTTCTCCTGACCTTTACCATTATTATAACGGTACGGATCTCACTCCGGTTGGGGCGTGGGACCTTATGGAAGACAACCAGAATCCCCCACAGAGCATGGGAGCATACATGAAATACCGTTACGGGAACTGGATTTCTTCCATCCCGGTGATTTCAGCTCCTGGCACGTACACGCTCAATCCTATCACCAATGCTTCACAGAATTGTTATCGCATCAATTCCCCAAATTCCAGTTCGGAATTCTTTGTGGTTGAATACCGGAAACAGGAAGGCGTTTTCGAAAGTTCACTGCCCGGAACGGGTTTGATGGTATACAGGATCAATGGTAATTTTGATGGTTACGGAAATGCCGGCTACGATGGTAGCACCACGCTTGATGAAGTATATTTATACCGGCCCAATGGTACGGTTTCCGTTAACGGGAATGTGGATGATGCAAATTTCAGCGCCAACGTAAGCCGGAAAAAAATAAACAACACCACCAACCCGTCAAGTTTTCTGTCTGACGGCAGTGAGGGGACTCTTGACATATCAAATGTTACCGTTTCCGGAACTACCATTTCTTTTGATCTCAACGGCGGGCCTTCATTTCCTGTAAATGCCGGTATTGAAAACCTTGTTTCCCCGTCAACAGGGTGTGGGCTGACCGCAAATGAGCCTGTTACGGTTTTGGTGAAGAACTTTGGGACAAGCCCTATCACCGCCGGGCTGCAGCTTCATTACAACATTGATGGCGGTTCGGTAGTTACTGAATCATACACAGGGACGGCAATCCCGGCTGGATCATCCGTGAATTATACCTTTGCCCAGCTTGCAGATTTCTCAGCATCAGGAGTACATAACATCATTACATGGACTTCCATACCTTCGGACGGGCATCCTGTTAATGATACGTTGATCGCATCAGTTACCAATGGCAACCTGGCTTATAGTGCTGCAAACGCTCAGAATTTTATTGACACTTATAATGATCTGGGGACTTCAGGGTCAGTTATCAGCGCCGCCAATTTTGACGATGCCAATTCGGCTCCCGTAAATATCGGGTTTACGTTCCAGTATAATTGCACTGCTTTTACGCAATTCATTCTTAATACGAACGGGTTTATTAAACTGGGCGATACGCCACCTTCGACAGCGTCACTTTTTTTTACCGGTGCGCAGACTGCAAACGGTGGCATTTTTAACAGCACCAGTAATTCAGATATAAATATTATCAGCGCGTTCAATCACGATTTAATGAGCGGGACATCAACCCCTGAATACAGGGTTTTCACTTCTGGTACCGCACCTGACAGGGTTTGTACGATACAGTTCAAAAATCTGCGTGAAAAGACCACCACGCCCATGCAGCAATATGATAACATGTCGTTCCAGATCAAATTATTTGAAACCACCAACCAGGTCGAGATCATTTATGGCAGCTGGCAGGCTTCAGCCAATACATCAGATTTCAAAACCTCCGCTGTTGGCCTGAAAGGGCCCGGCAGTGAATTCGGGCAACTGCTTGTTGCACGTAAAGGATCGACCCAGGCATGGTCGGAAATTATTTTTGATAACAGTAATTATAGTTCCACGGCCACGTTGAATTTTGGAAATCCCCCGCTACGGCCTGCTCCCGAGACAGGCAGGGCGTTTTTATTTTCACCGGATCTTCCCCCGGATGTTGTTACTACCGCTGCAACCGGTATTACCGGCAGTTCCGCTAGCCTTAACGGTCAGGTCAATGCAAATGGGGTGGCTACCAGTGTGAGCTTTGAATACGGATTGAATACTAGTTATGGAAATACCAGCCCCGCAACACCAGGCTCAGTCAGCGGGACTTCTTTTACAGCGGTTTCTGCCAGTATTTCAAGCCTTGTTCCAGATGTTGTTTACCATTTCAGGGCCGTTGGTACAAATGGGAATGGTACCTATTATGGCAATGATATGACTTTTATGACCGTGCAACAAAGTACGGAAATAAAAATAGGTGAGACAACGTTTGACCTGCAATCCAACAGTTCTGTCGACAACAGGCTGGTTATCCACCCTGACAGTACGATATCCGCCTCATGGACATATAGCAGTTGGCTAAGCGACAATACATTTCCCGATAGAGGAACGGGTTATAACTATTTTAATGGTACTTCCTGGGGCGCTATTCCTTATGAACGTATTGAATCTGTGAGAACAGGATGGCCAACACTTTCGACTACCAACGATAATTACGATGTAATTTATTCGCATGATGGTTCCTTGGGGCTGAAACAAATAAAAGGGCTGAAAGGCACCGGGTCATGGACCGTAAGCCAATCGACAAGTTCCACACCTTATCTGGCATGGCCGAGAATGAAAGCCAGCGGGCAAAAGATACATTTAATTGCCGTTACAAATACCACCACTTTATACCAGGGCCTGGCAGGTGCTTTGGTTTATTACAGGTCACTGGACGGCGGTTCAACCTGGGACACCCAGATGCAGATTTTGCCGGGCATGACAAGCAGCGAATATGTCGGATTTTCCGGCGACAGCTATGCCATTGATGTCAAAGGAGATACCGTGGCATTTGTGGTGGGTGACGACTGGTATGATGTATTTCTGATGAAATCAACTGACGGCGGTACCACATGGACAAAACAAATGATCTGGCAATTCCCGATTGCCAATTACAGTGTGAGCGCAGCAGGTTCCATTTCCGATATTAACAGTGATGGAATAGCGGATACCTTATATACCTGCGATGGAAACCTGGCTGTTCTGATTGATAATTCAGGATTAGTTCATGTATTTTTTGGAAGGACAAGGGTGATGGACAACGATCCTGCTTCAGGCGGGAGCAGCACCTTTTGGCCTTATACCGATAACCTTTTGTACTGGAACGAGAGCAAAGGTGCCGGGAATTTAACAACCATAGCTTCTGTTTATGATGCCGACAACTCCGGGGCCATTGAATATCTGGCTGCTCCCGGAACTTATTATAATTCTTTATCCTCCATGCCAAATGCAGGTATTGATGCCGACGGGCATCTTTATGTGACCTATTCCAGTTATGTGGAAAACACAGATGCCGGCAATGGTAAGGCATACAGGAATATTTATTACATCAAATCTGCAGATCATGGCGCCATATGGTCATGGCCTCCAATAAATATCACCCCGGAACCTTATTACGAATGTGTTTTTGGTTCCTTGAACCGTTATGTGGACGGAAACCTTCACCTGATGTATCAAAGAGATTATGTTCCCGGCATGGCGGTAAGAGGCGATATGCATACGATAGGCAATAATGATATCATGTACCTCAAATACAAGGTTACTGATGGCGCTATAACCGGAAGCAATAACATTTGCCTTGGCAATTCCACCGATACCATGGCATTGGCCGGATATTCAGGGACGGTGGTAAAATGGCAGAAAAGAATCAATAATGGCGCATGGTCGGATATCATTAATGTCAATGACTTTTATTTAGAAAATCCAGCGGCTGCAGGCACGTGGCAATATCGTGCCATGCTTTTATTTAATGGTACATACTATTATTCTGCACCAAAATCTGTATTAGTTGACCTTTGCACAAGTATTGAGAATGACCCTGATAAATTTATAGCGATCTATCCCAATCCGGCGAAAAACAATCTTATTGTTGAAATTCCTCAACGGAACGGAAAGGCATCCATCTTTATTTATAATCTGCAGGGCCAGATTCTAATGACTCAGGCTATGCAACATTCCAGGGAAGAAATTAATATCAGTTCTCTTCCTGATGGCGTATATGTTATAAAAGTCTCGGACGAAGAAACCATTAAAGTAAAGAAATTCGTGAAGCAGTAATCGGGAATGCCGTATTCATTGTGGTTTTTTGACTTATATGAACGGGAAGTGATGCGGCAAATTTGATTTTAAATTTCCTGCAACAATTTATTTACTTCCAAAAACAATATCCAGCGTCGGCAACAGGTGCCATTGTTTACCAAAAGGATAATCGCCATAACAAAGTTTATAGCCACCTTTTAAACGTGCGTGTTTTCCCAGGTTGCACATGATGGTGCCGGTGTTTTCCATAAAAAAGTTATGTTCTTTAACCGGCAGAACAAAGAACTGCAGATCAAACATGTACGACCATGAACGTTTTATCTTTCCGCGGATGTCTGCACCCAGCCTGAACGTACAGCTGTTGAACAGGTGTGAAGTGCGGGGATAAATAATTGGAAAATCAACAGTGGCCAACGGATTAAGGTAGCCGTCGCGCATGCCTATAAAAATACCGGCACGTGCGGTAACATAGGCTGTGTCAAATACCTGTTTGGTTACCAAAAAAGCGCTCGAAAACGTGAACATGTTCGGAAAGCTGAATTGCGGCGACAATATCCCACCGGTTCCTTTACGGCTGAGCAATCTGAACAGCAGCGTATTATACTGCAAGCCATGTTCACTTGCCATCTGAAACCCTTTTGGACAGGCCAGAAAAATTTTCACACCGGCATTGGGAACCACAAAATTCTGCAGAACATTCGTGGTAATTTCAACACGGTTGCAGATCCCGTAACGGAATGGCTGAACCAGACCGCTTTCATATTTGTTCTTGCGCATCAGGTATGCCGTGTGGTAACTCCAACGGTTCATAAAAGGTGATGATTGCGCACTGAGTTCTGCAAAAAACAAAAAAGTTAAAACGAAATATATAAAAACTCTTTTCATAACCATTTATTTATAATTCTTAATTCTACCTTCTGACTTCTTAATTCTGCCTTCATATCCGCCGCGGCGGACTGACTTCTGCCTTCTGAAATAACAATCATTTTGGTAATACCAGCATTGAACTCACCGGTGCATGATCTGATTCGTAAAAAGCATCCTGATGTGTTACCGTTGAATTAGCAACCCATTGCAGGTTGGTAAACAAATAGTCGAGCGTACGGTCGAAATTTTCCGTAGGCCGTGTGGTATGGGTAAAATATTTCTGTTGATTTGCAAGGTACACGTCAAGCGGCAGTGCGCATTCATAAGTTCCGTAAATGGGCCAGAGCCAATCCTGCTCAGGCAAATAATCGCTGCCAGCTTTGTGGTAGGGATCAATGCCAAACTGGTGGTATGTTTCTCCGGGGCACATATCTTCAAGACAATAATCAGTTTTTGTGGAACCGGGAGGCAGTGTGTTAAAATCGCCACCTGCGAGGAAATAGCCACCCGCAGCGTTGATTTCATCAAGTTTTGCCTTGAGTTCCTGATAATGTTTGTGTTTAGTGTCGTCAGTGGCAAAGGCAGAGGCATGGATGTTTACGACCGACAATTCCTGAAAACCGGGTATCTGAACAGCAGCGGTGATCATGCAGGAACGCAGGTAAAAATAAACTTCTATGCTGCTCTGGTCACCCCGTAGGGCAAGTTGAACCCGTTTGGCGTTGTTGACCGGCCATGGGGAAAGAATCGCGAGCCCCATATCCATGCGTCCCAAGCCGTCGCTGGGAATGTACTGTGCCCGCCATTCGGGTACGTAAGCGGCATAATTGAAATAGGTGTGATCAAGTATATACTGAAGTTCATTAATGTAAGAAGTCCGTTTTGAGTTTATATCCACTTCCTGAAGCAGCAATATATTCGGCTTGATCTCATTGATTTTTGCGACAATTGCATCAAGATGCGGGATCACATCATCCTGTGAATAGATGGTAATATCGCCACAGGCATCGCCAAACCATGGCATACGGCCGATACCAAAACGAATGTTCCATGTCATCGCCCGGATAGCAGAGTCAGGCTGCGGGGCAGGAGTGAGCTCGGATGCCGTATAATATTCAGCATCGACATCTTCATCTTCATCATATTGCGTCGCCAGCGGCTTGCAGGAAACAAACAATAAGGAAAAAATACTCGCATACAAAACGAATCTGTAAACATGAAAAGTCATAGTTGTAATTTTTTGATAAAGTTATTAGAAATTAAGATTCTTGGGAAATAAAATCAGCAATTATTGACTATTTCATGTGTTTTTTGCTTCCAACAAAGCATTTTTCGGCCTCATAAACCTGAATTTCCTGATATTGTGTATAAGCCGGACAAATAAGATCATTTCCGGTTATTATTTGTGTAAAGTAAAAAATAGTGCGCGAAAACACTAAATTTGTCATAAAATTCCATGCAATGAAAAAACGGTTCACCCTTTATATAGCAATCGCAACTTTTTGTTTTTCAACATTAAATGCCCAGAACACCAGAAAAGTACCCACAGGCCTTGGCATTGATGCGGGTGTTGGATACAACATGATGAATCTGGAAGGAAAAACCAATTCCGGAACTGATACCATTGTTCGATATAATCTTTTTTGGGTGCAACCCTGCCTTCGCATTCATTATGATATAAATGTGAAAAACTTTGGACAATCTAACAGCCTGAAAGTAAAAACATTTATTAGTTATTATACCTTTGGTGGCAAGGTAAAGAAAAGCGATATCGGCGAATACGATATTGTTGCATTTTCCTCCATTGAAGCCGGTGCAGGGATAACGCTTGACTTTATCAAAATGTTTCAGGTCAGCCCGCTGTTTAAGGCACAATATGTCTTTTCAGCAAATGAACGTTATATCAGGGAAACAAGCAAACCGGCGAAGGATGTGATGAGTATCACCAACCTCTTTAGCTATAATGCCGGACTGCAGTTCAGGTTCAAATACAAACATTTTACGGTTGGCATTGAAGGCTGGTATGGCCTTTCCGACATCCACAAAGATGCGGATAAGATCGCAAAAGAAAACAATTTTCGTTTACTGGTTGGTTACGAGTTTTAAAAAAAAAGGCCTTTTTTTAAGGCCTTTTTTTAAGTTTATTTTAGAGATTTTAATGATTTATCAGCAACTTCCCGATATACGTTTTATCGTTACCGACTGCTTTAATAATGTAAAACCCCTGAGCCAGGTCTTTAACATCAATTTCCAGTTGTTGACTGTTAATAGGGGATACAGCCAATAAAAATGCTTCCCCGGTCAGGTTATAGAACGTGATAACCGGTTCTGATATTTCTGATGGTAAGCTGATGGTGATTTTTCCTGAAGCAGGGTTGGGGTAAATATTCAATTTGTTTTGGCCGTCGTTTTCGCCAACACCAATAGTAACCGTAGAATAAGTGGCGGTCCAGCCCTGGTCTTGTCCGGCGCTGTCGGTGGTAAACCTTAAATAAAGCCTGTTCCCGGTGGATGCAATCATGGGTGGTGTGTCGTGTCCGGAATATTGTCCGATAAGCGGTGCAGAAGCATCTTCACCATCGTAAACACTGAGAATGTCGTGCCCTTGTTCGGTAGCAAACGAGTTGAACGTAAGGTAGACATGTTCTGCCGAGTCAGGCGCTATCAGCCAATCACAGTCGGTATTATCCCAGTAAAGTGAAAATTTACTTCCGTCTTCAAAGGTTTTGTACCCAACATTATATTCTTTAACACCCATGCAATAAGGATAAAAATAGGGTGTGATATACATTACAGCTGCTTGCTGTTGGCTGAAATCATTGCCGTCCGGGTTAAGGCTGCTTAGATAGAAATATCCGTTGCCATAACCGCCCCAGCCCCAGTTAAAGTGGAAAAAACTTGAATCCTGTACACCATCGCAAACAAAAGCATGTCCTCCGGTTCCCGCACCACTGTAATAAACCGGTAACTGCATTTCGAGGTTGTCGATCAGCATTTGATTCCAATCGAAATTATCGTATGAGCTTTTTTCCAGATATTTCAACCTGTTCGAATAATTGAAATGGCTGATCATGGCTTCAGGCACACTGCCGGAACCTGCTGATGAACCAAGAGGCGAATAATTCATACTTACAGCAACTCCGCACTGATACATAAGTGTCGAAATAGCTTCTTTGCTTGCGGTTGTTAGGGTATTGGTCATGCTGTTCCAGTCATAAGTGGTTGTCGAAAAGTCCTCACTTATTTCTCCGTAGTAAGCATGGTAATAAGAGTGGCTGCCATTACCATGTTCCGGATATTTGTGATAATACATAATCTGGGACATTGTCGTGGCTACACAGCCGGCATAGCAATGTCCGCCAGGCCCGCTGGCATATTCCGGACAATGATAATTGTAACCGCCGTCCTGATTCCACCTGCAGGTAAGAAGAGGAGCGATCACAATCTTGGGATTGCTTTTCTCAATGATTTCGTTCGAATATTTAATCCACGCATTTTTTATGGATTTTGAATATGCTGATTCGGGGTTAAGCGCTTTCTCAGAATTTCCGGCCTGATTATCAAGCCACCATTTCATGGCGGGAGGCATTTCGGAAATACTCAGGCAAGCTTCATCAGAATAGGCGATGACCGGAAAAAAATCATCATCGGCAGATACGATTGCGTATCCTTTGCTACTGAAATTTACAATGTAGTAAGCCAGTTTATTATTTGCATAATAACTTTCAGTGGCGGTAACTACAGGGGCATCTTTTGCGGTCGCAGTAATGTTCAATGCACTGAAATAAAAATTACGTGCGGTATTGACAGCCGTAGATAAATCAATAGGCGTTCCATAAAGGTATACGCAAAAGAACAGGGATAAATTAAATAAAAACAGTTTTTTCATTTTGTATGTTTTATTAATAGTTGAGTTTAATTATGATATACCAGATTCGCCGACAAGATAGTGCAAATCTAATAAAAATTCTATTTTATCGGAATCCTGGTAGAATATTAATTAACAAAGAAATCCACATCACAGAAACGGGACGTGGATTTCTAAATTTAATACAAGAGTTTCTTTATTAGCAAGGCCATATTTTAATAACTGAAACGTATGGCGCCATAAATATTTCTTCCGGGAGCGTTGATCCCACTTGCAAAAACACGGTATTGAGTATCAAAAATATTATCCACACCAGCTTGCAATGTGATGTATTTCCAGACTTTATAGGATATATGAATGTTGGCTGTTACCCATGCGGGCATGCCTTTATCCGTAGCATATTGTTCGTTGTCTTCGCCTTCAAGGTTATAATCTTTCAGGTTTTTTGCACCGTTGAATTTTACTGTAAAGTCGGTACTGAAATTTTTATATTTGTATGCCAATTGCAGGTGCATCATGAACGGCGGAATATGATCCATCGGGTAATCACTGCTATCTGTTTTTATCCTCCCATACGTATAGTTAAGCCCAAAGGTCATCAAAAAGTTTTCAGCTACCTGTGCTTTGACGTTAGACGAAGCCCCAAACAAATACGCATGTTTTTTGTTTTGATTGGCCAGCACCTGGCTCATTGTCCCGTCGTAGAGGATGGAATCCTGATTATTATACTGAAACTTGTCTGTTACAATGGCATCGAAGAATTCAGTATAATAAACGGTGTTTTCCCATAACACTTTCTCTTCAAAAATTTTGGTGATTCCGATCTCCGTATTGATGGTCTTTTCAGGTTTCAGGCTTGAATTCGGTACAATAATATTCCCCGGCGCCGTTTCAAACACTTTGCTCAGATCGTCCACGTTTGGTGTGCGGAACCCACTTGACAATAAAAATGAAAATTTCAGATTTTCAGAAGGTGTGTGGATTAATCCCAGGCTTCCTGAATAAACCAGGTTGTTTTGGTTCACTTCATCAAATGGGAATTTAAAGAAGGTCGTGTCAACAAAAGTAGAATGTAACATAGAATAGCCGACTCTTAACCCGTCTGTCAATGCCAGCTTTTCTGAGATTTGCCAGGTGTGGGATGCATAAACACCCAGGTTTGTCATGGTGTTTTTTCCGTCAGGATATCGGGTATTATACGGTGTGACTTCTCCGGTAACGATGTTTGAATAACTGGCTGTTGACTTCAACGTATTAAATTGTCCGTCGATACCGAAACGGATGTTGTTTTTCTTTATTATTTTTTGAAAATCCACATCTAACCCAATTACGTGTACCTTTTCAATTTGGTTGGACAAATTGTCTTTCCCGAATTTACGCGAATGGCGGCTTTCTTCGATATTCTGATAACTGATTCCCGCATGAATGTTTTGAAAAACGGCATCATCATTATGATAATTCATATCATAGGCCCCTAGTAACCGTTTTTGAGGGCCATAATAAAACTCTGCGTATTTCAAACCACTGCCGGAAGGATCCGTCAAACGATCATATCTTGGTACATCCGTAGAGTTTGAAAATTGGAAATTCAAACCATGAGTGATATGTTCATTTTGTTTGTATGCAAACTTCTGCAGTATATCATATTGTGAATATGCAGACTGAACTTGCTTGTATCTGTTATCATTTTTAACCAGCGAATCTTTCCCGTCGATCCGTTGCACATAATATGGCCTTTCACCATAAGTGCCGTTATAAAAAGGATTTTGATTTTTACCACCTTTCAGGTCGCCAAATTTAGAATAGGTAACAGAAGTAAGCGAAGCGAATTTTTTACCACCAATGTTAAAGTCAACATGGCCTGTAATTTCATTATTTACACTTCCATAGCGGGAAAAGGCATTTATTTTAAGGTTAATTTTTTTATCCCCTTCCGCAAAATTCGGCTTTTTGGTATAAAAATGAATGACTCCTCCTAATGCATCACTTCCATACATGGTAGAAGAAGGGCCGAATAAAATTTCAGTACGGTCCAGAATGGCATTATCAAGGGTGACAATATTCTGAAGGTGTCCGGCGCGGTAAAGTATATTGTTCATTCGGATACCGTCAACTACAAGGACGATACGGCTTGCTTCAAAACCGCGAAGCACAGGGCTTCCGCCGCCAAGCTGGCTTTTTTGAACCGTTACAGATCCTGTGTTTGCAATTAAATCGGCGGTAGTCTGAGATTGAGATGCGGCAATTTGCTTTTGGTCCAACACCTGAATCTGCTGTGCTACTGTTTTCTTTGTTTCTGCAAACTTATTGGCGGAAATGATTATTTCATCCAGTGAAATCGTTTTTGGTTTCGTTGTATCAGTTATTTGCTGTGCAAAAGAAAACTGTGTACAACAAACCACCATTATAAATATGGTAATTTTAGTTATTTTCATTTTAGTAATTAGTAAGGTTGTTATTGATTAAATAAATACACAACTCCATGATGACAATAAATATCATAAAGCCTGTGAATAAGAGTTGTAAAGAATATTAATGTTTTGCTAAGCCTTGGGCGGAATAAATATCTTATTTAATTCCGTGGTCTGGATAGAAAAAAAATATACAGACAACATCTCGTGGATCTCACCTGTTATGTTTTGAATGGTTTTATGTTCGCAAACAGCCTGTTTAATGATCAGGTTCAACAAACAATTGCTCTGTTGCTGGAAAGGAAAATCAGTGCCATCATGATGTTTTAAATAATTCTCAAAACGGGCCATCAGTTTTTCTTCATTCTTGTCGTTTACACAATAAAAAATATTCTGATCCCCTTTTTTTTCACTTTTTACAATGTCATACATCTTTCCGTAATACCTGAATTCATCTTCCTCCATCAATTTAAAGGGAGAGTTGTGTTGCCTGATCTCTGCGTCTGAAATTACGAGGATTTCAGTGTTTTCGCTGTTTGCACTGCAACTGATATGCTTGCGGAATTGTTTTTTGTATCCTTGTTGTATTATCTGAAATGTAATATAATAGCCGAAAATATTGAACAGCAAGGCCGATATAAGAAATATGGATAAAAGGCGACGCATAACAAGACAAACCGTCACAAATTTCAGCAAATATACGGATGCCTGATGAATAATCAATAAATAAATTACGTTTTTTTAAGGACGAACCTATGCACGGAGTGGATCAGGTAGAAGCTACTTTTTTTTCGGAATGTTTATGAGCAAAACCATGGAAATAATTTTTTCAATTTCTAAATAAGGTGTAATTTTGAAGTTACTAATTCAACAATAACCAACGTTTATTTTTGTTTGAAATTAGACCGGTTTCAAGCCGGTTATAAACCTGAAAAATTCTGAAAAATGAACAAAAAAATCTTAACACTTAACAACCAATTTGAAGCGGAAAGAATCAAAGAAATTCTTGATATCAATGAAATTCCTCATATGATCAGAAGCTTCCATGATACCGCCTATGATGGTGTGTTTCAGGCCCAATACGGTTGGGGCGCACTGGAAGCCGATGAAAAAGATGAAGTAAGAATCTTAGAATTGATCAAAGAAGTCCTGGATAAATAAAACAAGGGCTGTCAGGCGCTATTGACGATAGTTCGCAGGTATTGTTAAAATCAGTCGTTTTATTTATTTTAAAATAATTCAATCGTATTTTTGTAAAAAACTACCCTATGGAAACAAATAAAATTCTTTCAGCCTGCGGCCTGTGGTGCGATGAATGTGAACACTATCCTAAGTTATGTGATGGCTGCCTTGCTGTTAGCGGCTCCACTTTTTGGGCTAAAGAAATGATGCCCACCAAAGTCTGTCCTTTGTATGATTGCGGCGTGAATAAACGTGGATATCACGATTGCGGTGATTGTGCCGAACTCCCATGTGCAACATTTTTGCAGATGAAAGACCCGAATGCTACCGAAGAAGAACATCAGCAGATGCTGAAAGTCCGGAAGGACAGATTAAAAGCCAGGTAACAGGCAGCTTCGTGATGCACTTCAATATCCCGGTTTTCATTCCGCATCTCGGATGCCCTTTTCAATGTATTTACTGTAACCAGAAATACATTTCCGGAACAATTAAAGCTCCTGATGTTGATGAAGTCCATGCCATCATACGCCAGAAATTATCAACAATAGACAGCAAAAACGCAAAAGTAGAAGTGGCTTTTTTTGGCGGCAGTTTTACTTGTTTAAGCAAGTCTGAGCAGGAAAAATACCTTCAGGCTGTTCAGCATTATATCCATGATAAAAAAGTTAATGGGATCCGCATTTCAACACGCCCTGATTATATTGATCAACACATCCTGGACCTGCTGCATCATTATCATGTCAGCACCATTGAGCTTGGCGTGCAATCGATGAGTGACAGGATCTTGAAGAACGCAGGCCGGGGACATACAGTTGAGGATGTGATAAAGGCTTCAGCGCTGATCAGGAAAAATGGTTTCAAACTTGGCATACAGACGATGATCGGATTGCCCGGAGAAGGCAAAGAAGATACTGGATATACCGCTTCAAGAGTTATTGCTTTGCAACCTGACTGTGTAAGGATTTATCCGGTGTTGGTGTTAAAGGATACAGAACTTGAACGCTTGTTTTCTGCAGGAAAATATGAAACTTTGCCCTTGCAGCATGCTGTTGAACGGGTTGCTATGGTTTTAAGGATGTACATTAATCATGATATTAATGTGATCAAAGTGGGCCTGCACCCCAGCGAAGAATTTGAAAGCGGCGGGAAGCTTGTTGCCGGGCCTTTTCATCCTGCCTTTCGCGAAATGGCCATGTCCTGTTTATGGAAAAATGAATTTCATGATTTTTTCCTGCAACAACATATAACCGCTAAAGAAAACAAGGATATTACCATTACAGTACCTTCATTTCAATATAATTATGCTATTGGTTATGAGGCTGAAAATAAAAATCACTTTAAGAAATACTTTAATAGAGTACGCTTCACTCGTTCGGATGTGTTAAACAGGCTTGAATTTCATGTGGATTATCATTGATAAAAGATTGCCCGCTGAAGCAAAACAAAAGCTAAGTGGTTTTGGTAACTTGATTGAGTTCGAAAGTTCGGGTATTGCCTATGACGCTATCAGCGGCCACCCGGATATTTTCCTTTGCAATACCGGGTCCTGCCTGGTGGCCGCACCAAACACCCCGCAACAGTATTTGGATTTTTTTACCAAAAACAATATAAAATATAAAACCGGATATGAGAACATTGGGAACAAGTACCCTGCAACATCTCATTATAATGCGGTAGTTACTGAACAATACCTGATTCACAACCTGAAATATACCGACAAAGCCATTCTTGAAGCATGCGACTGCAAAATCCAATTACACACCAATCAGTCTTATACCCGCTGCAACCTGATCAGCCTGGGTGGAAACAATTTCATAACTTCGGATAAAAATATTGAAAAAGTACTGGGCAAGGCGGCGTTGAATGTTCTTTTTATAAACCCGGATGAGATTTTGTTGAAAGGATTTCCAAATGGTTTTTTTGGTGGCTGTTGCGGGACCTTGCAGAACAAACTCATCATGGCCGGCAGCCTGAAATACTACAAACCAAAAGATTCCATAATGGAATTCATCAAAACCACTAATATGGAACTTATTGAGTTGTATGAGGGCAAACTGTTTGATGCCGGAGGATTATTTTTTATTAATGCATAAATTCTTTTGTCAGTAAATTACTAAAAGCTATTTTTGGTATCAAATTGCCGGGTCGATAATGAAATTGTCTGTTATTATTGTTAATTACAATGTAAAGTATTTTCTTGAACAATGCCTTCATTCGGTGCTAAAAGCGGGGCAGGGCATTGCCATGGAAGTCTTTGTAGTTGACAACAATTCTGTGGATGGGTCAGTCAGCATGGTCAGGGAAAAATTTCCTGAAGTAAAAATCATTGAAAACAGCGACAATAAAGGTTTTTCAAAAGCCAACAACCAGGCGATAAAACAAAGTTCCGGAGAATTTGTATTATTGCTGAACCCGGATACCGTGGTTGAAGAAGACACCTTTTCAAGGATCATAAGCTTTATGGAGTCACACCCTGAAGCAGGCGGGCTGGGAGTGAAGATGCTCGACGGAAAAGGCCATTTTCTGCCGGAATCAAAACGGGGCCTGCCAACACCTGCTGTTGCTTTTTATAAAGTCTTTGGTTTGTCCAAGTTGTTCCCCAGGTCAAAGACTTTCGGTAAATACCACCTTGGCTACCTTGATAAAGAAAATATCCATGAGGTTGAAATACTTTCCGGAGCCTTTATGTTGCTTCGCAAAGCAGCGCTGGACAAGGCAGGGCTTCTGGATGAGGAATTTTTCATGTACGGCGAAGATATTGATATTTCATACCGGATCTTGCAGGCCGGCTATAAAAATTACTATTTTCCTGAAACACGTATCATTCATTATAAAGGAGAAAGCACAAAGAAAAGCAGCGTCAATTATGTGATTGTGTTCTATAATGCGATGATCATTTTTGCACGTAAACATTTTTCAAAAAGAAATGCCAGTGCTTTATCCTTTTTGATCAAAACAGCTGTCTTTTTGAGAGCATTTATGGCGCTGATCAGCAGGTTTGTCAAACTGACCTTTATTCCTGTGTTTGATGCCGCTGTGATTTTTACAGGAATTTATTTTATTAAGAATTACTGGGAATCTCATGTTGTTTTCCCCGACGGCGGAGCCTATCCGATAGCGTTTATCGCTATTGCCGTCCCCATCTATATTGTGGTCTGGCTTTTTTCTGTTTTTATTGCCGGTGGCTACGATAAGCCGATCCGCCCTGTAAAGATCATTCAGGGTTTGGTCATCGGGACGGTTCTAATTCTTACCGTGTATGCGTTGCTGGGCGAACACCAGCGTTTTTCAAGGGCCCTGATCATACTTGGAGCGGGATGGGCGACCATATCCATGATCAGCACACGATTGATTTTACATTTGCTGAATTTCAAAGAGTATAAATTCGGTTCTGGGAAGAACAGGCGTTTTATCATCATCGGTGACGCAGAAGAAGCTGAGCGGGTTGCAGGTGTACTTCAAAAGACATTGATCAATTACGGCTTTATCGGCCTTGTCAACACAAATGAAGAATATGATACAGCCAAAGGGTTTATTGGTAATATCAGCCATCTGGCCGACATCATTCATATTTACAAGATTGATGAAGCAATTTTCTGCTCGAAATCCATGCCGCCGCAACTGATCATTGATAAGATGACCGAGTTACAGCACACCAATATTGATTATAAGATTGCCCCGCCCGAAAGCATGTCTATTATTGGCAGCAATTCAATCAATACCAGCGGCGAGCTTTATGTGGTGAATGTGAACGCCATTGGCAAAATCTCGAACCGGCGTAGCAAGCGCCTGCTGGATTTGATCGCTGGGATCTTATTACTCGCCTTTTATCCTGTCGGCTTTTTTATTGTAAAACATCCGCTGGGATTTTTAAAAAACATCTTTGCGGTTTTAGCAGGCATCAAATCATGGGTGGGCTTTTGTAAAACAGGTAACGGTGAAATTCGCAAACTGCCGGCCATAAGAAAAGGAGTGCTGAACCCAACCGATGGCATCAAAATCCAAAAAATTTCAGACGACATTGCAAACAGCCTGAATATCTTGTACGCTAAGGACTACAAGGTGATCACCGACATTAATATTATCCTGAAAGGATTTTCTAAACTGGGACGAAAATAATCTTTCGATATTTCCATTTTTACTAACACTTTCTGGTTTATAACTTAAATCATGGAAGCGTGCAATACAAGGATGTTTTAGTACTTTCATATGGAAACTTTTTAATATGTTCTTCGTACAAACAAAAACTGATAAAAAATGGAACTTATGAAAATAAAAATTTTACTTTTTACTGCATTATTAATACTTTTTAGCGTCGTTAAAAGCTTTGCACAGATAACGATCCTGGAAGATATTAAATGCAACGGCGATACTACGGGAGCCATAATTGCAAACCCTGTAAACTGGGGAACACCTCCGTATACGTATTTATGGAATAACGGAGAAACATCCCAGGCACTGCACAACCTGGGTGCCGGTAACTACAGTGTCACGGTTACGGATTCGGATATAGTCAGTCCAGATTCCGTTTTTTCAATAGTACTCATGAACCTGCAGCCATAGTTATCACGACTGATGCAGTTATTCCCAGCGATTGCGACGGGCATAACAATGGTGGTGCACAAATTTCTGTTTCAGGAGGAATAACACCGTATGTATATTATTGGCGCGAAATAAATTTCGATTCCATCTATACCACACAAGACATTTCTAATGTCAGGGGCGGGGATTATGAAATTAAAGTTACAGATACCTGGGGTTGTATAAGATTAGATACCATTACAATTCCTAACACTACATTTGTTCCTGTTACCATTAATTACCAGGAATATATCTGCAATGGAGCCTTAAGTTCTGTTTCCATTCTGGCCGACAGCGCCGACAGCCTGCAATATTTCCACTATTACTGGAGCTCCACCTATAATACCGGGGATTTTCTTACCAATGATTCCGTCTTTACCACTTCAACAAGTTTTCTGGCTGGGAATTATACAATAACGGTTTCAGATCTCAGCACCGGGTGTGCCAACTATTATAATTTCACCATTAACCAATCTGCAACGCCTATGGTGGTTACAGCTACGTATGCGCCCAATGCGTGTTATGGTGGCCATGCAGGCTCCATTACACTGCATGTAAACGGTGGCGATCCTTTACCAACATATCAGTGCACGTGGACAGGCCCGGACAGCTTTGTTTCTACTGCATTTTCACTGGGCGGACTTGCTGCCGGTGTATATAATTATACCGTTACTGATGATAGTGCCTGTTCCCAGGCAGGAACCATAACAATAGACCAGCCCTACGAACCTATCAAGTTTTATCCTAAAGTCAATGCCTCATCATGTCTTGCAAACAATGATGGTACCGTTGCCGTGACACCGGAAAATATTTTCTGGTCACCTTATCATAATGTTTTTTTCCTTTATGATACACTGGGAAATTTTATTGATAGCATCAGCACCGGAGAACCTATTGGCCATCAGTCATCAGGATATTATATCGGCATTATTATCAATGAACTCGGCTGCACAGCTACAAATTCAATATTTGTTGATAAAATGACCGATGATTGTTTCATTATTCCCAACCTGGTCACCGCTAACGGGGATGGGTTTAATGATGTGTTCAGGGTTGACGGAGGCTGCAACTATGATGAGTTTCAGGTAGCCATTTTTACCGACCTTGGCAAAAAAGTCTTTGAATCACAGGATTGCAGTTTTATATGGGATCCAAAAGATGTCAAAGCATCGGCAAATACGGTGTTTTATTATTACATCAAGGTTGTGGATGGTGGCAGCATCAAAGAATTCAGGAATTCAATCAATATAAACTATTAATAAGGAGAACAAATCATGAAAAGAAAAATATTTTCAACTTTATTAATTGTCGTATTGTTTTATGGCACTGCTAATGCGCAACTTCAGGTAGGGCAGGGCATCAACGATTTTTCCAACCGCCTGCCCGAGATTCATAATATGGCGCTTCTTCCGCTGACTTCAGTTCCATCAGCAACCCTGATCGCCGGAAGCCGCCTCGATGGCTTCGGCCATCGCCCGTTACAGGCCACCTTTTATGGCAGCGGTTTCCTGATCGATCATCTGGGCAGCGGATTAAAAGTCAATTACGAGCAGATGGGGCTCACCTCAAAAATTGATGTGGAATTGGGATTGGTGTATTATGTCTTTTTGAGCAAACCCAAAGCCGATGATAATAGCATTGACAATTCAGGCGACAAATTCTCATTTTCTCTTTCCGGGCATTTCTTCCAGGACCGGATAAAGAAAAACGACATTATTGTAATAGACCCCAATGATCCCAGCCTGACGAGCCTGACCGAAACATCACCCAATGGTAACGCATCCGCCGGTATCGCTTTTCTGCGTGAAAACAAATATTACTTTGGCATCAGCGCTCACCAGTTGTTCAAAAGCAAATCATCCTTCCTTAACTCGGATTTTGAAAACCTCAAGAGAATACATTATTATGCCATGGGTTCCTACAATATCAAGCTTAGCAAAACCCAGGACCTGGACCTTGAATTGCTGGCTATTGCCGCATTGGTTGATTTTAAATCCTACCAGTGGGAAGCAGGCTTTGATTTTAAAATTAAAAAAATGTTTTCGGTGGGAGCTGCCTATCGCTCGAATGGTTCACTGAAATTTAATGCCGGCATCACCGCACAATCCTGGAACTTTGGCTATGCCTTTAGTTACGGCGCCTGGGTAGACGCGACAAAATACTCGTATAAGGGAATGAACAACTCTATCTTTGTCAGGAAAATATTTAATGAAGGCAGGAGGTCAAAAAAATGAAGATAAAAATTCTATTTATCTTTTGTATTCTATCTTGTGCAGGGATTGACCTGAATGCCCAGGTTGACAGTATCGGAAAACACTGGTCCAACCCGGGAAAATATGATACGGTGATCTTTGTCAACCTGTCACTTAACAGCAACCTGAATGATTATGCGCCAATGGTTTTTACCGATAACCGGCTATATTTTACTTCAGACCGGAGAAACAGAGATGGTGATAAAGCCGACCTTGCCTATAATGAAAAAATATATGAGGCTAAAAGGAGGGACACGGTCTGGTCGGATCCGAAAGCATCGTATTATTTCAATACCGACGATCAGACCGCACTTGCCGGAGTAAGCGTCAGTGAAGGCAAACTGTTTATTTATAAAACATTTGGTAACGGAGATTTTTATTACTCTAAAAAAAAGAAGGAAAGGTGGACCAGCCCTAAAAAGGTGAAAAGCCCCATAAACTCCGACGGCCATGAACAATCAATAGCTGAAGAAAATGGGATACTGGTGATTTCGTCCGACCGTTTGTCAGAAGATGGCAGCCATGATATTATTTGGGCCATGCAAAATAAAAACGGGAACTATATTGATTTTTATGCATTAAACGTGGCTAATACCAATGGCGATGAAGTGGATGTAAGACTGGATAAAACCGGTAAGAAATTGTTTTATGCCAGCAACGGCCAGGGTGGCAAAGGTAATTTCGATATTTATTGCACCACCATCGATGGATCAGGCAAATGGCAGCAGCCTGTTGCCCTGCCTTACCCGATAAATACCGACAGCAACGACCGTTATTTCTTTGACTGCGATTCCGCATTTTTTCTCACTTCCGACCGCATGGGAGGAAAAGGCAAAGAAGATATTTACTGGGGTTATGTGAAACGAGATATTCCTGAAATAATTCCTGTAATAGACACTGTGGTTCCGGAAATAGTAAAAGATACCGACCGTTATGTGGTTATGAACCAGATGCTGGACAGTGCCGGAGTGAAAAAGTATTATGCCCGGGTGCAGATCGGGGCATATTATGGCTGGACGGTTGAACGTTTTAAAAGATCCTATCCGGGACTTAAGGACCGCGATATTTATATTGAACAGGTTATCTGGTATAACGGGCGCAAGATAAATAAATTCATCCTGAATAATGTGTTCAACACTATTAAGGAGGCTTCGGTGGTTCAGCGTGAAATGTGGACCACACATAAAATTACGGACGCCTTTGTGGCGATTTATGATGCCGAAACAAATGAACGCGTTGCAATCTATAATACGATCATCGGAGAATTTATCATCCTCAAAGGTGACCAGAAACCAAAATATTTTTAAGTTATTATCCACAAAGTCTATTGTGTTTATAACTTCTGAAAAAATTGATTTCACCAATAGTCAGGAATTTATATTTTTGCTTTAAGAACTTTTATTATTCTTAAAACATAACTTTCTGATGTTGAATATGAGGAGATTATTATATTTCAGGGGATTATTTTTTCTTTTACTTTGCTTGTTTTCCGTTACTATTGCTTATTCTCAAAAAGAGATTGAAGCTTCCGGCGATGAAAAAATTGCCAAAGAGTTTTTTCTCTTCGGGGACTATGCCACGGCCCTCAAAGAATACCAGTTTTTATACTCCAGGGATTCCTCAAACCCTGATTATATCTATCCACTGGGTATCTGTTACCTGAACACAAATGTGGATAAATTAAAAGCCATTCCATTTCTTGAAAAAACCACACAGCTTAAGGATTTCGATCCCGAAGCCATGTATCAGCTTGGAGTAGCTTATCAGGTGGCATACCGGTTCGATGAAGCTATTGAATGTTTCGAAAAGTTCAAAAAGCTCATTGCCGGAGCGGAAGATATGAATTACATATTGACTGACCGGCAGATCGAAATGTGTGAAAATGCACAGGAATTAATCAAGAATCCTGTAAATGTTACCTTTGAAAATGTAGGCCCACGCGTTAATTCACCATATCCGGATTTTAATCCTTACGTTACCAGAAAAGAGACTACTTTGTACTTTTCATCAAAACGTCAGGGAAATATCGGAAACATGTTGGACTACGACGGATATTATACGGCTGATATTTTTCTTTCCGAAAACAAATATGGACAATGGGAAAAATCCAAAAGGCTTGCCACGTCTATTAACAGCCCCCTGGTTGAGGAACTGTGCGGCTTGTCTTCGGATGGCACCTACCTCTTTGCCTATGTCGACAACCTTGATTATAAAATGCAGGTCTGCGTTTCAGTGAAAGAAGGGAAAAGTTTTCAGCGTATCAATTCCTTAGGGATGAATGTTAATATTCCCAAAACCAGCACCAGTTCCGCTACCATTACTCCCGACAAAAAAATTATTTTCTTTTCTTCATCCAGGGAAGGCGCTATTGGCGGCAGCGACATATACATGGCAAAATTATTACCCTCAGGAGGATGGGGCACCGCCGAGAATATCGGGGATGTGGTGAATACCCAATACGACGAGGATTACCCATACCTGGCGCCGGACGGAAAAACCTTGTATTTCGCATCTATCGGGCACAACAGCATGGGCGGGTACGACATCTTTAAAACTACCTGGAACAAGGCGGAAAACACATTTTCTGAACCGGTAAATATCGGATATCCTGTCAACACGCCGGAAGATAATACCACCATTTCCTTTACCGGATCAGGGCGATATGCCTATATCTCAGCATTGAGAAAGGATACTTACGGCAACCTCGATATTTACAGGGTGATATTTAATGACGTCAAACCTTCCTATACGACCATTCTCGGGAACCTCACTGAAATGGACTCTTTGAGCGTATTCGAAGTGTTCAGGAAAAACATGAAAACAGATCTGGACAGCCTGAAAAAAATGACCGACTCAACCTATTTGGCTACCCATAAAATTTCTGATTCTTTGAGCAAAGCTTATAAAACTGCTCTTAAAAACCTGGAAACCAAATACACCAATGGCCCGAAAGTGAGCATCAGCGTCACGAATAATCTTACAAAAAAACTTACCGGGACCTATAAACCTAACATACACACGGGAAAATTCATAGTCATTCTGCCTCCGGGAGAATTCCTGTTGAATATTAATTGCGAAGGATACAACGAACTGGCTGAAACTATTAATATTCAAGACAGAGAAACGCCTGTTGCCCAGTTAACCAAAATATTCCGGCTCAGCAAAAAATAATTTATGAAGTTAAAACTTACCAAACCGCTGGCAGTTTTCGATATCGAAACTACCGGGCTGAACATTGCCACCGACCGCATTGTCGAAATCTGTATTATCAAAGAAAATATCGACGGCACACAGGATATCAGGACCATGCGCATCAATCCCACGATCCCCATTCCGCCTATGGTGACTGCCATTCATGGAATTTCCGATGAGGACGTGAAAGACTGCCCCACATTTGCCGAAATCGCCCCTGAATTGAACAAGTATCTTGACAATTGCGATCTTGCGGGTTTCAATTCCAATAAATATGACATTCCTTTGCTGGTGGAAGAATTTTTGCGTGCCGGCATCGAGTTCAACCTGACCGGAAGGCGGTTTGTTGATGTACAGAATATCTTTCACCGCATGGAACCCCGCACATTAAAAGGCGCTTACAAGTTTTACTGCAAGAAAGAAATTCAAAATGCACACTCTGCAGAAGCCGACACTATGGCAACATACGAGGTTTTGCTGGCGCAGCTTGACATGTATAAAGACGCCGAGTTTGAGAACAGTAACGGCACGTTCAGCAAACCGATCGTCAACGATGTGCAGGCACTTCACGATTTTTCATTCAAATCACAGAATGTGGACCTGGTTGGGCATATCGTGTACAACGAAAACAACGTCGAAGTCTTTAATTTTGGTAAACACAAAGGAAAACCTGTTGAGGAAGTCTTTCAAAAAGAACCTTCATATTACGATTGGATGTCAAAGGCAGAGTTTCCACTTTCAACAAAACGCGTCATCAACGCCATCAAACTGCGCGGCTTTAACAATTCCTCGGTAAAAATATCCCCGAAATGAAGATCATCTGCATTGGCCGCAATTACCGCGACCACGTTAAAGAACTGCATAATGACACGCCTGCAGAGCCGGTTTTTTTTCTGAAACCCGACACCGCTCTGGTTACCCGCAACCGGCCATTTTTTTATCCTGAATTTTCCAATGAAATCCACCACGAGGTAGAGATCGTTTTCAGGATCTGCAAGGTAGGGAAGTACATTCAGGAAAAATTTGCCCATACGTACTACAACGAAATCGCCATTGGCCTTGACATGACTGCCCGCGACCTTCAACGCGAAGCCATAAAAAACGGCCTGCCATGGGAAAAAACCAAAGGCTTCGACAGTTCGGCGCCTATCAGTAGTTTTGTTCCGGTTTCGGAGTTTCCCGATATTAAAAACCTGAATTTCTCCCTGAAAAAAAACGATGAAACCGTGCAGTCGGGCAATACGGCAAATATGATTTTCAGCATCGAACAGATCATTGCTCACGTGTCGCAGTTCATCACGCTGAAAATGGGTGATATCATATTCACCGGAACTCCCGCTGGCGTTGGGCCTGTGAAGATAGGGGATAAGCTTACCGCTTTTATCGAAGACAAAAAAATGCTGAGTTGCAATATCAGATAAGAAGGGCTTAGACCATTTGAAGTATACATTCTTTGAATCTCTCCTTCCAACCCGATTGAAATATGTCGGCTTTACTCATTAAGTCTTCTTAATATGTCTACAACTTCAAAATTGATAATTGAAAAAGCAAACCATTTTTTACCCATGTCTTTTAATGATGCTCCAATATGGTAAACAGTATGGTTATCAATGATGAGGAAACGGTCATGTGCTTTGGTAAAGAGTTTTATGTCAATGTCAGGATATTGTGAACTATATTTTTTTAAATCGATTTTCATTTCTTTTGTCAGGCTTGAAGTGTAGATAAGGGCTTTTACATTCGCTTTTCTTTTCGATAACATAAGAAGAACACTTTCATCGATATAGTTGTCAATAAGAACTATGGAATGCTTTGCACCTCTTATCAAATCAGTAACAAACACATAGGCGTCAAATATTTGTCCATCGAAATATATCCCTTCTTTTGGTGGCAGGTTGGTTTTTATTTGAAAATCTATTTCACCAAGCTGGTTTTTGATATGGTGGACATCATGTTCAAGACGTTCAATTCGCTGATTTACAACATAGCCCTTTAAAAGATAATCTTTCAATACTTTGCTTGCCCAAATACGAAATTGTGTACCACGTATAGAATTTACCCGATACCCTATTGAAATAATCATGTCCAGATTATAATGCAATAAAGACCTGCTAACACTTCTGCCACCTTCTTTTTGAATTGTTCGGAAATTCCGAACAGTTGCACTTTCTTCAAGTTCTTTTGTAAGAAAAATATTTTTGATATGTTCACTAATATTTGCTTTGCTACTATCGAAAAGTTTAACAATTTGGCTTTGAGTGAGCCAAAGGGTTTCACTTTCAATCCTTACCTCAAGTCTTGTTGATGCTTCGTCTGCCTGATATATGATTATTTCATCTTTCATTCTGTAAAATAAGTTTGCTTAAAAGATTCTTACATGCAAAAATATAATTATTATTCTCAGGAAAATAAATACAGCATAATATTCTGTTTACATGTATTTTAAGTTTAAATATGAATCAAGATGCAGTCAAGCCTATTTTATGTTTGGTAATTATCAAGGTTGGCAGCCCCGCTGCGACCGGCATCGGTTTAGATGCCGTTTTTTTTCCTATCAGCCGTAAAGTTAATTAATTGAACTTTCCTGTCCCCCAAATCATATGATTTATTTAAGTCTTCGTTGATGGTGAGACGGGTTTGCCGACATAAAGTTATAACGTGCAATTTATTTAATCATCCGATTAACATAAGATGCCCTATCGAAATTCCGCAATGTCGAGTCAAACATAACTACAGCCATATCTCCAGAGTAAGATATACGTAATTCAATTAATTCTTTTTTTCCATATTCCTGTCCAAATAATAACCAACGGTCTATAGCAATACTAATTTTTGCAAATTTTACTTTCTCTTGATCAGATGAATATTTTAATATTCTTTTCTCGTGTGCATCAATAGCCTGTTTATAACAATAATTTGCAGAATCAGTCAAACCTAATTTATCATAAATGAACCCTTGAATTTCATAACCTTCTGCATAATCTGGTTTGAACTTAAAAATCTGGTCAATTGTTATTACTGCTTCATGATACTTTTTTAGTTGGCATAAAAGGGTAGCTTTATTGGCATAGAATAAATAATCGTGTCTGTAAAGCCATATTGCTTTGTCAATTTGGACTATTGACTCTTTAATAACGTTGGCGTCATCGGGACTAATTTGTGTTGCATTAAGCATAGCCCTATTTTGCATGTCAATAGCAAGACTATTTTTGGCAAAATAACCAATAGGCGCCATTAATACAATGAATCCTATAATGATAAACCACAATTTCTTTTTCAAAGACTTTGTCATACTTTAATATGCATTCTTAAATCACCCTAATCCATCCGCCAATTGCTGCCTTTTGAAACTTTTTACAGTTACTGTCAACCGCCAATTTCATCCATATTGGAATTTCATTAACGCTCGAACAAATATAAATAATTTTCATTTGCATGACAAACAAAAAAAACACGAAAAACAACATTATCTTCCCAATGTCAAAAATACCCTAATTTCATGTTTTTTGTAACTTTGTCATACGTAAACTAAAAATAATGAAAAGGCTTCCAGTAATTTTTGTTTTTGTTTTTTTCAACTTTCTTGCTTTTACTGCCTTTACACAAAGCACAGACTGTAAATTTGAAATTAACAAAACCGATCCCGCAACCAAGGCACCGGTAAAAAAGATCAAAACCAAACTCGCCGGAAGCGACGTTTTTTATGTCATCATCAGCCGGAATGATACGGCCTACGTGCTGTCGCTAAACTTTTGGATCAGCGGCACACTGCGAGAAACCATTGATAAAAACGATAAGGTTTCCATTTATTTATCCGGAGGCGAAACGTTAACCCTTTACGCATCCTCAGGCTCAAAACCAATACCTCATTACGGCGATCAGGCCTGGACCGAATACCTGGTCAGTTACCCAATACGCTCTATAGATCTGGGAAATATGATCGAATTAAAACCGTTGAAAATTTCATTAAAAGCCGGAAGCGAACCTTTTAACCGCGATCTTAACAAGAATGACGTGGATAGGATAAAAGGAATTATTCGTTGTATAATGAAATAACCAAGGGATCAAAGTTTACCGGATTGCCATCATCCGATTTCTTCCAAACATTCATCAATCAACTGGCAAACCTCTCTGATCTGTTCTTCCGTTATGATCAGCGGGGGCGAAATCCGGAAGGCGGTGTCGCAAAATAAGAACCAGTCCGAAATAAAACCTTTGGCAATTCCCAGCCTGATAAATTGTTGTAATTTGTCACTTTCTCCAAGCTCTATTGCCATAAGTAAACCCTTGTAACGGATCTCTTTTATATGTTTCCTGCCTTCAAGTAATGAGTAAAATAGATTAGCTTTATTATCTGTTTCTGAATTTGTTATGGTTTTTTGCAAGAAGTTGAATGAAGCCAGTCCGGCAGCGCAGCAAACCGGATGCCCGCCAAAAGTTGTGATGTGTCCCAGCACAGGATCATGGGTTAAGGTTTGCATAATTTCTTTGGAAGAAATAAAAGCGCCCAATGGCATGCCGCCACCCAGTGCCTTTGCCAGAACCAACACATCAGGCACCACACCGTAATGCTCAAAAGCGAAGTTCCGCCCGGTGCGGCCAATACCCGTCTGGACTTCGTCAAACACCAGGAGGGCGCCGGTTTCTTTGCATCTGCGGCTGAGCTTTTTTAGAAAATCATGCTCCGGAAGAATTATTCCGGCTTCTCCCTGTATGGGTTCCACTACCACACAGGCCGTCTTTTCTGAGATCAACGGCAAATCTTCTTCATTATTGAAAGTTAAAAAGTGTACATCCGGCAACAAGGGGCGGAACGATTGTTTTAAGGTTTCATCTCCAAGCAGGCTTAAAGCGCCCTGGGAGCTGCCGTGATAGGCATTTTTAAAAGCAACAAGCTCTGTTCTTCCTGTGTAACGTTTTGCCAGTTTCATGGCGCCTTCAATAGCTTCAGAGCCGGAGTTTACTAAATACACATTGTTGAGGTGTTCAGGCAATAGTGAAACCAGAAATTCGGCATACCGGGTCTGTGGCGATTGCACCAGTTCCCCATAAACCATCAGGTGCGAATATTTGTCAAGTTGCGCGATGACAGCCTGATTGATTTCCGGGTTCCTGTGCCCGGCGTTGCTCACGGAAACACCGGAAACGAGGTCGTAGTATTTCCTGCCGTCGGGCCCATACAGAAAAACACCTTCTGCATGAGAAACTTCCAGGCCCAAAGGGCTATCAGAAGTTTGTGCCAGGATTTTATAAAAAAGTTGCCTGTCGGTTAACATATATCAAAAAATATCTTGTTATTTGAACAAAAATACCTTATTTTTATAAAAAAATTGTAACATGAAAACAAAATTGGTAAATATCACGTCGACAAATTATTCAAAAGCCTTGTTTTTAAGGAGTCTTCTCGAGTCTGAAGGTATTGAGGTTTATCTGGCAAATGTAAACCTGATACAGTCAGATGTCGCCTCAGGAGTGAAAATACTGGTAAAAGACAGTGATGTAAAAAAGGCATTGCAGATGATCAAAGAAACTGAAAAGAAAGGCCCGAAAGAGGCGCTGCCCAAACTGCAAAGTATAAACAAACTCATTTGCCCTGTTGATTTTTCGGAAGATTCGCTCAACGCATCATATTATGCGTTGCAGCTTGCAGCAAAAATCAAGGCTGAAGTAAAATTTATTTATGCCTGTTATGCCATGCAGCCTATGGCAAACCCTTTTCCTGACGCCTTTAGCTATCAGGTAGGGATGGGAAATATCTTCAACGACGAACAGATAGACGCCAAAGAAGGCATGAAGAAATTCAAGGTGACTATCAGCAAGTACATAAAAGACAACAACCTGCCGCCGATAAAGGTCACAACCAGCATCATCTTTGGAGACCCGGTCACGGCAATTCCGCGCGTTTGTAAAAAATACAAAACGGCTATGGTGGTAATGGGCACAAAAGGACTTGGAAAATCAAAAAATTATCAGGCTGGAAGTGTCGCCCTGAATACGATTGAAAATGTCGCCATTCCTGTTTTGGTTATCCCCAAAGAGTATAGTTTTTCGACACTCGAAAAATTTAACACTATGTACCTGACCGATTTTGATGATAAAGATTTTAGCTCATTAAGGAAGCTTATGAGTATTATCAGCTTCTTTGATGTGAATATTCACTGCATTCACATTCAGCAGGAAAAAAACAGTATCAGCAAAATCATGCTGGATGAGCTGACTGCTCATATCAAGAGTGTATACAGCGATTTCGATGTGACTACCAAAGTCATCAGCAGCAAGGATGTTTCTAAAAGTGTTGCTGATTATGTAAAAAATAATAAAATCAACTTAATCAGCCTCAGCGAACGGAAAAGGAACTTTTTGATGAAGCTGTTCAGCAAAAGCGTAGTAAAGGATATTCTCTTTAAGGTAAATACCCCGTTATTGGTTTTTAAAGTTTAGGTCATTCCATTAGGCTGATTATTCTTAATACCCATTATTGGGAATCTCTGAATTCGAAATCTCATATAACTCAAAAGAAAAGCTGAATTTCAAAAGTTCAAAATATTATTGAATTGCCAGTCGCTTTTTTATTCCTTTTATTGTTTAATAACCCGTCGCGGCTAACAGCTAGGTTGGCGGAGCGTTGGCCTTCCCAGACGGCGGGCCAGTATTGGCGTGAATCAGAAAATATTTGAAAATCTTCAAAGGCGCCAACGGCGTTTTCCGTCAGCCTGCCTGACGGAACTACTTTGAATAGATTTTCAATATTTTCTGAGAGCCTGCCTGAACGACTGTTCAGTCGGGCAGGCGGGTTGAAGCATCGTCTGGGTCGTCCTTTTCTTTGGTTCGTTTCTTTTGGACAGGCAAAAGAAATGAACGCCAAATCAAAAATAAGTGATATTATTTCCTAAGGTAGATTTTTTGTTCTATTTTTTAGAATATATAAATATGAATTAAATCAGGCTTGCTTGCTGAGCGTTTCATCATCAGAAGACCTTGAGGTCAACACGTTTATTAGTGGTTTGAAATCGTTGCGGATCGTGGTCCACCGGTCTTTATATTTGGACATAACGGTTTTAATCCTTGCCCGGTGTTTGTTCAGGGCATCAGAAATGGCAGGGGCGGAGACAGGAGGTTTGCATGCTTTGCCTACATTGGCGCCGGTAAGAGGTAATTTTTTTTGCTTTACAATTTTTGATGCTTCTTCAATCCGGTCTAATAAAAGTATGGTTTTGTCGTACTTACTTTCATCCATTCTTACGCTGGGCTGAATTTCTGCCGGAGGGCTGTCGCCAAAATCAATATGGTAATCCTCGATCATGACGGTGTTTCCGGCCAGTCCTTCATTCATATTGCCGGCAAAAACAGCGGCTGTTTTAATGATCTTATTCAGCGCTTTGAACTCCCCTTGGTAATCCTTGAGTTTCAGACGGGCGCTGTCGGATAATTCAAACACATACCTTGACGACTTAGCAGATATTTCCTGCAGGGCATCGTTAACAAAATTAATCAGTGCGTTGTAATAATTCGTGTGGTGTTCTTCGTTTTCAGTAACCGATTTTTTCAGGGAATTCACTATATTCCTGATATTGTTGTTATAGGATTTTAGCGCCTGCCGGTCGTTTCTGCATATTTCGGCCATCAGGTTGGCAAATTTATACAACATGCTGCCAATGGCAATTTTGTTGGCCGGGCTAAGATAGTTTTCCGATTCGGAAGGAGCGAAGTTGCTCAGGTTTTTATTGAAATAATAAAAAATAAGGTCGTTTTTATTATCATGTTCGTTTTTCAGCGTGATCATCAGGATATGCCGGTTGTTCTCGTCAAAAACGTCCAGTTGTTTGATCTTTTTCGTTTCTGCAAAAAACGGAATGTCTTCCGGAGCATACCAGTCAAAGGTGGCATCCAGGCTTCTCAGCTTTTCGATCTGGACCAGGGTATTATTATCAATAATGTATTCGTTGAATTCTTCCGGTGTGTATGGATCTGTAGCAACAATAGCTTCGGGCTGATTCTTCTTTTCGGAGAAATATACAGCCATGACCTTGCTGATCCCAAGCACCATGTTATTGGTATTGCTTATGATATGTTCAATATCAGATAATGAAAACGAAAATGCCCCGGCCATTTAAGTATAAAATAAGCTACAAATATACAAATTAAATAATAATTAAGCAAGTATTTAAGCATAAAATTTAAGCTACTTAATAATTTAGCTTAAAATATTAAGTAAAAAATAAGTACTTTTTTAAGTAAAAATATTGCTTAAAAACCTTAATTACAGTATTTTATAATATTATTTTTGAAAATTGTAACGTTATTAATAAAATATTCTAATAAATAATAATACTTAAAAATTAAGAACATGGAAATATACAGCCCCAAACGTGGTGACATCACGAAATTTAAACTCAATGTGTTAAAATCCGATATGGAAAAAAACAATGAGAAGACGTCCGCTGATGAACAGAATCCGGAACCTAAGATCAGGTTCGAAAAGCCAAAAATCAAAAAGGATGATGTGAAATCACAAACCGGTAATATCTTTAACAAAGCGGTTGACTTGTGTTATGGAGCTATGAAAAGATTCTTTGAAGCCGAAGAAGTTGTATAGCGACTACTTTTATCAGCGTTCAGATGATAAAAGGCAGTATGGCTTTCCGGTTTTCGGGGTATTCAGGAAAATTCTTCTGGTACCATTCATGGTTTGCAAAAGCCCTTGGCAATAAATTTACCACCGTCCATACAAAGAATGAAAACCCTGCCAGCGACCATGAAAGTATGGCAAACCCCATCCATTCCATCATCTCGCCAAAATAATTCGGACTGGAAACAAAACGGAACATCCCGCCGTGAGGGATCTTATAGTCAATGGATTGTTTACGTAATTTAAAGAGAATATTATCCGAGGTGATATTAATAATGAAACCGGCCAGAAATATAATAACGCCAATGACAAACCTGTAATCCGTAAACCATGACATTTCATAATCGGCATAAAATCCAAGGAAATAACCATTAAAAAAAGCATTGAACGTATTATAAATCAGCCCAAAAGACATGATCACAGCAGGCATTTTTTTGCCTTTGCTTTTCAGGCGGAAAGGAAAGATCAGGTCGCGGTGCACATAATGCATTATCCACAGCAGGTAAATCGCTATACAAACCAGATTATTATCGTTGTGTCCCCAAAAGAAAAAAAATGAAAAAAGCACAAGGGGAGGAGCTTCCATGATGATCCAACCCAGACGGTTGTTGATCAGGGCGCCCCATTTACTGCTTATAAACTTTCCATACGGAGCTGTAATTTTAAAAAGGATTCCGAAAATTATAAGCCCGATTAATATCCAGGCAATAACAATAATATTAAAAGTATATTCAGACAACATCGTTCTTTATTTTATAAATAGTTATTTTCTTTAAACCATTGCACGGCATCTTTGATACTTTCAGAGACATGCCGGCTTTTAAAACCAAGTTCTTTCTGTGCTTTAGTCGAACAGATATTTCTGTTGCTGCATTCTAAAATTTCAATGGTCTGGTGGTTAAAAACCACCTTAATTTCTTTGTTTAAAAATGGCCTGGCGATAGGTACTGAGGCGCTCGCAAGCCATAAAGGGCAAATAAACCTGGGACGCCTGACACCGCTCATTTCAGTAAATAAATCACCAAATTCCCTGATGCTGTGCCACTTTCCCGACAGCAGGTATTTTTCGCCGGGTTTGGCCATGGTTATAGCATTGACGGCTGCCTGGGCAATATCACGTACATCAACAAAATCATATCCGCCACTGACCAGTGCAGGAATTTTTTTCTTATACAGGTTTATCATGGTACGGCCGATCAGCGAAGGTTTGTAATCACCGGGTCCGATGATTGAAGTCGGATTTAGAACAACCGTCTCAAGTTTTTCACTATTAGCAGCCCTGACTATCTTTTCAGCTTCCGATTTGGTCCGGTCGTAAATAAATTTTGAATGCTCAACCAGCGGGCTCTGTTCATCAAGCAGATGATCGAGCGGAAATGCGTCAAAAGCGTGTATGGAACTGAAATGTATCAGACGTTTCACACCATGCTGAAGGCATTTTGCGATAAGGTTTTTGGTACCGGTGACGTTGGTAGCATACACCTGGTCATCATCATTGAGGTTCACAGAAATATAGGCAGCTGTGTTTATAACTACCTCAACACCTTGCAGGAAATCATCCAGGGTATCAGGATTAGTTAAATCACCTTTGAAAATGTTTACGTTAAGATTGCGAAAAGCCCTGTCGTCTCTGTAAGATAAAACATTAACATCATAGCCTTTTTTAATGAGCAGTGGGCACAAATTAGCCCCGACGTGTCCGCTGGCACCGGTTACAGCAATTTTCATATGTTAAAAATAAAATGGGAGCGAAGATATAAAAAGGACACCACAAATCAGGGATTTTTTATACGTTTTTATCAGCAACAAGCCTAATGCCTTCATCTTCAATGATGATCAATCTTTGTTTGTACAAAATTCCTATGGATTTTTTGAAGGATTTTTTACTTTCTTTAAAAAGATCGTAAATATGTTCGGCTGAGCTCTTATCGCTAACAGCAAGAAAACCATTGTTTTCTTTTAATAGCGCTATAATGCGTTGACTTAAGTCGTCAATTTTTTCAAGTCCGGGTTTGCTAAGGGTAAGGTCAATTTTGCCGTCATCCCTGATTTTTTTGATAAAGCCGTTTAATTTCCGGCCACGTTCAAGCTTTTGAAAAATCTCATTTGCATACAGTATTCCCTGAAATTCATTGTTGATAATCGCTTTATAACCAATATCCGTTTGGGTCCATATCAACAGGTTTACTTCCTGGCCAACTGTATAATCAGGTTTTTCTTTATTAAAATGTTTTTCAATTTTAGAAGTTGCCGCTATCCGTTTTGACTCTTCATCAAGATATACATAAACTATATACCATTTTCCTTCCTCCATGGTCATTTTTTGTTCCCTGAAAGGGACGAGCAGGTCTTTGGATAAACCCCAGTCGAGAAAAGCGCCATATTGGTTGACAGAAAGAACTTTTAAGCAGGCAAAATCGCCAACCTGTGCCAATGGGATCTCGGTTGTGGCGATCAATCTGTCTTCCGAATCGTTATAAATAAAAGCATCAATAGTATCATCCACATGGCAATCCTGTGGAACATAACGCAGGGGCATTAAAATTTCTCCGGATTCTCCGCCATCAAGATACAATCCGAAATTTACTTTTTTTAAAATCCTGAGTGAGTTTATTTTTCCAATTTCCAACATAATAATAATTCCGTAAATCCTTTAGTTCTACAAAAGTACACTTTTAATCCCGGAAAGGCATGGAGTTTATCAGGTATTGTTATTTACAGGTCAAATAATCGTTTTATTCGATGATATTTTAATGGAATTGTGATTATTTATTTGAAACAAAATTGTCTTATAATTAATATTATGTTAAATACAGTTTGTAAAATTAAAGGAGATGCTACTCTCCTTTAACCTTATGAATAATTATTTAAGATTTTTGATCTTATCGTCGTATTCTTTAATTTTATCAGCATTGCTTTTTCTTGCATACAGCTGTTTAAGAGTGATCAATGTATTCCTATCTGTAGGATTTAATTTCTCAGCAATTTCCAATTCGGGTAACGCTTTATCAAGTAATACATCAGCTTTTGCTTTCAATTCATCGTATTTCTGTGTTTCTGTTATGGGAAGTTTATTTGCTTCTTCCATTACAGATGCTGCCGTATTTACGTATAATGCGCCGAGATTGTAATGTGCATCAAAATAATCACTCTTGATTTCAATAGCTTTCAAATAAGATTTTTCAGCCTGTTCAAAATTGCCAAATTCATCCATGTTCGCCCCTATTGCAAAATGCAGGGTTGCATTATTTGGATCTTTAGAAACAGCCAGGTTAAGCAAATCCTGAGCTTCTGTTACTTTACCTTTCGATAAAAACATATTGATCTCAGCAATGATTAAATTCAGGTCATTCGGCATAGCTTTTCTTCCTTTTGCAATAATCCCTTCAGATTTAACTGAATCACCTTCTGCTTTATAAATACCCGAAAGTTGCGTATAAATCAGACCCTGTTTGAAATTATTTTTGACAAGCTCTTCAAAAAAGGATTTAGCTTTTTTATTGTCCTGCAACTGCACAGCGCATAAAGCAGCATTAAACGTAGCATTTGAGTCTTTCACACCAAAAATATTATTGATCTTTTTGGTCTGTTCAAACATGCCCAAAGCTTCTTCATATTGTTTCTTATAAAAAAGGTCAACGCCTTTGTTATAATACTGGTCGCCCAAAAAGTACAAGCCCATTTTCGGTGAATTGGGCATCAGTGCGTCGTTTGAAATTTCAGGGTCAATCTGAATGGCTTTCTGATAAGCGTCATAAGCAACCTGGGTAGCATTTGTATCCAGCACTTTATATTTATCTTCTTTTGTAAGCGAAATACTCAGATAAATATTTCCGCGATAAAACCAGGTTTTTGCAAGTCCTTTGGTTTGATCGTTTACTGTGGCTTCGTCGATGTATGTTTTAGCCTTGTCAAGCTGGCCGCTTTTTAAATAATTGTAAGCACTGACAACTTTGGTGTTTTGAGAAAATGCAATACCTGTAATTAATACAGCTATTACAAATAATGTTAACTTTTTCATTTTTTTTTGATTTTTATTGTTACAAAATTAATTCTTTTTTATTAATCAAGTACTTTGCCACAATTATATTTCAGGCTCTTCGGGTTCTTTTTCTTTCCCGTTTTCATCCTCAATATCTTCATCTTTCAATTTATCAAGCAGTTCCTTGGAGATATCATCATCACCAATATTATAAGTTTCGTTTTTAGCCAGCGTTTTCTCACTACTTTCCGGATTGATTTCGTCAATCAATTCATCTTCATCAATTTCGACGTCAACTTTAGCAACAGCGGCAATAGAATCTTCCCGGAGGTCAATAAGCCTGACTCCCTGGGTTGCTCTGCCCATCACACGCAGGTTAGCCACTGCCATGCGGATGGTGATTCCGGACTTATTGATGATCATCAGGTCGTTGTTGTCAAGCACGTTTAAGATCGATATAAGGTTACCTGTTTTATCTGTAATGTTTATGGTTTTCACGCCTTTACCTCCCCTATTCGTCACTCTGTAATCATCTAATTTAGAGCGTTTTCCATAACCATTTTCCGATACGACAAGAATATCATAGGTTTCATTTTCGAGGCAGATCATTCCGATCACTTCATCCTTTTTACCGCCAAGTGTTATACCACGGACTCCGGCTGCATTCCGGCCCATGGGGCGTACTTTAGCTTCATTGAAACGTATGGCACGGCCTGAACGGAGCGCCATCAGCACTTCATTTTTGCCGTCGGTAAGTTTGGCCTGCAGCAATTCGTCGCCATCGCGGACGGTAATGGCATTGATACCGTTTTGACGGGGACGTGAATAGGCTTCCAGGGTTGTCTTTTTGATAACGCCTTTTTTGGTACAAAGGATGATGTAGTTATTTTTTACATATTCTTTATCCGTAAGGTCTTTAACATTTAAGAATGCCCTTACCTTATCTTCAGGAGGAATACTGATGAGGTTTTGAATGGCTCTTCCTTTACTGATTTTTGTACCTTCCGGGATTTCGAAGACGCGAAGCCAGAAGCATTTTCCCTGTTCCGTAAAAAACAGCATATAGTTATGCATAGAAGCAACAAAAAGGTATTCAAGGAAATCTTCATCACGGATATCACTGCCTTTGGATCCACGCCCGCCCCTGTTCTGCCGTTTATATTCGATCAACGGCGTGCGCTTGATGTAACCCATATGCGAAATGGTGATAACCACCTGCTCATCTGCAATAGTATCCTCAATTTTGAAGTCTTCAGCTGCATAGGTTATTTCAGTTTTAGGCTCATCACCGTATTTTTCTTTGATCTCCAGAAGTTCGGTTTTAATGATTTCCATCCTCAGTTTTACATCCGCTAAAATATTTTTCAGGTTTTCTATCAGTTTTAGCAGATCTTCATATTCTTTTCTGAGATTTTCGCGTTCAAGGCCTACCAATGCACGAAGGCGCATATCCACGATGGCACGTGCCTGTACGTCTGACAATTCGAAACGTTCCATTAAACCGGCGCGTGCATCATCCACCGTTTTGGCAGCACGGATGATGGCGATCACTTCATCAATGTTATCAAGCGCTATCAATAAACCAAGAATGATATGGGCACGTTTCTCTGCCTGGTCAAGGTCATATTGTGTGCGGCGTGTAACCACTTCATGCCGGTGTTCCACAAAATGCGAAATAATGCCTTTCAGGTTGAGAAGCATCGGCCTTCCGTTTACCAGTGCGATATTATTCACACTGAAAGAAGACTGAAGCGCTGTTTGCTGGTATAGCTTGTTGATTACAACGTTTGAAATCGTACCTTTTTTAAGTTCATAAACGATACGTATGCCGTTTCTGTCGGACTCATCACGGATTTCAGAAATCCCGTCAATTTTTTTATCGTTGACCAGTTCCGCCGTTTTTTTGATCAGTTCTGCTTTGTTTACCTGGTATGGTATTGAAGTAACAATGAGGTTTTCCCGGCCATTTTCCTCTTCAATGGTAAAATCGCCCCTCATTACAATCCTTCCTCGTCCGGTTTCGTATGCATCGCGTACGCCTTCATAACCATAAATGGTACCCCCTGTAGGGAAATCAGGAGCTTTGATGAATTTCATCAGTTCCGGAATCGTAATATCATTATTGTCAATATATGCAATGATCCCGTCAACGACTTCTTTCAGGTTATGCGGAGGCATATTGGTTGCCATCCCGACAGCAATTCCTGAGGCTCCATTGACTAATAATTGCGGGATCTTGGCGGGTAATACGGTTGGTTCTTCCAGGGTATCATCAAAATTCAGCATCCAGTCGACGGTGTTTTTGTCGATATCTACCAGCATTTCTTCAGCGATTTTCTTGAAACGTGCTTCGGTATAACGCATGGCAGCCGGGCTGTCACCATCGATGGACCCGAAATTTCCCTGTCCGTCGATCAGCGGATAACGCAGCGACCATTCCTGGGCCATACGCACCATAGCATCATAAACGGATGTATCACCGTGAGGGTGATATTTACCTAATACTTCCCCAACGATCCTTGCCGATTTTTTATACGGGCGGTTTGCAAGTATTCCCAAATCATACATACCATATAATACCCTGCGATGAACAGGTTTTAGTCCATCACGAATATCCGGCAGCGCTCTTGAGACTATTACCGACATTGAATAATCAATGTAGGCAGTCTTCATCTGATCCTCGATGTTTACTTTAATAATGTTGTCAAATTCACTCATAGTTCTAAAATGCTCATTTTTAATTCGTTAGTAATTTTAAAAGTTTAACGAAGGTACTACTTTTTTTTCTATCCCAAAAGTGTTTTTTTAATAATTTATTACTAACAAAAATCTGTTGAAAAATAAGCATTTCAAACCTTTTAGCAATAAGTATTGTTGAATAATTTTGAGAAGTGTATAAATTTTCGTAATTTTGATTATCTTATTTATTAAACTTATATGGAAGCTAAATTTTCTCAACGGGTAAAAAACATTTTTGAGTACAGCAAAGAAGAAGCTTTACGGTTAAAAAACGATTATATTGGAGTTGAACACCTATTTCTTGGTTTGTTACGCGATAACGACAGTTTGGCGTTAAAAATCCTTGATTCACTGAATTATGATTACAATGTGATCAAGAATTCAATCGAAAGGAGCATCAAAGGTTCTGCAGACAATCTGGCCAACTATGACAATAATCCGGATAGTAATCCTCCACTCAACAAGCAGGCTGAGAAAGTATTAAAATTTACTTATCTGGAAGCCCAGCTTTACAAAGCCGAAATAATTGGCACCGAACATTTATTGCTTGCCATCCTCAAGGACGAGGCTAACATTGCGACCAAGACCATGAACAAAAATGGTATTTATTATGACCTGGTAAGCGCCGAACTACGAAATATCATTGGTGACGGCAGCGAGGGGCGTCAGTACCCGAAAGATGAGCTGCCCGGAAGCTCAAGCAGCGATGATGCCGATGAAGGTTCTTTTGGCGGTGAGCCAAAGAAAAGCGGTGATTCAAAATCAAAAACTCCGGTCCTTGATAATTTCGGCCGTGACCTGACGCGCCTTGCCGAAGAAGACCGCCTCGACCCTGTCGTGGGCCGTGAAAAAGAACTCGAACGTATTGCCCAGATCCTGAGCCGCCGCAAAAAAAACAATCCTGTGTTAATCGGTGAAGCCGGCGTTGGTAAGACCGCCATTGCCGAAGGACTGGCGCTGCGCATCGTTCAGCGCAAGGTGTCGCGGGCATTGTTTGACAAACGTATTGTTACCCTTGACCTGGCATCGCTGGTAGCCGGCACCAAATACCGGGGACAGTTTGAAGAACGTATGAAAGCCGTGATCAACGAACTGGAAAAAAATGACGACATCATTATTTTTATTGATGAAATTCATACTATTGTCGGCGCCGGGGGCGCTTCAGGCTCGCTGGATGCCTCCAACATGTTCAAACCGGCGCTTTCACGCGGCGATATTCAGTGCATCGGCGCCACCACCCTTGATGAATACCGTCAATACATTGAAAAAGACGGCGCTTTGGAACGCCGTTTTCAAAAAGTAATTGTTGAACCAACTACTCCGGAAGAAACTATAGACATCCTCAATAACATCAAGGAAAGATACGAAAAACACCATTTGGTGAAGTATTCTGACGAGGCGATAAAAGCCTGTGTCAGCCTCACTACGCGTTACATAAGCGACCGTTGTCTTCCTGATAAAGCGATCGACGCCATGGATGAAGCCGGCGCCCGTGTTCATATTACCAACATCTTTGTTCCCGAAAATATTATTAAAATCGAAGCCAGCATTGAGGAAGTAAAACAGAAAAAACGTAAAGCCATCGAAAGCCAGCAATACGAAGTAGCTGCGCAGCTTCGCGATAATGAACGTTTGCTGGCCAATGACCTTGAGGCTGCCAAAAATCAGTGGCTGAACGAAAGCCAGATGAATCTGGAAATGGTCACCGAGGATAATGTTGCTGAAGTAGTTGCCATGATGACAGGTGTGCCTGTGCAGCGAATAGCTCAAAATGAGAGCAACCGCCTGATAAGCATGGAGGATGAGTTGCGTAAAGCCGTGATCGGCCAGGATGAAGCCATAAAAAAAGTGGTGAAAGCCATTCGTAGAAACAGGGCCGGGCTGAAGGACCCGAACAAGCCCATCGGTTCGTTTATTTTCCTTGGCCCTACAGGCGTTGGTAAAACATACCTCGCAAAAGTATTGTCAAAATACCTTTTTGATTCGGATGATGCCCTGATCCGTATTGATATGAGCGAATACATGGAAAAATTCGCTGTGTCGCGCCTGATCGGAGCGCCTCCGGGGTATGTAGGCTATGAAGAAGGCGGACAGCTCACAGAAAAGATTAGGCGGAAACCATATGCCGTGTTGCTTCTGGATGAAATAGAAAAAGCACATCCCGATGTGTTCCACCTTTTGTTGCAGGTTTTGGACGACGGGCAACTTACCGACAGCATCGGCAGAAAGGTTGACTTTAAAAATACCATCATCATCATGACCTCTAACATCGGTTCCCGCCAGCTGAAAGATTTCGGCCAGGGTGTCGGTTTCCAGACTTCTGCCAAAGAAAGCAACAAGGCCGGTTACGCGAAGAGCATCATTGAAAATTCGCTAAAAAAAGCTTTTGCTCCTGAATTCTTAAACAGAATTGATGACGTGGTGATCTTTGAAGATATCAAACGCGAAGACATCCACAAAATCATTGATATTGAATTGTCGTTTGTCGAAGCCAGGATCAAGGCGTTGGGTTATAAACTCAAAGTTTTGACCAAAGCCAAAGATTTTATCATCGAAAAAGGCTGGGATCCTAATTTTGGCGCACGCCCGTTGAAACGAGCCATTCAGAAGTATATTGAAGATGTGCTTGCGGAAGAGATCATCAAATCGAAGTTGAACGAAGGCGACGTGGTTACGGTTGATTATGACTCAAAGAAAGATGAGATAGAAGTCCGCATTACCGAAGGCAAAAAAAATTCAGAGAAGAAATAATAATTTTCAGGACTATCCTATTTCGGAAACCCCACGCACTGGGATAAAATTACTTTTTGATCTTCTTTAAGTTTCAAAAGTTGTTTTATTTTATCCCGGTCGATCATGCCCAGCACCACGGTGGACATGTTTTCGGAGGCGCAGTACAAATACACATTCTGGCTTATATATCCGGCATCAACGGCCGAATATAAATCTTTGTTTTCTTTGGGTGTTACCGCGCCCATTTTTGAATAATCAGCCACGAAAACAAGCATAACAGCTGCTTCACCGGCAAAACTTTGTTTGCCCATGTCCTTGCGGTGATCACCTGAAATTATTGCCGTGAGTTCGTTCTTCTTTGCATCATAAAGATAGACGCCAGATTCCAGGCTGACATAAATATCCGTTTCCTGCCAGTTAACAGCCGACGGGGCTGTGCGCCTTCCCGATTCAGGACGGTTGATTCCGAATGCGGCCCACAACAGATCCGACAGTTGCTGTTCCGTAAGCTTCTGCGGGCTAAAATCACGTTTGGTCTGGCGGTCATTCAGCGCTTCCATAAGTGGCTTCCCTCCTTTTTTGTTCGGCGCCGGCAATGAAATGTTTACTAATTCCTGCGAAAGGCAGGACAGCGAAAACATCATGACTGTAATAAGTAAGAAATATCTTTTCATAGGTGTAATTTTTTAAGTTATAGATTTAACAATTTTCGATGCACATCAAGCACCTGGGGTAACAGCATGGCCACACCATCGTTGATAATTACAAAATCTGCTTTTGTGGTTTTAAAGTTGTCGGGAAGCTGGTTCCGCATACGATTAAGCACTTCTTCCCTGCCGGTACCGTCTCTTTTTGTTACGCGTTCTATGCACAATTCTTCAGGAGCCGAAACCGTGATGATCTTATCAAACATTTGGTAGAAGGAACTTTCGTAAAGAATGGCGGCCTCCATAATTACATACGGAGCGTTTTTCTGTTCTTCCGTCCACTTATTAAAATTGCTGAATAAAAAAGGATGGATTATTGAATTTAATTCTTCCAGCTTTGCCTGATCATTGAAAACAATTTGTGCCAGTTTTTTGTAACTGACAGCGCCATTTTCAAAAACTTCTTCACCGAAACTCTTCTTTACTTTTTCCAAAACTGCTGCATCCGCATACGGTTTTTTAGCTTCGGGATCTCCATAAAAAACCGGAACCTGAAGTTCGGAAAAAATGCGGGAAACCATGGTTTTTCCGGTGCCTATCCCGCCTGTGAGGCCGACTTTGATCATTTTTTGCGTATTAAATACTCGATATTGTCAGGTTCGATACGCTGAATATTTGCGAATGACGGAACTTTCTTCAATACCACTTTCGCAACATTGTGTTTGGAATGAAACAGCTCTGCTTCGTTGAAACCGGCTTTAAACGAATCAACAGAAATTTTTCCGACATCCGGAACACTGACAAAAAAATAACACCTTACCTTATCGGGATAGGCTATCAGCTGATAATCCCCGGGTACAGAATCATAGGTAAGCGGTATATCAACAAACTCCTCGGTATATTGGGCAACGGGAATGTACATTTTAACCTGGTTTGATGAATACCGCATGGTATAAGTGTTTACCGGGTTTATGAGCTTCAGCATTAAATAGGTATTTTCTGACAGGCCATTCAACTCCCGTTTTTCAGTTTCCACATATTTAATAGCGTCAATCATCCTTTTGTTACCGGTTACCGTCACCGAATCAGGTTCAAGAAAGATGTGTTTGTAAACGTTGTACTGTTTTTTATACGTAATATCCACATTTACTTTAACAGCAACCTTTTTTGAATAGGCTTTTTCCAGTTTCAGGGAAAGGCTGGAAGGATATATTGAAACGATTTTCTCGCCCGGCTTGAAAAATGGCTGTAGTTTATTTATAAGCGCCTGTGTTTCGATAAATATTTCAAAATACTTTCCGTTAAGCCTCGCAGGGTATTGGCTAAGGTCTATCTGGAATTGGTATTTTTTGTGCCGCAGGCGGTTGTATATAATATTGTAGCCGGAAGACTGAATGCTGGCGATCAGCAAGGTATCCGTTGTAGGCGCCAGGATTTTGTTCTTTTGTACCCCTTTATAACTGACCGAAAAAACGATGTTATGGGTATAAGTTTCTGAAAGCTTTATCATAAGCCACATTACAGAGGCTATAATAAGGCACAGGAAAAAAATATTCAGCTTTTTATTAAGATGCTTCTGATTATCTTTTTTTTCATCAAGAGAAATATCATTACGTCCTGATGTCAAAGCTAAAAGTTTTGATGGTTAATTAACGATCAATTATTCACCATTTCCAGGTACTGAAGAGGCAATCGAAACTTTTTCGATTTTTAACTTACCTAAACCTTCTGTTTCGATAATCACTGTAGTTTCCTGAACTTCAAGGATTTTTCCATGAATTCCACCTGCAGTTATTACTTTGTCTCCTCTTTTCAGGCCTTCCCTGAATTTTTTCAGTTCTTTATTCTTCTTGGATTGCGGGCGGATAAAAAAGAAATAAAATACCACAACGATCAAAACCATCATGATAATTGTACTTATAGCGCTGCTGCCACCGGCCTGACCGCCTGGTTGTGCCATTAATAAAACGTTCATTAAACTCATTTTTCTATTTTTTTTTAATTGATTCCTAATACTACTATTTCTGCTTTTATGGTCAACACTTTGGTATTTGGCTGCGTATTGGCCACCAAAGTAATTGTTTTATTCTGTATTCCTTTTTTGCCTTCGCTGTTGAATGAAACTGCAATACCGCTTTCCTCACCCGGCTTTACCGGTGTTTTCGGATAATCGGCCACGGTACAGCCGCAGGTAGCTTTGGCACTGGAAATGATAAGATCGGACTTGCCGGTGTTTTTAAACTTAAAGGTATAACTCACCTTTTCGCCTTCGCTGATCCTTCCGAAATCATGTTCTTCAGAATTAAAGGTAAAAACGGGAAGGTTGCCCATGTCGTTATTGCCTGTGGCAGAATTGGGATTGTCAACAAGGTCGGTGCTGATCTCTTTATTATTACTGCTGCATGCGCTTAACAGCAGGCAAAAAACTGATATAATTATAAACGGACGGAACATAGATCATTTATTTTTTACAAAAATACAAAAAATCCTGACGGAAAAATTATTTATCCGATCAACCCCCTGCCTGATTTTTTTATTTTCTTTTTTTCAGTAAGGTCAAAGAGGAGTTTGTCGAGCAGGCCGTTGATGAAAATTTTGCTTTTGGGCGTGCTGTACATTTTTGAAATTTCAATATACTCATTGATGGTCACCTTGGTCGGGATCGTGGGAAAATCAATGAATTCGCACAATGCCATTTTGATCAGCAGTGAATCCATCAGGGCTATACGGTCGATCTCCCAATTATCCACTTTTGCTTCGATCAGGTCATCAAATTCCGACCGGTGGATGATGGTTTTACAAAAAAGATCGGTAATATACTTCAGTTCTTCTTTTTCATCATCATTATGGCCATTGCCGAATAGTTTGGGCAGGTCGGGATTTTTTTCCTGGGAAGTTTTAAAATATTTGAGGGTTTTCATCACCATAAAACAGGCGATATCGTAATCATCGGCCCAGAAGACATTCTTTTCCTCAAAATACTGCTGCAAACTTTCATTTTCTGCCAGGAACTTATCAACAATGGATTCAAGCACCGTAAAATCACGTTCAACAGAACTAGTTTTTTCATTCATATAAGAAATAAAAAAATCTGATTCTTTGATCTGCTGGAAGGTTTTACGGATAAGGATCTCATCGTCCGCCCAGTTTATGTGCAACGCTTCATGCTTTTGTTTATAATCAACATTATTCTCAATCTTTGAAATAATGATATTATCAACAAACCTTGTGTTGGGATGGGCTTCTTCTTTCGTGGGGAAATACTTGTTCTTTTGAATTTCTATGGTTTCGCGGGCAAATTCCACCAGTTCGATGAGGAATGATAACTGGTAAATATACAGGTCATAAATTCCATGGACGTTTTTATGTAAGTTTTTTACGGCCAGGTCCACGCGGTCGGTATCGGACTGAAAGAACGCATAAAGGGCTTGCATTACCTTTATTCGGAGTACTCTTCGGTTAAGCATCTAGTAGAAATCACAAATTTTGCACGAAATTACACAAAATTGTACAGGTTTTTTATTTTTTTTTAAATGCAACAACCAAAACAGGAAAAAAATTGTCATTATTAATAATTCTGAAATTCACAGAAAGTTTTATATTTGTGCAACTAAAAAAAGGATTTTATGGAAGAGAAAGAATTTAAAGAAAGAAATGATCGCGATGAAATTTTTTCTAAAGCAGTAAGGGCTGGGAAAAGAACCTATTTTTTTGATGTTAAATCGACCCGTAGTGAAGATTATTATTTAACCATCACCGAAAGTAAAAGGCGTTTTAACAATGAACAGGGAAAGTTTTTCTACGAAAAGCACAAACTTTTTTTATATCGTGAAGACTTTGAAAAGTTCATTAAGGGATTAAACGATACCGTCACATTTATCAACACTGGTGAAAAACCTGCTCCTGATCCGGAAGAGGAGCTTATGCATAGTGAAGATTATGATGTGAATCAAAACAATATGGAAGAAGATCCGGATACTATTAAATAAATCTTTTTCTTTTAAGTTTGCTTGTCCATCTGAGTCATACTGATATGACTGATTTATCCTTTTGATCACCCTTTGGTGAAAAACTTTATTTATTATTTCGAATAAAAGAAACTATTTTTGTAAAAAAAAAGATTTATAACGTTAGGTTTTTATGGGAAAAGTCATTGCAATTGCCAATCAAAAAGGAGGAGTGGGAAAAACTACTACAGCCATCAATCTGAGCGCCAGCATGGCTGTGCTTGAATTCAAGACCTTGTTGATTGATGCCGACCCGCAGGCAAATGCTACTTCAGGTGTTGGTTTTGATCCGAAAAATATTAAAACGAGCATATACGAATGCATCATTGAGGATGTGGAGCCGAAAAACATCATCCTGAATACCAAAACTCCCAACCTTGACCTGTTGCCGGCCCATATCGACCTTGTAGGTGCAGAAATTGAACTGATCAACCAGCCTCACCGCGAAAAGATGATGCGGAAGGTCATCGGCAAAATCAAAGACAGCTACGATTTTATCTTTATTGACTGCTCTCCTTCTCTCGGGCTGATTGTTGTAAACTCGCTGGCGGCTGCCGATTCGGTGATCATTCCGGTACAATGCGAATATTTTGCTCTGGAAGGCCTTGGTAAATTGCTCAACACCATAAAAATTGTCCAGTCGCATATGAATACGGACCTGGATATTGAAGGCATCCTGCTGACCATGTACGACCAGCGTCTCCGGCTGTCGAACCAGGTGGTTGAAGAAGTGAAAACCCATTTTCAGCAAATGGTGTTCAATACGATCATCCAGCGGAATACCAAGCTTGGTGAAGCTCCCAGTTTTGGGGAAACCATCATCATGTACGACGCCGAAAGCAAGGGCGCCGTCAACTACCTGAACCTGGCGCGGGAAATACTCCAGAAAAACGAAATGACCAAAATAAAACAAAGCGAAAAAATAATCAAAACCGAAGATGACTAATACTAAAAAAAGAAGCAGTGTTATTGGAAGAGGCCTGAGCTCCTTACTTGAAAATCCTGAAACCGATATTACAACCAAAAGTGATATTATGGGAAAATATGTCGCCGGTTCGGTGGCAGATATCAGCATTTCCCAGATAGAGGCCAACCCGTTTCAGCCGCGCGACCAGTTTGATGAAATAGCTTTGGAAGAATTATCCGAATCGATTAAGCTGCACGGGGTTATTCAACCGGTCACCTTACGGAAATTAGGTTTTGACAAATACCAGCTTATCACCGGAGAGCGCAGGTTCCGGGCTGCACAATTAGCCGGGCTGAAAGAAATACCCGCCTATATTCGTATCGCTGATGACGAACAGATGCTTGAATGGGCGCTCATTGAAAATATACACAGGGAAGACCTTAACCCTATTGATATTGCTATTTCGTACCAGCGGCTGGTGGATGAATGCAAACTCACCCAGAACGAATTGAGTCAGAAGGTCAATTCAAAACGCTCAACCGTGACCAACTACCTCAGGCTGCTCAAACTTCCCGATCTGATCCAAAAAGCCCTGAAAGATGAGAAACTGAGTATGGGCCATGCCCGCGCCATTGCAGGAATTGAGGAACAAGACAGGCAGATCCGCATTTTCAACATGATCATTGAAAAAGATCTTTCGGTAAGAGAAGTTGAAAAACTCACCAAAGAAACAGCTCAGGTAAAAAACGTAAAACCAAAGCCCAAAACAGAAGTCCCTTATAAGATCGTTGAGATAAAAAAGATACTCACCGACCGGGTACAGGCGCCTGTTGACATCAAATACCGCAATAAAGGCAAGGGCAGCATCGTTATTTCGTTCAAGTCCGATGATGAATTAAACAAGATCATTGCGCGACTGAAGTAACTTCAAATCATGGCAGCCTGTTATTATAAATACGTTCTCATTATCTTTTTTGCCTTTGCTGCCGGAGGGTTATCAGCACAAAACATTGCCGGGGATACTGTTTCAAAAGACACCGTGAATACAGGCACGGCCAGGGTGAATCTTCCTTCAAATAAAACTATTACCGGCAAGCCTTCCCCTACTGATTCCGTTAAAGTAAAACTGCACTCACCGAAAAAAGCGGCCTGGATGTCGGCTGTGCTGCCCGGCCTGGGACAGATATATAACAAAAAATACTGGAAATTACCTGTAATTTATGTCGGCTTTGGCGTTATCGGCTATCTGGGATACAACTATTATACAAAGTTTAATAAATACAAAGACACGTATCTGGTAAGATCCGGGCTTGACAGCACTTCAACGGATTATTTCCCTGAGATTTTATCCAAAGACCTGCTGTATGAAAACTGGAATTATTACCGCAGGAACTTTGAACTTGCCTGCATCGTCGGCAGTCTTTTCTATATCCTCAACATTATAGATGCTTCGGTTGACGGGCATTTATACAAGTTTGACATTTCTGATGACCTGTCTTTGAAAATTGAACCCGACATGAATTCACTGACATATTACGGGGGCAGAAACATTGCAGGAGGAGTGAAATTTTCCCTGAAGTTTTGAATTTTTCAGCATCAATGTTTAGTCATCAGATGACTTAAAGTCATCTGATGATTGGCTTACATTAGCGATTTGGCATCAGGTCAACCATTTCCCATGTTCGTTTTTTATTGTCGATTAAGGCATTTTTAAAATTTACCTAAGGCTATTTTATTTTAAAACTATTATCTGAGGGATTGCTGTCGGGGACCTGGCTGTTACCCAATATGATCTTTGTCACTTTTTGTTTGATTTCACGTGTTACCAAGATATTATTTTTTCCATCTTTCCAGGTATCAGCCGGCAAATCATACCGGGTTCCTTCTCCATTCTCCGTTTCAAAAAACAAATAAACGGGCAAGGGAACTGTGCCTGAATTTTTAATTTCGACGGTGCATTTTCCCGCTTCGTATTTAGCAGACGATATCGTAAGATCGGGATAACCCTGTTCAAAGTACCAGGGTTTCCAGAACCACGTAAGATCCTGGCCTGAAATAGCATTAAACGTGTTGAAAAAGTCATAGGGCGTAGGGTGTTTGTATTTCCATCTGTCCATAAATTCTTTCAGGCATTTGATAAAGGTATCTTTACCTAATTGCATTTCGAGCAGCCTTAGTATTTGCTCTGCCTTCCCGTAATTGAGGATAAAATAAATATCCGGTGTAAGGTAGTAAGTAGGTGTCATCACAGCGGGCTCAAATTCCTTTCCGCTATACAATGAATAGACATAAGTTGTATAGGGCGCCACATCTTTGGTTGGTTCAATTTCTTTTTGCAGCACTTCAGGTAAAAACACAGCCATACTTTCGTCCATCCAGCCGTATTTTGTTTCATTTGTTCCTACATAGAAAGGGAAATAAGTGTGTGTGATCTCGTGCGAATGTGCGTAAACGACATCTCCCCTGTCTTCGAATGAGCCGACATTGGTCATCATCGGGTATTCCATTCCATCAGCTCCGTCGAAAATGCTCATGCAGGGAAAAGGATAAGGAACCCCCGGCAGTTTTTCCGATAAAAACCTGACGGTTTTGCGTGCTATTTCAATGGCTTCTTTATAATCGCTGTGTTTTGCATTATATGCAGTCTGTATAAAAACTTTTTTACCGTTTGTGCCGGATTCGATGCTACAGCCTTCCCAAATATAATGATCACTGAGTGCAAATGCAAAATCGCTGACATTGTCGGCTTTATATTTCCAGGTATTCCATGCCCCCTGTTTAGCTACATTTCCTTTGGTATAATCTTCGGGAAGCGCAATGGTAACAGTTTCGAAAGAATTCAAGGCCTGCTGATATTTTGCAAGACAAGGTTCTTTGAGCAATTCGCCGGGGTTTAACAAATTTCCTGTGGCCCATACGACATAGTTACCCGGAACGGAAATTTCAACATCAAAATTGCCAAAATCATTATAAAATTCAGCCAATCCGTTATAATCATGAGTATCCCAGCCGCTTATATCGTCATAAACTGCAATCTGAGGATACCACTGTCCGATAAAAAAACTCGTGGAATCATAGGTGCCCATGCGGATCTGAGTTTTTGAAGGGACTTTGAAGCTCCATTCAATGGTTATTTCAGTCGTGGCATTTGGTTTTAATGCTTCATGAAGGGTGACATACATATTTGTGCCTCTCCGCTTGATGCGTTTGTCCTCAGCTTTAGCAGAAATGGCCTTGCCATTATTTATCACACTTTTAATAAGAACGCCATCCGTCAGATCATCAGGATACACGTCAAGTGTTCTTGCAGCGCCTTTTTTGAACAGATCCTGATAAAGCCTCACGACCAGCATTTTCAATGTATCGGGGCTGTTGTTGTGATAGGTTATTTCTTCCTGCCCTTCCACGATGCCGGTTTCAGGAAAGAATTTTACTTTTATTTTATAGTCGGATGTGTTTTGCCAGTAATTTTTACCGGGTTTGCCGTCCATAGCCCTTGCTTCTGATTGATAAGCTTTCATGGCTTCTTTGCTTACAAAGAGTTTTTCCTGGGCAAATGTCATGTTTGCAAACAAGCATAGCATTAGGAAAAGTAATATTCCCGAAATGCCTTTTTTCTGAAAGATTCTGTTCAATCTGAATTTTTTATTTTTCGCTGTTTCCATATTGGTATGTTTAGTTTGGAGTATGACACGATTTGTTCTTAAATATTACAAAATTTCCAAACATTAATGTTTTTTTCGCCTGGCAGACATTAGAATTATCTTGAGCGGCAATATTCTTTCTAAAATTATTTTAGAGTTGACGAATTGTTTGTAATCTGTACCGGAGCTATAATTTCAAAAATAAATATTGAAAAACCCGTCCTTAATTTAAAAAAAAACTAACCAAGCAACTGTCTTGCGGTTTTTATGGATGCCTCGGTAACATTCACTCCGCTGAGCATTTCGGCGAGTACTTCCACCCTTTCGTCCGGTTGCAGGATTTTAATGTGCGTGAAGGTGGCATTCTTTTCTTCCTTCTTATAGACCAGGTAATGGTGGTCGCTTTTGCCTGCAATCTGCGGCAGGTGAGTGATAGAGATTACCTGCATGTCTTTGGAAAGGTCCTTCATGATCGCACCTGTTTTCGAGGCTACTTCGCCCGAAACGCCGCTGTCGATCTCATCAAAAATGATGGTGGGCAACAATTTTTTCCTTGAAATAATGGATTTTATGGCCAGCATAAGCCGCGACAATTCCCCGCCGGAAGCGACCCTGTCTATTTCTTTCAGCTCCGCCCCTTTGTTGGCGCTGAAGGTAAATTTTATTTCGTCAAAGCCGTTCTCATTGATAGCTGTTGATTTCTGGTGCTCAATTTTTATGCGGGCATTGGGCATTCCAATCTGTTGCAGAATATGAACAACTTTTTGCTCGATCTCTTTAAAAACACTTTTTCTCTTCACCGAAATTGACCCGGCAGAAGATTGTAACTCCTTTTCTTTATTGCTGATCAGCTGTTCAAGTTTTTTGATGCCGGTTTCGAGCGAAGAAATATTCTGAAGTTTCCGGTCAATATCATTTTTAATATCGAGCAGTTCTGCAACTGAGTTCACACGGTGTTTTTGCTGAAGCCGGTATATCTCGTTCAGCCTTTGGGAAACCAATTCAAATCGTTCAGGCGAATAATGTATTTTTTCTTCGATCTGTTCTATTTCTGAGGTGATGTCTTTCAGTTCGATGCAGACGCTTTGAAGGCGTTTTACGTTTTCCTCAAGGCTGGGGTCGAATTTGGTAATCTGCGAAAGCTGGTTGTAAACCGAATTCAGCTGCTGGTTAATGCTGTTCTCGCTGCTGCCGAGAGAAAAAACTGATTTGTTCAAGGCTGATTTTATCAGTTCCACATGGTTCAACAATTCCAGTTCCTGTTCCAGTTCCTGCTGTTCATTTTCTTTTAATGCCGCGGTTTCCAGTTCACCAAAAAGAAAATTGTAATAATCCGCGTCGGCTTTGGATTGCTTTTCTTGTTCGGTAAGATTCTGAAGTTCCTTTTTCATTTCGCGGTAGGTGGCAAAAAGGTCCGAGTGTTCTTTTACCAGGTCCGAAATGTCAGCATAACTATCAATAGCGAGCATTTGGTAATCTTCATCGTTTATCAGGCGTGTCTGATGTTGCGAATGCAGGTCGACGAGTTTTTCGCCCAGTTCTTTCATTTGCCCGAGCGACACCGGTGTATCATTGATAAAAGCCCGCGATTTACCCTCGGGGTTTATTTCGCGCCTTAGGATCAGCGTATTTTCATAGTCGAGGTTGTTGGCCTCAAAAAAAGGTTTCATACGGTACTTTGCGATATTGAAAGTACCTTCGATCACGCACTTTTTGTTCTTGTCGGTCAGTGACTGAATATCTGCCCGCTGGCCAAGGATCAGTGACAGTGCATCAAGAATGATAGACTTTCCGGCGCCGGTTTCACCGGTAATTGCGGTATAGCCATGATAAAAATCAACTTCAATAACATCAATCAATGCATAATTCAGAATTGAAAGGTGTGAAAGCATGGCTACGGATGTTTATTTTACATTCAGGATTTTGGAGTTGAAATCGTTGGAATGAGCAGGATCGATAGTTTTCAGGTATGGGACAACCGTAGTTTTGTCGGTAGCAGGTGCCTGAGAAAAAATATTGATGATCTCATCGCGCTTGGTATCCATAAAAACCGTTACAAAATACAAGTTCGGGGTTCCTTTGACCACAGCCTGCATCTTATCCATGGCGGAGATCACAGAAGTTCTGCCGTTACCCATATTCTCTTTCATATCGTCCAGGCCTTTCAGGTGGTACAGGTATAAACATTCCCTGAATCCGCCGTATGAATCGTTCAGCAGGTTTTCTACGAGCCAGTATCGATTTTTTCTGCTTTCAAAAGATTTCCACCCAAGATCGGCGGTATTCTGAGCAAGCTGTACAATATTCTGTGCTTTTGTATAATATTGGCCTCCAGCCTTCATCGAATACGAATCAAAATCAAGACCTATGATCATGTAAGCATAATAAGCCAGAAGAGACGTAAGGTTTGAATAGTAATTATTATCATCATAGTCAAGTGCCTGATTCTGGATATACTTAAAAGAGATGTCTTTGTCCACGATATTCAGCATCGGTGAATTATACGAGGTGTTGAAGATGGGACGGCGCGACTGCACCTGCATGGTTCCTTTAAAATCGACATCCGACACTCTTTCTGTTATATTTATAAAAAAGGAACATTCAATTTTTTCTTCCTGCCTGTAGGTATAATTTGTCCATTTTCTGTTATTGAGAAACTCCATAATCGCTTTCTGCATTTCTTCAAAAACGGTTTTATCACTTCCGCTTATCTGGGAGGAATTGACCGAAACGGTACAAAAAAGTTCCTGTGCTTTTGCGATATTGACCAGAAAAATAATTAAAACAAAAATTATGAGTTTTTTCATATTTTACAACTTGCTTAATTTTCTTATTTCGTTGATAATATCAACTGCTACTTCACGCTTTGATTTAAGTGGAAAAACTTTTTTATCCAGGCTTTTGCCAATAATAGTGACTTTGTTGGTCTTGTTTTTAAATCCCGCCCCTTTATCTTTCAGTGAATTAAGAACGATAAGATCAAGGTTTTTATTTTTTAGTTTTTTGATGGCATTTTCAGTTTCGTTATCAGTTTCCAAAGCAAAGCCAACCAGGAGCTGATTTTTTTTCTTTATTTTTCCTAAGGAAGATAAAATATCAGGAGTTTTGACCAGGTCTAGGGATAATTCCTGTGTGGTTTTTTTGATCTTTTTATTCTGGATTTTGGCGGGCATATAGTCTGCCACCGCAGCAGCCATTATGGTAATATCTGAATCAGGGAATGATTTCAGGCACTGCTGTTGCATTTCGATTGCAGTTACTACGTCAATGCGATGAACATCAGGGTTAGCGGTTGATAAGGTGACGGGGCCTGTAATTAAGGTAACCTTTGCTCCCATTTCCGCGCAGGCTTCAGCAATTTCAAAACCCATCAGTCCTGATGAGTGATTGCCGATAAAACGCACCGGGTCGATACTTTCGTAAGTAGGGCCGGCGGTAACAAGGACATTCTTATTTTTTAAAAATTGTTTTTTTTTTAAGAAATTGCTCAGAATTTCAACAATTTTTTCGGGTTCTTCCATCCTGCCGGCGCCGCACAAGCCGCTGGCAAGTTCACCTTCACGCGGTTCAATCAGATGATGGCCAAAAGAACAAATGGTTTTAATGTTATGTTGTGTTGCAGGATGCTTATACATGTCAAGGTCCATGGCCGGAGCAAAAAACACAGGGCACTTTGCAGCAAGGTAGGTGGCCGTAAGGAGATTATCAGCCAGACCATTGGCCATTTTGGCTAAGGTATTGGCGGTGACCGGTGCAATGAGATAAATATCAGCCCAGCTGCCCAGTTCGATGTGGCTGTGCCATCTTCCGTCTGAAATTTCAAAACCTTCGCATAAGACAGGATGCCCTGAAAGTGTTGATAAGGTAAGCGGAGTCACAAAGTCTTTTGCTGATGGTGTCAACACAAGCTGTACTTCAGCTCCATTTTTTATCAGCAGACGAACGAGGATAGGAACCTTGTAAGCCGCAATACTTCCGGTGATCCCAATTAATATTTTTTTACCTTTCAGCATCCGGATAGATTAAAAATCGGTCGGGTTTTCCTTAAGGGGATTACGGAAATATAACTTATCGTTCAGGTATTCATTGATAGCTATCAATGATGGTTTTGGAAGGCGTTCGTAATACTTTGCTATTTCGATTTGCTCACGGTTTTCAAAGATCTCTTCAAGGTTATCGGTGGTAGTTGAAAATTCTTCGATCTTCCCGTTTAATTCTTCTTTAAGATCAGAAGCAATTTTGTTGGCGCGGATCGCTAAAATCACCACGGTTTCGTATACATTTCCGGTTTCTTTTGTAAAATCACTGACGTTCCTTGTTACTGCAAGTGTTCCGGCCTTAGCTTTTTTATAGTCCATTATGATGTTTTTTATTGATTACTTATTGTTAATTAACTCTGTTTCTTTTCTTTTTCGGCATATTTAGACAGCTCCTTTTCAATATTTTTCATTATTGATTTGGCTTCTTTGGCGTATCCTGATTCCGGGAAGGTGGTGGTTAAAGAGTTGTAGGCATCCCTGGCAATTTCCAGCCGTTCCTTCTTTTTTGTTTCAACACTATTTTGTGCGTATAGGTAACTCGAGGAAAGCATATAAAAGTAAACTTCTTCTTTATGCTTGGTGTCTGGATAATCTTTCAGGACATTTTTAAAAGCGATGTAGGCAGCCTGGTAACTCTGAATTTTATAGTATAGCTTTGCCGTTTCAAATTCCTTTTTTTCCAGTTTGTAACGAAGTTCATCGATGATTTCATTACACTTGGCCACACGTATGCTTTTAGGGTATTGATTAATAAAAAGCTGCATTTGTTTAATTGCATCAATGGAGATCGTTTGGTCAAGGCCGTATTCAGGGGAATAAAGATACTGGCAATAGGCCGACATGTAGTTGCATTCTTCGGCATATTTGCTGGTTGGGAATGTGGATGTGAATTTGGTAAAATAATACCCGGCTTCCAGGTAATCTTCTTCTCCAAAATAACAATAAGCATAATAGTAATTGATCTTTTCAGAAGTATCGGTGCCCCTGTAATAGATCAGTAATTCATCGAAAAGCTGCATGGCCCTGTGATAATCACCTTTTTCATAAAGCGCAACAGCGGTTGAATATTTGAGTTTAATATCCGAACTCTTTACTACCTTGCGGTATTGTCCGCAGGAAATCATCAGAACACTTGCCAACAAAGAGATACAGACGATTGAAATGCGCATAGTTTTAAACATGGTGCAAAATTAGTCATTTTTAGTTTACTAAAACTAATTTCTACAAAATATATTGTAAGGTTTATTTTTTAATGGACAATTATTTTGTCAGGAATGTGTCAGCGCTCAAACATTTTTTGAACAGACTACAATTTTCAGAAATTCATGTATTGCTGAAAGCTGCATTGCATATACGACTTAGCTTGTTTTACAAGTTCATCCTCCGAAAATGTGGCGGTAGAATCAATGGAAAGCATGCAATTGGTATTGTTTGCTGCATCATACGTAACATAGCCCCCAGGCCTTATCCAGCCAAAGCCATCATTGAACGCAAAGAAAGCAAATTCAGGACTGTGGGGAGCCAACAGGTTTTTACTCCATTTAAAATCCGAATAATCAAGGCCGAGCTGTGCGGATAACACAGCCGGCAAATCAGTCTGAGACCCGATTTTTGTGTTTTGGGTACCCCTGAATTCTTCTTTTATCACATTGCCGCAAAGCAACAGAACAATTTTATGATAGTCTGGCGAACAGAAATGATAGTTGTGGTATGAGCCATGGCTGTGGTCAGAAACAAGTACAAACAGCGTGTTGTTATACCATGGCTGTTTTTGCGCCTGTTGAAAAAATCGTTCCAGGCATTTGTCGGCGTAAAAGGCCGCGTTTACATATTTTTTTTCATATTTTGGCCAGGATATCACCTCCTGCATTTCAAAATCATAGGGCGAATGCGTACTGATAGTAAAAATTGAGGAGAAAAAAGGTTGTTTATTTTTATTGAGTTCTTCAAGAAAATATGGGAAGGTATATTCGTCATGAATTCCTAATTTTGCCCGCGGGAACGAATCAGGAAAATCGCTGTCTTCCTGTATTTTATCAAAACCATTAGCGACCAGAAAACTTTTAATATTTCCATAATTCAGTTGTCCGCCAAAATAAAAAGAAGAAAAATACCCTGCCTTTTTTAATTTTTGAATCAGGCTGGGCAGCTTGTTATATTTTTCAGGTTGTTGCGTGATCGTTGTTATCGTTTGGGCGGGAAAACCACTGAAAATAGCTGACATCCCCTCTTGCGAGCGTGTTCCGTTTGTATAAATATTGGTAAACAACACTCCTGTTTTTTCAAGTTCATGAAAAAATGGGGTAATTCCTTCTTCTCCACCCTGGCTCTCAATCAGGTCGGCCGTCCAGCCTTCAAGAATAAACATCACGATATTTGGCCTGGCAGTTTTCAATATTATTTGTGTCGAATCGGTGCTGTACTTAAAAAGCTGATCCACGGTATTGCAGGCTTCAGCATCATTATAATAATGGTATGGATTTTTTTCCAACATTTCTGAATTGCGCTTAATGCTGCTCCCGAGGTTCCATAGCGAATTAACGGAGATCAGGTTCAGAATTTCGTTCTTTGAATAATAAGACTCGCTTTGATTTATGGGTATTTGCCGAAATCCGCCGCGCATCCCCCAGAACAAGACAACAGGTGTAAGCAGGATAAAAGCAGCAGAGAAGAAATACATTTTTTTGGTTACGATGATACGGCTGAAAAAAACTCTCAGGTAAAGGAAGAAATATGCTGCCATCTGAAAGGCCACCAACGCAGCAAAGACCATAATTTGCCAGGTTTGGGCAGTGCGTGTAATCTCTTCGGGATGAGCAAGATATAGCAAAGCCTTGTAATGAAGTTTGGTTTTCCATTCGCTGTATATGCCCGCCTCAGCAGTAGTAAGGATAACGAGGATCAGCAAGATGATAAATGTGTATGTTTTATTGATAATATCTATCCATTTTGCTGAATAAAAGTTCTGCACGATAAGCAGGAAAAATGGCAGGGCCATGATATAGCATATTGCTGAAAAATCAAGCGGAATGGAATACCAGAAAGATCCGAGCAAATCTAAAAAGCCGGAACCTTTTATATAATTAAGGTTATAAAAAATAAAAACGATCCGGCTCAGGTCGAAAATGATCAGCCAGAACAACATTTGCCTGAGCAATAAAAACAATATTTGCCTTGACAGCCGCTTCATATTTATTTTTCGGCAAATTTACAATAATGTCACAATGAAATTTATTTTTTTATATGCCAAAACTTATTATTTTTGTATGCCTCATTATTTATTAATTCCTAAGAAACCAACAATTTATGAAAAAATGCAGATTTACTCTTTTTGCAATCATTTTTTTAATGACTGCCACCATTGCTGTTGGACAAATCAGTAAAAATGTCACAAAAATTGCCACCATCAAAGATCAGTCGGGCTGGATAGCATTTAAAGCTAACCTGAATCTCGACCCTTCAACGATTTTTGTAACAAATAAAAGTGAATTCGGATTAACCGGAGCTGACCAGATGCAGGTTTACCGGACAGAGACAGACAAATCCGGGTTTACACATTACAGATATCAACAGTGTTATCAGGGTATCCCGGTCGAAGGCGCTGAATATATCATTCATAGTGTTGGGGGAAAGGCCACGACCGGAAATGGTAAAATTATCACAGGTTTTAAAGCTTCAGCTACCCCGGCGATATCGGCCCAAAGTGCCATTGCAAAAGCAATCGCCTATACCAATGCCGAAAAATATATGTGGGAAGATGAGGCTAATGAGGCCTTTATAAAAAAAGTCAAAAAAGATGCGGAAGCCACCTACTATCCAAAAGCTAAACTGGTATTTATCGATAAGCACTTTGGCAAGGATGCATCAAAATATGTTTTGGCTTATAAAGTCAATGTTTATGCCTCGCAGCCATTGTCATACAAAAACATATACATCAGTGCCACTACCGGTGAGGTAATCCACACTATTGACCAGATAAGGGTTACAGAAGTTCCGGGCATAGCTCATACCAAATATAACGGGGTACAGACCATTCAGGTTGATTCTACAGGCCCAGGAGCTTACCGCCTTAGGGAAACAGGCCGTTGCGGAATAGAAACTTATGATATGAATACTTCCACAAATTATAATACTGCTGTGGACTTTACCGATACCGACAATGACTGGAACAATGTGAATGCCGAACAGGATGAGATTGCCACAGATGCACATTTTGGTGCTGAAGCTACCTATGATTATTATATGGACAAGTTTGGCAGGGACAGTTACGACAATAACGGTTCACCACTATTCAGCTATGTTCATTATGACGTATCTTATGCCAATGCTTTCTGGGATGGGATGCGGATGACTTACGGCGATGGCGATACAGATAACGGCCCCTTCACGGCGCTGGATGTTTGTGCTCATGAACTCACTCATGGGGTTACGGAATATACCGCCAATCTTGTCTATCAGGATGAGCCAGGCGCCTTAAACGAAGCCTTCAGTGATATTTTCTCGGCCGGTGTAGAATTTTTTGCCACTCCTGCCCAGGCTGACTGGCTGGTGGGTGAAGATTTTGACCTCACCGGGGGTAATGGGTTCCGTAATATGTCAAACCCTAACGAAGACGGACAGCCGGACACGTATCTTGGGACCAGCTGGTATTCAGGTACTATGGATAACGGAGGCGTTCATTACAACAGCGGCGTTGCCAACTATTGGTTCTATCTTTTATCTGTTGGCGGCAGCGGAACCAATGATAACGGAGACGTTTTCAATGTTGACAGCCTTGGGATTGATGTAGCTGCACAGATTGCCTACCGGGCGCTTTCGGTTTATCTGACCAGCACATCACAGTATTTTGATGCCCGCCTGGCTACCATACAAGCTGCCTCTGACCTCTACGGTGATTGTTCCAATGAAATGGTACAGACTGCCAATGCCTGGTATGCTGTTGGTGTAGGAATGGCTATTGCCGATAACGATGTATATATCCATGAAGTCACCTCACCTGTCACCGCATGCGGTATGATTTACGAGCCGGTTAGTGTGCGGATGTTTTATAACGGATGTAACCAACCCATAAATGCAGGCGACAGCATTTTCTTCTTTTACCAGGCTGATGGCGGTGCCGTGGTTGGTGATACGATGATCCTTGAGGCGAATATGAATGGTGGCGATACACTTGATTTTACCTTCACGGTTCCTGCGGATGTCCAGGTTATCGGAAACCATACCATTGACTGCTGGCTGAGATACGGAAATGATACCATTTCGAATAACGATACCTTGACCGGCTACACTTTTGAAAACAAGCTTTACCAAAACAGCGATGTGGCAGTAACAGGCATTGTTTCACCGGCTACAGCCTGCAATCTAAGTAATATGGAAGATATAACCATCAAGGTTGGTTTCTTTGGCTGTGAATTTTTACCTGCCGGTAATCAAATCCCTGTAGGATATAGTATTAACAACGGGCCTTATGTTTATGATACACTGACAACAGTTTATGACATGAATCCGGATTCCGTTTTTTATTTCACATTCAGCACCCCAGCTGATTTGTCGGTATCAGGGACAACCTATACGATCAAAGCAAAAACCTTCTTTGATATCGATAGCTTAAACTCAAATGATGAATTCTCGGGTTACACGGTTAAAAATCCATTATCGTTGTCCGATACCATTGTCACCTTTGAGCAGGCCAACGCCAGCGATATGTTCATGCTTTCTCTTGCTTCATATGCACATGCTGATATTGCCGCTGCCGCACACAATACCGGCGCTAAAGGCTTCAGAATGACCGGTGGCAACGCATTTTCATACTATACGATGCTTGAATTTCCAAATGGTGCCAATACCTGGACTATCAACGATTTTCTATCTGCAAAGATCACATTCTGTGTGGATGCAAGCAGCTGGACAACGGCTAACATGCGCTTCGACCTGAAACAAACTTTCGGTAAGGACGGTTATGAAATGGTAATGGGAACCGGCAATGATTATTCAATAGCGAGCAATTTCAGGGTACTTGTAAATGATGTCACACAAATTGGCGGTACGTATAACCCGACTTTGCCTAATACCGATCCGTTTACCACCCACTATATCAATCTGGATGCCTATGCAGGCACAAAATTCACGGTCACCTTTGAAACCCGGAACATTTGTAAAGACACGTTAATCCTGACAATGGACAATGCTTACGTCGACAATGTAAGATTCATGCAAACTTCTGATGTGGGAATTGAAGCAGAAGATTTGAGCGATTATCTGAATATTTATCCAAACCCGGTAAGCGAAATGCTTAATATAAATCTGTTTTCAAACGAAGTGCAGACGGTAACTATTGAGCTTATGGATATGCAGGGAAAACTGATAGAAAGCAGAACTGAACAGGCGTACACCGGCCAGAATTCTTTTAAACTGGATATGCAGGGAATGACTTCGGGGATTTATTTTATCAGAATGAGTACCAAATCAGGAATTTACAATAATAAGATTATTAAAGAATAACCTATTTGGCACGAATAAGGTCCCAGACTTTATTAAAAAAATCCACATATTTTTGGGGAGGCACCGCAACGGGGCTTCCCCATTTTATTTCATACGTTTTATTATCAGCGGTATAACGGATAAAGGAAGTCATATTGCCGGGCTTGGAAAAACTTTCTTCGGTAATCCTAAGTTGTTCAAACTGGTTGAAAATCTCAGCAATTTGTTTCTTATCGATTTTTTTGATCAGGTCTTCAGATTGAGCCTCGCTTACCTTATATACTTCTCCGTTTTCTTTCACAAGATAGGTGTCGTATTTTCCTGTGACCCCGCCTCCTTTTCCAATCGTAAACGAGCGGTAAATTTTGGTTGTTTTGCAGGAATCACTCATCATTAATATAATGATTATCAATAATATTTTTATGTTTATTTTTATCATTAGTTTAAATGATTATTTAAGCAGGTTTATAAAATAAAACAAGGCCTTTCTCATGAAACAAATAACCGGCAAATGAACTACATCCTTTCCGGGACCTCAACTCCGAGTAAATTCATGCAGTTTTTAATAATAACAGCTGAAAAATTTGATAATGCCAGCCTAAAATTTACCAGGTCCATATTTTCTTCTTTTAAAACCGGGATCCGCTGGTAAAACTGGTTATATTGCTTGGCAAGTTCATAAACATAATTTGCAATCTGGGCCGGACTGAGTTCCTCCGCAGCCAATGCTAATATGCGTCCGAAATCATAACATAGGAGCAACAGTTCACGCTCTTCTTCCAGCAAATCCGTAATACCGGTAAAAGTAAATTCGTGGGCCATCTTGCCCGATTTACGCAGCAACGACCGGATACGCGCATGGGTGTATTGGATAAAGGGACCGGTATTTCCATCAAAATCAATCGATTCTTTCGGATTGAACATCATGTTTTTAACCGGATCCACTTTAAGAATGAAATATTTTAATCCACCCAGGCCGATCATTCTGAAGAGCCGGAATGCTTCCTCGTTATCGAAATTCTCCAGTTTTCCAAGTTCTGTGGTGATCTGGCGTGCAGTTTCCGTAACTTCATCCATAAGATCGTCCGCATCAACCACAGTTCCTTCACGTGATTTCATCTTACCTTCGGGAAGTTCCACCATGCCGTATGAAAAGTGAATGATGTTTTCGGCCCAGGAATAACCCATTTTCAGCAAGGTTTTTTTCAGTACATCAAAATGATAATTCTGCTCATTGCCAACCACATAGATCATTTTTTCAGGATGGAATTCATCATGGCGCATTTTAGCTGTGCCCAAATCCTGAGTAATATAAACCGATGTACCGTCGGCGCGGAGCAGTATTTTTTCGTCAAGGCCCTGATCAGTAAAGTCGGCCCAGACAGAGCCATCCTCTTTTTTTGTAAAAATATTTTTTTCAACCCCAGACATCACCACATCTTTTCCCAAAAGATAGGTTTGCGATTCAAAATAGGTCTTGTCGAAGCTGATACCAAGATCATTATACGTTTGAGCAAAGCCTTTATAAACCCATGAATTCATCATGTTCCACAATTCTTTGGTTGGTTCATCACCCTGCTCCCACTTTTGCAGCATCTCTTGAGCTTCTAATATCAGCGGAGCTTTTTTGGCAGCATCATCCTCAGACATGCCCTGTTTCAGAAGTTCTGAAATTTCAGCTTTATAGTGCTTGTCAAACTCCACATAATACTTGCCAACAAGCTTGTCGCCCTTGATTCCTGAAGATTCGGGTGTTTCGCCCCCGCTCCATTTTTTCCAGGCCAGCATCGACTTGCAAATATGTATGCCCCGGTCGTTCACCAGGTTCACCTGGATCACATTTTTACCATTGGCTTTCAAAATCCTGGAAATGGCATCACCCAATAGATTGTTTCGGATATGCCCCAGATGCAAAGGCTTATTGGTGTTAGGAGACGAATATTCAACAATGACAGGCTTTTGAGAAGTATCAGGTTGCTGAATCCCATAATGTTCATCAGAAAAAGTATCATTTAAAAACGAGATCCAGTATTTTGCGGTAATGCGCAAATTAAGGAAACCTTTAACAACATTAAAATTCTCAATAAAATCAAGCTGCTGCATCAGGTATTCACCCAGTTTCCCGGCTGTTTGCTCGGGTGATTGTTTCGAAAAACGAACCAGCGGAAAAACCATAATCGTATAATCAGCCTGAGCACGGAACTGCATGTTTGTTTTCTGGATACTGACCAGGCCTGCATCAATCTTTTGTTCGAATAAATGCGCCATCGCTTCTACGGTAGCATTGGTAATCAAGTATTCTATTGCGAGCTGTTTTTTCATATCATAATAATTACCGCAAAGTTAAAAATAATTGTCTATAAACTATTCAAATTACCATACCCGGAATGCAGTAGAGTTTTTTTCGCATGGCAATTATTCTGTCTAAAATCGTTATTTTTGTGATTCAAAAACTTATATTATGAAAACAAAGATTCTTCTCATATTACTGATTTTCATCTGCTTGAAAACTCAGGCTCAGGTCCAGATATTATTTCAGTCCAACCAAACGAAATCATATTTGCTCTCCTATACAAATTCCTACGAAGAAAGCCAGCAGGTAATTAACGAAATGATTGATGCGATTGCTAAGTTCGTTCCCAAACCTGTGAATCAAACAAAGATTATGTTTAATGTAGATGAAAACGTAAAGATCACGCGCAACCAGACGGTTGTCAGCATTTACGTCACACATCAGAATATCATAATGAGCGGCGATGTGTTTTACAAAGGTTTTAATATGACCGACGTTCTGGTGCCATCAAAATATGATTTTAAAGCCACGCTAAGCTATACAAACGGAACTAAGATTAAAGATTTTGTGCAGCAGACCAGCAACTTCACCCCGCCGTTCAATGAAGTGCTGCTGCAATGCAATGATACCGCACTTTCAAACAGTTATAACTTTGAGGTAACCGCAGTCAAATTTTATTATGATTATGCCGCCCGTAACCGTTTCCGTGAAAAAGCAGGGCTGATTGACCAATACTTTTCTGCCGACCTTGATCTGAACGACATCAACAAGAAATTAGGTGAAATTGACCTCAAGGCTTTTGAATATCTTGAAAATTCCCAGTCGGAAATGAATAAATTAAAAGCCCTGGAAGACAATATTTCAAACGCTGCTTTCTGGCAGGCGCTGCATATCGAAGCCTTTGACCCGCTGAAGTTGAATATGAAACTTTTTGACGTTAAAAAGAAACATACTGAAATTCAAAATCAGTTAAACTATACCAAATCGGTAATACATGAGCTATACTACGACAAAGGCGTGGAGCTTTACAACAATAAAAAGGCCTATGATGCCAAAACGGCTTTCGAAAAATCCCTGAGTTACAATCCCTCCTATGCACCTTCGCAGTTTTACCTGGCACAGATCGCCTTTGAAACCAATAAAACCGAAGAGGCGAAACAATTGTTGAAAAAACTATTCACGTTGGATAACATTGACGGCATTACTCAAAAAGCAGCCTTCGGCCTTGTCAGCGCTATCGAATGGCGCGACATGAACAGCGCTGCAGGATTATTAACGGGTGGCAAATTTACCGAAGCGCTGGCTGCTGTTGACAAAGCCGAAAGTTTTTGCAAGAGCATTCCCTCCTACACCTGCAATGACACCATAGAACTCATCAGGCGTGATTGCCATCTAGGTATTTATAACAGCTATTTAAAATCAGGTGAAAATTTGTTTAACGTAAAAAAATATAAAGAAGCCGGAAATGAGGTGTTAAAAGCGATCTTATACCAACAGAAGTTCTCGGGGTACATACCAAATAACGATGATGCACTGGCATTGAAACAAAAGATCGGCATTGAAGAATATTACCAGTCCATGACAAAAGGCAAGGAAAAAATGATATCAAAGGAATACCGGGCAGCCTTTTCTGAATTCGATAATGCCAGTATACTTGAAAAGGATTATCCGGTAAAAAAAGACAGGCTGCTTCCCGAACTTTTGAAAAAATCAAAACTCGAAGTGCTGTTTCTTGACATTGACAACGCTGAATCGGATGTAAAAACCAATAACCTTACCAATGCACGTAACATCCTGCGGCAGGTGATCGATGAACAAAAAACCTATGGACTTAACGATAATTCTGCGTTGTCGGTCCGTATTGAAAACCTGAAAAAATCAATTTTCAGCCAGGAATGCATGAATGCACAAAAAGAATACGACTCCAAAACCGCTGCTGCTGCCAATGCAGAAAATGAAAAAAATTTCATCTCGGCAGAAACCAATTATAATGCTGCATTACTTACCGTTGAAAAAAATCCCGATTGCGATATAAATAACGAAGTTGCAAAAAAAGGGAAACTGAATGTGGAAAAACCGTCGCAATACCAGCAACAGCTTAATCAATGCAACGATCTGGTAAAAAGCAACAGCTACTACAAAGCAATAGAATCCTATAATAAGCTCAGCACCTATTATAATAGTAACTCCATTATTAATTACGGCATCACCCATCAGCCGTTACATTTATATATTGCTTCCTTCGAATCAGGTTTTGTCACTTACGGGCTCAACTGGCTCATTGATAACGGCGAAACCGATAATGCCATGTTTTTACTGAAATTACTGAAGCAGCGGAACATTCTTAAATCGACCACAAAAATTCAACAGACTTCATTAGCCAGGGCTTTTGCCATCAGGGATCATAATGCCGGCATGATGTCAGACCCAAAAGTAAAAGTTACCGAATATACTTTAGGGGACAAATGGTTCAGTTATTTCTCAAAGGAATACGTGAAGCAAATCAAAAAACTAAAGTAAATGTTTGTCCGTTAGTTTTAAAAGGTGCTTCTATACCGTATTTTAAAAGCTGTATCCCATGCTGATACCTCCCCACAGCCGGCCAAATAAATAACGGCCATCATAAGAGGTGAACTTTGGTGTTACACAAAGCCTCCATTGAAAGCCGTTATAGTTTTGTATTCTGAGTCCTGCTGTGCAAACAAAATCAATATAAAAATCTGTATATTTTGAATCATAATCGTCAAAATAATTTTGGCCCTTAAAAGTCGCTCCGGAACCTAACTCAAAATAAATTATTTTGTAGATTTTATAAACAGTAGTCATGTTCAAAATCACATCAAATACATCAACACCAAGCCCTGGTAAGTTGAAGTATGCCCCCCCAACTCTGGCTGATACTGATAAAAATTTCTTATGAAATATCCTTCTCTCATAATTCAGGGAATATATGGTGGCATTTCCAAGAAACTCAACAAATAAACTATTTTTAAATTCTTTGCTTTCCCGGATAGAATCATATTTTCTCTGCAAACTGTCCTCCGTGGTCATCGCCTTTATAGGTTTAATGCTATTTTTAAGTTTGCGTTCCATATTGTATGAATAATGGTCAATCTTTATCATTTCAATCGAATCTATTTGGGTTTTAAAGGCATCTTTGGTACTGTAGAAAATAATTTCGTTTTTAATATATAAGATTTTACCCCAAATTGTATCGTTTGTTTTTGTGATGATTTCATCATTAATGATTTGAGCAAATGATGAAAAGCAAAAAAACAGCAGTCCCAAAGTAGCCATTGGTACTGCGCTTCTGTTGATAATTTTCATAACTCTATTATAATTTTAAATCAAAAATATAAATTTGAATCCATTACGAAAAGCCCCATTTTTTCTATCCTGCAACTTTTTGCTATTAATCCCAAAAGGAAGGTTGCGGAAAATCTGCCAACATTTAGGTCGTGACAATGCTAATTTTCAAAATTCATACTTTTCGGAGTGGATACAAATATAAAATTAGGAATTATTTTTGAAAATTTGATAATAATATAAATTTTTTAAATGATTATGTTCTTTGATTAACTTGTTCCCTCCTTTGCCCCTGCTGACTTATAGAATTAATAGACCATTTAAGAAAAAAAAATTTTCTTTTCTTTGATTTCTGTACGTTTTAAACTTTTATCTTTGTCAAAAGTTTAATAAACCAAAAAAAAATACATATGAACCGAAAAAACGTTATTATTATTGGCGCTGCAGGTAGAGATTTCCACAATTTCAACTGCTTTTTCAGAGGAAATGATGCATACAATGTTGTTGCATTTACTGCCGCACAAATTCCCGACATTGCCGGGAGAAAATACCCCAAAGAATTGGCCGGTAACCTTTATCCTGACGGTATTCCTATATATCTTGAAAGCGAACTTCCCAAACTCATCAAAGACCTGAAAGTTGATATTTGTGTATTTGCATACAGTGATATTCCTTACCCGAGAGTTATGGGTGTTAGCGCTATCGTTAATGCTGCCGGAGCCGATTTCATGCTGATGGGCCCTGGCCATACACAGGTAAAGAGCACCAAACCTTTGATTTCAGTTTGTGCAGTTCGTACAGGTTGCGGCAAAAGCCAGACCTCACGCCGCGTTATTGAAATATTGATGGCAAAAGGCCTTAAAGTGGTTGCTATCCGCCACCCGATGCCTTATGGTGATCTGAATGAACAAAAAGTTCAGCGTTTTGCCACTGTTGAAGATCTGAAAAAACATAAATGCACGATCGAAGAAATGGAAGAATACGAACCTCATGTAGTTCGCGGTAACGTTATCTATGCAGGTGTTGACTATGAAGCCATACTTCGCGAAGCTGAAAAAGAAGCTGATGTGATCCTTTGGGATGGCGGAAATAACGACTTTTCATTTTATGCTGCTGATTATTCCATCACTGTGGTGGATCCTCTCAGGCCCGGTAATGAATTAAGTTATTACCCGGGAGAAGTTTCTTTGCGTATGGCTGATGCCGTTGTTATCAACAAAATGGACACCGCTTCACCAGAAGGTATCCAGATCGTTCGTAACAGCATCGCCAAAGTAAACCCGAAAGCAGTTGTTATCGATGGCGCTTCACCAATTACGGTTAACAAACCCGAACTGATAAAAGGAAAAAGAGTATTGGTTGTTGAAGACGGCCCAACCCTCACCCACGGTGAAATGAAAATTGGTGCTGGTACTGTTGCTGCCATGAAATTCGGCGCAGCTGAACTCGTTGACCCACGTCCTTATGCTGTTGGTAAATTAGCTGAAACATTCAAAATATATCCAAATATCGGAACACTGCTCCCGGCTATGGGATACGGTGACCAGCAGGTTATCGACCTTGAAAAAACCATTGCAGCCACTCCTTGTGATACCGTTGTGATTGGTACTCCGATTGATCTGAACAGAATCGTTAAGATCAAACAGCCTAATGTTGTTGTTGGTTACGATTTACAGGAAATCGGCCGCCCGAACCTTGATGATGTTATCGGCGATTTCTTAAAGAAACACAATCTTGTTAAAAGTGACTGCTCATGCTGTCAATAACATTAAAGGCGACGAAAGTCGCCTTTTTTTATGTCCAAACATTTCATTAGAATTATCCCGAAATAAAAATAACATAAAAAAATCAACAAATGAAAAACAGAAGTTTAATATCTATTGATGATTTCGGCAAGGATGATTACATCAAAGTTCTTGATACTGCAGAGACTTTTGAGCGGAATCCGGTCCAGAAAATCCTTGATGGCAAAGTGGTGGCCACCTTGTTTTTCGAACCTTCCACCCGAACCCGGCTTAGTTTCGAAAGTGCCGTAAATTACCTGGGCGGCAAAGTGATCGGATTTTCTGATGCTTCAAGCTCCAGTGTGAAAAAAGGCGAATCCCTCAAAGACACCATCCTCACTGTTAACAACTATTCTGACCTTATCGTGATGAGGCACCCGAGAGAAGGCAGCGCCCGCTACGCCAGCGAAGTCAGCTCAAAGCCCATCATTAACGCGGGCGACGGCGCCAACCAGCATCCCACGCAATGCCTGCTCGATTTATATTCGATCCGAAAAACACAGGGAAAACTCGATGACCTTGACATCGTTTTTGTTGGTGACCTGAAATATGGGCGTACCGTGCATTCGCTGGTTATTGCCATGACCAACTTCAACTGTCGTTTTCATCTTGTCTCACCACTGGAACTAAAACTGCCCAGCTCTGTAAAGATGCATATCAAAGAAAAAAACCTGGAATATTACCAGTATACCGACTTAACCGAAGCCATCCCGAAAGCAGATATCATTTACATGACACGCATCCAACGCGAACGCTTTTCCGATCCCATCGAATATGAAAAGGTGAAAAATGCTTATATTTTGAACAAAAGCCTTATTACTAATTCGAAATCCAACATGAAAATTTTACATCCGCTGCCACGCGTGAATGAAATTGATGAAGATGTGGACCCCATGCCACAGGCTTATTATTTTCAGCAGGCACAAAACGGATTATATGTACGCCAGGCATTGTTAAAATTAATCTTAGGAGTGTAAACCATGGAACAACAAAATAAACCCAGAAAAGAATTAGTAGTATCGGCCATTGAGAACGGTACTGTGATAGACCACATACCCACACAAAGCGTTTTTCAGGTCGTCCGCATACTGAACCTCGACCAGTTTGAAAACCAGATCATGATAGGTACCAACCTCGACAGCAGCAAATATGGTAAAAAGGGGATCATCAAGGTCAGCAACAAATTTTTTGAGCCTGAGGATATTAATAAAATTTCACTGGTAGCCCCCACAGCCACGCTGATCGTGATCAAAGACTTTAGCGTTGTTGAAAAAAAGAAAGTGGAAATACCCGACACGATTCAGAAATTTGTGAAATGCGTGAACCCGAACTGTATTACCAATATCGAAAGCGTACCCACAAAATTCAAGGTGATCAACAAGCAGGAATCAAAGCTTAAGTGCCATTACTGTGAAAAGATCACGGAGAAAAAAAATATGGCCTTTAAATAAATCCGGATCAGACCTGCCTGATCAGCCATTTGCGGACAGGCAGGCCGTTTTTTACTAAAAGAACAGTTTTACAGTTAAGTAAATAAAAAGGCCAGACTGTATAACAAAAAACACAGCCCAGACCAATGCCGGAATGCTGGTAATTTTTGATAGCGCTGCGGCATCACCAGCTGATTTAGGTTTTTTGGATGCAATGATCACCAATTCAATAGAAGAATAAAAGGCTTCAAAAAGCATGACCGCCGATATCCATGCTGTAAAAATGAATTGAAAAAAATCATTCATATAAAAGCGGGCCACAAGCAGGATTATAATAAAGGATATTATCCAGAACAATCCGTAAGTATTACGTACCAGAAAGGTTAAATTAAGCACCGCAATCGTGGCGACAACATAGATCACTACTTCATATTGCTGAACCGAGATAAAGTAAAACATCAGGTATGCAAACGCAGATCCTATAATATAACCGGCTATTGCAACCAGAAAAAGATTGAGTTTCCCTTTTGTTTTCACGGTGGCTGCACCTGAACGGTCGCCAAACAATTCCACTTCGTATACCTCGCCTCGCGTGATTAGCGCCATAAAAGCATGCCCGCTCTCATGAATGAGTGTATTGATAATTCTTAAATATTTGCCGGCAAACGGGATGCGGTTTGATATCAAAACCACCAAAGGCAAGGCATATAGAATGTAATCCTTATATTTTTCGTACAAATCGCTAATTTTAAAAGGCAAAGTAAGTAAGAATTATTTTTTCAAAGCTTTTTTTCTGGAAATTAATTTTTTTATAAAAGTAACATACACCGAAATCAGGAATGCAAGAATGAAAACAACAAGTGTGGCAGTTTCAACAAGCTTATCATTAAAATTGATCCCTAGTAGCCTCAGCAGCAAATACTTGATATAAGAATACGGCAGGTTGTGATTTCCCAGTTTTTCCAATACCTGCCAGTGCCATTCGGTAAACGGGCAAAAGCCCCATCCATAAAATATGCCCAGGCCGAACCATGACAAACCGGTTAAAGAAAGTGTGATAAAGTTGGCAAGCCTGGTCTTTTTCCATATCCATCCGAAAATATTGAACAATGTGAACGTAGTATGAAAAACCAGAAAAAAATAATCCAGAACATGATACCAGAACATGACTTAAAATTCAATATTTTTTATAAAATTAATATTATTTTTTTCAGAATACAATTTTTCACTAATTTATAATTGTAATTACTTATTTATCAATATTTTACAATAGGCTAAACCTGTTCATAACTTCTGCTTATTTTCATTGAAATTATTTGGAATTTATAAAGAAAAAAAGTGTATCTTTGTTTAAATTTATAACTATATAAGTAACTGATTATGAGTGACAAAGAAAAAGACTTAGCTAAGAAAAACGGGAACGGAAATTACGATGCCGATAGTATTAAAGTATTAGAAGGTTTAGAAGCAGTTCGCAAACGCCCCTCCATGTACATTGGCGACACCGGGAGCAGAGGCTTGCACCATCTGGTGGTTGAGGTGGTAGATAACTCCATTGACGAGGCCCTTGCCGGTTTTTGCGATAGAATTGATGTGATCATTAATGAGGATAATTCAATAACTGTTGAAGACAACGGACGTGGTATTCCAACGGGCATGCATGAACAGGAACAACGTTCGGCGCTTGAAGTTGTTATGACCGTGCTTCATGCAGGAGGAAAATTCGATAAAGGTTCATATAAAGTATCCGGCGGGTTGCATGGTGTCGGCGTTTCCTGTGTCAACGCGCTTTCATCCGATATGAAGGTTACGGTTTACCGCGAAGGCCAGATCTTCGAGCAGGAATATAAAATTGGTATTCCTCAGTACCCTGTCCGTACGATCGGCGAATCTGAAAAAACCGGTACTGTCATTACGTTCATGCCTGATAAATCCATTTTCTATATTACAGAATATAGTTCGGAAATTTTATCATCACGTTTGCGCGAACTTGCCTACCTGAACAAAAAAGTCAGAATCACCCTTACCGACAGACGTGAGAAAGATGAAAACGGCAACCCTGCCTACATCGAATATTATTCTGAAAATGGGTTAAAGGATTTTATTGAGTACCTGGACGAAACGCGTGAAAAGCTCATGCCGGACCCCATCTGTATCGAGGGTGAAAAAAATGATATTCCTATCGACATTGCCATGCAGTACAATTCTTCATTTGCTGAAAATATTCACTCCTATGTGAATAACATCAACACACATGAAGGCGGGACACACCTTGCCGGCTTCCGCAGGGCGCTTACACGTACACTGAAAAACTATGCAGAAAAATCAGGCATGCTGGCAAAATTGAAATTTGATATCAATGGGGATGATTTCCGTGAAGGCCTTACTGCCATCATTTCTGTTAAAGTCCTGGAACCTCAGTTTGAAGGCCAGACCAAGACAAAGCTCGGCAATAATGAAGTTATGGGCGCTGTAGATCAGATTGTCAGTGAACTGCTGACTTATTACCTTGAAGAACATCCAAAAGAAGCGCGGACGATCGTTAACAAGGTGATTCTTGCCGCCACCGCACGCCACGCAGCCCGTAAAGCCCGTGAACTTGTACAAAGGAAAAGTGTCCTTTCAGGGTCAGGGTTACCCGGAAAACTTGCCGATTGCAGCGAAAAAGATCCTGCCCAGTGCGAGTTATTCCTCGTGGAAGGGGACTCTGCAGGTGGAACCGCCAAACAAGGCCGTGACCGCAGAATCCAGGCAATTTTACCGTTGAGGGGAAAAATCCTGAATGTGGAAAAAGCCATGCCCTATAAAATATTCGAATCGGAAGAAATAAAAAATATTTATACAGCATTAGGGGTATCTGTAGGAACAGAAGACGATACCAAGGAACTTAACCTGGATAAACTTCGCTATCATAAGATCATCATGATGACGGATGCCGACGTCGATGGAAGCCATATCGACACACTCATCCTCACCTTCTTTTTCCGTTACATGAAAGAACTTATCGAACGCGGATATGTATACATTGCCACACCGCCGCTATACCTTATTAAAAAAGGGAACGAACAGCGTTATTGCTGGAGTGAAGAACAACGTGCTGAAATCGTGGCGGAGTTTTCAAAAAACACGAAAGAATCAAACATTCATATTCAACGTTACAAAGGCCTTGGTGAAATGAATTCGGAACAATTGTGGGATACCACCATGAACCCGGAAAAACGCACCTTACGACAAGTAAATATTGTTAATGGCACCGACGCTGACCGCATATTTTCGATGCTGATGGGCGATGAAGTCCCACCACGAAGAGAATTTATTGAAAAAAATGCCAAATATGCACGCATTGACATTTAATAGCTGTTATAATTGACTTTTGATCATTGAGGCCATCTGTTACTAATTAACCGGAGCAGATGGCCGATGTGAGGCTTTGCAAACAGTATCAGTTCTTTCTTTGGCATCGGATGTTTGTGGCACCTTTGTTTATCAAAAGTGTCTTTGCTAATTTTTAAAAACAAGAGTGTTAACCGGTCAACGTATTAAATATTTAGAATGTTAAAATTATGAATATTATTATTACCGGAGCGGGAAAAGGAATTGGCTTTGAATTATGTAAAAGCTTTCTAATGCATTCCGGCATTCATATTCTGGCTGTTTCACGCGATATCACGCGGCTGGAAGGGCTTGCAAAGGATCACCCGCCACTCCGCCCCTTTGCCTTTGACCTTGAAAAAGGTGAATTTGCTTTGATATCAAGCCAGGTTGCTTCATTGCCGGGTGGGAAAATTGATATTCTTGTCAACAATGCCGGGCTGCTGATACATAAAGCATTTAAAGATCTGACAGTTGCGGATAATCAAAAAATGATTGCAGTAAATTACCTCGCACCGTTTCATCTGATTCAATCCCTCCTGCCCTGTTTTACGGCTGGTGCCCATATCGTGAACATCAGCAGCATGGGAGGTTTTCAGGGAAGCTCAAAGTACCATGGATTGTCGGGATACAGCGCATCGAAGGCGGCTCTGGCCTGCCTGACGGAATGCCTTGCCGGCGAGTTGAAAGAACACAACATCAAAGTCAACTGTTTATGCCTTGGCGCTGTCGAAACCGAGATGTTCCAATCGGCTTTCCCGGGGAAAAAAGCCCCCGTCAAAGCTGATAAAATGGCCGGCTTTATTACAGATTTTGCAATGAAAGCGCATCATTTTATGAACGGAAAAATAATTCCGGTAACACAGTCTGAACCTTGATTTTTTTATAAATATTGTACAATTTTTTGTGAGCACACTTCGTTCATTTATTTCAAAAAAATGGAGGTACCTATGAAACTTGCAAAGTTGTTATTATTGCTGGCATTATTGCTGCCAATGAATTTAATTTTTGCCCAATCACGATCAACCGTTACCATTAAAACCATCACCATTGAAAACGGCGATACCATTGTTACAGAACGTTCCTACGATTCAGACGGCGACGGAATAATTTTAGATGACAGCATTTTCAACAAGAACGATCATTTTATCTTTTTTAATAATGACTATGGCTTAGACACAAATTTCACGGAAAGGTTTCATGAAATTTTCAGCCGGGAAATGAAAGATTTCTTCAGGGATTTCAACGGCTATGCATTTGAAATGCCCGAAAACGATATTGAATTTTTCAATAAAAGCTTCCCGCTTGATACAGACACGGCATTCTCAAAAGAGTACAATTTTCAAATGATACCGCGTGATACCACCTTTTCATTTAATGATAAAAAGTTCAGCAACAACGATATTACCGCAGAAGACATCATTATTCCCGGCAAGCAGGCCGTCAGCGACTATTCGGTTGTTTCAGACCCAAATGAATGGGCTGTAAAAATTATTTTTCAGCTTAACCCTAATAAAACAACCCAATTGTTGCTTAAAGACGAGAAGCAAAAGGTTATTTACAAGGAAAAAATGCCCAAAGCCAGTGGAATTTACACGCGGCTGCTGGATATGAACGTTTACCTGCCCGGAACTTATTACCTGGAAATAAAGCAGGGAAAAAGTATTTCTGCAAGCCGTATCATAACAAAAAAAAACAATAACCAAATTTTTCAGTTCTGATTTCAAAAAAAAATGTATTTTTGCAGCATGAGTCTTTAGCTCAGCTGGTTTAGAGCGCTTGCTTGACAGGCAAGAGGTCAGCAGTTCGATCCTGCTAAGACTCACATAGAAAATCAAGGGTTTCAGGAATTGCTGAAATCCTTTTTTTATTTTCGGTTTATACAAAAGAAAACCACGGGAACCAGGTTCCGCCCAAGTGTACACGATTAAGTAC
>Ga0116171_10000097_pt1 | contig 86177 bp, 56 predicted proteins | sample AD_JPNHW2_MetaG_FD_89798 | JGI IMG/M metagenome (GOLD analysis project Ga0116171, IMG submission 89798) | Active sludge microbial communities of municipal wastewater-treating anaerobic digesters from Japan - AD_JPNHW2_MetaG | ecosystem: Engineered > Bioreactor > Anaerobic > Digestate | place...
CAGGGAAAAGACCAAATTGGATTTTAATTGGCAGGATGGTTATGCTGCCTTTTCCGTCAGTAAATCAAATTTGGATGAGGTGAAAGATTATATTGAACATCAGGAAGATCATCATCATAATATCACAGCGGAAGAGGAATTTGATGCCCTTTTGAAAAAACATTGGAACCCGGATAAATTGAAGGAAAAACGATTAGTTTAATTGAATAACATTATTTTCCCGAGGGGCTTACGCCACCGTCGCTATTTTAGTATCGCCCTAAGGGGCTTTCAGGAAAGGGGGAAAAGGATAAAAAATACTGTAGCTTACATTTCCCGAGGGGCTTACGCCACCATCGCTATTTTAGTGTCGCCCTTAGGGGCTTTTGGCAGAGGGCAAAGAGTGAAGGGCAAAGGATTTATCATCAATTTTTAGATCTCAACCTTCTAAACCTTCTCAGCCCTCTAAACCTTCTCAGCATTCTAAACCTTATTTTCCTTTTATGTCTTTTCAATATGATATATATATTATCGGTGAGAGCTTTTTTATCTGTGAAATCAGGAAAATTTGCGGGTATATATTTTTCCCGATGGAATAAAACGCTTTTTCCCTTGACACAATTTTAATACTCTTATATAGTGTATAAATGTAAATTCGGTCTCCGTTTTTACCAAGAATATTAATGTTCATAAAGGAATAAGCGATAGCAACATCATAGTAAAGGAGTTTATTATGCGCACGAGCAAATTATTATTTTTGGAGTTGCTCTTATTAGTTTCGGCACTTAGTGCCTGGGCAACAGTGAATGAATATTCGTTTTCTTCAACTGCGGGAACTTTTACTGAAATAACCGGAGGCACTATTCACGGAACTAATACTAATGATAATGAGTGCTTTTTGGCTATACCTATTGGTTTTACTTTCAATTTTAACGAGGTGGATTATACTACAATCAGTATTGCCACCAATGGTTTTATTGCTATGGGTGATACAGTAGTAACAAGTAATACAGCAATAAGTGCCGCTACGGGAACCAATAATATTGCCGCCGGATTAAATCGTGATCTAAAATCACGCGATACAGGTTCTTTGATGTCTCTCTGCAGTGGAACTGCACCCAACCGTGTTTTCACCGTTCAGTGGTTACATTATCGGCGGGCTGTTACTGCGACTGCAAATGATGATTTCAGTTTTCAAATTCAGCTGCAGGAAAACGGCAACAAGGTCTGTTATATATACGGTCCTTTTTCTACCGTTACATCTTCTACCAATGCGGCTATCCAGGTTGGTATTAGAGGCAATTCCAATACCGATTTTAATAACCGGACAACATCAACGGATTGGGCTAATACCAATGCTGGAACTGCCAATAACAATTTTTGCACTTTAAGCGCAACTGTTTTTCCTCCTAATGGTTTAACTTTTGTTTTTACTCCTCCCGTTACAGGTGAGCCCCCAACTGCCGCTCAAAATCCTATTCCAGCTAATAATGCTGTTAATGTTTCCATTTATGCCAATCTATCCTGGGCTGCAGGTGGTGGAATAATTGATGGCTATAAGGTTTATTTGGGAACAGATAATCCTCCTTCCAATATCGTTAATGGAACTACCCAAACAGGAACTGTATATAATCCTGAGGATTTTTCTTACAGCACTATGTATTATTGGAAGATAGTTCCCTATAACACTTTTGGAGATGCGTTGAACTGTCCTGTTTGGAGTTTTACTACTTTGGCAGATCCTACTGTCTCTACTTTTCCCTGGAGTGAGAATTTTGATACTGTAACGCCTCCAGCTTTACCTACCGGCTGGTTCACCCTTAATGCCAATAACGATAATTATACTTGGGTTACCAATAGTGAGCTTGCCCATTCTCTACCCAATAGTGCAAGAATTCGCTTTAGTGAAAGTTTAGTGATGAACGACTGGTTAATTTTACCTCCAATGCAACTTACGCAAGGCACAAACTATAAAATAAAATTCTTTTATCGTGCCTCCAGTAATTTATTGCCGGAAAAACTTGCTCTGTATTGGGGAAATGCACCTACCGTTGCTGGTTTGACAAATGAAATTTATAGTAATGATAATATCATCAATACTACCTTCACACCAGAAGAAGTGATTGTTACACCATCTTCCAGTGGCGTTTATTATTTTGCCTTTAAGGGCTATAGCCAGCCCAATATGTTCTTCCTTTATCTGGATACAGTTTCAATCTCCGTTTGGGTAGAAATACTCAATCCTCCGAATAATTTAACTGCAACCATTAACGGTTTTGATGTTCATCTTGCCTGGAATGCTCCTGTGGAATCAAGAGCTCTATTAGGTTATAAGGTTTATCGTAATTCAGCTTTAATTTCCACTACTTCTCCCGATTCGCTTTTTTATGATGATATTGGTCTCAGTTCCGGTTTTTACAGTTATTATGTAACTGCCTTATACACTTCCGGAGAATCATTACCTACTAATACAGTTATGGCAGATGTGGCTCCAGTTATTTTGCCGCCAATAAATCTTACAGCTACTGTAGTGGAACGAGATGTAATTCTAAACTGGAATAATCCTGAAGGAAATTGGATAACCTGGACTGATATGACGACCGGTAATGCCATCGGCACTAATTCTCCTATTGTTTTTGATGTAGCTCACCGCTGGACTCATGAAGACCTTATTCCTTATCTGGGATGCTCAATAACCCGCATGGAATTTATACCCAAATATTCCAGTTGCACCTATACTATGAAGATTTGGACCGGTGGTTCCGCTACTAATGCCGGGACGCTTGTTCATTCCCAGGTTGTGCAAAATCCTGTTTTAAATGAATGGAATACAGTTTTCTTAACTGCTCATATTCCTATTCCTGCAACAGGTGAACTTTATTACGGTTATGAATGCAATACCCAGGGTGGTTCACCTGCAGGAGCCGATCAGGGTCCGCAAATAGAAGGTAAAGGTAATATGATCTATCTGCAAGGAGCTTGGCAAACCTTAACCCAAATTGCACCCGATAAACCTTACAATTGGTCACTGAGAGCTTTTGCTCAGTTTGGTGCACCCGCCAAACAGTTTATCTCGGTAAATCTTAACTCTCAGAACAACTATCTATATGTAAAGAATGATTTATTTACCAGTAATAAATCCTCTACCAATAGCTCAAAGAATGTTACCGGCTATAAAATTTATAGAGACGGAGCTTTGATTGCAACCATTAACGACGAAGAAACAATAACTTACACCGATGCTGGGTTAGCTAACGCCATCTATTTATATAATGTTACTTCCGTTTCCCCGGGAGGTGAATCGGAACCTGCAGTTGTGGAAGCAGTAGTCAATTTTCAGCTGGCAGAACAGATTTTTGGAGATGGATTTGAGGATTATCCAGATTTTGTAACTACTTTTATTCCCTGGAATTTGAGAGATTTAGATCATGCACCTACTGCAGAGCTTACCGATATTGATTTTCCGGGTTCAGGAGAACCAATGTCTTATATAGTTTTCAATCCCTCTGCAACAACTCCTCCCCTAACAACAGTTAGCCCTCATTTTGGAGCTAAAATGCTGGCTTCGTTTTCTGCTCTCACTCCTCCTAATAACGATTGGGTGATAACCCCCCGAGTACATTTAGGAACTGATAGCTCAGTAAAATTTTACGCCAGGTCATTCCCCGGTTCCAATAGTTTGGATAGATTTCGCGTAGGGGTATGCACCGTATCGGCAATAATTATTCCCGGATTTCAAATTGTTAGCGGTGTTACCGATGTGGAAGCTCCTAATAACTGGAATGAATATGTTTATGACCTTTCCCAATATGATGGACAGAATGTTTATATTGGTATCCGTTGTGTTTCCAATTCTGCTATAGCTTTCTTAGTGGATGATTTCAGCGTTCATTCCAATGGTGGATATATTGTTGATAATGATGACCCTGTAGCTCCTTCTTTCGTGAACGACCTTAAAGGAAACTATCCTAATCCTTTTAATCCCGAAACCACTATTAGCTTCTGTAATGCTACCAAAGGCATTGTAGCGATTGATATCTATAATATTAAAGGACAATTGGTAAGGAAACTTTTGAATACTACTTTGGATGCAGGATATCATAAAATTGTGTTTGATGGTAAAGATGAAAGCGGCAAATCCATAGCCAGTGGAATGTATTTCTATAAGATGCAAACCGGAAAATTCAGCTCCATTAGAAAAATGATTTTAATGAAATAGCTGTATCTTGAATTAGCCAAAGTCCTATTGAAGAAAAAACCCCCGTTTACTAAAATCAACGGGGGTTTTTCTTTTCAACTATACTATAGAGAACAGTATAGCTTATGTTATTTTACTAAATTCCTGGCAGGAATAGTTCCCAAAACATCAAAAGAGACCTTTTCGGCTTTGAAGGAACCCTGAGGAATTTTCTTTCCTTTCCCACCGGTTAAATTAGTAGAAGCAACTACCTTAAAGAACTTTTTGGCATCAGTGCCAGTATATTCATAGGTAGTAGCAGTAATATTATCTGCTAAAAGAAACCAGTTTGCGGGATAGGTAGCATAAGGATCATCTGCTCCGTAAACATCATAACTGACAGCTCCTGAAATTGCATCCCAGGTAAGAGTTGGATTGCTGTTTGCATTTAATGCTGCCGTTACAACAGGGGCAAAAATCCCCATAGAACTACCAGTTTGGACATAAGCATCAATACACCATTCACCCGTTAGCCCTGTGAAATGATAGAACGGTGTTCCCTGATTCATTATATATGCATAAGGGGTATAATCGTAGGTCTGATCCAGAGCATAATAACTGCAGGAAGTCATATCCCCAAAAACAACCCAGAAATAAGGTGTAGTTATTTGGATATTTTGATCGCTCAAATCAAAATTTGTCCAGGTTCTGGCAGTTGGGAAATTGATTGTTGAAGGCCCATATAGAACAGATATATTTCCTTCTGAATCTTCTCCGTAGATATACAAGGTGGCATTAGTGGCAGTATATGTAATACCTGAAACCATAAGTAGTTGAAGGGCATTCGCAGTTCCGTAAAGTGGATTTTCATAATAGACCATCGGTCCCCAAACGATAGATGTAGAACCGTTATATGAAGTTGGACCGGTCATATCATAATAAATCCATACCGGATCATTAATTTCAAAGCTGAATTGCTTAGTAGCATAGTTATTATGGTCATCCCATGCTTCAAATTTGTAGGTTACTTCATCTCCTACACTAAAAACAGCAGGAAGTTCACCTGTATAGGTATTTCCAGTCGTGGGAGGCGTCATAGCTATCGGTGCACTCCAGGTTGCTCCAGTATCAGTTGAATAATAGAGATTTACTCCCAATACAGGATTATTAAAAATAGCGTCATCAGCTACATTAATAGTCACAGGGAAAGGAAGATCATCCCGTAGAGTATTTATAATGGGCAGATGATTGGATAATACAGGCGGAAGAACATCTTCAGTATAGAAGTTTACAGTTACATCATCAATATACCAGGCATTGGCATCATAACCTGTATATTTGAAAGCAATGTAAATGATGTTCCCGGCATAATCACTAAGATCAACTGTTTCCTGAGCCCAGGCAGTGGTGGTTAAATCATCCTGAACCCAAACCTCCACCCAGTTGGGATTAGTAGGATCAGGATCGGTATTTACCAAAACACCATTATAAACAGTATAAGGTGCATAGGAATTACGACTCCAGAAAGATAATGCTCCAGCTCCTGTGGAAGGTAATTGTATGGCAGGAGTAATCAACCAACCGTTTTGACCCGGATCAGCTGTTTCAGCACTGTAATTATGAAACACACTATAAGAAGGCGAATGGGCATAAGTTGTAGTAGGACCGTAAATAGCCCAGGTAGTTAAATCGTTATCTACATTGCCAACTGTCCAACCCGTTGGCATAGAGCCAGAATGTTCAAAGTTCTCCGTCCAGGGGAAAGTATTAATAGCGGAAGCAATTATAGAAAAAGTAAATACTTCGCTTAATGCTTCTTCCTGTCCTTCTACATAAGCTCCAACTCTCCAATACCAGGTTTCCGATGGATTGAAAGTTACCAAACTATCAGCTGGATTATAGTAACTTACGGTAATTCCTTCTTCTACAAAACTTGGATTGAATGTTTCCAGCTCCAGATTTTCCAGTTCTGTATCCATATAAACAGTATATGACTCCGGAAGAGCACCTTGAGAATTAGCAGTCCAATCCAGTTCAAAACCCGTAAACGGTAAATTGTGCTGTCCATTGGCAGGATAAACTAAATTGGGTGGTGCTGGAGCTGCCGTTACAGAAAATATCTGGAAGTTATCTATCTGTAAAGGAGTTCCGATTGGAGTATTAGCATTGGATTGAAAATACCAGCGGAACCGAACTGTGCTTCCGGCAAGGTTAGTTATATCACCTGTAACTCCTGTATAACTTAAGATCATTGAAGCCCAGGTTTCCGGAGCACTGGAATAAACATAGTTAGAAAGAGCCGTATCAGCATAAGGATTGCTCATATAATACCAATCCCCATTATGATAAATCTCCCAACCGAAATAATCAACATCGGGAAAAACACCATTATCTTCATAGGAACCTTTTAACTGAAAGTCCGCAATAATTTGAGTTGCACCTGCAGGAAGAACTATATCCGGGCTCTCCAGATAATCTAACATACTGGGAGCATAGGTTCCGGCATTGTTCATAGAAGACATAATGTGCGTGGGGGAAGGAGCACTTGCATCCGTAGCAAGGTGCCAGAAGTCACCTGCTGTAGGAACTAAACTGCTGTAGGTCATTTCATCTTCTACCCCGTTATTAGTGTAACCGGCAAGAACAATATCATCTACCATCACACCAAACAATGCAGGATCATCATCTGTGCAATAAGCAGGATCGGAAGCAAAGGCAAAACGAATTTTTACGCTTGCTGCACCGCTTACCAGATAACTGGATAGATTTACAGTTACAGTAGTCCAGTCACGAGTTCCACCCCAACCGGGAACTCCCATTCCTTCTCCATGTTCCGAACCAAAAGCATAGGAATTATTGAAATCATACACAGGAGATGTAATAGCAATGGTATCGGGAATAACAGTGTAACTTATACCGGAATTAGTAGAAATACGGATATTGAAGGAATCCCAACCGTCATATCCACCACTGGCTCCAGGTTCTTCCAAACCGTGTTTCATCTTGAAAGTTAGAGTGGAATTACCGGTGGAAATATTAATTACAGGAGTATCCAAAACCAGATATTGATGGCTATGATAACCACCATTTCCCTCTTCATCTCCCATCCACCAAACATCCCCTTGAGTTCCACCAGCATTATAAATATGCCACATATTTAGGGGAACGGCACCATCGTAATGAGTCCAACCAGTAGCTCCAGATTCAAAATCCTCTGTGTAAAACACAGCTCTGCTCCCATTTTTAGGTGCATTCACATTCACTTCATCAGCCACTGCGATAGCATTTTTTACTCCGGCTGTTAAAAAACTCACCGTAAGCACTATCGCTAACAGGAATACGAATTTCTTCATAATTATCTCCAGAAATTTGTATTTAATATTTATTGATTATATTACAAAAGCTAAGAGCCGGTTATCCTCCTCCGGTTTTTTGTGATGAGATTTCCGGCTCTCAAAGTTGATTTTGAAGGTAATACCCATTTGCGGTTTCGGCAAAATACAATCACTTCGGTAACATAAAGATAATGTGCGATGATTATTTCTAATAAACCGATGAGAGTGTATTTTGGTAGAAAACCATTTTTAGACAGGGATAAGTGAATTGGTGGAAAAAGCAAGGAAATTAGATACGAAGAATTTGCCCCCTCCTTATGATAGGAGGCATTGCTTTTAATAGCAACCGGACAAATTACTATGTTCATAATCTCCTCTCTAATGAATGTTCCTTTGTGCGCGGTTTTTGTTATGCGGGTAATTAAAAAAATACTAACCCTTTGTAGTGTATAAAAAACAAAATTAACACAACTGCTCACAAATCTATGAAAACAATATAACCAACCATATAAAAGTTGTCAAGTTTTTTCTGCTATTTCTTCTATTTCATCATCAATATCCGCTTATGAGCTAAGTGCTCTCAGTGCCCTCAGTGCCCTCAGTGTAAAAAAAAACCGGAGGATGGAATTCCTCCGGTTACAAAAAAAGGGGATAAATCTTTACATCACTTCGGAAATAATTTTATTCATTACCTGACGCGAGCCACCGGATTCGTCATTAACTTTCATATAGGATAAGGGAAATCCAAAGACATAGACCTTTCCGTTGGAGGAGGTAGTCCTTCTAAAAGCGACAGTTTTCTGATCATTATACTCATTGTAAAAAGCAGCAGAAGGGGGACAGACAGTGGCAGTAACAGGTTTACAACCAAACTTGAAAAGAACTTCACCCGAGAAATTACTGTTTTCAAAATAGGATAAACTTCCCAAGCCGTCACGCAAGTCACATATTCTTGCTACTGCAGGTGGATCATCATATTGGAGGTTCATATCACTATAACCATTTTGAGCATGGATGGCTTTTTGGAAGAAAGCTTTATTCATATTATCGTAGATAAATGAAATTTGGGGAATACTGCTAAAGCCAAGATTATTAACGAAGGTCTTGCGAGTTCCACCTTTTGCAATTTCTGAAATCTGCTGAACTAATAGATGTGTGTGGGACATTACTAAATTCCCTCCTCGCATCAGGTATAAGCTAAGTCCGTCAAAATCTTTCAACAGATTGCCGGAACTGAGGAAGTTATCATTATGGTAGATAACCAGTTTATACTTTTGCAGATCACTGAAGGCAAGGGCACGACTGCGTATATCAACAAAACTTGCATTGGAGCGGGTATAATAATCTACTGTTCCAGTATAGTCGGAAAGCATATTAGTATATTGCTCAGTAATCAAATCATTATTTATTCCGTTACTTGTAACATCGTCATCAATAACCAGAATCCCGCTACGGTTTGCGGGTTCAATATAACGATGCAGGAAGAAAGTGAAAGAAACAGGAGTGGGATCATACTCATCTTGCAAATCAACGATTCTAACTTCAAATTTGTGTTCCCCAGGTTCAGTTGCAGGAGGAAGAGGTAATTGACTGCTTGTTAGCACAACGGTTTGACCCAAAGGTGAATTTACAGGAAGGCGCAGCCATTTTGTTCCGTCATTATCAGTAAAACCATATTGGCTGAAGGGATAGGGCGGATAGTTATAGGGTTGGCCATCCAACCTAATATCAAAAGCGGTCACTTCGCTGAAATAGTTCTTTCCTGTGCGGCTGTCTAAGAGAACATCCACTTTTTTATTATAAGGAATCTGTGCCAGATTTGAGGTATCACCATAGCTCACACCTTCACTATTAACATATTCACCCCACCAGCCCCAACGAATCCAAAGCTTGATATTTGAGGAATACACGGCGGTGTTTTGCCCTGCTGCATCTTTAAAAAGCGGAATGGCATAGTGAGTTGTTCCCTCGGAGATAATTTTGGGTATAACCTTAATTTCTTCTGTATTATCATCACCGTAATCTTCAAAGTGGTAGTTTGTAAGGGCGTAAGTTTTAGTTGGGTAGATAAAAGTATGAGGTCTAAAACCGGGACAGACATAAAATGCTAAAACAGAGCTTGAATCCGGTATAGATAGAACCCCTGCCATATCCATAACCCGAGAAATGATTCTTGTTTTCGTTACAGGTAAACCTACAGGTTGACCGTTTTCTTCTACATAATCATAAGTGATGGCTGGCTGGGTATATTTGGTTAACAAGTATTCGTTAATTTTATCAGCTCGGTTAGATTCTGCGGTTGTGGAAAACCATTCCGTTTCTGTTCCGGGAACAACTGCTCCCTGAGGGTTTAGCTTCATTATCTTAAATTCATATTTATAGGGAACAGAGGTTATATAGGGATCGGTATCTTTCATAGAGAAGGAAAGCTTTAATCCAGAGCCGACATCTTTTCCATTAGGATTACCTTTTGTAGTAGAAGCAGTACACTTGGGGCGATCAGAACGAGTTCTAAAATCACGCCAGGCAGGTTCAGAGGTTATGGCTCCCCGATTATCAATAGCTACAACTTCAAATTTACTGAATTTAACTATTGGGTTACCTTGAGCATCGGCAGCAGGAAAATTGATTACCGCATATTTTTGTGAAGTCCAGATTGAGCGGCGTGCCTGAGGATTATCTAAAGGGATATTTTGATCGGCACCAGGCATATAGTGAATAACCCATCCCGTACCCAAAGTCGTAACAAGATTTTCCGGTGTAAGCACCCCGGTAGAATCTATATAATCATAGCCGCGAGTGCTAATGGGATTACCGTTTTCATCTAAAATTCTAAAGGCAAAACCGGAAATTACTCCATCAGGATCGGTAGCATGCCAGTATATGCGTTGCTGGAAGATAAAAGTCATCGTATCATTGGGGGCAATAACATTAGTATCGTTCCAACCCTCAAAGGAGGTTATTTCAATAGTTGGTGGTCTATTGGCAAACCGGTTTCCGGATTTTCCGCAACCTGAAATCAGCAATATCATACTTATAGTTATCACTGAGATAAACAAGTGTTTAACACTTTTCACTTGCATTGTTCCTCCCAAAAAACAGGAAATAGTATTTCATTCTTTTTCACTGAAAATAAAGTCCAAAAATTCGTCAATACTTTTGTTGATATTTTGTGCCCTCAGGCAGGCAATTACCAAATTTAAATAGAGAATAGAAGTGGTTATTCTGCCTATTCCTCCAGGCACCGGAGTTATCGCCAGAGCTTTGTCATAGCATAAATTGTAGTTTACATCGCCTACATAAACGGTTTCACCATTTGCCAGCTGTCTTTCATTGATGCCCACATCCAGAATAATTGCTTTTTCTTTAATCATTTCCGGGGTGACAAATTCCGCTTTCCCTATTGCCGCTACAAGGATATCTGCCTCTTTAACATACTCTCTGAGGTTATCTGTTTTACTATGGCAAACGGTTACTGTAGCATTGGCAAAAGGCCTTTTCCAAAGCAGGATATTGGCTAAGGGTTTTCCAACTACATTACTACGCCCTAAAATTACGGTCTTTTTGCCTTGAGGTTCAATCCCATAATAGCGCATACAAAAAAGAACTGCAGCCGGAGTACAGGGAAGGAGGCAATCTTCTTCCAGCAAAATTTTACCTAAATTAAGCGGATGCAGGCAATCCAAATCCTTGGCAGGATTAATGGCAGAATTTATTACTCTGTCGTTGAGGTGAGCGGGAAGTGGTTTTTGCAGCATAATACCATGCACTTCCTTTGTTTGATTAGCTTCTTCTAAAACAGCCAATAATTCCTGCTCGGTTACCGTTTCAGGTAAAGTTCTCAGCTCACAACTGCACCCCATTTTTTTTCCGCTATTGATGATGCTTTGAACATAATAGGTAGAAGCAGGATCATTTCCTGCCTGAATTAAAACAAGATGAGGATTTAAATTATAGCTGGCTATTAAATCCTTACAAGCTTTATTGATAAGCTGAGCAACAGGTTTACCATTTAAAACTTTTTCCATTTTCCTTATTTTACTCAATATTACTTTTAATACGGGTGATAGATTCTGCCAAACCAGTTTCAGAATTAAGTTCCAGCAAAACAGCGTTAATCTGTAAACCGGAATCGGAAGATTCAAAACGCTTGGGAACACAAGTGCAGAATTTTTCCACCGCAATTTCTTTCTTTACCCCAATTACACTATTATGTGAACCGGTCATCCCTACATCGGTAATATAAGCAGTTCCTAAAGGTAAAATTTCTTCATCTGCTGTCTGAATATGAGTATGAGTGCCTATTACTGCACTTAATTTACCATCCGCAAACCAACCCATAGCTCGTTTTTCGCTGGTCGTTTCGGTATGGAAATCCAAAATTACAGGATGAGGTAAAGAGAAAAGTGATGCCTGATCTATATCTTTGGCAAAATGTGATTGGATAAACTCATTCAGGGTCGTGAAAGGATTATTACAGGGGGGCATTAATAGCTGCCCGCAAAGACAGATAATTCCTAAGTGCAGGTTTTCTTTAGTTAATACCAGATAAGGATTTCCAGGTGTTTCTTCAGGATAATTCAGGGGTTTAATAATTTTATTTTCCCGATGAATATATTCCAGGGCTTCAGCTCTATCCCATAGATGGTTTCCTCCTGTAACGGCATCCACTCCCGCATTAAAAAGTTGAGCCAGTGTCTTTTCGGTTATGCCTCTTCCGTCGGCAAGGTTTTCCCCGTTAGCTAAAATAAAATCGGGTTGAAATCTGGCTTTTAATTCCTGTATAGCTGTCTGGACTGTTTGCCTTCCCGCTTTGCCGTAAACATCACCAAAGAATAGAACTTTCATTATTTTGCCATAGCAATCTGGCGTGTTTCTCTAATCACGGTAACTTTTATCTGCCCCGGATATTGAACCTGTTTTTCTATCGTAGAGGCAATTTCCGTTGCCAGCAGAGCAGTTTGGTTTTCGTCTATTAGCTGTGGTTCTACAATAATCCGTAATTCCCTTCCTGCCTGAATGGCATACGATTTATTAACGCCATCAACGCTATTGGCAATTTCTTCCAGCTTGTTTAACCGCTGCATATAGGTTTCCAGCATTTCTCTTCTGGCGCCGGGTCGGGCTCCGGAAATGGCATCGGATGCCTGAGTTAAAGCAGCATAAACAGAATTTGCTTCCACTTCTTCGTGGTGCGCTTCAATAGCATTAACGATTATTTTCCCTTCTCCGTTTTTGCGGGCTAAATTAGCGCCAATAATAGCATGAGAACCATCAAATTCATGATCCACTGCTTTTCCTATATCATGTAGTAAACCGGCGCGTTGAGCTATTTCTTGATCCAATCCCAATTCTGCTGCTAAAATTCCACAAATCCAGGCAGATTCTATGGAGTGCTCTAATACATTTTGTCCGTAACTGGTTCGGTAATGCAAGCGTCCCAGAACTTTTATCAGATTCGGAGAGATATTGTGGATATTAGTATCCAGAACAGCTTTCTCCCCAATCTTAATTAGATTTTCATCCATCTCTTTAGTTGTTTTGGCAACCACTTCTTCAATGCGTCCGGGATGAATTCTACCATCAGCAATCAATTTTTCCAAAGCCAATCTGGCTATTTCTCGCCGCACGGGATCAAAACAACTAAGCACAACCGCTTCAGGTGTATCGTCAATAATTAAATCTACCCCTGAGGCCTTTTCAAAAGTGCGAATATTGCGTCCTTCGCGTCCAATAATCCGACCTTTCATTTCATCGGACGGCAGCGAAACAACGGAAACAGTTGATTCTGATACATGGTCAACAGCCATCCGCTGAATAGCAGTAGAAAGAATTTCCGCTGCCTTTCTACCGGCATCAAGTTTTATCTGTTCAAGAGTAAGCCGGGCATCATTAGCTGCCACTTGTCTTGCCTGAGCGATTAATTCTTCCCGCAAACGGGCAATTGCCTCTTCGCGGCTAAGTCCAGCTATTTCTGCCAATTTATTTTTTTGAGCGGTCAGGATAGCTTCATATTCGGTTTTTTTATTAAGCAGTTCTTCTTCTTTGCTCCTTAATTTCTTTTCCTGTTCTGCCAGAGTAGTTTCTTTTTTATCCAAAGAATCCAGGCGTTTATCCAAACTGCTTAGGCGTTCGTTATATTTTTTCTCTTGTAAGCGAAGTTCCTTTTGGCGTTCTTTTACTTCTTCGTCCAAAAGGCGTTTCTGTTTAATCCATTCTTCCTGAGCTTCCAGCAGAGCTGCTTTTTTAGCGCTTTCTGCTTCAATTTTGGCATTTCTTTCCAAATCCTCAGCAATTTTGGTTGATTGCGAAATGAGTTTAAAAGTAGTATTCCGCTTAATCAAATAAATAATAAGCGCCAGGGCAAAGCCGGCTGCCACTCCTATGATGAGTGCTATTATAGGATTTATCGTCATTGTTATTTCCTTATTTTAATCTATTTAACTTTGGTGGTTTATGCCAAAGCGAATTATTTTTAAATGCCCGCATGAACCGTGTATGCTTGTCATTAGAAAGCCAAGCTTTAAGTGGGTATCTACCTTATGAGCTTTATGTATCCAGAACCAGCTGGCACGCATGCCACTCATGGCTTGACACCCGAAATCATAATAGCTTTTATGCAACTCATATCACGAATTCTGCAGGCATTTATTATAGCGTTATTTTTGTAAACATCTGATTCAGGCGTTCCAGTTCCGAATTTAAAGCCCGGTTCTTATCGCCTAAAGTTAAAACCTCTTCCTGTTGCTGCATACAAATTAACAACAACAGCTTGGTAAAATCCAAATTATCATAGTGTTTGGATAGTGCATCTATCTGGTTGTTAATTTCATCTGCAACTCGTTTTGTGCGCTCAGGATCATCGCTACGCAAACGAAATCTGCGTCCAAATATTTCCACTTCCACCGATTCCATCGTTAATTCTCTTTTTCGTCAACGGTAAACAGTCCGTCTATCTTCTTGATTGCTCCTTCGGCAACGCTTTCCAAGCCGGCAAGGATTTTTTGCAGTTCTTTATACCTGTTTTCCAAGGTATTATATTCATCCTGCAATGTCTTATACTTTTTTTCCTGTTCTCCGGTTGCTTTGCCGCTGGTTTGAATTTGAGCAATCAGTTGCGAATTTTCTTCTGCCAGCTGACGATTTTTTTCTTCCAGTTCATCTACTTTTCGGGTAGCCAGAGTATATTGGTCTATCAGTTTTTGTATCTTGTCCTGTAGGTTAATTACATTACTTTCCATAAGTTACCTCATATTTATCTGCCAGGTTTCCCTAAGCTTGTTAAGCACTAATTCAATAAGATAATCTACTCGCTCATCTGTCAATGTTTTTTCTTTGTCTCTAAATTTCAGGCGTAAAGTTAAGCTTCGCATCCCGTTCGGAATTTGTTTCCCCCGGTATTCATCAAAAGCGGTTATTTCACAGATCAGTTCTTTATCTATTTCCGCAATTGCCTTTTCTATTTCGTTATAGGAGACCTCTTCAGAAATAAGAAAAGATATATCTCTGGTTACTGAAGGGAAACGGGGAATTTCCTGAAATTGTATTTTCTGCCCGCGGGCAGCATTGATGATATTTTCCATTGCCAACTGGAAAATCCAGATACTTTGTTTCAATTCTATAATATCAATGCTAAATGCCTCAGCCACGGGAGCTGTAAGTTTTCCGTAATAAGCCAGTTCTTTACCTTCATTGAAATAAGCTGCTCCTTCCGCTGCGGAAAGAAACGGCTTTTGCGTTTGCTGTAAAGTCCAATTGGATATTTGTAAAAAAGAAAGCAGTTCTTCCACAAGTCCTTTCACCCAAAAGGGGGTGATTGCTTTGGCTTTATCCTGCCAATGTTCTTCTCTATCCAGTCCGGTTAAAATTCCTGCTAAAAAGTAGGGCTCGCAGGATAGAGTTCCCTGTCTGTGATAGGTTTTGCCCAATTCAAAGAGCTTAATATTCTTTTCCCCGCGGTTCAAATTATAAGCCAAATTCTGTAACAGCTGAGGAATCAGCGAAGTTCGCATTGCGCTTTGATTGCTGCTTTGCGGGTTTTTTAAAGTTATCAGCTGAAGTTCAATATCCGCTTTTTGATAGCCAAGTTTATAGAGCAAATCCGACTCAGTAAAACTATAATTCAGTGTTTCGTAAAAGCCACGACTAACCAGATAATCCAAGGCAATTTTTTTTATCCGATAAGAATGGCGGTCCATAATTCTTTGGGGAAGGGTTTTTACCGGAACTTTTTCGTAGCCGTCCAAACGCGCTATTTCTTCAATCAAATCTATCTCGCGTTCCAAATCTACCCTATATGGAGGTATTTCATAATAGTGAGTATGCTCGCAATTCGGAAGTTCGGTAAATTCGGTTTTCCCTTGTTTCATCTCTTCGGTGTGATGACAGTATAGTTCCGCAAGAGAGTTAATTTTTCCCGGTTTCCAATTCCCGTATTGGATAAATTTCAGCCCCAGACGAGTAAGATAATCTTTAATCTTATCCTCTTCCAGTTCATAGCCAATCACTTGAGTATAACGCCCGGGACGGATGCCTAAAACTATAGGTTGCTCAGGTAATGGATAGCTGTCATACACAACTTCACAGAGTTCTGCATTTGCCAATTCACAAATCAGCTGAGTAGCTCTTTTTGAAGCATCCTCTGCAGAATTTGCACTTAAATGCCTTTCAAAACGGTAGGATGAATCTGTAGTGATTTTATGTCTATAAGAAGTCCTGCGAATGGAGCCGGGATGGAAAGCAGCACTTTCCAAAACTATACTTTTCGTGGCTTCGCTAATGGCAGAGATATTACCCCCCATAATTCCTGCTATGGCAGAGGGTTTAATACCATCAGCGATAACCAGTTCATCCCCTTCCAGAAAATAGCTTTTGCCGTCTAAAGTAGTTATAGGTTCGTCTTTATCTGCTCTGCGAATAACTATTGCTGGGATTTCGGGTTCTTCGGCAAGAGGGGAAAGCTTAGCATAATCAAAACAATGTAACGGATGGCCATATTCCAGCATTACATAATTGGTTATATCTACCAGGTTGTTGATGGGATGAAGACCGGATTTGATTAGTGCCCTTTTTATCCACAGTGGAGAGTCCTTCAAGTCCACATTATTAAATAAACGGGCAATATAGCGTGGACAAAGTTCCGGAACCTGATTAACCAGCTTCAGGGACATTGTTTCTGCTTTGCATTTTGCTGCAGGGATTTTAATTTCAGGCATTATTAAAGGACGATTTAATTTTGCAGAAAGATCACGCGCAATACCTATATACCCAAGAAGATCAGGACGGTTGGGTGTAATCTCCAGCTCAAAAATTGTATCGGGTAATTCATAAAGCTCATTGGCAGTTATCCCAATGGGGGTTTCTGAACTTAGTTCAATAATTCCGCTATGATTATCTGAAATTCCCAATTCTTTTTCAGAACAAAGCATCCCGTAGGATTCAATGCCCTTAATTTTCGCTTTGCCAATTGTTATCCCGGGTAAAACAGAACCCGGTAACGCAATGATGCTCATCATCCCGGTTTTACAATTTGGAGCTCCACAAATCACTTGCAGATAGCCACTTTCAGTTTTTTCGGAGTAAGGAAAGTTACCAATATCCACTAAACAGCGTTTTAAATGGTCTGTTTCGGGAACGGGTTCCGCACTAATTATTTTAGCGCTGAAAACCGTTTCCGGTAAAGCAGAAATATTTTCCACCGCTTCAACTTCTATACCCGAAAAAGTTAATATTTCTTCCAGTTCTTTGGGCGTTTCCTTCAGGTCTATATATTTTGCCAGCCAGGAAAGAGCTATTTTCATCTTAGTTCTCCTTTGAACTGACGCAGCATTTTTAAATCGTTCTCATATAAAATACGCAGATCCGGAATATTGTATTTCAACATAGCTATCCTTTCAATTCCTAATCCAAAAGCATAACCGGTATAAACTTCAGAATCAATCCCCAAAATATCAAAAACATTAGGATCAACCATTCCCGCTCCACCCATTTCCAACCATCCGGAATATTTACAAACACGGCAACCTGTTCCCCCGCAAACAACACAGGAAATATCCATTTCCGCACTGGGTTCTGTAAAAGGAAAGAAGTGAGGTCTGATCCGGCTGGAAACATTTCTGCCAAACATAATGGCTGCAAATTGAGACAGCATATCTTTCATATCTGCCAAAGAAATCCCTTTATCCACAACTAATGCTTCCACCTGATGAAACACCGGGGAATGAGAAGGATCGGGTTTATCATTTCTATAGCAGCGTCCGGGGGAAATTATCTTTATCGGTGGCGGGTATTTTTCCATAACCCGCACCTGAACAGTGGAAGTATGAGTTCTTAAAAGTCCCCCTCCTTCCAGATAGAAAGTATCGGCAAGATTACGCGAGGGATGGTCTAAGGGAGTATTCAGGGCATCAAAATTGTGAAAATCATCATCAATATCAGGTCCCTCGGCAATTTCAAAACCCAAGCCCAGAAAGACCTCGTCAATTTCACGCCGGACAATCGTTAAAGGATGTAATCCACCCCGGGAACTGAAAATCCCGGGCATCGTAAGATCAATGGCTGCTGTGGTTTCCCTTTTCTTCCAAACATTTTCTTTAATAGCTCTATTTTGCCGTTCCAGAAGTTCTTCTACGCAATTCCGGGTTTCATTTATCAAATTACCGAAAGCGGGACGTTCTTCAGCGGGCAAATCTCTCATCCGAGCATATAGAGAGCTCAGAAAACTTTTTTTGCCCAAATATTTGGCTTTTACATTTAACAGGTCATTGGGGCTGGAACAAGCCAAAATATCTTTTTCAGCTTCTTCTATGAGTTTTCGTAATTCCTCTTCCACCTTTCCCTCATCTTGCGGCATCCAGATTTCGCAGCTTTTTACCCATCATATTATAGGGCAGTTTCCTGATTTTTCTGGCACGCCTATTTTCCGGTTCTTAACAGTATTCTTTGCATAACTCAGCTTCAGGTAATTAGATACTACTTCCGGCTCAAATTCACTGCCATCTTCTGCTGGAAGCAATTTTGTTCTTTGGAACATCAACTAAACATTCCAAAATCTGCATAATCAGCGTAATCTGCGTTTTATTACCTTTTTTTTTAACCTTTGGCTATTTCTACCAGTTTTGCAAATGCCGGAGCATCGTGCCAGGCAAGATGTGCCAAAGTTTTCCGGTTAATTTGAATATTTGCTTTATGCAATCCATTAATAAATTGGCTATAACTCATATCATTCAATCTGCAAGCAGCATTGATTCTTGTTATCCACAAGCTTCTAAACAGGCGTTTTTTCTGTTTGCGATGGGCAAAAGAGAAAGCCATAGCACGTTCAACTGTTTGTCTGGCTGCCCGATAAGTTTTGCTTCTACTTCCGTAGTAGCCACGGGCTTTCAGCATATAATCTTTTCTTCTCCGGTGAGCTGCAACATTATTAGTTATTCTTGGCATTTAATCATCCTCCTTTTTATAAGCCCAACATTCTGTAGATTCTTTTTTCATCGGATTTTTTAACGATTTCACTACTGCGCAGATTGCGTTTCAGTTTAGGCGATTTTTTTGTTTTTATATGCGCACTTTTGGCATGGTGACGCACAATTTTTCCCGAGCCGGTAACCTTAAATCTTTTAGCTGCCGAACGGTTTGTTTTGAGCTTAGGCATTTTTATCTCCTTATATATTCTCTTTCCCCTCAATGGATAGCTTTCAGAGCGGAAAGGGAACTTCCGCAATGATGCTGTTTACTTTATCTCTATAAAGAATTCGGTTCCGGCTTTTCGTCCGTTGGAAGAACCGTTTCCTCAATTTTGGTATCGCTGGCTAAAATACGGTCAATATCCTTTTTAGGGGAAACTACCATAGAAAGCAGATTTCTATCCGCAACCGGTTCGCCATCAATATCTACCAGATGATTAAGGTCTTCTTTAAGCTTATCCAAAACCTTATATCCAAGTTCCTTATGAGCCAGCTGTCTGCCTCGGAAACGAATAGTAAATTTAACTTTGTTATGTTGCTTAAGGAATTTTATGGCATTGTTTTTCTTGAAGTTATAATCGTGTTCTTCAGTGTTCGGACCAAACTTGATTTCTTTCACTTCCACTTCATGCTGTCTTTTTCTTGCTTCTCTTGCCTTTTTTTCCTTCTCAAAATAATACTTGCTGAAATCTAAAATACGACAAACGGGTGGAACAGCACTGGGTGAAATTTCCACCAAATCCAAATCCATACTTTCTGCTTTACGCAGCGCTTCTTTTAGGGAAACAACCCCTATCTGCTTTCCATCAGGACCTATCAAACGAACTTTTTCAGCTGTAATCTGATTATTGATTCGCTCCTTGGGCACCACTTCATTTGTGCGTGCCTTACCTTTTTTTATCCGGATTATAAGAACCTCCTTCTTACCGGAAATGAAACAGGCGGTTTTCTCTGTTCACGAAAACCGCCTGCATCACAGTAAATACTTTTGTATTTCTTTTTATCTGATTTTAAACCTTATCAGCATAGTTAAGCCATAAGGTAGAAACAAGCAGCTTCATTTTCTAGGCCATCTTTTTGATTGCTGGTTGGATGTCAATTATTTTTTTGGGGTCGAGAGGTCAAAAGGTCTTGATGTCTTGAAGTCGAGAGGTCTTGAAGTCTAGAGGTCTTGAAGTTAATCCCCACTTCAACTTATTGAGCTATATTCAAGTTACCTAAATACTATATTTCTGTCAATTTTATCTTTGTTCCATTTTCCATTGCCAAAACTGGTGCATTTTAAAGTTCCATTTTCCATTGCCATACTTTGTACCATTTTACATAGCCAAAACTGGTGCATTTTAAAGTTCCTTTTTCATTGCCAAAACTGGTGCATTTTAAAGTTCCATCTTCCATAGCCATTCTTTGTACCATTTTCCATTGCCAAAACTGGTGCATTTTAAAGTTCCGTTTTTTATTGCCATTCTTTGTACCATTTTACATTGCCAAAACTGATGCATTTTAAAGTTCCATTTTACATTGCCAAAACTGGTGCATTTTAAAGTTCCGTTTCAATACATATAAATAGAAAGCCATTTTAAATAATTGTAATCTAAAATCCCTTAAATCCTGTTTATCCTGTTCATCCCTTACCTATTTTCTTTTGGTTGACGAGGACATCAACCCTCCTATAATTTTTATCTGCGTAATCTGCGAAATCTGCGTGAGATTTTTTCAGTGGCTTCGGTGTTTTCGGTGGCTTAATAAATAAATCCCTTAAATCCTTTTAATCCTGTTCATCCCTTACCTATTTTCTTTGGGTTGATGAGGATGTCAACCCTCCTATATTTTTTATCTGCGTAATCTGCGAAATCTGCGTGAAATCTTTATCTGCGTGAAATCTTTTATCCGTGTAATCTGTGCAATCTGTGAGAGGCAAAAAAAAACTGGTCGGGATGACAGGATTTGAACCTGCGACCACTTGAACCCCATTCAAGTACGCTAGCCGGACTGCGCTACATCCCGAACCGGTTATATACCTTAAAAATTAAGGGCATTTTTTTGACAAGCAAAAAATGAGGTTGACAGCAGAAGTGTATTCCTAAAATAGCTTTAAGCAAGTTGGAATGTTTTTTCCGGCAGAGAAAAAAGAACGGGGATAGAGAAAGTTGAGTATAATTCAGGTTATAAATGCCGGTGTGGAATTTGCCGGTAACTATGTTCTAAAAGGGATCAATTGCACTTTGGAACATAACAGCAGGATTGGACTTATTGGTTCCAACGGCAGTGGCAAAACAACTCTCATCAAATTGATGTTAGGCATAATTTCCCCAAGCGAAGGCAAGGTTTTGCAAGCCAAGAAATGCCGGATTGCGTATTTACCGCAAAATCCTGTGCTGGAAAAGGACATACTGATGGGTGATTATGTTAAAAATGCCCGTCCTGATCTGCTAAAATTACATAAGCAGATAGATGAACTAACCTTATTATTGCAAAGTAAACATACAGAAACAATTGAGAATGAGCTGAAAGTTGTCTTGGATAAGTTTCAGGCAAGCGGTGGAGATGAATTTGCCAACTCTATGAAATATGTAATTACTTCGCTTGGCTTTAGTGAAAATGATTATGCAAAACCCTTATGTTCTTTCAGCGGAGGAGAACAAACCCGCCTGTGCCTTGCCTCAATTTTGTTAATGCCTTATGATTTATTGATTTTAGATGAGCCCACAAATCATCTGGATATAGCAATGATTTCCTGGCTGGAAAGATATCTGAACTCCAGCATAGCACCTTTTTTGCTTGTTTCGCATGATCGCACTTTTCTGGATAATACCATTACTACTGTTTATCAGCTGGAAAATACGCAATTAAGCATTACCAAAGGCAATTATTCCTCTTTTGCTGAAGCCAGGGCAATAGAGCTGAAAACACAGGAAAGGCAATTTGCCAGGCAGCAAAAGTTCATCAATGAAACCGAGGATTTTATCAGTAAAAACATTGCCGGTCAGAAAACCAATATGGCTAAATCCCGTTTGAAAATGCTATCTAAAATGGAGATAATTCAAAAACCGCAGCAGGAAAAAAAAATAAAACTTAATATCCAGACAGCTGGACGCAGCGGAAATGATGTTTATACCCTTAAAGATGTTACTTTCGGTATTCCGGAAGGACCTCTTTTAGCCAAAAATGTAAATCTGCAAGTTCACTATCGGGACAAGGTTTGCATTATCGGACCAAATGGTTGCGGTAAAACAACTTTACTGAAAATTTTGCTGGAAGAACGGGAAATATTTTCCGGTTCACTTAAAATTGGAGCATCCTTAGAAATAGGATATTATGATCAACATCAGATTTTGCTGGATGAAGATTTAACCGTGATGGATACTTTATGGCAAATAGTTCCAAGTGAAACAAGGGGCTATGTATTAAGTTATTTAGCGCGCTTCGGTTTTACAGGTTTGGAAGTGGAAAAGAAGGTTGGCATCCTTAGCGGAGGTGAAAAATCGCGGTTGCTGCTTTGCACTTTAATTCATCAAAACCCAAACTTGCTCATTATGGATGAACCGACAAATCATCTGGATATTGCAATGAGTGATAGTTTGCTTGCTGCTTTGCAGAGTTATCAGGGAACCGTTATTTTTGTAAGTCACGATCGCTATTTTATCCGTCAGCTGGCTACAAAATACTGGGTGTTTCATAATGCCCTGGAAAATGAGGCAATTTACTCTACCATAAGTGAAATGGAAACAAACCTGGGAGACGCATTGAACTTGGCATTTACAATTCCCGAAGTGCCAAAAGTTAAAACAGTTATGCGAGAAAGGAAGAAGAAAATCAATCCTTGGTATCTGGAACAAATTCATAAACAGATTGAACTTGAGCAGGCAGCCATTGCTGAAAACCATAACCAAATTGAAAAAATGAACTCTGAACTGGCACTTCCTTCTACTTACAGCAATGCTATGCGGGCAAAAGAATTACGCCAGAAAATTGACTTGCTGATTAACCAAATTGAAAACAGCAAAAAAAACATTGCCGAACTGGAAACTCAATATTTGGAGCTGAGTTATGACTCCTAAACGCATCGCTTTCACTTCTTCCTTTCCGGTGGAAGTTATTTTTGCAGCAGGGCATATTCCTGTGGATCTGAATAATGTTTTTATCACCAATGATTCTTCCAAAAATGTGCAAGATGCTGAACTGAAAGGTTTTCCCCGAACTCTTTGCAGCTGGATTAAAGGAAACTATACAGCTGCCCTTTCCACTAATCCGGATTTAATTATCGGCATTGTGGAAGGGGATTGTTCCAACAGCAATTCGCTTTTGGATATGTTTACGGAGGAACATCTTCCGGTTTACCGTTTTTCCTTCCCGGCAAATAAAAATTATGAAGACCTGAATAAAGAAATTACCCGTCTGGAAGATTATTTTGGTGTTTCCCGGAAAGAGACATTAAAGGCAAAAAAACGCCTGGATGAAATTCGCCGGAAGCTTATCATTTTGGATGAATGGACCTGGAATGAACGCCTCGTCAGCGGACTGGAAAATCACTTCTGGCTGGTCAATTCTTCCGATTTTATGGGCAATCCGGATCGCTACGAAAACGAATTGGACGCCTTTTTAACGAAAGCTAAAAAACGAGACCCTTTGCCTGCAAAATTGCGTTTGGCTTATTTAGGTGTGCCCCCCATTTATAAAAACATCTACGAAACCATTATAGAATTGGGTGGAGATGTCCTTTTCAACGAAGTGCAACGCCAATTTTCTATGCCTTATCTGCTTCCGGATATTGTTTCTCAATATCTGGCTTATACTTATCCTTACAGCGTTTTTGACCGTTTGCAGGATATTAAACGGGAACTGGAAAAACGCCAAATTGAAGCAGTTATCAGCTATACCCAAAGCTTTTGCCATCTTCAGCTGGATAACATGCTCTTACGAAAACATATAGACCTGCCTTTTTTAACCCTGGAAGGAGATCAACCGGACGATATAGATGCCCGAACTTTGCTGCGTCTGGAAAGCTTTTTTGAAGTTCACAGTAAATAAGAATAATAGGTATGGGATGAACAGGATTATGGGGATTTACAGGATTTTTTAGGATAATAAATTTTAAGTTGAGAGGGTTTAGAGGGTTTAGAGGGTTGAGAAGGTGGATAATAGTTAATAACGGAGGGTTGACCTCCCGGTCAACCACCTCTTATCCTTTTTTTCTATTCTGAAGGATATGCGTTACCAAAAGTCCTGGCTACCAATTAAAGACGAGAAAATCGTTCTTACGGACTGTCCAAAATTTTCTCAATAAACTCCGATATGACTCCCGTATCGTTCTCATATCGCGATATGGGAACGATACGGGAATCTCATTAGCCGCATAGCGCCAAAAAACAGGAATTGCTAAACAACTAATTTGAGGTGGAAAATGAGTAAATTTTCCAGATGGTGGTTTTTTGGTTGATGGTGTGGTTGTTCTTTGCCGGGTTGATATTGGGGAATTGATTGTTGGATTGGAAGGGTGCGTGCTTTTTGTTTTAACTCACAATTTTTCGGATTTCAGACCAGTTAAAAAGTGGTTGTAAGTGCAAAAGATTGTGGGGTGTGGGGACATTGAAGGCAGGTGAAAATTGTAAGTCAAAACTCCCCACCGCGGTTGTAAGTGCAGTTAATTGTGGGGTGAGGGGACATTGAAGGCAGGTGAAAATTGTAAGTCAAAACTCCCAACCGCGGTTGTAAGTGCAGTTAATTGTGGGGTGTGGGGACATTGAAGGCAGGTGAAAATTGTAGGTCAAAACTCCCCGCATTTTACATCGTGAATTTATCGAGAGGTTGACCAGGAGGTCAACCTTCCGGAAATAAATTTTAGGTGGTGGTGGTAAATGAGGTCAACCATCCGGAAATAAATTTTAGGTGGTGGTGGTAAAGGAGGTCAACCTTCCGATATTAAACCCTCTCAACTTTCTCAACCCTCTCAACCTTCAATATTCTATTCCTAAAAAATCCTGTAAATCCCCATAATCCTGTTCATCCCATACCTATTAACAAAATTTAGCTGCCGAAAATCACCGGAAACTGCAGGTCCCGTAACTGATTGAGCCATTCACTCTGATACAGAACATCCGCAATCAAAATAAATATCGGTTCTGTTCTTGCCGGGGTTTGAGTAACCATTTCAGTATAAATATTAGTATCTAAAACTGCTACAGAAGGGTCCATATACAACCATCCGGTAGCAAATTTGCTTAACTTAAACAATTGCAAATAATTTTCGCTATCCGATATCTGCATTGCTAATGTCTTGTAGTCCAAACTCATATCGTCCCGTTCGTTTGTCTGAGTAATCATTTGCCAGGTCTTATCTTCCTGCTGGATATAGAATAAGCCGTCTCTTTCACCCTGTTGATGTTTCCTGTGGAAACTAAAATTAAAGGCATGGAAGCTTGCAATTCCCTGGGCATTAACAACCTCGGCAAAAATTGCCAGCACCGGAACTCCTGGTCTCAAAAGATAATACTGTTTATAAATATAACCTTTTAGCGGTGCAAATTTTTCTATGGTGGTAGTGATGGTAATCCCCTGCCAGCAATTTTCAAAGTTATCTTTCAGTGAAATGAAATCTGCTTTATGGTTTTCTAATTTTAAAACCTCTGCGCCAACACGGTAAGGTCTAATAAAAATCCCTCCCGGAAAAGGATTAAAAACCGACCGGGGCAGGAAATCAGGATAACTGTTTTCCAGCCATTCAGTTCCTTTATATTGCAAAGAAATCAGGCAGGGAATTAGAGAATCCCTGGCAGAAGTGATTTGTAAACAGCCATTATCAGCAGTAAGCAGGTTATCTTTTTCCTGAAAACAGACCTCACCTTCCGCAAAGAAGATAAGCTGTTTTTTCTCCACAAGAGTATAATATAATTCAACTTGGCAAATTAGCAATTCCAACGGTTTATTGGTTTTTTGTTGCAATTCCCAGCTGCATTTACTATCTCCTAAAGCATTTTTGGGCATTTTTTGAGGTTGGGAATCATTTAAGCAACTGGAAAGTAAATTAAAACTCCCCGCTGGTTCAATATCCAGAATTTGGTTCATTTCTACCGTGCAAGGTATTGTTACAAAGGGATTTCCTTTATTGGCAATTAAATTTAAGGGAGGATAGATAACTTGGGGAATTTTTCTACCTAAAGCAAGATTCCGAACCTGCCAGGGAGAAAGAAAAACATTTTGATAGAACTGAATTGGAGAGGAAATATTGTTGCCGTTTCGGACAAGTTCACTTAAGTTTAATTCCCAACAAAAATAGTATCTTTCCGGTTTGAGAGTTAAATTTGGTTGCCAAATTAGTGCCTGAGTATAATTTGAACCTTGCAAAAACAGCCAGTTTTCGCTAAAGCCATCCGCCGGAAAATTACTTTCATAAACATCCGGCAAATCATTCCCAACCTGATATAATCTGCCTTTATAAGCAAAGCCAAGGTTGTATTGGGAAGGATAAAACTTTATTTTTAACCAACTCTCCTCTGCGGTTTCAGGAAGGGCATAAACGGTAACAAAATATTCTACTAAGCCACTGTCATACAAACGATAAACAAATCCAAAATCAAGAGATGGAAAATCCGGAGGACGAAATTTCAAAATTGCCTGAATGGCATTTTCCGTTTGTTCAATAATTGTTTCATAAGGCAATTCACTTTCCAATTCTTCGGAATAGGGCTTACCCGGTTCAGGTGTAATAAACTGAATATAACTTGTGCTGATATTTGTTAAAGTGGCAAAGTTACGCTGACCGATTTTAGAAATATAGAGACAATTATTTCCGTTCATTAGTTGCAGGAGTTCAGAGGAATCAATGCCATCTTTAGAGCCAAGCATTTGAAAACAATAATGGCAACTGGTGGTAAATTGCATTTCCTTATCGCCTACAGGTTTGGCAGTAATTTGGAGACAAGGATTATAAATTATGCCCTTGGTTAAACAAAAATCAAGTTCTATAAAACTTCGCTCATCGGCATTTAAAGTGATGTCAAAACTGCTTTGGCTAAGCTGCAAACGCTCATCAACAGGAAATTTTAGGTGATAAGAACAAGTTACCGCAAAATGGTTGTGGACATTTAAATACATTTTATAATTACGATTAGGAAGAAAAACACTATCCACAGCACGCAATTCAGCCATTAAGGGAAACTGGATTTTTAAGCCGGTTTTAAAAGTTATTTCTTTACCTTCAATATTAAAACGGGTATTAACAGTAGGGCTTGTTTCCCATTCAGATATTTCCCGCAATAAAGGTTTCAGGTAAAAAGTGGAATCTAATTCCCTCTTGTCGCTTAACTCTATTTCCTGCTGATAATTGTAATCAACAAGAGCATCATTCTCACCCTGCAAAGAAATACTTAACGGTGTTTCCTGATAATTTTCCAGAGTGTAATGAATAGGATAATTTAAGCCAAAAACCGGCTTGGCATTTGGCACCTCTACCTTGAATGAAAAATCAGGGGTTTTGAGTGAAACAATGCCTCTACCAAAACGCTCAAAAGTAACTTCTATCCGCTTTCCCTCTTTTTCCCAAAGATAATCATAGAAATCAAAGCCATTTTCAGTTCTACCATCCGGCTCTATTTTCAGTTCTCTAATAAGGTTCTTATACCAATCAAAATTGTTCCAATATGGCTTTAAGAGATCATTATTTAGCAATCCGGGAAGAAAATTCATCAGATGCGTTGCCTGACTATCCATTCTTTCCCAGAAAAAACCGCATTTTTTATAAAGAGGAACTGCTTTTAAATTGGCAGGCCAGGTAAATAAATCAATGCGTTCATAGCCAAGTTCCGCAGCCCGTAAGATACATTTCTGAACTAATTCCCTGCCAATACCCTTTCCCTGATAAGAAGGTAAAACGGAAAGCATTTCAATATAGGCAACTCCTTTTTCTTCAGGATATCTGGTTAATTTTACATAACCGACAACTTTTTCACTTTCCACTGCCAAATACAAATTCAGATATTTAGTGCCGGATTCCTGCTGTAAAACCTTTTCTTCCGTGCTGTTAAAAACTCTGCCATTCCAACCGTCACTGCTGTTATTCCACATTTCAGCTATGGCTTGGGCATAAATAGAATCATATTCAACTATGCTAATTTGAAACACTAAAACTCCAATAAAAAATGATGACTGTAGAAGGAATATAAGGAATAACCGGCTTAAACCTATTCTCTATCTTCTATCTTTCTTTGCAGGGTTCTTTTTTTAGGGAAAAGCCCTATCCACTTTTACCAATTAAGGACTAAAGATAACTTTAGCGGTATATAGGTTACAAATGTAGTCGGAGCTCTCATTAGCTCAGCTTTTTATTCTTGCGGAGGAAAGGCATCCTCCATCTTCACATCTAAATCCTCAAAATCCTATAATCCTTAAATCCTTGTTTCTTAAAAATCATATCTGTGATATCTGTGTAATCTGTGAGAGGTTATATTTATTGCAGCATTTCCGGAGAGGGCTTGGCATTATCTCTGCGTACCCAGCGATCATCTATTTTCGTCATAATCGGGCTATGTTTCTGGAAATAGTGCACAATAGCGTCCCGCAAATTGATTTGATTATTGGTTATATCTTCCTGGGGCACTTGAATTAACATAGTTAAACCCGCATTACCTTGCATAATAAAATCCGTTGTAGCTACGGTATATATTTTATTGGGATCCCAAGGTTCTCCTCCGATTTCAAAATGAACTACCCGGTCAAAATTCTCTCTCTTCTTAGAATAGACAACTTTGCCACCGGAGATAATTAAACCGTGCCTTGAACCCTCAACACGGGTCTCAATTATTTTGCGTAAAAATTCTCCGTTACAACGGAAAGTAACTAACATATTATCAAAGGGCATCACTTCAAAGATATCTCTGTAGGTAACAGGACCGGCTTTAATATCGGCGCGCACTCCACCCAGATTCAGAAAAGCAAAATCCGCACCGACTTCTGTGCGCATAGCATCTACAATCGTGTTTCCAATTAAGGATTGAGCATCTACATTAGTTCTGGATAAATAACTGCCTGCATAGCCAACAACTTCATCCATTCCTTCTTCTGCAATAGCAACCTGCTCAGCAATCATCCCTCCGATTTCTTCATCGGGAATAAATTCATCCTCAAACAGGGTAACCATACTGCCTTCACGAATAGCAGGAACTTCATAACCGCTTACAGTTTTGGTTTCGGGGTCAATTTTCAGGGTTATCCATCCCAAATTGGAACCGTAAGCATAACCTTGAATAACCATTGTATGAGTGTATGGGTCAATCCAAGGAGTTGGAATTCCCTTATGCATATGGCCACCGATGAAGATATCAATACCCTCAACTTCGCGAGCTATTTCTTGAGCATCATATCCCCAAACGGCATATCTTTCACTCTCCAGAGGATTTCCCTGAGCATCATAACGAGTTAGATAAGTAGGAATAATATCATAAGGTAAACCAGCATGCCCAAGGACAATAACAATATCCACCTTTTCCTCATTGCGGAGGATTTTTACATATTTATCCACCACTTCTTTTTCGGAAAGGAATTTGATATTTTTGATGTTTTCCGGAAAGCTCATCTTTTCGGTATCGGTTGTAGTAAAACCCAAAATCCCTATTTTTATACCCAAACGCTCTACTACAATATAGGGTTTGGCATAACTTGGTATTTCCCCTGTTCTCTTATCTATAATATTACAAGATAGAATGGGAAATTGAGCTAACTGCAAGGTCTCTATCAGTTTCTCTTCGGCAATATCATATTCGTGATTGCCAATGGTCATTGCATCGTAGCCAATGGCATTCATAAATTCAACTACTGCTTTTCCGTTAGTTATGGTTCCTACAGGACGTCCCTGAAAAATATCCCCGGCATCCAATAGTAAATTATCTCTACTATCATTTGCCAGAGAACGAATATGCTTAATTAAAGTAGCGGCGGAACCTCCTCCTCCCAGTAGAGGTGGAAAATCCGGATTCATAAAAGTTGCCTCGGAACGGTCTATGCCACCATGCATATCGTTAGAAAAAATGAGGTCAACGCGCAGGTCTTCCGCTTCTGCCATTGTGCAGAACAGAATTCCTGCCAAAAGGAAAGTAATTATGCGTTTCATAGTTTTTTACCAGGTAAAATTAAGTCCGGCATTGAGAGTAATATTGTTTTCCCGCACTTTATCAGGATTTTCCCAACCCCTGTCTGCAAGGGTTATATGGGAATTGGGCCATAAAACATAAGTGGAAGAACCGGTATAGATTTTATCGTTATAATAGGTATCGGTAAACATATCCAGGGCTTCATATTCTCGCCAGGTATAGCCAATACCGAGGTCCAGTTTCAAGTTATCCATAATCTTGATACTGCTGCCTCCTGTTAGCATTGGCGTTAATATTTTAGAGGTATGATATAAAGTAACTGGATGATTGTTTTCATCTGTTCCTTCTTCAGTAGTGAAATACCAGTTATTTACAGCTTGAAAACCAAGACGCAAAGGCAAAAAGTTTACTACCTGATGTTCCACACCGGCATAGAAATTAAATATATCATCGTAACGCTTATTAATTTCGCTATAGGCAACATACTCTATATCCATATTAAATTCTGTGCGTATAACATTGCGAGGAGTATATACAAAACCGAATCTAACTTGCGAGGGTAATTTATAGTCCTCGGTAACATTAATATAGGTGCTATCCATAGCTGTATTAAGATAAGCATCCCTTTTGTAATATTCAGTTCCTTTCTTATCTAAAGTGGTTCCGGGAGTAAAAGTTGCCGCCAAACCAATTCGTGTTCCCAAAAGAGCTGAAGCACCAATTTTGAATTGCTCACCACTTAACTCATAGTCATTAATGGCAGTTAACTCCGGAAGATGATATTCCCCTATCTGACTGATAGACCAATCGGTCCAGCGAATGGTCTTTTCCTGATTTATATCGCCATTCAGCAAAGCATATTCAATACCCAAATTCAGGTCTATAACATCGCTTAAGCCATAAGCAAAGGAAGTTACAAAGGCGGTCTTATTTAAAGAGCCCTCATTATCTATTTTGTTTACAGCAATCTTTTCGGGATAAACATCGTTATCGGTATTACGGTTATTGCGAACTTCTTCCTCATAATTGGCATCAAAACTGGAAACCGGTTTATAATAGAAACCCAAACCAACGCCCCATTTTTTAAAACGGTGGGCATAAAATCCAGCAGGTGCATAATTATCAAAGGTATTGATATTGGAAGAATACACAGAATCGTCTATATAGTTATCAAAGGAATTATACAAGGGAATACTGCGATTATCCTCATTCCGATTCAGGTAAGTATTAACGGAAAAACCAAGGGTTTTACGCATCAAAGTTAAATTGGCAGGATTATCAGCTATTCCTAAAGCACCTTTGCTATTAAATAAACCAGCTCCACCCATAGCAAAGCTGCGAGCATCAATAGTGGAAAAAGGATTGCCGAAATAGGTATCGGTAACGCTCCAGGCAGAAAGTGCTGAAGCAAGAATTAACATACATATTAGTATTAGGGATTTGTTAGATAACATTATTCCTCCACATTAGTAACGGTAGTCAATGCTTAAGCGAATTGTATTTTCGCTGTGTTCAACTCTTTGAAAATTTACCGGATCATCCAGCAAAGTGGAATCATCCGAAATATTATAATTACGGATATTAATTTCCTTATCCTGATAGGTTTTATTCTTGAATTTCAAATTCAGATACATATTTTGAGAAATGCGGCTGGTGAAAGCAACCCATGCCTTAGAACCCTTCTCGCCCATAAAATCAATTTCCATATCTTCCCAATCCCAATGCGAAATACCATGCCCAAACCAATACAGAAAAGAACCCTGCATTTTAAGTGATTTATTGAAATAGTGAGTATAGTTTACGGCAATATAGTCACCAATCATCAGGGTTTGCGATGCAGCCATAGAATTTTCACCTTCCACAGCAGGATAAGTTAAAGATGTATAAGGTGGGTTCCATACAGTATTATAACGGTATTCCAGTTCAAAGAAATCACGGTTGGAAAGAAAAGACCTTACCGCTAAAGTATATTCATTGGTCTTGGAAACACCGCGTTCAGCATCATCGTCATAACGATTAACCTGATTTTTATATCGCAAACGCAAAGCCAGCTGATAGAGAGGACGAAATTCCAGTTCACTTTGAAATCTGGCACTTCTGCGTCCGTCCGTTAAACGTTCCCAAAGGTCTATGTAGCTTCTGCCGATTGTAAAATATCTATTAAATTTGTAACGGGTTTCAAAATAGACCCCGCGTTCGGGTTGGGACTGATTGGAATTCTGATATAGGTCTGCAATTGTAGGATTGGTTAAAGCATAAATATTCTTTTCCAGAATAGTATCTTCAAAACGCTGATGCTCTGAAAAACTGTTGCTGTAAGGATTATCAAAAGCCACATCGTAATTGCGGAACAGAGTAATAAAATAAAGGTTTTCGTATAGAGTATGAGCCGAAACAAGATACGCCTTAGGGTCATCTCCCAGCTTTAAATCTTCCCCGTCAACAGAAAGTTCCGCATATTCTCCCTGAATAGAAGTATTGCCAATCACAGTTTGAGCATCAAAACCAATAACTCTTCTATAATCACGCGTGTATTTATCGGTCTGAGTGCTATAGAGATTACTAATTTCAGCATTCATATTTTTAACCAGTTTGGAATAATAATAGGAATCTCTTAAAAGGGTCTGCAATAAGTTATTATAGGTAGGAACAACAAAATAGGCATCATCATAAATAGCTGTATAAGTAGTAAACCCAAGCTTGGTTCCCAAAAAAGGATTCACCTGCAAATGAGTTCCCCATAATTTCTCCTGCACTATATCCTTACGCGCAGCAAGATTAATATAATTCATCGCATAAGGCATTCCGGCAGAAATCTCACTGTTAAAATATTGTTCCGCTTCCAGCATTGTATCATCATCGTAACGCAAAGTGGGATTGACTAAGGAAAAGACCTTGGTCTTATCTCCCTGAACAGCATTGCCATTTTCATAATTATAAACTGCCTGTCCGTTTACATCCACATAATATTGATGCCCGTAATTTACAGAAAGCGTATCTCTATCGGTATAAATATCATTTCCATATTCATCCCGCATAACGGCATTTCCATATTTATCTACATAAGTAAGGGCATCTTTATCATCCACGGAAGCAAAAGCGGTAACTCCAAAAAGAGGGGTTGTATATTCTACTGCTCCACCTCTTAAAGAATTTTCCTGCGTTCTGGAAAGGTCAGGGGTTATTCCCAATATTCTTTTACTGAAACCAAAACCGGTTTTACGAGCACTGTAATAATCAGTATTTTCCATCACCAAGCCCTCACCAAAAGTTGCACGATAATTTCCTGCGTAAACCTTCAAACGGGAATTATACAAGCCCGGCATATTGTTATTTTCATAACCGGCATACCATTTGGAATCGGCTAAAATATCCTCCGCCTGCGAATTCAGTAAATCCTCTTCCCCTTTGGCTTTGTAATTCATAAAACCCAGCTTGTAATTATTTCCGTAACGCATTCTCAACTTAAGCATAATATCCGGGTCAAGTTCATCCAAACCAAAATAACCCCAATAGGAATTGGTTTTCAGATGGGGAACGATAACATTGGCAGCATTATAATCGTTACGCAGAAAACTCTCATGCAGCATATCATACTGCCCTTCTTCAAAATAGCGCGTATAATATAAAAGCGAAGCATCACACATTAATCTGTTCTTCACCGGTGGTTCTTTATAATATACATAACTGCGCAAGTTTGTATAACCATAATAGGAAAGGCCTGTAGAATTGCGTAAATCCCTTGTATCGGCAATAGTATCGCCCTGGGCAATTCTTTTTAAAACAGCTACAGCATCAATTCCAGAAACATTGGGAAAACTCATCAAATCGTCAAAGAGCATTTTGTTCACATTCTGAGGGGTCATTAAATAATCTTCCCAAACATCTGCCATTCCTTCTGAAGCACCTTCATTGCTGTCAACACGCTCCATTAAATCCCTGATTTCTTCTCTGCGGACTGCTGCTTCATCCGTTTCTACAAAGATAGAAACCACCGCCATTTGTTTTAAACGATCCAGAGTTTCCTGATCAATGGAAGGAATCTGCTTAAGTTCATAGATATCATCAAATATCTTCACAAATTCCCGATATTCATAGATATCTTTTGCCTGTTTCTCTGTGATGGGCAACTGCATTAATTCAGCTAAAGATGCTGTATTTAAATCCACCTTGGCTGCTAAAACAGATAACCCCGCCAGAACAAAGAGCATTAATAAAAACTTCTTCATCGCTTTACCTTATAAGTTTTATACTTTTTGAAACTTTGTTTTTTAGCATAGATAGCCATATTAAGAATAGCCATAATTCTGTCCAGTTTTTTTTGCATTGCTTTCTCTGAGCTGTTTTTTATCCTCACTGTTGATATTGCTATCAATCTCAAACTTTTTTTTAGTTTTTTTCAAGAAGGATAGCTAAATTGTTGATTATTTACAGGACGAAAAATCTGAAAAGCTGATATATTTTAAGCTCTAATAAGTCAGCAGAATAAATTATCCGGTCTATACAATAGATGGGTTGCCGAGCTAATATTCAACAATCCGTATGCTGAATACATTGTTTCTATTACATTATAAGAGTTTATCAGAATATATATTGAGCAGCTGACATCATTTACATAGATAAAAATCATAAAGGGAAGAAAAAAATCCTGCCGTTCTCGGTCTATTGGTTTGTCAAATTGAAAAATATTATAGAGGTAGAACTATCATTCCGATAAGGTCTTGGGATTTTATTTTATAAAAAGTCCTTTTTTTCCTATTTTTTGCTTGACAAAGATAGTAGAGTGATTTACTTTATATTTAGGTAAAGTAGAGTAGTAGAATGGAAAAGCGTAAAAATATACTAAGTTTATTAAACACACTCTGTTATAATAGAGTGTTAATGATTTGTTTATCGGTTTTAATAAGAAAGTCACTTAATCCGGGAGGATAAAATGCAAAAGAAATTTTTCGTTTTTTTAGTCGCTTTAGTTTGGGCTTTTAGTTTAGCTGGAGCATCAATTTCTTTAAGCCATGTAGGAATTAAAGGCCCGAGTAGTAATCCTGTAATTCCAGGACAAACTGTATATGTAAAAGTAGATTATTCTCTCACGGATTTTGATGAGGAATTTGGTTCAGTAGATGGTGTTTGTGTCTCTACCTCTACTTCAGGTCCTTTTGATAAAGCACGAATTTATTGGTACGAAAGTACTGATGGAAGCGGAAATCCTCTATCTTACACTGATGCTACTGCTTCTCGTATTGAGAGAAGTGGAATAGAAAATTCCGTTACTTATATTGATTCAGTTTCTATTTCATTACCAACTCCTACAGGTGCTGCTGAAGACGCTAATAGCTTTAAAATCAGGGTTAGAGTGTATGGTGATGATGGAGATGCAAATACTATAACATCCAGTTTAGTAACATCTACTGGTTATTTTACTGGATACAGTGCCTATCTTCAAATAAATACTAATACTGTACCTTATGCTACAAATGTTAAAATTACTAATCCGGAATATGCTAAGGTGGGACAAACCATTGAAGGATCTTATGCTTATCACGATAACGAAAGTAATCCAGAAAGCGGAACCACTTTTCGTTGGTTAAAAAGTGACAGTCAATCAGGAACCTATACTGCGATAAGTGGAGCAACAAGCACATCTTATACAGTTGTTCAAAATGATTTAGGCAAATATCTGAAATTTGAAGTTACTCCTAAAAATGCAGTAGAACCGGGAACCTGAACTGCCGTTCTAAGTGATCCAACAGGTCAAGTTACAGAGGCTCCTTCACTTGAATTTTATGCCTCTTATAAAACAATTACAGAAACTGCAGCTAACGATGGATCTGTTAGTTCTGATACATACATTAGGATAGATGCTATTAATACTTCTTTTGATCCGGAAATTACTATCTCAGATTTATCAGCGCAAAATCTGCCTACAGGTCTTCAAATAGCAAGTGTAACTTGTGATAATGTTTCCTATATTAAAGTTTATCTTTCCGGAAATGCCACTTATCACGAATATGCAGCAAATGTAAGTAATGTTAAAATTACAGTGGATGATGCGAAATTGGTTGGGGTTGCAGGAGATAAACAGACCACTAACAGTTGCACTATTAATTTTACCAATAATCCTCCCAGCGGCTTAGCGATAGCTGATGTTGGCAATAGCTATGTTAAAATAACTTGGAATAATCCAGCTGGACTTCTTCCTATAGATAGTAAATTGGATTATTTTAATATCCTTCGCAATGGAACCAATATTGGAAGTATCTATCTTGATAAAGGTAAGGGCACTTATAATTATACAGATACCGGTATCGATTTGATCAATGGAACTCACTATCGATATGAAGTTCAGGCATTTTATGATAATGCCGAGCATGAAGATAATCCAACAAGCACAGTTCTAAAAGCAACGCCACTTGCAATAACTGCATTTTATTTCAGTAATCCCCCTGCAACCGGAACAATTGATCATACACATAAGACCATCAAAGTAGCTGTCCCTAATGGAACAGATAGAACTGCTTTAATAGCTAATTTTACAGCAACCGGAGCAATTGTAAAGGTTGGAACGACTACTCAGACAAGTGGCACAACTGCGAATGATTTCACTGACCCTGTAACCTATATTTTAACTACCAGTAATGACGCTTCTACTTGTTCGTATGTAGTAACGGTAAATGAGAACCTAGCTACACCCGTAACTGAAGATGGAACTAAAACAACTTCCAGTATTCAGGCAAAGTGGGGTGTGGTTTCAGGAGCAGTAAGTTATTTACTGGATGTTTCCACTAACAGCAGTTTTTCCAGTTTCCTTCCCGGTTATCAAGATAAGAGTTTAACTTCTACCTCTTGCATTGTTAATGGCTTAAACTATAATACAGCATATTATTATCGGGTAAAGGCAGTTGCCAATGACCAGTATTTTAACAGCGAATATTCTACAACTCAAGAAGTAACGACTGAAAGTGTTTCCTCTGGCGAGGGCAGCACAGAAATCAATAGCAGCGAGGAAACAACAATAAATGTGGGAAATTATCCTGTCGGAGAAGATAATGTTACTCCTACAGTGAAAGTGCATCCTGCCAATTTTAGTCCTTCTGACAATGATATCATTACTGTATCTATGAGTTATGGAACTACTCCTGAGGGTTTGCAGTATAACCTTGCCTTTGATAACCCTACTATTGGCATTGGAACTTTTATTCTTTCCTACAGCGGATTGAGCGACTATACTCCCACGGATGTTGGTTATCGTTTGAATGGAGGTGAATTACAAAGTGTAGGACCAGGCGGTATAAACCCTTCAGACCAGACAGTTACTTTTGTGATGAGCAGTTTAAGCAAAGGCAGCAAAGAAGCTTATACGCTGCAAATTGTTCTTAATGATGAAAGTGGTCAGACCTTGCCTGTTGTTCTTTCATCTTTTACCGCTACTTTAATGGTTCAAGGCAAAGTTCGTTTGGATTGGGTAACTCAATCCGAAACCAATCTTTCAGGATTTCGGGTTTTGCGTAATACGGTTGCTGAAGTTTCTACAGCTACCTCTGTAAGCAATCTAATTGCAGCAGCGAATACTTCCTCAACGGTTGTTTATTCATTTATAGACAGCGAAGTTCCGGGTAATGGCATTTACTATTACTGGTTGCAAATGGAAGATTTGGATGGGGGTATATCCTATTCTGCTGCTTTAGCCGTTCAAGTGACTAATGGTGCAAACCCCGATACAGAGATACCTAAAATAACTGCTTTGCAGAAACCTTTCCCCAATCCCTTCAATCCAGATGTTACTATTCCTTTTGATCTTGCCGTAGAGGGCAAAGTAACTATCACTATTTATAATTTGAAAGGTCAATTGATCAGAGACCTTTTGAACGAGAATTATAAAGCAGCATCTCATCGTATCGTTTGGAATGGCAAAGATAATGAAGGGCATTATGTTTCTACCGGAACTTATGTAATTCAGATGAATGCTCCTGGTTATAATTTAGCGCGTAAAATCTCCCTGCTTAAATAAAAACATTCATCTCCTTGTTTAATTGGTGCGTATCTTTAAGGTACGCACTTTTTTTTATCCCAAACGATGCAGATGGGGCTAATTAATTGGCTGCTTCCAAATTACCACTTTATCCTTCCCGGAAGGTTGACCTCCCGGTCAACCCACTTCTGGGCTAATTGATTGGCTGCTTCCAAATTACCACTTTATCCTTCCCGGAAGGTTGACCTCCCGGTCAACCCACCTCTGGGTTATTTGATTGGCTGCTTCCAAATTACCACTTTATCCTTGAAGGTTCAGGTTATGCAGTTTTAACGATTCTTTAACGCTGCTTTAACGCCGTTAAGGAATCGTTAAAGAATCGTTAAATGGTCATTAAAAGAACAAGTAAGAGAAAAGTGCTCTATCTCCGATCGGAAAACAACAGGTTACAGGATGCATATTTATTACCGTGGAAGAAGAACCTCGCGGATATAAAACCTCGCTTACCTGCAGAATTTTGTTTTAGTTAGAGCTGTTACAGGAAAGCAGGAGCAGCTAAAAAATGCTGATGCTTTTTTAGAGGAGAAAGCAAGAAAGCTATTGACAGATTTGCCAGAGAAAAGATTTTGACAGATAATAACATATCTTTAATGATGTTAACTTTATGGAGGATAAATGAATACACCTAAAAGAGTTTACCTCTTCGGAAATGGAAAAGCCGAAGGAAGTGCTGAAATGAAAAATCTCCTCGGAGGAAAAGGTGCCAACCTTGCAGAAATGAATCTAATTGGCGTTCCGGTTCCTCCCGGATTTACTATTACGACAGAAGTTTGCACTGAATATAACCAACTGGGTTCTGCCAAACTGAGAGAAATATTGAAAGATGATGTCCAAAATGCAGTCCGACATATAGAAGGTCTTGTTAATATGCAATTTGGCTCTGCTGAAAATCCTCTTTTGGTTTCAGTGCGTTCAGGTGCCCGGGCTTCAATGCCGGGAATGATGGATACAATCCTTAATTTGGGCTTGAATGAAACAACTATTCAGGGTTTAATTAAAAAGACCAATAACGAAAGATTCGCCTGGGATAGCTATCGTCGTTTCGTGCAAATGTATTCTGATGTAGTTTTAGGTCTTAAACCAGAAAGTAAAGAAGAAATTGATCCTTTTGAAGTGATTATTAACAGTGTGAAAAAAGAACGCGGCATCAGCAGTGATTTGGAACTGAATACTACAGATTTGCAAAATTTGGTAACTTTATTCAAGAAGGCAGTTGAGGAAAAAACCGGTAAAAAATTCCCGGATGACCCCTGGGAACAACTCTGGGGTGCTATTTTTGCCGTTTTTAACAGCTGGAATAATGACCGCGCCAAGTTCTACCGTAAACTGAATAATATTCCCGATGAATGGGGAACTGCAGTTACCGTGCAAGCAATGGTTTTTGGCAATATGGGTTATACAAGCGCTACGGGTGTAGCTTTTACTCGCGATGCCGCAACCGGAGAAAACCTTTTTAACGGTGAATATTTGATTAATGCTCAAGGTGAAGATGTTGTAGCTGGAATTAGAACTCCCCAGCAAATTACCAAAATTGGTTCTCAGCGTTGGGCAAAACTTGCAGGTATCAGTGAAGAAGAACGCCTTGGTAAATACCCTTCTCTGGAAGAAGCAATGCCGGAGACCTATAAAGAGCTTTTTACCATTCGGAAAAAACTGGAAAATCATTACAGCGAGATGCAGGATATGGAATTTACCATTCAGGAAGGAAAACTTTGGCTGTTACAAACCAGAACCGGCAAAAGAACGGGTCCGGCAATGGTCAAAATCGCAATGGATATGCTCCGCGAAGGGATGCTTGAGGAAAAAACAGCGCTTAAAAGAATTGATCCTGCTAAATTGGATGAACTTCTTCATCCCGTCTTCACTAAAGAGGGCTTGGCAAAAGCAAAAGTGATTGCTAATGGTTTACCTGCTTCTCCTGGAGCTGCTTCCGGACAAATTGTCTTTTTTGCCGACGAAGCAGAATCCTGGGCTGTGGATAAGAAAAAAGTTATTTTGGTTAGAGAAGAGACCTCTCCTGAGGACTTACGCGGAATGGCAGCCGCCCAAGGAATTCTTACTGCGCGTGGAGGTATGACTTCTCACGCAGCCGTTGTTGCCAGAGGAATGGGAAAATGCTGTGTAGCAGGAGCCGGTGCTTTACACATTGATTATAAAAACAGAACTATGACTGTGAACGGAAAGGCATATAAAGAAGGGGACTGGATTTCGTTAAATGGCTCTACAGGACAGGTTTTAGAAGGCAAAATAGATACTCAGGACCCTGAACTTAGCGGTGATTTTGGTGCCGTGATGCAACTTGCCGATAAATATACCAGAATGAAAGTTCGCACTAATGCCGATACTCCTAAAGATGCAACAGTTGCCAGAAATTTTGGCGCTCAGGGAATTGGACTTTGTAGAACGGAACATATGTTTTTTGAAGGCGACAGAATTAAGTCAATGCGGGAAATGATTTTAGCAGAAGATGAAACAGGACGCAGAGCGGCTCTGGCAAAATTACTGCCGATGCAACGGTCAGATTTTGAAGGCATTTTCACTGCTATGAACGGATTTCCTGTAACTATCCGTCTTTTAGACCCTCCCTTGCACGAATTTGTGCCGCAGGAAGAATCTGCCCAAAAGGAAATTGCAGACGAAATGGGAATTCCTTTGGAAAAGGTTAAAAACCGCGTTGCCTCTTTGCATGAAGTAAATCCTATGCTTGGTCACAGAGGTTGCCGTTTGGGAAATACCTATCCTGAAATTACCGAAATGCAAGCGCGGGCAATTATTGAAGCCGCATTAGCAGTTAAAGCACGCGGAATTGTTGTTTTACCTGAAATTATGGTTCCCTTAACAAGCACTGCTGCAGAATTTGAAATGCAGGAAGATATTATTCGCAAAACAGCAGAAAATGTCTTTGAAGAAAAGAAAGAACGCGTGGATTACCTGGTTGGAACAATGATAGAAATTCCCCGCGCTGCCATAACTGCCGATAAAATTGCCGAACACGCCGAGTTTTTCAGTTTTGGAACTAACGATTTAACCCAGATGACCTTTGGCTTTTCCCGCGATGATGCAGGTGTGTTTTTACCCGTGTATTTGGAAAAAAACCTGCTGAAACAAGACCCCTTCCAAATTTTGGATAGAGTGGGAGTTGGCGAACTGGTGAAAATGGGAACGGAACGCGGCAGAAAAACCCGTCCTAATTTGAAGGTTGGAATTTGCGGAGAACACGGTGGCGAACCAAGCAGCGTGGAATTTTGCCACTCCGTTGGAATGAACTATGTTAGCTGTTCTCCATACAGAGTTCCGATTGCTCGTGTAGCTGCTGCCATAGCCGCTTTAAATGATTAAATAGGAATAACGATCTATATTTAGTTAGAGGAAACTGTCCTTCCCCTCAAGCCGAAAAAGACAAAAGGGGAATGACAGTGTAAAAAATGCGGAGCTCCAGCGAGCTCCGCTACACAATAAAGCAGGAGTTCTCACTGCCGAAATATCTTTTGGGCAATCCTCAAATTTATTTGGCAGTGAGGACTCTTTTCTTCTCGCCCTCTCGACCTCTCGCCCTCTCGACCTCAAATAATTTGCTTGACGCTAAAATTATCATTAAATTATAGGTAAATGGAGGTTTATTATGAAAGACGATGATGTAATTGAAAGCAAAGAAATCCCTCGCGAAGAACAGGAAAAAATTAAAGCGAAAGTTATAAATGATGTAGCTGACACAAAACTGAAATTCTATGAAGACCTGCGAAAAAAGATTATGGGATGGACAAAAGAACAATTAGGTTCCTTAGGCGGAAAACTGGGTGAATATGTATTCCTGTTACCAGATTTCTTTATTCTGGTTTGCCGTTTGGCAATGGATAAAAGAGTCCCCGTTAAACAAAAAATGATTGTTGCCGGAATTATCACTTATGTTATGATGCCAATTGATCTTATTCCAGATTTCATTCCGGTTATTGGGCTGGTGGATGATTTGGTTTTGGTAGTTTTGGGGCTTAATCTGATTTTGAATGAAATTGACCCTGAAATCCTTTTGGATAACTGGAGCGGAGAAGGACAGGTATTAGACCACTTACAAAAGATTACTGCCTTGGCGGATCGCTTTTTGGATAAACACCTCCTGCAAAAAATCAAGAATGTGCTGAAACGCTTATGAAAATGGACATTTTAATTGCTACTCATAATCCTGATAAACTGATAGAATTGCAGGATTTGCTTAAACCTTTAGAGTTTCGCTTACATTTCTTGCAGGAATTGCCCGATTTTTTGCCTTCGGAGGAAGATCAGGAAACCCTGCTGAAAAATGCGATGAAAAAAGCACTGGAAGCAGCAAAATTTAGCGGTATGCTAACTTTGGCAGATGATACGGGACTTTTCATTGCTGCCTTAAATGATGCTCCGGGAGTTATGTCTGCGCGTTTTGCCGGTAATTCCTGCAGCTATTCAGATAACCGAAAAAAGGTCTTATCCCTGATGCAAAATACAGAGCAGCGGAAGGCATATTTTAAAACAGCGGTGGCTTTAGCTGCTCCCGATGGCATTATTGCTATAATTGAAGGTAAATTGGATGGTGAAATAACAACAGCAGAATATGGCAGTAACGGTTTTGGGTATGATAGCATTTTTGCCGTAAACGGTAAAACATACGCTGAAATGAATACATTAGAGAAAAATCGCCTGTCCCATCGGGCTATAGCTATAAAAGCTATTATCCCTGTGCTGCAAAAGATAATCAATACTTGAAAAAGGAGTTATAGATGATAAAAGCAGAAATCTTTCGTCAATATGACATTCGTGGCATTGTGAATGAAGACCTGGATGAAGATACTTATTATCTAATCGGTAAAGGTTTTGGCACCTATTTACAGAATAAGAGCTTAAAAACTATTGTTTTGGGAGGAGATGCCAGACATTCCACTCCTGCCTTTATGAATGCTTTCAGCCAGGGAGCTTTATCAACCGGCTGCGATATTATAGATTTAGGAATCGTTCCTACCCCGGTTTTATATTTTTCTATCTGGAAACTGCAAAGTGATGGAGGAGCGATGGTTACTGCCAGCCATAATCCTTCTCAATATAATGGTTGTAAATTAAATCTTGGTTTAAGCAGTGTTTATGCTGATGAACTGCAAACGGTGTTAAAAATCATTCAAAAAGGTGTATTTGCTACCGGAAACGGCAAGCTGGTAAAAAACAACGAAATGAGTGATATCTACATTGACTACATTGTAAAGGGAATTAAACTTCAGCGTCCGGTAAAAGTGATTGTGGATGGAGGAAATGGAGTTGGCGGTCCATATTTACCTGCAATTTTGCGTCGTTTGGGCTGTGAAGTGATAGAGATGTTTTGTGAACCCGATGGTGATTTTCCCAATCATCATCCTGATCCTACGATTGCTAAAAATATGGAAGCACTTGCTAAAGCGGTGATAGATAATAAATATGAACTTGGAATTGGTTTGGATGGCGATGCGGATAGAATTGGAGTTGTGGATGAACAGGGTAAGATGCTTTTTGGAGACCAGATCCTGAATATTTTGGCAAGGGATTATTTGCAAAAGAACCCCGGAAAAAAGATTATTGCCGATGTGAAATGCAGTATGAACCTGTTTAATGACATCAAAAAGTATGGCGGTGAACCGATTATGTATAAAACCGGGCATGCCAATATCAAAATGTTTATGAAAGAAATAGGAGTAGAATTTGCCGGCGAAATGAGTGGACACATCTTTTTGGCAGATAGATACTTGGGTTTTGATGATGCGATCTATGTCAGCTGTCGTTTTTGTGAAATTGTTTCTCAAATGCCTAATCCTGTCAGCACTTTTTTAGCCGATCAGCCCAAACTATATAATACTCCGGAATTGCATACAAATTGTCCCGATGAGAAAAAGTTTGAAGTAGTGGCAAAGGTTTGTGAGGAATTTAAAAAAGAGGGCTATGATGTGAATGATATTGACGGAGCAAGAATAACTTTCCCTGATGGTTGGGGCTTAATTCGTGCTTCCAATACTACCCCTGTAATTGTAACCCGTTACGAGGCAATAAACGAATCCCGAATGAACGAAATAAGGAACCTGATAGAAGCCAAAATCCATAAATACCTGTAATATACATTTCATATTGGAAAGACATATAAGGAAATGAAGGTTTAGAGGGTTGAGAAGGTTTAGAAGGTTGAGATACCTCAAAGCTCTTTAGGAGCTTTTTTTATTCGGAAGAACGACGTCCTCGTCGTTCAAGCACAAGAAGGGATTGACCAGGAGGTCACCATTGCGATGTCGCCCTAAGGGGCTTTCAGGATACGGGATAAATGATAAAAACTATTGTAGCTTACACTATACTCCCTCATTCAGTCCTCATACTTTTTATGGTTTGTTCTGCATCCATTGGAATAGTTATTTGTTCTCCGGTTTGCAGGTTTTTAAGGTTCACAGTTTTGGCAGCAAGTTCATTTTCACCAATAATTACAGCATACTTTGCCCCGCTGGCATCCGCAGCTTTTAGTTGTGCTTTTAAAGAGTTCTTATCGGGATCGTAATCCACAATAAGTCCTTTAGTTCTTAAGGCATTTAGATAATGAAGAATCTGCATCCGGGCATTTTCGCCAACGCAAACAAAGTAGGCATCCGGTTTCGGTGGCAGCACAAGTTCTATTTGTTCTTCCTCCAGGGCAAGTAACAATCGTTCAAGACCACCGGCAAAACCGATTGCAGGAATACTTTTTCCCCCGATTTGTTCAATCAAGCCGTTGTATCTTCCGCCTCCCACAAGAGAATTTTGTGCTCCCAAGCCCTCATAGATAATTTCAAAGGCAGTGTTTGTATAATAATCCAGTCCACGAACTATTCCCGGATTTACAGTGTAAGTAATATTCATTGCTTGCAGATAGTTACAAACAGCAGCGAAATGCTGTTTACAGGGTTCATCCAAATAATCCATTTGCGAGGGTGCATTCTTTCTAAATTCTATACAGGAAGGGACTTTACAATCCAATAGGCGACGGGGATTTATTTCCAGTCGTTTCACACAATCGGGGCATAGTTTTGGTAAAAAGGGTCTATAATATTCCCGCAATACATTATCATAAACAGCAGAACAGGTAGGACAACCCACACTGTTAATTTCCAAACGCAAGTTTTTTAAGCCCAAGCTGTTAAGCCATAAATAAGCAATAGCTATCACTTCCGCATCGTAAAAGGGATTGTTGCTGCCGATAAATTCTATGCCATACTGATAAAATTGACGGTATCTACCTGCCTGCGGACGATCATAACGAAACATCGGTCCTAAATAAAACAGCTTTGTGCGGGAAGCAAGTTTATCCAAATGATTTTCTATGTAGCTGCGAACTACGGGAGCCGTTCCTTCAGGCCTTAAGGCAAATTCCCTGCCTTTTTTATCCTGAAAGCGATACATTTCTTTTTGAACAACATCGGAGCTTTCTCCGGAGCTGCGTTCAAAGAGTTCCGCTACTTCAAAAACGGGGGTAGTAATTTCCTGATAACCAAAGCAAGTAGCCATTTTACGAAAGCTACCCTGCAAAAACTGCCATTTATAGCTAACTTCAGGCAGAATATCAAAAGTTCCGCGAGGGATGTTATATCTCATTTTTCTGTTCCTTACCTTTTTTATTTTATACCGTTAGGCATAGCGGAATTTGCTGTTTCCTTTTCCTCAAAATCAGGAGTGTAAGATTCGTCAAGAAACTTTGGTGGATATTTTACTTCCGTTAGATAAAGTCCTGAGGCAGGAGCAGTTATCACCAAATTCTGGCGTGAGCATCTGTTTTCTAAAATGGCTAAAATTGTTTCGGGAGGCAGGTCTAAATGTGCCATATTTGCCAAAGTTCCGGTAATTCTCCGTGCCATATTATGCAAAAAACGGTCTGCCCGGTAATCAAAAATAAAGTAGCTTTCCGATTCGTTTATTTCTATTTGTTGCAAATCGCATATCCGATTGGGAACTTCCGGATTGCTGCGTCCGAAAGAAGAAAAATCGTGTTTTCCCATAATGTATTTGGCAGCGGCTTGCATTTTTCCCAAGTCCAGTTTCAGGTGAGGCAAAAAACCACTGTAATTCCTGTTGAAAGGTGTTCTTTCCTTAGCCAGCAAATAGCGATAATTGCGTTCATAAGCTTGATAGCGGGCATTTAAACAAGGGCTTACTTTCAATATCTCCAGCACTTGAATATCCGCAGGCAAATATCTGTTGAAAGCTAAAAGTAATTGCTTCTCTTGCATTGAACCGCAATAATCAAAATGCGCATACTGTCCTAAGGCATGAACTCCTGCATCAGTTCTTCCGGCAGCAATAATAGCTGATTTTTCCCCGGCAAATATTGCCAGAACTTCTTCCATCACTTCCTGAATAGCAAGGCCGTTCTTCTGTTTTTGCCATCCGCAATAGCCAGTGCCATCATAACAGATATGGATTAAATAGCGTGACATAAACAACCTCTTTATAAACTATGAACTATCACTAAAAGGGCTAAGATAAATATCCCTAAATAGTTAGCTCGGCGATTAACAGTTTTCTCTGCTCTCTCAAAACTCAGCAGATTAGTTACTGTATCACTAATTTCCGGAGAAAGCGCAGAAACATTAGCCAACACGCTAAAAAGTTGAGCTAAAGAAAGATTGCTTTCTTTAGATAGTTTCAGCTCTTTGTAGGCGGTAAAAAAAGACCTGGTAAAGAACACTGTAGCAAAGAGATAAAAGAAGAGAGAATTTACCGGTTTCCATTTTCGGATAAATCTGCTCTGGTATGCTATTTGCTCCATTTTCACATTCCCCAAAACATATACCGTAACCGCAATCAGATATAAAATCTGCACATTGAAAAACACGGTTGTTAGAAATTCCTGGGCAAAAAGAGTAGCAAAAACCCAGTAGCCCGCAAAGAAAGGCAGTAATTTTTTTATAGCAGCAAGCAAAGCAAGATAGAGCTGCGGTTCCAGAACCAAAACAGCCAAAATTAAAAGCAGCTGAATAACCAGCTGACGCAGCGAAGAATCCAATCCAATTGCCAGACCTGTTAAAAAAACAGCGGCTTTAAGATAGAAATGTTGACCGGAAACCGGGTGTTTCAACCACTTCATTCAAGTGGCGGTTCCTCTTTTTTTTCCGGAATAACCTCTTCCGGGGAAGCAGGGACAGGATTATCAACCGGGCTTTCCATTTCCGGAACTGAAATTTGCTCTTCCGTTTTATCTTCAGGAGGTGAAACAGCTTTCGCCAGAGAATCCATCAGCACGGGAATACCGCTATACATTTTTAAACTATCCGGCAGGGTTGCATAAATTTCTGCGGGAGTAGGAAAATTCCATTCCTTAATGCTTTCCGGCTGTTCCACTCCGGTAGAATCAACTGCCGTAGTATCATTTTGAGGAATAACTACAGGAGGGGCACCTCTTAAAAGGAAGTTATTGCCATCAAAGAATCTACGCGCTACCGTGGCAAATTCGCCAGCTTCGGGTTCATCTAAAACAGCTTTCAGGTAGGGCTTTGCCAGCAGAGTATCCATATTTTCAAAACTGTAATACCAACCCAAACGGAAATTGGCAGCCAGCTTAATTTTATGATAAGGTGAGTTTGTTAGTTCCTGTAAGCCGACAAGAGCAGAATCAGGAGCAGTGGTAATATTCTCTAAATAACTGTCTAAAAGCTGTTCCATTCTTTCTTCCCGCGGGTCAATCAGACGGACGGGCAAATTATTTTGCAGGGCATTTAGGGCTTTAGTAAATTTGTTTTCCGGGTATTGTTCCTGCATTTTAGCCATAATCTCACCATTTTCAGGAAGTTCCGGAGAAAGATTATGATAGATGGAACCAATGGCAAACATACAGAAAGGAATTATTTCACTGTCAAAACGCTCAATAATTTCATCCAGTTTTTCCAGGCGCTGGCTATATTGTGCGTTTTCTTTTTCCAGGGCTTGAATGCGTTGCCCAATTGCCAAAGTTAGCGAATCGCTTTCTGAATTTGCATTGGGAGAGACAAATTCCGGTTTTTCTTCTGTGGCAAGAGAATCGGGCAGCGGGTTAAAAATATTTATTTCTTCTCTAAAAGCCAAAGAATCGCCTTCGGAAATTACCACTTCCTGTTGTAAACTATCGGCTAAAGGAATTTCTACTTCTGCTGTTTTTAAGGTATCGGCAAGGGTTTGTTCGTTATCCGATTCGTTGATTATAACCTCTGCCAAAGTATCAGTAACCGCTTTTACAGCTGTAGTATCACTTTGTGCCACAGGAAGTTCTGTTTGTTCTAAGGTTCCCGAACTATCCGTAACGGGAATAATGGTTGCAGGCAAGATTGCCTTCAGCGAATCCAGAAGAGCGTTATTTTTGTTCAATGCTGTCCGAATAGAATCCCTTCTGGCTATTAAACTATTCTTTTGGGCAATCACAATTTTATAACGGGCAACCGCAGAATCCGGCATCGCCAGAACATTCAAAAAACTTTCCGCCGCTTGATATTGGTAATCTAAAAACTGGGAAAGACCGGTTTCACAATCAAGACCAGCGCGGGGAGCAACTGAACCCAAAGCGGAAGCTTTTGCTTGAGCGATTTTTGCCAAAGGAGAATTGGAAAATTCAATGCGCACTTTATTATAATTAGTTATTGCCTGGGGAATTTTGCCCTGATTGTAATAATAGTTTTCCGCCAGGTAATAATAGGCACCTGCAGAGCCCTCGGTGCGCGGATAATTTTTGGTGATAAATTCAATTTCGGTTCTTGCCTCGGTTGTATCTCCCAAAGCAATGTGAGCTCTGGCTTTCAGTAATCGCACAAAAGGAATTTTATCAGGACGGGTTTCAGTTCTGATTAGCCCTTTTGCTGTCTTTAATGCTTTATTCGCTTGTCCCAGTTCCAATTCATTCAAGCCAATGTAATAGGTTCCTTCCAGTTTTTTTTCCTTATCTATGCCGCGTGCTTTCTGCATTGTTTTAAATGCTTCCAGCGATTTATCATAATCCTTTTGCTCATAATAATTCTTACCGAGCAGGAAATATGCTTCGCGGTATTCTTTGGTTTTAGGATATTCCGTAATTATCCTTTCCAGATAGTGTTGGGCTTTAATAAAGTCCTTATCTTTAATGGCAAAATCAGCTAAAGCGGATAACGCCTGAGGATGCTGTTTGCGAAATTTGGGATTACGCAAAAATTCATCCAGCAATTTTTCCGCCTCTTTGGGTTGATTGGTCTCCCGCAAAATTTTGGCAATATAAATATATGCTTCGGGAACATATTTACTCTCGGGAAAACGGATAACAAGGTTTTGGAACTGATCTTTTGCCTGAAAAGCGCTATTGCCTTTGTAGTAAAGGGATTTCGCCATCAAATAGTATGCCTCTTCCACCCTTTTTCCTTTTTTATCTGTCTCAATAATTTTCCCGCATTTTTTAATCGCTTTAGTATATTCATCAATTGCCTGGGCATTAGGCCTGCCGTTACTGGTTAGAGGTCTGGACTGTGCCGAATTAAAATAGTTACGGGCATTAAACATTGTATTCACTTCGCAGGCAAAAACACCCGCAAAACAAAGCAGACAGATAAATATATCCCTGAATTTCATAAATCAACAGCCGTAAAACAGCATAATCTTGTCAATCAATTTCAGGACAAATTTCCTCTAAACAACCAGAACGCACCAGCGCAATTGCTTTATTTACATCGGGATACATAATTCTATCACCATTTAGAGGAGCAACATTTTCCCGCAGAGTTGCCTTCACCTTTTCCAAAATAACAGAAGAAGGAAATTCTCTTTGGTCTAAGGCAGAACAGGCAATTAGCAGTTCAATTCCCAGAACAGAAGCCACATTTTGCACAATTTGGCAAAGCTTTAACGCCGAGATTGACCCCATTGAAACATGATCTTCCTGATTAGCAGAAGTGGGAATGGAATCCACACAGGCAGGATGAGCCAGCACTTTATTTTCCGAAACCAGCGAAGCAGCCGTCATTTGCTGAATCATAAAACCGGAATCAATCCCCGGACGGGTTGCCAAAAATGGCGAAAGTCCACGCGAAAGAGCCGAATTCAACATCTGTTCAATTCGGCGTTCAGAAATGGAAGCCAGCTCACTAATTGCCAAACCTAATGTATCCAACGCAATAGCCAGGGGTTCACCATGAAAATTTCCCCCGGAAATAACTTTACCCTCATCAGGAAATATTAGCGGATTATCCGTTGCCGAATTTATTTCTATTTCCAAAACACCTCGCACATAAGCACAGGCATCTCTCACCGCACCATTAACTTGAGGGGTACACCGCAAACTATAAGCATCTTGAACATTACCGCAATTTAAGTGGGATTCGCGTAAAGGACTTCCCTCCAAAAGGGTTCTGATGTTTTTGGCGGATATTTTCTGCCCGGGATGGGGTCGTAAATTATGAATCAATTCATCAAATGCTTTGGGAGTACCTTTTAAGGCATCAATGCTCATTGCAGCAATAATATCGGCAGAACGACACAAACGCTCTGCTTCCAAAAGGTTTAATACCCCCAAAGCAGTCATAACTTGAGTGCCGTTATTTAGCGCAAGCCCTTCCTTGGCAGCAAGTTGGACAGGAGTTATACCCGCTTTTTGCATTGCCTTTTCACCCGAAAGATGCTCTCCTTTATAAATTGCTTCTCCTTCACCAATCAGCACTAAAGCCAAATGTGAAAGCGGAGAAAGGTCGCCACTGGCTCCAACTGAACCCCGCATAGGAATTATTGGCTGAATTCCTTTATTCAACATTTGCACCAGGGTTTCCAAGGTCTCTAACCGAATGCCGGAGTGACCTTTAGCTAAGACCGCAATACGCAAAAGCATTATTGCCCGCGTCTGTTCTTCAGAATAGGGTTCACCGATGTTTGTAGAATGACTGCGAATTAAATTTAATTGCAGTTCCGCTATGTTTTCCTTGGGGATAGTTACAGTGCTGAATTTGCCGAAACCGGTATTCAACCCGTAAACAATTTCGCCGTTTTCTATTATTTTATCTACATAAGCACGGCATTTAGCCACTTTTTCCTTACTGGATTCCGATAGCCGAATGGGAACATTATAACGGGCAACCTGTTCCACTGCCTCTAAGGTTAAGGAATTGCCGTCAATGATAATTTCCTGCATTTTATCCTCTGTTTTCGTTAATTTTGAAGTTGGTAAACAAAAAAAATGCTAATTTTGAACATTTATTTGCATTGATAGGTTTTTGTCAAGCACGGAAAGCTCCGGCTTATATTTTTCTTCTTTCCTGCTTTTTGCCATTACTTAAGAGCATAAATCAAGCGCTTATCTAACCTTTATCAAGCGTTAATAGTTAACGCTTGATTAAGGTATGTTGAACGATAGATTAACAGCTTTAGGAAAGAAAGATAGGAGTCAGCTATAGTCCATTCTGGTCTAACTTACAATTTTCAATGCGGATAGCAGTTAGAGTTTGGTTGTTAGTGAGAAGTTCGTGGAATGTAGTTTTTAGGGAAGGCAGTTGAAAATTGGAAGTAAAAGCCTTCCGCCGTCTGCATTGTAACTTTTCCGAGGGGCTTACGCACTCTTCGCTATTATTGCGTCACCCAAAAGGGCTTTTGGCAGAGAGCTGAGGGCTAAGGGAGGCAAAACCTTTCCAACGAGAGGCTTACGACATCCTCATCGTTCAAGCACCCGAAGAGGTTGACCAGGAGGTCAACCTTCCGGAAAAACGACATCCTCGTCGTTTAGTTGTAACACTGGTGTTTCGTTAGCGTTTGCCTTTCGGTAAAGAAACAAAAGTAAGAGGTGGGTTGACCAGGAGGTTAGCATTACGATGGCACCCTATAGGGCTTTCAGGTAAATATTGTTTTAAAAATCCCAATAATCCTTATAATCCTCTTCATCCCAGACCAATTATTTTCTCTTGCCCAAAATCCTTAAAAATCAGTAAATTAATATGGAAGTTGCATTTCTTGTATTAGGAACATAATTTTTCTATAATGGAGTAACATCCTCATACAGTAATGGTAGATTAGTTTCTCTGATTCTAAACTTTGTGCCGTGATTATGACCTGTTCTTGCATCAAAATCAATATAGATTAAGTTTTTCTCAAGAGCATTTATAAACTTATCCATAGAAAAATTACTCAGCATTTTTATATCATTATATTGCAGATACTCTTTCCCCTTCTCTTTTTTCACATCTACCAGAATGAAAAAACAATTGGTAAGTTTAGTCCTAATATGTGCTGCTAAATCACTAAAGCCCCAATAAGGTTCAGGATCCAAGTTACCAAGACCTATCCTTTGTTCAACTGTTTTAAGCCAGTTTCTGTGTTTTTGGTCAACCTTCGTAGCGTCAAATCTTATAATAATCTTTCATTTTTTTTTGCCCAATTCTACTGTGAATCCCCTATCACTATATCTTTTACAATATATTGTCTGTCTAAAACTTAATTCTGAATCTGGATATTTCTGTCCCGCTTCTTGATGCCTCCAACCATAGTAAGGTAATAATAAGTTGGATACAATTCCTGCTTTTCGTGGTGAAGGTTCATTATGGAGCAATGTAGTTAAAGAGGTCGAATTCCTTCTTTTAGTTTTTAGTTCCCATTCTCCCGCATTAGCAATAGCCAAGTTATTTTCTTTTATACCTAATAAATCTTCAAGAGTATTACCGATTGATCCTGCATTTCCAACTCTTAAATTTTCAACCCACCCTAAATTTCTAATGTCTTCTAAACTTGTTATCAAATTATCTTTTGTAACTACAAGCATAATATTATCCTCATTTTTCTATCTCGCTTGGAGGTTTCCAAAAATCAAGCAAATATTCAAAAGTTGTTCCCATAGTGATATAATTGCTGGGCCATCCAAAGATGCCAATATTATTAACTATATTGGTTCTGTCCCAGATAATGATATTGCGAAGTTCCAATCCTCTTCTTCTAAGCTCTTCGGTTAAGGATATATGTAAAGTAATTCTTTTATTTTCCCACCAGAAATCGGGAACATTGATAACACAATGTCCTTTATCTTTCATTAACGGTAATAAATTTTCAAAAATATCTCCCATAGCCAAAGTCCATTTTTCAGCTGAATAGGTTCCAAGGTCTCTTTCATCTTGGGAATATTGCTCAATTTTATTCAGCTGACCATTATCTCTGTCTCTTCTTGATTTATTCTTTCTTTCTCTATTCAATAAATTGGAATAGGGTGGAGAGGTGAAGATTAGTGTAATTGATTGTTTAGGCAGATATTGATTAATATTTCTGGCATCATCTTCAATAGGAATCTGTTGACAGCTATTGAAGGCATTCTGTTGCGTTAATCTGTTGTTGCAGATTTCAATATATTCCTTCTTCAAATCAAATCCTAAACAAGTCCTGTTTAAATCTTGCGCCGCAACCAAAGTTGTTCCACTGCCTACATAAGGATCAACAACAAGTTCACCCTCATGAGAAAATAAGCTGATAACTTTCTTGGCTAAGCTTATAGGAAATGTTGCAGGATGAATGTTTTTATCTCTTATATCCCTTTTTTCATAAATAAATTGCCATACACCCAGTTGAGATGTTAGCCATTCTTTTGCTGTCATACAATTTATATGACTGGGTGGACATTTACATAATCTTGTATATCTGTTTTTTTTAAGCTCTTCTTTAAGAATATCGTTATTGGAGTTAGCCATATTTAATCAACCTATATGAAATATAATAATGTCATTTTAAAAAAGGACAAGCTGCGGTCAACATATTTTTCCATAACCCCAGATAAACTATAAGTTATCCTGTTTCAAATCCCTTTTTTGCTATGCTGGCGTATCAAATATAATAATTCATACGCTTTAAAGATTTCCTCTATTTATAAGATAGCAATGGATTTTTTAAAACAAAACGAGATTAACCAATAGGCAGCAATTTTGGCAAGTTAACAAAAAGAGAAACCGGATTTACTGCAAAATTTAGCATAACTTACAGAGGTTAAGATTTCATAATTAGAATTCGGCAATACGATGCCTAATTATAACTTCCAATTGAGATTACTACCTTATTTGAGCTAATTATTCAAGGTTTCTAATAAAGAGGAAAAAAGTAATCGGAGAAAAAATCCTCTTGAAAAAAAATGCTTGACACGACAATAATATTAAAAAGAATGAAATTATTAAAACCTGTTAAGGAGTAACAATGAAAAAATTACTGATCGTAATCGTCGCCCTTGCCCTAATTTTAATTCTTATGGGCTGTGCAAAGGGTCCGGAAAGTGTTGCCCAAAAATTTGTTTCTGCCTGGAAGAGCCAGGATGTGAAAACGATGGAAAAACTCTCCACCCCGGAAAGCAAAGAAATGCTTGGTATGTTCTCTATGTTTAAGGTGAAAGATGTTACCTTAGGTGAAACGAAGGTTACTGGAGACAGCGCTACCGTCAATGTTAAATATACTACTGAAGATGGAAAACAAGACGACTTTGATCTGAATATGGTTAAACGAGACGGTAAATGGTTGGTAGAGATTAAAGGAAAGTAATGTCCTTTAAAGACCTTACCCTATTAGGTCTTACCTCAATAATAATTTTATTAATTGGCAGTTCAGCAAGATTCTCCAGCCGAACTGCCAATTTATCTGAAGAAAAAAATTGTGAATTTCCTCCGCTATCTATACTGCAACTGAAAGATGGTGATGTAATTCTCAGAAAGGGTAATAGTGTATTTTCAGAGCTGATAGCCAGAAATTTTCCTGCTGCTGAGGGAATGTCTCATTGCGGTTTTATTTTTAAGATTGATGGTCAATATCAGGTGATTCATACTATTTCTAAATCCCTTTCTGATATAGATGGCATACGCATTAACACCCTGGAAGAATTTGTGCGGGAGGCAAAACAAAATCGTATTTGCATTATCCGTTATCATAAAAAACTGAATTCTGTTTCAATGAAAGCAAGATGTCTTGTGCTTTTAAAACAAAAAATCCCTTTTGATAACGATTTTGATCTCAATGACTCATCCCGATTATATTGTTCGGAACTTTTACGAAAGTGTTATCTGGAACAGGGAGAACCTGATTTCTTTCAGCTGCGTAAGATTGTTGGTGTTTCGGTGATTGATTTTGCTACTTTTTTTAACCCGGAGCTTTTTACCACTGTTTATAAAAACTACTGATCTCTTCATAATCTCCAATATGTAATAGCTATTAGTAAAAAATGCGGGCAAAAGTATTGACAGAAACGGAGGGTAAAATTTGTTAGCTCCAAATGTGAAAGACAATAAGAATATAGAGTGATACAAAAAAAGCAGTTGACAAAAACAGGGTGTTAAAACTTTATGACGAAACTTGTTGCCGATGTAGCTCAAAGGTAGAGCAATTGATTTGTAATCAATAGGTTGGGGGTTCAATTCCCTTCATCGGCTCCAGAAATTATAGGCGTGGAGAGGTTCCCGAGTGGTCAAAGGGATCAGACTGTAAATCTGCTGTCGGATGACTTCGGAGGTTCGAATCCTCCCCTCTCCACCAGTAAATTTTGGAGTAATAAAAGAAAAGCGGGAGTAGCTCAGTTGGCTAGAGCATCAGCCTTCCAAGCTGAGGGTCGCGGGTTCGAACCCCGTTTCCCGCTCCAAAATTTTTAAGTGTAAGCTCAAGTAGCTCAGCAGGTAGAGCACCTCCTTGGTAAGGAGGAGGTCACCGGTTCAAGTCCGGTCTTGAGCTCCACTTTGAAAAATAGATTGATGTTTTTAATATCATCATCTATTAAATTAAGAGGAATATATATGCCTGATGGTATATATTTTTAGATTAAGAAAGAATACGAGACGGGCTTGTTATAAGAAAATCAAGTCCAGGAGGAACAATGGCAAAAGAGAAATATGTTCGAACTAAGCCACATCTGAATGTGGGAACAATTGGTCATATTGACCATGGAAAAACAACGCTAACTGCAGCGATGACTTTGTATCTGAGTAAAAAAGGCGGTGCAAAATTCCGTTCTTTTGACAGTATTGATAATGCCCCGGAAGAAAAAGCCCGCGGAATAACTATTGCCACAGCTCATGTTGAATATGAAACAGAAAAAAGACATTATGCTCATATTGACTGTCCCGGTCATGCTGACTACATTAAAAATATGATAACCGGTGCAGCTCAAATGGATGGAGCTATTTTAGTGGTGAGTGCAGATGACGGACCAATGCCTCAAACCCGTGAGCATATTTTGCTTGCTCGTCAGGTTGGTGTTCCGGCAATAGTGGTCTTTATGAACAAATGTGATTTAGTTGACGATCCTGAATTGCTGGATTTGGTAGAAATGGAAGTGCGGGAATTGCTTGAAAAGTATGAATTTCCCGGTTCCGAAATTCCTGTAATTCGCGGTTCAGCTCTTAAAGCCCTAAATGGAGATCCTGAAGCCGAACAACAAATTCAAGCTCTTCTGGATGCCGTTGATAGTTATATTCCACTACCGGAACGTCCTGTGGATAAGCCCTTCCTGATGCCCGTGGAAGATGTTTTCAGCATTCCGGGTAGGGGAACTGTGGCTACAGGCCGTGTAGAAAGAGGCGTTATCAAAGTTGGCGATAAAGTTGAACGCGTGGGTATTAGAGAAACAGTAGAAACAACCTGCACGGGTGTGGAAATGTTCCGTAAACTTCTTGATGAAGCCCAAGCTGGCGATAATATCGGTGTGCTGTTACGCGGTTTCGGTAAAAAAGATGTAGTACGGGGAATGGTTTTAGCAAAGCCCAAATCCATTACTCCACACACTAAATTTATTGGTCAAACCTATATTTTAACCGAAGAAGAAGGTGGAAGGAAAAAACCCTTCCAAACCGGTTACCGTCCTCAATTTTATTTCCGTACTACTGATGTTACCGGTAGTTTAACCCTTCCCGAAGGTGTTAAAATGGTTATGCCAGGAGACAATGTAGAAATTCAGGCAGAACTAATCACTCCCATCGCCATGGAACAAGGATTGCGTTTTGCTATCCGGGAAGGTGGTCATACCATCGGTAGCGGTGTGGTCTCACAAGTAATGGTATAAAAAACCGGATACAGAATAATGAGAGATATAATAATCCTTGCTTGCGAAGAATGCAAGAACCGAAATTATACTACAACCCGTAATAAAAGAAAGCATCCGAACAGGATGGAGCTGAAAAAATATTGCCCCACCTGCCGGAAGCATACTGTTCATAAACAGCGTTAAGAGAATTCCTGATATAATGTTGCACAGGACAGTAGTTCAACTGGTAGAGCACCGGTCTCCAAAACCGGGGGTTGCGGGTTCGATTCCTGCCTGTCCTGCCACAACATTTTTGGGGTTATTAACTTCGGGGACAAATTTTCTTTCCGCAAACGAAGGGAAGTAATAATATGAAATTTGAAAAGATAAGCCATTTCTTCAGAGATGTGCGTTCAGAAATGAAATGCGTAAGCTGGCCTAATAAATCAGACCTTAAAGAAGGGACACTGGTAGTTATTATAATGTCAGCCATAGTAGCCATTTTTTTATCCCTTGTTGATTTTGGTTTTACCAAGATTATAGAACTGATATTTTAAGGAATGGGTGCAGGCAGATGAAGTGGTATGTAATTCATACCTATTCTGGTCACGAAAATAAGGTTAAGACCGCAATAGAAAAAGGTTTGATCGGCACTCCTATGGAAAAACAGGTAGGCCGTTTACTGGTTCCGGTGCGAAAAACATTTGTGATTAGAGAAGGAAAAAAGATTGAACGCGATAAGAAACTTTTTACTTCTTATGTGATTATGGAAGCAGATTTAACTCCGGAACTAAAGACCTATATCCTTCAAATTGCGGGAGTAACAAGTTTTTTGGGAATAAATAAAGAACATAAAGAACCCATACCCTTATCTCAGGAAGAAGTGGATCGCCTTTTAGGAATTACCGATCCCAACCGCGATATAAAGGTCTATTCTTTTATGCCGGGGGATATGGTGAAAGTAAGTTCAGGTCCTTTTACCGATTTTGAAGGTATTGTGCAGAAAACCACGGAAAACGGAACAAAATTGATTATTGAAGTGACTGTGTTCGGACGGAAAACTCCGGTGGAATTGAATGCCAACCAGGTTGAACTAATCAAAAAATAAATGAAGATATAAATAGAGGTAGAAAAAAATGGCTAAACCCAAAGATGCCGTAGCGATTATTAAACTGCAACTTCCTGCTGGAAAAGCTACTCCGGCTCCACCCGTGGGGCCTGCTTTAGGTCAGGCGGGAGTAAATATTCCGGAATTTTGCCGTCAGTTCAATGAAAAGACAGCTGATGAGGCAGGGATGGTATTTCCTGTTGTAATTTATGTTGCCAAAAATAAATCGTTTACATTTGAAATAAAAACCCCTCCAGCTGCAGTGCTGATTAAAAAAGAAGCCGGATTAGCTACCGGGAGTGCTACTCCCAATAAAGTTAAGGTAGGTAAAATTACTAACGAGCAGCTGAAAAATATAGCCCAATTAAAAATTAAAGATATGAACTGTCATTCCCTTGAATCTGCTATGAGTATGATCGCTGGAACTGCAAGAAGTATGGGTGTTACAATTGAGAACTGATACTTCTATTGCAGGAGATAGTATTCATAAGGAGAGTCAATGAAACATAGTAAAAGGTATAATGTTGCCTACACGATGTTTGACCGTCAGAAAAGATTTGATCTGAACGAAGCCGTTAAACTGCTGAAGAGCTTACCTGCTTCCAAGTTTAATGAAACCGTTGAGCTGCATTTCAATCTGGGTGTTGATCCTCGTAAAGCAGATCAGCAAATTCGTAATTCTTTAGTCCTACCTAACGGGACAGGAAAAGAGATGCGGGTTCTGGTCTTTGCCGAAGGTGACAAGGCAGAAGAAGCCAAAAGAGCAGGAGCCGATTATGTTGGTGTGGATGATCTCATTGAAAAAATCACAGCCGGATGGTTTGATTTTGATGTAGTGATTGCCACTCCCAATTTAATGGGTAGAATTGGAAAACTGGGACGAGTTCTTGGTCCCAGAGGGTTAATGCCCAACCCCAAAGTAGGAACAGTTACAATGGATGTAGCGAAAGCAGTGCAGGAAGCAAAAGGCGGTAAAATAACCTACCGCGTAGATAAATTTGCGAACTTGCATATCCCTGTGGGGAAATTGGGTTTTGAGGAAGATAAGCTGAAAGAAAATATTAAAGCTGTTCTTACCTCTGTGTTACGAGATAGACCATCCACTTTGAAAGGGGTCTATATTAAAAGCATAACCCTCTGCACCACAATGAGCCCCGGAATCAAAATCCAGGTCGCAAGCGCAACCTCGGAAGCAAGAAGCTAAGGGAGTATTAACAATGGTGCAAAGTGTTAAGTATGACATAGTGAAGGACTTGACTGAAAGGTTAAGTAGCGCAAAAGCGATTGTATTGGTAGATTACAAGGGAATAAATATTGTACAGGTGAATCAATTGCGCAACCGTTTCAGAGAAAGTCAAGCGGATTACTTTGTCCAGAAGAATACCCTGATCAAAATTGCTCTTAACAGTTTGGGTATTACTGAACTTGATCCCTATCTTCAGGGACCAACCGCTGTGGCAGTAAGTAAGCTGGATGAGGTATCTCCTGCCCGCGAGATAATCAAATTTTTGAAAGAGGTGATGGAAGATAAGAGTTATCCTTCGTTCAAAGCAGGTTATATAGCAGGACATCTTTTCAGCGCTGCGGAACTGACTGCTTTGGCAAAACTGCCATCCCGCGAAGAATTGCTTGCTAAAGTGCTTTTCGGTATGAATGCACCGCTAAGCAACTTTGTAAGTATCAACCAAGGTATCATTCGCAAATTTGTGTATGCTGTTGATGCCATAGCCAAAAAACAAGCTGAAGCCAGCTAAGAAAAATTATTCATATATCCGATGGAGGAACAATGTCCGATAAAAAGCAACAAGTAATTGATCTGATTAAAGAGATGACAGTTCTTGAGCTCTCTGAATTAGTGAAAGAAATGGAAGAAATATTTGGCGTTTCCGCTGCTGCACCAGTAGTTGCCGTTGCCGCAACTCAAGGTTCCGGCGCAGAAGGTGGAGAAAAAGAAGAACAGACAGAATTTGATGTGATTTTAACCAGTGCCGGAGAAAAGAAAATCAATGTGATTAAAGTTGTGCGCGAAATCACTAAGCTTGGGTTGAAAGAGGCAAAAGACCTCGTAGATGGAGCTCCCAAGATGGTTTCGGAGAAAGTTAGCAAGGAAGAAGCCACTTCCATTCAGAAAAAACTTGAAGAAGCCGGTGCAACTGTCGAAGTTAAATAACCAAACCATTATCGGAATAAAGGTCCAAAAAAAGTCCGCAGGGACTTTTTTTGGACTGTATTCGCAACTAAACCATCTTCAAAATATGGCTTGGATAACAAGCAAGATAACTCCAATTTCCTGATTGGGACAACGCCGAAAAACAGCGTGAGAAGAAAGAAGAACAAACAATTAAGAGCCAATATCTTGGTTTTTAAAAACCAAAAAGGAGAGAGCTTTTGAGAAAGATCAAAAGTTATTCCCGAATATCCGGAAGATTTGCAGAATTAGGTATTCCTGAAGTAGAAATACCTAATCTTCTGGCTATGCAGGTAGATTCCTTCAATGATTTTTTACAGAAGGACATTCACCCTCAACGCAGAGAGAAAAAAGGGCTGCAGGCAGTATTTGAAAACACTTTTCCCTTAGAGGATACGAAAGGTAACTTCCTGCTGGAATTCATTGAATACAGTGTGTTGCAAGAGAAATATTCCCTGGAAGAATGCCGCGAGAGAAACCTGACCTACCAGGCACCATTAAAAGCAAAAATGCGGTTGAGTATTTTTGAAACTAATGAAGATATACGCGAGCATAAAGATACTTTGGAACAGGAAGTATTCTTAGGTGAAATTCCTTTGATCACCGAACAGGGCACCTTTGTAATAAATGGTGCCGAAAGAGTAATTATATCACAGTTACAGCGTTCCCCGGGGGTATTTTTTTCGGAAGAAAAGCACCCCAGCGGAAAAACGCTCTATTCTGCAAAAGTGATTCCTTACAGTGGTTCATGGCTGGATTTTGATATAGATATTCACGATGTTATGTTTGTACATATAGATAAAAGGCGTAAACTTCCCGTTACAACTCTTTTCCGGGCAATCGGAATTTCCACTAATGAGGACTTAAGAAAGACCTTCTATAAATCTGAAATATTGAATTTGAAAGAAGCCAAAGGCAGGCATTTATATGCTGATATCTATGAACCGGATAATCCTGCACCGATAGCATTAGCTAATGAACAGGTGACGGATACACTAATTAAAATTCTTACGGAAAAGCAAATTGATAAAGTGGAAGTGATTGAATACGATTATGAGATTGCCAGAAAAGTGCTGGAGAACACTTTGGCAAAAGACCCTACTACCAATCAAGAAGAAGCTCTGAAAAAAATATACAGCTTAATTCGCCCCGGCGAAGATGCTCCTCTGGAGGCAGCCAAGCAACTTGTAGATAGAATGTTTTTTAATGAAAAACGCTACAATTTGGGAGAAGTAGGTCGTTACAAAATCAATACCCGCTTAGGAATTGATGTTGACCCCACAGTGAAGACCCTTACCGTTGAGGATTTTGTTCATATTTTTATAACTCTGATTAATATCTATCACGATGAAGATGAAGTAGATGATATAGATAATTTGGCAAACCGCAGAGTTCGGACTGTGGGAGAATTGCTGCAAGAACAATATACAATAGGAATGGCTATGGTTTCCAGAATAATTCAGGAACGGATGGCTATTTCCAATATTGACGAAATTACCGTTCACGATTTGGTGAATAGCAATGCCCTAATTTCTGTAGTGCAGTCGTTTTTCTTAACCGGTCAGCTCTCTCAATTTATGGAACAGACAAATCCCCTGGCTGCTTTAAGACATAAGCGTGCATTATCTGCATTAGGACCTGGTGGTTTGGCTCGCGAAAGAGCCGGTTTTGAAGTCCGAGATGTGCATTCTTCACACTATGGAAGAGTTTGCCCCATTGAAACACCTGAAGGACCTAATATCGGTTTAATTGTTTCTCCTGCAATTTATTCCCGCATTAACCATTTGGGCTTTATAGAAACTCCCTACCGGAAAGTAAAAAATGGTTGCGTTACAGATGAATATGAATATTTGGATGCCTCTCAGGAAGAGAAATATATTATCGCTCAAAGCGATGTGCATTTAGACGATAATCGTAGAATAACAGATGAGATAATTTTTGCCAGAGACCGGGGTGACTTTGTGCAGGTTAGCCCTAACAGCGTGCAATATATGGATGTAGCTCCTCAACAGATGGTTTCTGTTTCAGCAGCTATGATTCCGTTTCTGGAACATGATGATGCCAACCGTGCCTTGATGGGTTCTAATATGCAACGCCAGGCAGTTCCATTAATCAACCCTCAGGCACCTGTAGTTGGAACGGGTATGGAAAAAATAGTTTCTATGGATACTTCTTCCATAGCAGTTGCCCCTTATGATGGAATTGTTACTCAAGTTACTTCTGCCTATATAGATTTGAAACCGATAAACGAAAAAGATGAAGCATATTACCTTTCTACGGGTAACCGTATTCATCTGAAGAAATTTGTGAGAACTAATCAGGATACCTGTACCAATCAACGGCCCATTGTGAGCGTTGGAAATACCGTGAAAAAAGGTCAGCCCATTTCGGATGGTGCTTGTGTGGAGGATAACCGTTTAGCGCTTGGTACCAATTTACTTGTTGCCTTTATGCCCTGGTATGGATATAATTATGAAGATGCCGTTATTTTAAGTGAAAAAGTAGCACGCGAGGATACGCTCACTTCCATCTATATTGAAGAATTGGAAGTTTTGGTGCGGAATGTGAAAAACGGAAGAGAAGAACTGGCTTACGATATACCCAATGTTCCAGCACAGGCATTAAGAAATTTGGATAAAACAGGTATTATTAGAGTGGGAAGTGTAATTCATGCTGGAGATATAATTGTGGGTAAGGTTACTCCCAAAAGTGTGGAAATTGACCCCTCTCCGGAAGAAAACCTGATGCGAGCTTTATTTGGAGACCGGGCCGGAGATTTTACCAACAGCTCTTTAAAAGCCAAACCCGGTATGGAAGGTGTGGTAATAGATGTAAAGGTTTTTTCTCGTTTGGAAGAAGGCAGCGATTTGGAAGAAGAAAATGAAGACAAGGTAGAGAAACTGAAAGACGAATTAGCTTTACGCCGTAGTAAAATTGAAGAATTTAAAGAAGAAAAGCTGGCTTCTGTCCTGGTAGGGCAAATAGCCAAAAACATCTGGGATGAAAAAAGCAATGTTCCCTATATCGTTCCCGGAAAAAAGATTACGAAACAGGATATAAAACGCATAAACTTCAAAAAGCTTGATCTGGATGTGGAACTGGTTGAAGATAGAGAAGTGAACGACTATATCTATTCCCAGATCGTCTTAAAAATAAAGCAGTCCCTTGAACAAAGCGATAATATCTATAAAAAATCCCGCGAACGCATTAAACATGGAGACGAACTTCAATATGGCGTGCGGAAAATGGTTAAAGTGTATGTAGCCAAAAAGCGCAAGATAGAAGTTGGCGATAAAATGGCAGGACGCCATGGTAATAAAGGTGTCATTTCTATCATTGCCCCCATAGAAGATATGCCTTTTATGGAAGATGGCACACCCGTAGATATAGTGCTGAATCCTTTGGGAGTTCCTTCCCGAATGAACATCGGGCAAATTATGGAAACCCATTTAGGTTGGGCTGTTAAAACCCTGGGCTTTGAAGTGGAAACCCCGATTTTTGACGGTGCCAGCATAGACGATATCCGTTCCGAATTGAAAAAAGCAGGTCTTCCGGAAGATGGTAAAACAATTCTGTATGATGGTAAATCCGGAGAGCCCTTCAAGGAAAGAGTAACGGTGGGAATTATTTATATGATGAAACTGAATCATCTTGTAGCTGATAAAATGCACGCTCGTTCCACGGGACCCTATTCCCTAATTACCCAACAACCCTTAGGCGGAAAAGCTCAACATGGAGGTCAGCGCCTTGGAGAAATGGAGGTTTGGGCTTTGGAAGCTTATGGTGCAGCCCATGTTCTGGAAGAAATGTTAACTATTAAAAGTGACGATGTGGATGGCAGAAATAATGCCTTCAAAGCTATTACCCGCGGTGAAAATCCACCTCCTGCCGGAGTGCCTGAATCCTTTAATGTTCTCATCAGCGAACTGAAATCGCTGGGCTTTGATATTGAATTTATCAAAGAAGAAGAGAACGCATAGAAGGAGGGAAAATGTTAAAAGAAAATAAACGCGAAATTAAGCCCAATGAATATGATGCAGTGCGTATCAAGATTGCCTCCCCTGATGTAATCAGGCATGAATGGTCACACGGAGAAGTTACTAAACCCGATACCTTGAACTACCGGACTCTCAAACCTGAGAAGGACGGTTTGTTTTGTGAGAGAATATTTGGTCCCGAACGAGATTATGAATGCGCCTGCGGAAAATATAAAAAGAAAAGGTTTCAGGGCACTGTTTGTGATCGCTGCGGTGTTCTCGTAACAAGTTCCAGGGTGCGTAGAACCCGCATGGGACATATAGATTTGGCAGTTCCCATTGCCCATATCTGGTTTGTGAAAAGTGCCCCCAGCAAAATTGGCACCCTATTGGATATGACGGTTAAAGACCTGGAAAGAGTTCTTTATTACGAATCCTTCATTGTTATTGACCCGGGAGACAGTCCCTTTGAAAAGATGGAACTGCTGGAAGTGGATGAGTATTATGAAATTAAGGATAAAGTGGGAGATAACTTTCTGGCTTTAATGGGGGGTGAAGCAGTTCGGGAATTGCTGAAACGCATAAACCTGAAAAATGAAGCGCTGGACCTCAGAACCCGGCTTAAATTTGAAGAATCGGCTTTGCGTAAGCAGAAGTTAATCAATAAACTGAAAATAGTGGATGCCTTCATAAAAAGCGGCAATCGTCCCGAAGATATGATTTTAGAAGCATTGCCTGTGCTTCCTCCAACATTAAGACCTTTGGTTCCTTTGGAAGGTGGACGCTTTGCCACTGCTGATTTTAATGATTTATACCGAAGAGTTATTACCCGAAACAACCGTCTGAAAGCATTACTGGAAATCCGTGCCCCGGAAGTTATTCTTCGCAATGAAAAAAGAATGCTGCAAGAAGCAGTAGATGCTTTAATTGATAATAGCAGAAAAGCTCGTCCCGTTAGAGGCAGAGGTAATAGGCCCTTAAAGTCGCTTACAGACCAGTTGAAAGGTAAGCAAGGCCGTTTTCGTCAAAACCTGTTAGGTAAGCGAGTGGATTATTCCGGACGCAGCGTAATTACTGTAGGACCGGAGCTAAAGCTTTATCAGTGTGGTCTTCCCAAAGAAATGGCAGTGGAACTTTTCAAACCCTACCTGATTGAAAAACTGCAAAAAATGGGAGAAGTGGATAAAGTTAAAAATGCCAAAAAACTGATAGAGAAAAAACAACCCGAAATTTGGTCTATTCTGGAAGAAGTAATTAAGGATTATCCCGTTTTGCTAAACCGGGCTCCTACTCTTCACCGCTTGGGAATTCAGGCATTTATGCCTATTTTAACGGATAATAAAGCCATCCAGTTACATCCTATGGTCTGCGTTCCTTTCAATGCTGATTTTGACGGAGACCAAATGGGTGTTTATATACCCCTTTCTCTGGAATCTCAAATTGAAGCCAGAGTCCTGATGCTTTCTACACGCAATTTGTTGTTGCCGGCTAATGGAAGATTGGCGATGGCGGCTAATCAGGATATTGTTTTGGGCTGTTATTATTTAACAATGGAAGAAACACCTCCTCCCAAAGAGATAGAAAAACTTCGCCATTTCTATGGTCCTGATGAAGTTATTGCCGCCTACGAACACGAAGAACAGTTTTGCAGCGCTAAAGGTGATGCTGTTTATCAAAGAGCTTTAGACCTGCATACCTGGATTAGGGTAAAGCTGGAATCAGAATATATTATCACCACTGTCGGAAGAATTATATTCAATCAGATTATGCCTCCGGAAGTGGGATTTCAGAATATCGTTTATGATAAAGGCAAGCTTAACGACCTGGCTATGCTTTGTTATGATGCCGTTGGCCAATGGCGAACAGCTCAAATTCTGGATCAGATCAAAGAACTGGGTTTCCGCTATGCCACAAGGGCTGGAGTTACTTTCAGTTTTGGTGATATTGTTGTTCCTGAACGCAAAACGGAAATTATTAACAAAGCAGAAGAGGAAGTGAAGAAGATAAATGACCTGCACCAGAAAGGCGGAATTACTGAAAATGAGCGTTTCGGCAGAGTGGTTGACCAATGGAAAAAAACAACCGTGCGCGTAACTGACGAAATGATGGAAGAACTCTCCAAAACCGGTAAGGGCTTAAATTCTATTTATATGATGTATAAATCTGGGGCTCGCGGTAGTAAAGACCAAATTAAACAATTGGGTGGAATGCGCGGTTTGATGGATAAACCGACTAAAATCGGTTCTGCTGGTGGTGGAGATGTTATTGAAACCCCTATTAAAAGTAATTTTAAAGAAGGACTAACCGTTCTGGAATACTTTGTTTCCACTCACGGAGCAAGAAAAGGTTTGGCTGATACTGCATTAAAAACAGCCGATGCAGGTTATTTAACCCGACGCTTGGTAGATGTAGCACAAAATGCCATCATTACAGGTGATGATTGTGGAACTACCAGAGGGGTGAATATGACCGCTTTGAAAGAAGGCAACGAAATTGTGCAGACCCTGGCAGAACGCATCCAGGGCAGAACAGCTGTGGACGATATTGTTAGTCCTATAACCGGTAGAGTTTTAGTTGCCGCGGGTGAAGAAATAAGTAATAAAATGGCTCGGACGATTCAAAATCACGGTTTAATTTCTGTTCATGTCCGCAGTATTCTAACCTGCGAAGCCGAAAAAGGAATTTGCGCCAAGTGCTACGGCAGAAATTTGGCTACTCAGAAACCTGCTCTGATTGGAGACCCGGTTGGGATAATTGCTGCTCAGAGCATTGGAGAGCCGGGAACACAATTAACCCTTAGAACTTTCCACATCGGTGGCGCAGCTTCCACTACCACTGAATTGGCAGAAGTGGTAGCTACCCATGACGGAATTGTGAAGTTTGACAGGATGAACACTGTTACCAATCCTGAAAATCAGCTTATTTCCGTAAGCCATTTAGGCAAGATTCTAATTCTGGAAGAAAATGACCCGGATAATGTGCTGGAAGAATTTAAAGTGGAATATGCCGCAACTGTCCATGTGCGCGATGGACAAAAAGTTGCCATAGATACTAAACTCCTGTCCTGGGATCCGTTCAATAATCCTCTTATTTCTACTGCAAGAGGTGTTCTACACTATGAAAACTTTATTAAGGACATCACCTTCAAAGAGGAATATAATGATATTACTATGGCAAGAGAGCTAACCATCATTGAATCCAAAGACCGTAGAAAACAGCCCCAATTCAGAATTGTTGGAGAAGATGGCACGGTGCGTTTGATTCCTTTGCCTACAGGGCTTATCGTGCGCGTGGAAGATGGCAGTTTTGTTCATACCGGTGATATTTTAGGTCAGACCTCCAGAATGACCATTAAGCAAAGAGATATCACAGGTGGTTTGCCCAGAGTGCAGGAACTTTTTGAGGCAAGAGTTCCCAAAGATAAAGCTAAAATATCAGATATAGATGGAATTGTAACTATTGGCGGTTTGAAAAAGACCGGTCGTGATATTTTTGTTACACCTGCTAATGGTCTTTTTGCTCCCTTTGACAGCAAGGTCTCAGTATATTATGATGAAGATAAAAATCAGTATATAGCTTTGCTTTCCGATAAAACCGTTTACAGCGAAAACGACGGAAAAGTAACTATTACCCAGGAAAGCAAGAAGACAATTATCCAAGTAGCTAAACGGGGGCAAAAACCGGTTCAATATACTGTACCCAAGAGTATGGAAATTTTGGTTACAGAAGGAGAATCGGTTAAAAAAGGAACTCCTTTATGCGGCAAAATATTCGCCGTTCCCCCGGAACAGGAAAGCATCGTAGAAATGGGTGACAGCGTTTCTATGCATCAACCTTTAGCCGGCAGAAAGTATATTATTCCTTCCGGAAAAAGAATTATCGTGCACCAAGGTGACTATGTGGAAAGCGGAGATGCTTTATCAGACGGTCCCTTAGACCCTCATGATATGCTGGTTAAAGGAGTGATAGAAGCCCAAATCCTCATCCTTAATGAAATTCAGGAAATCTATCGGAAACAAGGGGTGAAAATAGACGATAAACATGTTAGCGTCATCATCCGTCAAATGTTCAAAAAAGTGCGTATTACCGATAGCGGCAGCACCAGTTTTCTGCAAGGTGATATTGTAGATAAAGTTCTGGTGGAAAAAGAAAACCGTGAGGCAATTGAATTCGGTAAAACACCTGCTCAATTTGAACAACTGCTTTTAGGAATCACAAAGACGGCTCTGCTAACAGAAAGCTGGCTTTCTGCGGCTTCTTTCCAGGAAACCACAAAGGTGCTTACTAAGGCAGCTATTGAAGGACGCATTGACCATCTTGAGGGCTTGAAGGAAAGCATCATTATCGGTCACAGAATCCCTGTTGGAACAGGAACCAAACTATATAATAATATGATTAAGCAAGCAGTGAATGAAGGTAAATCCGTAGCCCAAATTATTAACGAATTCGCTCATCGTTCCGAACAAGAAGAAGGCGGAGATTACCTTGATTTTTAAAAATAGTCAGAAACAATAAAAATACGGAAAAGGAGAAAATCAGTGCCAACAATTAACCAATTAGTCCGCAAGGGCAGAGCTGATGTTGAAAAGAAAAGAAAAAACAGGGCGCTAATGGAATGTCCGCAAAGGCGCGGAGTTTGTACTCGTGTTTACACTACTACGCCCAAAAAACCTAATTCAGCTCTCAGAAAAGTTGCTCGTGTCCGTTTAGTTAACGGATTTGAAATTACCGCTTATATTCCCGGAGAAGGGCATAATTTGCAAGAACACTCTATCGTTTTAGTCCGCGGAGGACGAGTTAAAGACCTTCCCGGTGTGCGTTATCATATTGTGCGTGGAGCTCTTGATTCAGCAGGAGTAGAAAAACGCGAAAGATCCCGTTCCAAATATGGAACCAAACGGCCTAAAGCCAAAACGGGAAAGTAAAAGGGAGGATGTAAGTTATGCCCAGAAAGCGCAAAGCTGTTGTCCGGGAAGTTCTTCCCGATCCCAAATATAATGATATCACTGTTACCAAGTTTATGAACTGCCTGATGAAAAAAGGCAAAAAAAGCATTGCAGAAAAGATTGTTTACGGTGCTTTTGATATCATTGCTGAGAAAACCAAAGCAGATCCCTTGGAGGTCTTTAAAATCGCTTTGGAAAATGTGCGTCCCTTAGTAAAAGTTGTTTCCCGACGCGTTGGCGGTTCCAGCTATCAAATCCCGCTTGAGGTTAACGAACGAAATGGCAGAGCATTAGCTTTCCGTTGGTTAATTTCCTATGCGAGAGCCAGAAGCGAAAAAACTATGACCGAAAAACTTGCTGCCGAGCTAATTGCCGCTTATAAAAAAGAAGGTGCTTCCATTAAAAAACGGGAAGATACTCACAAAATGGCAGAGGCAAATAAAGCATTTGCTCATCTCAGGTGGTAAGTTAAGCTTTTATTACTATACTAAAAACTTGAAGTGCTTTTACTTACTTTCATAGTAAGAGCAGTTTCTGTTACAATTTATTGACGGAGCTTACCAAAGCTCCGTTTTTTTACCCTTTAAAAAAACAATGCTGCAAACAAGTTCCGATTATCCAACATCGTAGCCGGGAGACACTTCTGAACGACAAGATGTCGTTCTTCCGGACGGTTGACCTCCTGGTCAACCCACCTCTTACGCTTGATTTTCTTACCGATAAAATTGAGGTAACGGAACATCTGAGTTTTCCACTAAACGACGAGGACATCGTTTTTCCGAAGAAACAAATTGCGGCAACGAAAATGCCTGCTTACTTTTGAACGACAAGATGTCTTTTTTCCGGAGGGTTGACCTCCTGGTCAACCCACCTCTTACGATTTATTTTCTTACCGATAAAATTGAGGTAACGGAACATCTGGGTTTTCCACTAAACGACAAGGAAGTCCTTTTTCCGAAAAAACAAATTGCGGCAACGAAAATGCCTGCTTACTTTTGAACGACAAGATGTCGTTCCTCCGGAGGGTTGACCTCCTGGTCAACCCACCTCTTACGCTTGATTTTCTTACCGATAAAATTGAGGTAACGGAACATCTGGGTTTTCCACTAAACGACGAGGACTTCGTTTTTCCGAAGAAACAAATTGCGGCAACGAAAATGCCTGCTTACTTTTGAACGACAAGATGTCGTTCTTCCGGAAAAGAACAAATTGAGGTAACGGAACATCTGGGTTCCCACTAAACGACGAGGACGTCGTTTTTCCGGAAGAAAAAATAGTATCTTGCAACATCGTTACCACCGTAAACCCATCGTAAACATCACGATGCAAGCACTGGGATGTTTTGACTTACAATTTTCACCTGCCTTCACTGAAACCACACCCCACACTTATAGTTCACTTACAACCGCATTCTTGCTGGTCTGAAATCCGAAAAATTGTGAGTTAAAACAAAAAGCATACACCCTTCCAACCCAGCAATCAATCAACCACTATTTACTCAGTATAGAACAACAACACCATTAAACGGAAAAATACCCTCTGGTGTTTTTATCATTTTTCTCTTTCAAAATTCGTTGTTTATCAATTCCTGTTTTTTAGCGTTATGCGGCTAATGAGATTCCCGTATCATTCCCATATCGCGATACGGGAACGATACCGGAGTCATATTGGAGGGTTACGGATAAAATTCCGGAAATTCTTTGGGAAGGAGAAATAGTTAGTTTGCTAATAACTTGTCGTGTATTGAGATAGCAGAATATTGCGGCAAATAAAAAGGGTACAGACCTGGTTTTTGAATTATTTTGTGGTTGGGGGTTATATTTTTGTCCGGTTTCGTGTAATCGCATTTGGGGGTTGTCCTTCTATACCGTGTAAAGAGTGGTTGATTGATAGTTGGGTTGGAAGGGTGTGTGCTTTCTGTTTTAACTCACAATTTTTCAGTTGGGAAACCGTTTGTAGAGCGGTTGTAAGTGAATATAAACTATAGGGATGTGGTTTCATAGAAGGCAGGTGAAAATTGTAAGTCAAAACCTACCTCCGCCTGCTTTCTGTTTTAACTCACAATTTTTCGGTTGGGAAACTGGTTGTAGAGCGGTTGTAAGTGAATATAAACTATAGGGATGTGGTTTCATTGAAGGCAGGTGAAAATTGTAAGTCAAAACCTACCTCCGGGTACATCGTAAATTTTACGAGTGGTTTACGCCTCCATCGCTATCAATGTGTCCATCTTCCGGCTTTCCCAGAGTAACAAAATCTCAGCAACTCAAACTACCGGAGGGCAGAGCTACAGCGAGCTCTGGCTACTGGCTTTCCAAGAGTAACAATATCCCAGCAACTTAAACTACTCTTTTTTTTAAAAACAGGGGTATCTGTGAACAGCTCTATCGGTATTAGGGCACTATTATTTCATCAGCAACATTTTCTTTACGCAGCTATAGTTTTTGCTCTCCAAACGGTAGAAATACATTCCTGAAGCAACATTACGGTTGTAATTATCTTTCCCGTTCCAAACAATTTGATGCATTCCGGCAGGTAAAACGCCGTTAACCAGAGTATTCACCAATTGCCCTTTAATATTGAACACGGAAATTCTTGTCGGTGCTGATTCTTTCAAAGTGAATCTGATTATGGTTTCAGGATTGAAAGGATTGGGATAGTTATTGAGCAATCGGGTAACGAGGGCAGGATTTTCCGGGTCTTCATTATCAGTGAGATAATGGTAGTGCAAAATTTCGCATGGCAAGCTGCTGCCTTGTTCATAAACACATACCACATAGAAATAATAGTCCGTCCCCAAGTTCTCAAAGGTCTCGGTATAAAAAGGCAAAGCAGTAATTGCTACGGATGCAAAAGTGCCGGCATTAATTCTGCGGAAGATTTCATAGTGCATTAAAGGATATTCCGTTAGTTCCGGAGGATTCCAGCTAAGGGTTAAAACACTGTTGGAAACGCTTGCCGAAAGTCCTGTAACAGGAGCAAAATAACCCAGATAAAAATCCTGCTGGGCAGAAGGATTTGCCAAAGAAATCGTAATCGCTGAGGAAGTTGAATCCCGATAGCCACCTGCGCAAGCTGATAAAGAATGCACACCGATAGGTAGATAGATAGTATAATGCCCTTCCGCATCAGGATGAGTAATCCAGGAATTAGCATTTTGCACATTTACTTTACTAAAATCAATATCGGGATTTCCACTTGTTACTATTCCGGAGACATTTCCTGCAAATTCAATAAAACCTGTAGTACGAACATCATCTATAAACCATCCATCTCCCGTAACACCCCCATCGCTGGCAAAAGTGAAACGGAATTGAACATTTTGATTGGCATAACCGCTTAAATTGAAACGCGCAAAAACCCATCCGCCGCTGTTTCCGTCATAACCCGGTCCGCTTAAAGCACTTATCCCTGTGGTAGGATATCCTCCTTCAGGGGTAATTAAAATCCAGCTTGAGCCGCCATTAGTGGAAATTTTTACATTTCCTCCATCATAACTTGCTTCTGTATTGTAATAATGCCAAAATTCCAGCATAAAATTGGTGCCGATATAAACAGCTGGAGTTGTTAGCTGATAATTAGCATAATTAGGATATTGACTATTCAAGCGGGTTCCCCAAACATTAGTTCCGGAATGAGCTCCGGCAACGGAAGAAACACCCCATTCCCAACCGTTGGATACAGGATTGGGAACAAAATTGCCGTTATTATTTTCAAAATCAGCATTCATTCCGGTAGTCCCTATGCTCAATAAAAATTGTTCATTATGCACGCTGGTAAGATCAGCCAAATAGGTAAGATAGAAGGTTAAATTATTCCCTACAATCACATTTGAAGAAACAGTAATATTATACACTGCCTGACATATTGCCCCTGCAGGTAATGAAGAAATAATGCAGGAACTGTTATGAATAGTAACAAATTCCGAAAGACAAGTGATTGTCCCGCTTATATTAGTAGCAGAAACAGGAGTATTATTAACAAAATTGACTATCAAATCCAGCGTTTCACCTGGTTCAATAAGCCCGTTTCCATTTCCCGAATTACTATCATTCATATACATTCCGGTATATTGAATATCTGCTTTATGCACAGTAAAATGAACAGGAATATCCCAGCTGTTATTTACAATGCTGATATGCAAAGAAAGGGAAATATCAGTGTTATCGGGACAAGTATCACCAATTTGAAGAATAAGCGGAGTATTATTGACTGCGGTGGAATCCCCTGCAATATTATTATAGTTGCTAACAGCATTAATAAGCGTAGCATTTATGCTTTCACAGGATGCAATCAGCTGAACTTGAGTAGCGGTATTTATTCCCATATTCAACAATTCCACACCTACCTCAATTTCTTCTCCCGGTTCAGCTATTTGATTCCGATTGGCATCATTGATAATTACTTCTTTTAGAATTAGATGCGGTGCCTCATATAAAACCGGAGCAGTAGTAATCAGCAATGCAGAAGAACTTGTTATAGTAGCTGCTGCATTGGCATATTGATTGTTAAAACTATATTCCAGACCAACGGCATTGGTATGATCTTTAATTCCGATAGTGCAGAAATTGCCATGAGTAGGAGAGTATCCTCCCTGCCCGATATCAACATTATTAAAATCCTGATACTGAAATTTAACCATTCCCTGCCCCATTGAGGTAGGATAGAAAACAGGATCATAAAAAATAACTTCAAAGGTCTCCAGAGAAGAACGGTTATAGCCATTGCGCATTTTGTAATATTCAATTATAAAATAATGATTCTGGCTATCATAATATTGATATATTCCAGCATCACTAATCAAACAAAGATCATCCCAGAAAGGAGCAAGCATTGGTGAAGGTCCGTAGCCACCGGGAAGATGATAGTTCCGAAATTCGCCATTTGCGGTGAATCCCATAACAATAAAGCCATTTACGCAAACTGTAATTTGATTGTAGTCAATGCCGTAAAAAGGAAAAGTGAACGGTAAATTTATTTGCTGTAAAGTAACCGCCCCGGTTTGATCTCCTTCGTCACCTGTAGTACCGGGATCGGAAAAAGCGGTAATTTTTGTTCCCGCTCCCCCCAGAGAAGGATTGATTTCTATCCAGTTATAAACAGGACAATCAGGATATGCGGTATCGGTTATGTCATAAATAAAATAGCCATAAGCATCAGGTCCTAAAGGAGTGTGCGAATTAACCTGTCCTATTTGAATATTGAAATCGGTATATTGATCAAAACCCCATTCGTTATAGAGATGCAAACGCAAAGGCATTTGCATTCCGGGAATCAATAAAGCGCGGGCAAAAACAGTAAAACCTTCCACTGTGTTACCCAAACTGTTACCCAAAATAGAACCGATATAAGATGTAGAATCCGAAACCGTAAGCAAATCATTCAAAGAAGATAATTCGCCATATAAATCAAAGACAGGAGCTATAGAGTTATTTTTAATAGTTAAAGAAAGCAAACCGGCTTCACCAGGATCAAGAAAACTATCACTTCCGGCAGTTACAAAATAATTCTGCACAATCGGCATAGCATTATAAATAACCGTGTGAAACACTATAGTATATACATTCCGGTCAGCTGTTGTTAATTGCAAAGTAAAACGCACACTATGCTGAGCAGGAATGTTGTTTACAATACTGAAAGTAAAAACAGAATTAGACCAAAGCGTAGCATTACTGTTAATTGCCCCAAAACTGCTTTCAGAATTTAAAATGGTGATATAAGGATCATCAGCTGATAGAACGGCAGTAGTGGAAGAGATGGCAGCTGCAGTAGTATTTTTAATTTCCAGGTTTAGAGCTATGGTTTCTCCAGCAGTAGCAAAACTATCGCCATTCCCGTAACTTCCGTTAGTGCCGTCATCAATAATTATTTTGCTGAGATACACCAGTGAACCGTTAGTATCAATGCTCACAACTTTCTGGAGGGGTTTGAAATTGTGCTTGGAAACAGTAACGGTCAGCTCATTTAAAATCCCTCCTGAAATATTGAGCGTTGCTTTTCCTTCGCTATCCGTAAAACCTTTGCCTACAATAAAATTCTGTCCAGAGCTGGAAAGTGTTACAGTGGCATTTTCAACTCCCGCTCCGAAAGAATCTGTCACCTCCACATCCAAGAGATTACTGCCCAAAGCTAAACTATCGGCACAAGTGAGGTTAAAAACATCAGGAATTTGAGTAAAGACCTCCACTGTAGGGTCTCCCATTAAATTACACCAATGGGCAAAATAATTTGCTTCATTATCGTGAACCGAACCATAGACCTTTTTAATATACAATTTGGCATTTAACAGCGCTTCTCCCATACTGTGCATTCCATAAGTAAAAATCCCGTCATAAATTCCCGCATTCAAACAATTGTTAAAAGTAGTATGAGTTCCACTTGTGGACATTCCGATTGCTGTTATTGCTCCTGCAGGAGCTGCTGAAGTTCCTAAACGGATAAATGATTCAGTTGTGGCAGTACCGTTTTCAAAATTACCGGTACCGCAGGTAAGAATTGTAGAATGAGGAAGCTTATTGCCATTGATTAAACTGCCGGAAGGTTCCCAACCGCTCATATTAATATAACCGCGATAATTAAAAAAGGATACGCCCTGGTTAATACCGCTATTAATATATGTGGGAAAACCGCTGGCATAATTCTCCAGAAAAGTATAATCGGGATTGGTTCTAACAGCCATTTCCTTGATGAATTTATTTACATAGATGGTAGAAATTCCGCTTTGACTGGTGTCTCCAATCAGCAACATTTTATTCAACCAGGCACCTGCATTTCCTGATACATTGATATTCTTTTCCACGGCGTAAATTTTGGCAAACAGCACATCCAGCTGACTAAGGTTTTCCGCTGAGATTCTACCGATAAAAGCATCTCCCAAATAGTCGTTACCAACTAAAAAAGTATAGGGATAATCCCCTTTACCTCCATAACTGGACATTTGTTCAGTATATGTAGGAATAGCATAACTTCCGTTTGTATCACCTAAAAGGATAATAAAATCGGGACGCGTTGAAGGATTATTATATTGAGATTGAATGTAATTATGTATCGCTTGGGTAGAACTTCCCCCGGTTTCAACTGTGCTTGCAATGTTCACTTCATAGCCCTTCTGCCTTTTCCAGGTAACAAATTCATTCAGTTTGGCAATAAAAATAGCATCCGTATTGTTTCCGTAAATAAGTAATATTCTGGCAGATTGAGGAGCCATCATTGCATCCCGGTAATAAGCAAAATTGGCAATCATTGATTCATACAGATTGGTGAACGCATAAGAATAGCCATTGTAATTCTCCATCTCGTTGCTGCCAGGTCTATCTTTAATCTCAATTTCTATGTCCAGCTGTTTCTGTATTTTCAGTTCCTGCGTTTCTGCCAGATATTGAACCGGATTAAGATTAATCTGCACTACCCTGAAATCACGGATAACTTGTGGTTCACTGTAGTTATAACTGCTTGCCGGATATAAAGAAGCACTGCTATAAGCAGCTCTGTTATAAGCAAAAGAGGACTCCTGCTCTTCTGTAGCAAAAACCGGTTTGGGCACTAAACCCTGTTTTGTAATAACTTCGCCACCGGTAACTTTTACTTCAATATCTCCTTTAGGAGGAATAGCAATCCAGGCGGAAAAAACAGGCAATTCAGGATAACCTGTTTCGGCTGTAACACTTGCACCCGGCATACTTAGAGCTTTAAAAACGCTTCTTTCCGTAGCTTCAATCTGCAATTCGGGAACCTGCAACTGCAGCTTTATTTTTTCTGCATCCTGAGAAACCACTCTAAGCGGTTTTTCTGCAGGGAGAAATGATTCGGCAAATAACACACTGACCATACACATCAGAATTAGAACGGCGATTTTGCTTGTTTTCATCTTAGGTGAACCTTTATTTTTATCTTATATAAAAGAACCTGAAGTTAATCTTCCACATAGCTTCAGGTTCTTTCCAAAATGCTTGAATCTTTTCATTTGGTTACTTTATTTCGTAGATAAGAATACCCTGATCGCGGGCTCCTACAACTAATTTATCATTCATAAATTTAACTGTATTGGTATAACCGCAAGAAGTTAAATGCTGCAGCAATTGCGGTTTAGAAGGATTGCTAATATCAAAAAGATAAATGCCTCCCGCTCCTGAAGAAAGAGCAAGTTTATTTCCCGAAACAGCAAGGGTAGTAGCATAGCCCGTAGTATCAAAAGTAAACAGCAATACCGGAGAGGCAGGATTGCTTACATCTACAATATGCAAACCGCTTTGACGACCCGCTACATAAGCTATATTACCACTAAGCTCAACTTTTTGGGCTTCTCCGCTTAAGTGAATATTGCCAACCAGATGACGGTCATTACGATCATAAATATATAAGCCAAGCTGCTCAGCTGCTATATATATGTAATTATCAGTCAATTTAAAGCCCGCAGCTGCTCCAGGAGAAATCGTAAAGGCATTGGCATTAAAGATTGTGCCGTCATAATAATCATATTTGAAATTTCCTTCAGCACAATAATTACAAGCCATTTTATAAGTTCCATGGGAAAAAGGAATAGGAGTTATTGCGAAAGCATCCAGGTCTTTTATACTACTTGTTCCCCCAATAAAATCCATCTTATAGATAAGGGAATCCTCATCGGTAGTATCAATTACTCTGATGGCATCCGTTTTTTCTGTATCCACTAAAAACATAAAGTTATGCTCCGGAACTACCGCTACCTTCTTAATTCTGCCTAAAACCTTTTCACTGCCATCCTCAGCCCAAAATTCCGTAATCCACTGTAAATGATAATCAGTTTTACTAATGCGGGAAATTCCACCCTGGTCTTGTGCCACATAAATATAGTTATCATCAATCTTAATATCCAAAGGGTTACCCACAACGGGTATAGCATTCCGCAAAGTAAGCCATTCCTCTTCCTGATATTCAGTATTTCTTTTGGCACATGAACTTAGCAATATCAAGGCAATAATTGCTAAGGTTAATATAGAGCTTTTAGGCATTAACTTCCTCCCCTGCCTTTTTCTTCTTTACCTATTAGATAAAGCAAGAAGCATTCCGAAATTAAGAACTAAATTCAGGATTATATATTGCATAAAAGGAACTCTCTGCTTTTCACAGAGAGTTCCAATCTGTGCAGAGTTGAAGTTTTCTATGCCATCATTTTGGCTATATCACTATCCGCATCCGTAATTTGCTGCAAACCGAAGGTCTGAACAATCACTTTTGCCACATTGGGGGAAAGAAATCCGGGTAGAGTAGGGCCTAAAATAATATTCTTAAATCCCAAAGAAAGCAAAGCCAGAAGCACAGCTACAGCTTTCTGTTCATACCAGGCAAGGTCAAAAGAAAGCGGAAGCTTATTCACATCATCCAAACCAAACGCTTCTTTCAACTTCAAAGCAATAACTGCCAGCGAATAGGAATCGTTGCATTGTCCGGCATCCAAAACCCTGGGAATTCCGTTAATATCACCCAAAGGAAGTTTTAGATAACGATATTTGGCACAGCCAGCTGTTAGAATAACAGTATCTTCAGGCAATTTTTCTGCTACTTCAGTAAAATACTTTCTGCCGGGCATTCTACCATCACAACCAGCCATTACAACAAACCTTTTTATCGCTCCACTTTTAACTGCTTCAATAATTTTATCTGCCAGTCCTAAAACGGTGGAATGAGCAAAACCGCCAATAATTTCACCTGTCTCTATTTCCTTGGGTGGTTGGCATTTAAGAGCTCTTTCAATTAGCGGAGTAAAATCCTTTTCTTTGCCTTTTTCCCTATCCGGAATATGCACTGCATCAGGATAATTTACTGTTCCAGTAGTAAATAAACGATTCAGGTAACTACTTTCCTTGCGTAAGGGAACCAGGCAGTTAGTTGTCATTAAAATAGCTCCGTTAAAGCTTTCAAAGTCCTCCAGTTGATGCCACCAGGAACCACCATAATTGCCTATAAAGTGTTTATATTTCTTAAAAGCGGGGTAATAATGAGCCGGCAGCATTTCTCCATGAGTGTAAATATCCACACCCTTGCCTTCGGTTTGTTTCAACAGCTCTTCCAAATCCTTCAAATCGTGACCGCTAACTAAAATACCAGGGTTTTTGCCTACCCCCAGTTTTACTTTTGTGGGTTCAGGGTTCCCGTAGGTCTTAGTATTGGCTTCATCCAATTTAGCCATCACTTTAACAGCATTTTCACCTGTCTTCAAAACCAGATTTACCAGTTGCTCTACAGTCAAGTTATCATCTAAAGTAGCAGCCAGACCTTCCATAACGAACTTATTTACATCGTCATCCTGATAGCCCAAAACGGCTGCGTGTTCACCGTAAGCGCAAATCCCTTTAATACCGTAAATAATTGTCTCACGCAAAGAACGAATATCCTCATTTTCTGTTCTAAGCACACCTGTTTTTCTGGCAAATTCATCATACTCATCTTTTTTCAGCTGGAAAGTTACCGCTTCCGGACAGGTATCACATTTACCTGCCATCAAGTTGCAGAGTTCATCTTTCCGCTTATCCCTCAAAGCAAGAGTTGCTTCAATTGTGTCTCTGATGTTTGCTTCGTCCCAATTAACATTTGTAATGGTTTTAAACAAAGCGTTCATCACAAAAACCGAATCCTCCGGATAATATCTGCCATTTTCCTGAAGCTTTACCGATGCATAAGCCAGACCCTTCAGACCGTAAATCAACAGATCAAACAGGTTGGCAAGGGTTTCACTCTTTCCGCAAACTCCACGCATTGTGCATCCCAGGTTGCGGGATGTTTCCTGACATTGATAACAGAACATACTCATTTTTTTCTCCTTTTTTTATGGTTTGGGCATTTTGATTACTAATAACCGCAAGTTCTTATCCCCTTCGTTTAGAACACCGTGGGGAATACCCTTTGGACTCTCAATCAGGGTGTCCACAGGAAAGCTTTGTTTCTCTTCTCCAATTTCCAAAGTGGCTGTCCCTTCCAATACATAAAAAGCCACATTCACCGGAGTGATATGTTTCTTTAAATGAGCCCCGGGAGCTAAATTGAGATGAACTATTTCTCCTTCCGGTGCCTCATAGATTTTAGAACCCCGAATGCCATTGGCATTAACTTTGGGCTCAACATCCTGCCAGGTTCTGCTTTTCATTTTTCCTCCTTAAGGTTTTGTTTCTATCAGTTTCATAATTGTTTCTATCAGTTCCGAACCTTCTTGCTTCAGGTCAAAAGCACCATCGCTCAAATTCCATTGAGTAACCGTAAACCGCATTGAACCTACAATAATTCTGAATAATTGCTTGGCAGAAAGATCGGTTCGTATTTTACCTTCCTGCTGTGCCTGAATAATATAATTTTCCAGTGCCTGTTTGTGTTTATGCATTATGCATTGCGATTGTCCCTTAAAAGTAGGGTCATTTTTGAATAACTCCTCGGAAAACATCACTTTTGCCAAATCGGGATAGTTGCTGAAAAGAATATACCTATCCTCCACAAAATGCCTGATGCTTTCTAAAGGAGGGTAAGCCCTATCCCTTATTTCCTGCAAGACCTTATTGGAAATACTTTCAAAATAGCCCAAAATCATTGTTACCAGTTCTCTTTTACTTCTAAAATGTCGGTATAGCGCAGCGTCGGTAACCCCTATTTTAGTTGCCAGATTTTTCGTTGTAAGCTTTTCATAGCCCTGATTAGCTATTATAGCAATTGCTGCTTTTAGGATATCTTTTTGTCGTGTAGTAAGTTCCATTGTGTTTCCCTTATGTAAGTAAGTATTTACTAACTAATTTAATCAAGTCCGCTCCGGTGTCAAGAAAAAGTTGGAAAAGCACATTGGGACTGGGGGTCGAGAGGTCTAGGGGGTCGAGAAGTCGAGAGGTCAAGAGGTCAAGAGGTCTGGGGGTCGAGAAGTCAAGAGGTCGAGAGGTCAAGAGGTTAAAGGGGGTCAGTGGAAAGGATGAAACACCACCTATAATAAAAAAGCAGGAAAGCTAATACCAAGTCCAATATGCAATGCCATTGGCAATCTAAATTGATACAGATTGCCAAAGGCAATCTAAAATGATACAGAATGCCAACGGCAATCTAACTTGATACAGAATGCCAACGGCAATCTAACTTGATACAGAATACTAATGGCAATCTAAATTGATACAGAATACTAATGGCAATCTAAAATGATACAGAATACCAATGGCAATCTAAAAATGCCAACGGCAATCTAAAAAACAGTACAGAATACTAATGGCAATCTAAAATGATACAGATTGCCAGTTACATCTTTTTGTAAAATTCCTCTTTCTCTCTTTTCCTCTTTTTCTCTTTTTCTCTTTTTCTCTTTTTCTCTTTGTTCAAAATCCTTTTTTTCTTTCTCTCTTTTTCTCTTCGTAAAATAAAATCTCAGTGTTTTCAGTGTCCTCTGTGGCTAAACTTTTTCTTTTTCTCTTTTCCTCTTTCTCTCTTTGTTCAAAATCCTTTTTTCTTTTTCTCTTTCCCTCTTTTTCTCTTTGTTCAAAATCTTTTTTTCCTTTATCTCTTTTTCTCTTCGTAAAATAAAATCTCGGTGCCTTCGGTGTTTTCGGTGGCTAAACTTTTTCTTTTTCTCTTTTTCTCTTTGTCCAAAATCTTTTTTTCCTTTCTCTCTTTTTCTCTTCGTAAAATAAAATCTCGGTGTCTTCGGTGCTCTCGGTGGCTAAACTTTTTCTCTTCGTAAAATCCTCTCATTTTGTTAGTCCAATCTCTGTGTCCTTCGTGTCCTTCGTGTCCTCTGTGTAAACAAATCAGCCGGTAGCTTCATAAAATGGACTTGTCAATTCACTTTGTCACCTTATTATATTATTAGAGGAATACACATGCGTCCAGATAAAAAAATCTTACAAGAACTGCTTTCCACCGAAGGCAAAGAAAACCTGCAGGCATTATATAATAAAGCTTATGAGGTTAAAAAACAGTATGTTGGGACTACTGTTTATTTGCGAGGTTTGATTGAGCTAAGTAATATCTGCTCCAAGAATTGCTATTATTGCGGTATTCGCAGTGGCAATAAAGAATTGAAGCGTTATCAGATTAGTTATGAAGAAGCACTTGCAGAGGCAAAATTATGTCTGCAAATGCATTACGGTTCAATTGTTATTCAGGCAGGTGAACGCGAAGATAAACCCTGGGTTGATTTCATCACGAAGCTTATTCAGGGCATTAAAGAGCTCTCTGAAGGCAAATTGGGAATAACTTTATCTTTGGGAGAGCAGAATTTAGAGGTCTATCAGCAATGGTTTGAAGCAGGAGCTCATCGTTATTTGTTACGCATTGAGACCTCCAACAAAGAATTGTATAGCACATTGCATCCTGTTAATCACAGTTTTGAAAAACGCTTAAAATGTTTGAATTTGATTCAAGAATGTGGTTATCAGGTTGGTACAGGAGTAATGGTTGGTTTGCCGGGGCAAACAATTGAAGATTTAGTTAATGATATCCTCTTTTTTTATGATTTGGATGTTGATATGTTAGGAATGGGACCCTTTATTCCTCATCATAATACACCTTTGAAGTATCTATCAGAGAGTTTTCGTCCCCTGGAAGCATTAACAATGGGACTAAAAATGATTGCTACCTGCAGGATAGCGCTTAAAGATGTTAATATTGCCTCCACAACTGCTTTACAGGCACTTCATCCAATAGGCAGAGAGTTAGGATTAAAAGCAGGAGCCAATGTTTTAATGCCCAATATCACGGACACCAAATATAGAGAGGGCTATCAGCTTTATGAAGGAAAACCGGGTTTGAAAGAAACCGCTATTCAATTTCAAAAGGACTTGGAAGAACGCATTGTTTCCCTTGGTGAGACAATTGGCTATGATGAGTGGGGAGATTCCAAACATTATTACCAACGAGAAGCAAAAAGGACAATTGGAACTGAGGACTAAATACCAAGAATGAAAATCATAAGCAACCCCTAAATAATCCGTTGTTTTCAGGCAGCAAAATCCTCTTCCCCTCTTTGTAAAAAATACCTTTCAGTGTCTTCGGTGTCCTCGGTGGCTAAAACATATCCCTTTCCCTCTTTCTCTCTTTTTTCTCTTTACCTCTTTGTAAAATAAAATCTCGGTGTCTTCGGTGTCCTCGGTGGCTAAAACATATCCCTTTCCCTCTTTCTCTCTTTGTAAAATAAAATCTCGGTGTTTTCGGTGTCCTCGGTGGCTAAAACATATCCCTTTTCCTCTTTCTCTCTTTTATGTTGGTTTTTATCCTGCGCATTATTCCCTGCCAAGTTGAATCTTTTATGCTTCTTTAAACCTTCTTTAACGACTCTTTAACGAAGTTAAGGAATCGTTAAAGAGTCGTTTAAGAGTCGTTAAAGAATTGACCAGGCAACAAGCGTTTAGACATATCTATCTTCGTCCTATTATTATTCCTCCTGATTTTTTATTATCACAGGACGATATAAGCATTATTTATGGCTTATCCATAAAATAGTATCTGATAATTTTCTCTTTCTCTCTTTCTCTCTTTGTAAAATAAATCTTAGTGTTTTCAGTGTCCTCAGTGGTTAAAATATATTCCTTTCCCTCTCTTTTCCTCTTTGTAAATAAAAATCTCAGTGTCCTCAGTGTCCTCAGTGGTTAAACTTTTTCTTTTCCTCTTTGTAAAATAAAAATCTCGGTGTCTTCGGTGTCCTCAGTGGTTAAACTTTTTCTTTTCCTCTTTGTAAAATAAAAATCTCGGTGTCTTCGGTGTCCTCGGTGGCTAAACTTTTTCTTGACGGATACCCCATATCCTCAAATAAAGAACAAAACTATAAAATAAGGAGTTTAATATGCTTCCCGGTGGAAAAAATATGCAGCAATTGATGAAACAAGCCCAAAAAATGCAGGCAGAAATGATGAAACAACAGGAAGAACTGGCAAATACAGTTTACACTGCTTCTACAGGTGGAGGAATGGTAACAATTGAAATGAACGGTCAGTATGAAGTTGTTTCATTAAAAATAGACCCTCAGGTTGTTGATTCTGAAGATGTAGAAATGCTGGAAGACCTTATTTCGGCTGCCATACAAGAAGTTATCAGCAATGTGAAAGAAGCATCTGACGATGCAATGAGTAAAGTTACAGGCGGAATTAATATTCCCGGTTTAGGTTAAATGCTTTTCTCTGAAAATCTGGAACGCTTAATACAAAGTTTCAATCGTTTTCCCGGTATTGGCAAAAAAACGGCTCAACGGCTTGCCTGGTATTTGGTTGCGCAGGATAAAAACTTTGCTTTGAACTTGGCAGAAATCATAAAGACCACCGTTGAAAATTTCACTACCTGCAGCCGGTGTAATATGCTTTCGGAAAGCGATCCCTGCCCTTTTTGCACTTCTCTGGATAGAGTAGATAATTATCTTTGCGTTGTAGAAAATAGTTCGGACATCCAGATTTTGGAAGGAATGAACGAATTTAAGGGTAGATATTTTGTTTTAGGTCATTTGCTCTCCCCTTTGGATGGCTATGGACCCGAACAAATAAACACCGCTATGTTATTGCAAAGAATAGAAGAACTGCATCCCGGTGAACTGATTTTAGCCCTAAAACCTTCTGCCGAAGGAGAAGCAACAATTCACTATCTTTGGGAGCTGCTTAAAGATAAGGGATTAAATATCACTCGCCTTTCCACAGGTATTCCTTTTGGAGGAGACCTGGAATATAGTAATTTAAATACTTTAGCCAATGCCTGGAAACGCCGATATATGGTTCAGTAAGATGTTTACCGGCATCATTGAAGCAACTGAAAAAATCTTAAATCTCAGTCCTACCGGTAAGGAATGCAAGTTTACCATTACTAAACCTGTTATTTTTGATGACCTGAAGATTGGTTGTAGCATTGCCTGCGATGGAATTTGCCTAACCGTTATTGAGCTGGAACCAAAATATTTTAGTGTAGAAGTTATGCGGGAAACTCTGCAAAAAACTGCTGCTAAAAATTGGTGTTTGGGCAAAGTTATCAATCTGGAAAGAGCGCTAAAACTGAATTCCCGTCTGGATGGACACCTGGTTCAGGGTCATATAGACAACAAATTGCGCATAATTTCGCGCTTAAAAATAGAAGGCACCGATTACTTGCATTTGGAACTTCCCCAAAAGGAAAGAAAGATGATCGTTCCCCAAGGTTCAATTGCTCTTAATGGGGTCAGTTTAACGATAGCTGATATGCGCAATAACTATTTCAGCGTAGCGTTAATTGGTCATACTTTGGAACATACAAATCTCGGAACAATAAAAACTGGCGAGACCGTAAATGTGGAGTATGATATCTTAGGTAAGTATGTTATTTCAGCAATGTTGATGTCCTCGTCAACCAACCCGCAAGGTTGACCTCCCGGTCAACCACTTCGGAGGGTTGACCTCCTGGTCAACCACTTCGGAAGGTTGACCTCCTGGTCAACCAACTTTTTATGTTTATTTTGTTACTGAGAAAAGCGTGGTAAAGAAATATCTCGGTTGTAAGTGGAACGACAAGATGTCGTTCATCCACAATGTTGACCTCCTGGTCAAATACTGCGGAGGGTTGACCTTCCGGTCAACCAACTTTTTATGTTTATTTGGTTACTGAGAAAAGCGTGGTAAAGAAATACCTCGGTTGTAAGTGGAACGACAAGATGTCGTTCATCCACAAGGTTGACCTCCCGGGCAACTACTTCAGAAGGTTGACATCCTGGTCAACCACTACGGAGGGTTGACCTCCTGGTCAACCACCTTTTATGTTTATTTCGTTACTGAGAAAAGCGTGGTAAAGAAATACCTCGGTTGTAAGTGGAACGACAAGATGTCGTTCATCCACAAGGTTGACCTCCTGGTCAACCACTTCGGAAGGTTGACCTCCTGGTCAACCACCTTTTATGTTTATTTGGTTACTGAGAAAAGCGTGGTAAAGAAATACCTCGGTTGTAAGTGGAACGACAAGATGTCGTTCATCCACAAGGTTGACCTCCTGGTCAACCA
>Ga0116171_10000098_pt1 | contig 86149 bp, 77 predicted proteins | sample AD_JPNHW2_MetaG_FD_89798 | JGI IMG/M metagenome (GOLD analysis project Ga0116171, IMG submission 89798) | Active sludge microbial communities of municipal wastewater-treating anaerobic digesters from Japan - AD_JPNHW2_MetaG | ecosystem: Engineered > Bioreactor > Anaerobic > Digestate | place...
AACCAATAAAGAGAGATCTCGTTCAGGGAAGCTTGACACTTTAGCATATCATCTCGGATTTCCAAACGACATCTTCAACACAATCCACCACTGTCATTCCCGCACGCATTAAGCGAGAATCTATGATATAAAAATGAGATGATTTTTATGTTATGGATGCCCGATAAAAACATTCGGGCATGACATCGCGCGCGCGTCCCCGGTAGAAAGGACACAAATTTCTCCGTCAAATCGTATTTATTACAAAACCGCTTGTTCGACCCTGTTCTCAAGATGATAGGGAATGCTTCCAAATTTGCCGTTATCCGATTAAAAATAATTTACGCATCAGCGCGAGTCAAACGCCGGGAGATCAGAAATGAAAAGGCAAATGGGGAAACATTCCCTATCATATTATAAATTAGAACATAGGTCTAAGAGGCGACAGAAAAGATCCATGACACAGGGCACCTTGATTTTGCCACTTGGCGGGGGTCTATTTATCGTATGGGATAGATAAAGTATATCCCATTTTTCTTGACAAAATCGGGCGGAATGGTATAATCTAGCACTCAGAAGGCAAGAGTGCTAAAAAGGTTTAAAGGGTGAAGCCAAAAAGGTAGTTATGGCGGAAAGAAAACGGGATGACAGGAATTTACTGGTCCTGACGCACATTATCAGGTTGTATGTTTCCACGGCCGCGCCGGTCAGTTCTAAGGCGGTTGTGGAACGTATGGGGAACACCGTTTCCAGCGCTACCGTGCGTAACGTTATGGCTGAACTTGAGGAAAAGGGGCTTATCGAGCAGCCGCATACTTCGGCCGGAAGGATACCGACCGATCGCGGGTATCGGAAATACGTTGATCACATAAAAGAGAGGCTTAGGACGGAAAAACGTACGGTTGAGCATCTCGCGAAGCAGTATTCGGAATGCATACAGACGATACAGGAGCTTATATCCGAGACCTCGATGATCATAAATAAGGAATTGCGTCACGCGAGTCTTATTATGTTGCCCACGATAGGGAATCTGTATCTGAAAAAACTGGAGCTTATTAAGATCAGGGCACAGAATATCATGGGTGTTCTTGTGACCGTGCCGAACGTAGTGAGAAACTATATCATAACTTTGGACCGGGATGTGGATAACGGCGAACTGGAAAAAGTGGCCAATTATATTAACGATAAATGTGAAAAAAGGGAAATGGCTGGGATCCCGTCGTATCTTGAGAGTTTGATAGCCGATGAAGAGGCCGGCGAAATGATAAAGACCGCCGCCACGGCGCTGGAAGTAATGAGGAACATAGTCAGACAGAACGCGGAGAATGAGATATTTTTCGATGGTGTGAACTTTTTCGGACAGGAACCGGAATTCGGGCATCCGGAGATAGTGCGGAGGCTTCTCCGTATAGTAGCCGACAAAAAAGAAATAGCGCGTTTGATGAGAGAAGAGCTTCCGTATCGAGGAGTGAAAATATATATTGGCAGGGAGAACCATGCGGATGAGCTTATGGATTTCAGTCTTATCACTTCGGGATACGATCTTGGAGGGAATACGGTCGGGCGGATAGGCGTCATTGGGCCAACGCGAATGGATTACGATAACGCGCTGACCGTTATAGATTGTCTGTCGGGGCTTATCAGCTCAAAACTTGAAGAGATGAACGGATAATAACCGGGCCTATAGAGAGAACACAGAGGTGAGAATTTATGGAAGACAAAAAAAATAATATGAATAGTAATTCGCAGAAAGAGAATCCGGAAAAAACCGTCGACAATGCGGCCTCCGTGAAGAATAACAATAAAAAAACTGAACATAATAACGAAAAAAAAGAAAAAATGGCGGTTATCGGCGAGAATGAGTTGGCGCAGCTTAAAGCAAAAGCTGCGGAGCGTGATGAGTATTATGAAAGAATGCTGAAAACGTTGGCCGAGAGCGATAATCTGCGTAAAAGACTTGAAAAAGAGAAATCGGAACATGTCAAGTACGCGAACGAAGGGATCATCCTGGAATTTCTGGGGATACTGGACAATTTTGAGCGCGGAGTGAAATTCGCCGAACAGAAAAAAGATTTTGATCTGTTGCATCAGGGCGTCGAAATGATACTTAAGCAGATATACAAATTGCTTGAGGAAAAAGGGCTTAAAAAGATAGCCAGCAAGGGTGAGAAATTCGATCCGTACAGACATGAGGTTTTGGAGGTAGTGGAGGGTGAAAAGGAAGAGGACGGTAAAGTGTCCGAAGAGCTGCAGTCCGGGTACGAGCTGAACGGACGTGTTATACGTCCGGGTAAGGTTAAGGTCATAAGGGCGAACGAAAATAATAACGAAAAAGATAATATAAAGGAGGAGTAATATGGCTAAAGTTATAGGGATAGATCTTGGAACATCAAATTCGGCGGCCGCGGTTATGGAAGCGGGTCGTCCTGTGATCATACCGTCGGCGGAAGGCGCGGGTGTTGCCAGCGGAAAGGCTTTTCCTTCGGTGATATGTTTCACTAAAGACGGACAGCGCCTTATCGGCGAACCTGCCAGAAGGCAGTCTGCTGTTAATCCTGAGGGAACGATAATGGCGGCAAAGAGGAAGATGGGGATGGATCATAAATTCAAGATATACGGCAAAGAATATACGCCGCAACAGATATCGGCGTTCATTCTTCAGAAGATAAAACAGGACGCCGAGGCGTATCTTGGCGATACCGTTAACGAAGCTGTTATCACGGTTCCTGCGTATTTCAATGATAACCAGAGACAGGCGACGAAAGACGCCGGAGAGATAGCGGGTCTAAAGGTTTTGAGGATAGTGAATGAGCCGACAGCGGCGTGTCTCGCGTACGGGCTTAATAAAGTCGGGAAAGAAATGAAGATTCTGGTATTCGACCTCGGTGGCGGTACGCTGGATGTTACGATCATGGAAATGTGGGCCGAAGGCGGATTCGAGGTTCTTTCTACAAGCGGAGATACTCAGCTCGGTGGAACGGATATGGACAACGTGTTTTTGAACTATATCGCCGATGATTTTAAAAAACAGACAGGTATAGATATTCGGAACGATAAGATGGCGATGCAGAGGTTACGCGAAGCCGCAGAAAAAGCGAAAATAGAATTATCCAGTACCGTAACGACGGATATAAATCTTCCGTTCATTACCGCGGACGCGAGCGGACCGAAACATCTTACTATGTCCGTGAACAGGGCCAAGCTGGAAGAGCTGATCGGTTCTATCATCGAAAGATGTAAAGCCCCGTTGAAGCAGGCATTGGATGACGCAAAGCTTACACCGCAGAATATAGATAAGATCATCATGGTCGGCGGACCCACGAGAATGCCGATTGTTCAGAAATTCGTCGAGGAATACGTAGGTAAGAAAATAGAACGAGGTATCGATCCGATGGAATGCGTCGCGCTCGGCGCCGCTGTACAGGCCGCGATCATTACCGGTGAGACGAAGGATGTGGTTCTTCTGGATGTTACCCCGCTTTCTTTAGGTCTCGAAACACTTGGCGGCGTATGCACAAAACTTATCGAGCGGAATACTACGATACCGACGAAAAAGAGTCAGGTGTTCTCGACGGCCGGAGATAATCAGACCGCAGTGACGATACGCGTTCTGCAGGGCGAACGAGAGATGGCCGACGGTAACGTTGAGCTTGGCAGGTTCGATCTTGTGGGTATACCTCCCGCGCCGCGCGGTGTTCCGCAGATAGAAGTAGCTTTCGATATAGATAAAGACGGTATCGTTCATGTTTCGGCTAAAGATCTCGGGACGGGGAAAGAACAGTCTATAAGGATAACCGCTCCCAAAAAACTGTCTAAAGAAGAGATCGATAAAATGGTGAAGGAAGCGGAGAAATTCTCGGATCAGGATAAAAAACGCAAAGAGGTCATCGAGGTCAAGAACCAGGCGGATTCAATGATGTACGCCACAGAAAAAACGATGAAGGATCTCGGCGATAAGATCTCAGCGCAAGATAAAACTAACATCGAGGAAAAGATAAAGGATCTTAAGGAAAAAGTTAAAACGGATAATCTGGACGAGATAAAGAAAGGTATAGACGAACTGACGAAGGCGTCTTACAAAATATCCGAGGAAGTGTATAAACAGGCCGCTCAGAATAAACAGGGGGCTTCGGGGGCCGGTGCTCAAGGGGCGGCTCAGCCGGAAGGTAAAAAGAAAGACGACGATGTCGTGGACGCGGATTTCAAGGTTGACGACGGCAAATAAAGAAGGATAGAGAAAGGTATCAATGTCCAAAAAAGATTATTATGAGATACTCGGTGTGAGCCGGGATGTTTCGGAGGAAGAATTAAAAAAGGCGTATAGAAAACTCGCGGTGAAATATCACCCGGACAAAAATCCGGGTGATAAGGCCGCTGAGGAGCATTTCAAGGAAATCGCACACGCGTATGAGATGCTGAGCGATCCGGATAAGCGCCGTAAATATGATCAGTATGGTGAAGCCGCGTTTCAGTACGGCGGCGCGGGGGCCGGAGGGTTTCACGATCCTTTCGATGTGTTCCGGGATGTCTTTTCGGGGAATTTTGGCGATATGTTCGGCGACGTGTTCGGTTTTGGCGGAGGCTCCGGATCGAGGAGAGGGCACAATCGCGGCAGGGATCTTGAATATTCCATCAAACTTGAGTTCATGGAAGCCGTGAACGGCGTGGAAAAAGAGATAAACGTTCGAAGGTTCGAGGCCTGCGAAGCGTGTAGCGGCAGCGGCGCTAAAAAAGGAAGCGGGCATACGACATGTCAGAGGTGCGGCGGCAGCGGCATGATAAGGCAGAGTGCCGGATTTTTCAGCATAAGCCAGACTTGTGGCGCGTGCTCCGGGACCGGAAAAGTGATAAAGGATCCTTGTTCCTCCTGCGGCGGCAGCGGCAGAAAAGAGAATACGCGCAAGATCAAGGTGAGGATCCCGGCAGGTGTGGATAACGGTATCCGTGTGCGACTTTCAGGCGAAGGCGAGGCCGGTCTTAACGGCGGGCCCAGCGGAGATCTTTATGTGTCCATGTCGGTTAAAAAACATGAGGTTTTTTCTAGGGAAGAATTTGATATTTATTGCGCGATCCCGGTCTCTTTTGCCGAATTAGTGTTGGGCGCGGAGATAGAAATCCCCACAATAAGCGGGGTTACGACGGTAACGATACCGGCGGGAACAGCTTCCGGGCATGTGTTCCGGCTAAAAGGTCTTGGCGTGACACGGCTTGACGGCAGGGGTAAAGGGGATGAATTTGTTAAGATCGAGGTCGAGATCCCGCACGGTCTTAGCGCCGAACAGAAAAGGTTACTGAACGAATTTAACGACAGCATCAGCAAAAATAAAGATTATATGTCCGGAGCGAAAAAGATAGTAGATAAAATAAAAAAGGTTTTTGAATAAATAAAAAAGCAAGGAGATAGTATGCCGACGTACGAGTATAAATGCGAGAAATGCGATCATGTTTTCGAAAAATTTCAGAAAATGACCGACGAACCCGTTAAAGAGTGCCCTAAATGTAAATCGCCCGTAAAAAAGGTCATCAATCCCGGGGCGGGTATTATCCTGAAGGGATCCGGGTTTTACCAGACAGACTATAAAAATCCTTCTTCAGGGAAGAGCCCTTGCGGTAAGGATACTCCCTGTTCTTCATGCGGCTTGGATTGAAATGCCCCGATCAACGAATAAGATAGTCTTCTTAAGATGGGCCATGACCGTTGGATGGGCCGGTATGGTTACTTTTCTGTCGCTTTGTCCAAGTGAGACTTTTCAGAATATCCAAACCCCGTTCTACGGGGAGGATAAACTTGTGCATTTTGTGATGTATATGGTTTTTTCGTTACTTTTGATCCGGGCGTTTTTGGTTTCCAGGGCTTGGAAAAAGGATAAAATACGCATTTTTTTGTTTACAGCGGTGTTTACCATAGGATATAGTATCGTAATGGAAATCGCCCAGGGATTTCTTGCTACGAGGGTGGCAAGTTTCGGGGATATTGCCGCTAATGCGGCCGGGGTTGTAGCGTCGATCCTGTTGGTGAGAGAGGCAAAAGAATGGTTAAAGTGATCCCTTTCAGAGGGCTGCTTTACGATAAAAAGAAAGCCGGTGCAGATCTTTCTAAAGTGTGTGCGCCGCCGTATGACGTAATATCTGAAGATATGAGACGCGAACTTCATGACAAAAACGCATACAATATAATACGAGTGATACTGGGGTATTCCAATCCCGGGGACACTTCGGATGATAACGTATATACACGTGCTGGAAAGACTTTCGGAGGTTGGGTAGATAACGGCATTCTTGCGAGAGACGGACAGCCGGCGTTCTATGTTTATCAGCAAAAGTATAAATTGAACGGAAAAACCCTCAGTCGCATAGGGTTCATCGGCCGGATGAAGATTGAGGATTTCGGCAAGAACAAAGTTCTTCCGCATGAGCATACGCTTTCTTCGCCCAAGACAGATAGAATGAATCTTATAAAACAGGTCGGCGCAAATCTCAGTCCCATATTCGGTCTTTTTTCGGACTATAAAGGCAATATAAGCGCCATACTTAAAAAGGCGGCGGCTAAAAAACCGGCGATCGATATCGTGATAAACGGGGAACGTCATAAACTTTGGCGGATTGACGATGAAAAACAGACCGGCAAAATATCGGAACTCATGAAAGATAAGAGGATATTCATCGCCGATGGGCATCACCGTTACGAAGTGGCGAAGTCCTACCGGGATGTCGCGAGCGCCGAGAAAAAACATAACGGGAACGCGGATTATATCATGATGTATTTTGCCGATATGGACGGGGCCAATAAACTGTCGGTTCTTGCCACACACAGGGTCATTAAGAATATGCCGATGCTGAGCGATGACGATGTGGTCTCGAAGGTAAAAGGTGTGTTCAAGGCGGTCGAATGTAAGAACTGGAAAGAACTAGCTTCAAAGATGGCGAAGAAAACAAAAAAACACGTGTTTGGTTTTTGGGGCGGGAAAAAATATATATTTCTCGAGTTGAAAGACGAGAAGAAGGCCCTGGAAATGATAGAAGAGAATAAATCGGTAGACTGGAAAAAACTGGATGTCAGTATTTTGCATTATTTGCTATTTAAAAAACTGCTGGATGTCAGGGCCGAGGAAGGCAATATAACTTATGTAAAAAATCCGGAGGAAGCTATATCTCTGGTGAACAAAGGGTCACACGCGTGCGCTTTCTTTCTGAATCCAACAAAGGTTCAGGAACTTACGGCGGTAGCTGAAAGCGGGGATATGATGCCCCAGAAATCGACCTATTTCTATCCTAAATTGTTGACGGGTCTTGTGATGAATAAATTTGATTAGAGGACAGTCAGCCGTTCGGATGAAAGGAGCAATATGTCATTTTTTGCGAAGAAACCTAAAATATTCAAGATCGAGAGAAAAAAGGATATGCCAGGAGGGCTCTGGACAAAGTGTCCGGAATGCGGCGAGCTTTTGTATAACAAACGCTTGACGGAAAACATGGAGACATGCCCTAAGTGTGATTACCATTTTCGCATCGGGGCGTATGAACGTATACAGGTTGTGTTGGACGCCGATAGTTTTCGTGAAATGTTCCAGGGAATGCAGAGTAAAGATCCATTAAATTTTAAAGGACCTAAAGATTATCCTTCCAAGATCAAAAAAGACCAGAAATTGACCGGGCTTAATGAGGCCGCCGTCGTGGGAGAAGGTACTATTAACGGGCGTCGCGTCGCTCTCGGTGTTACCGACTCACGTTTCATTATGGGATCGATGGGATCTGTGGTTGGTGAAAAAATAACAAGATTGATAGAATATGCCAATGCGGAAAGAATCCCGCTTATAGTTATTTCCGGTTCAGGCGGAGGTGCGAGGATGTATGAAGGAGTCCTTTCTCTGATGCAGATGGCCAAGACAAGCGCCGCGCTCGAGAAGCTTCATAAGAACGGAGGCTTTTTTGTTTCGGTTCTGACCAATCCCACAATGGCCGGTATAATGGCCAGTTTCGCTTCATTGGGCGATATCATAATGGCCGAACCAAGGGCACTTATCGGGTTTACCGGGCCGCGAGTTATTCAGCAGACCATAAAACAGGAATTGCCGGAAGGATTTCAAAGCTCGGAGTTTCTTTTGGAACACGGCCTTATCGACATGGTAGTTCGGCGGTGTGATATGAAAGAAACCTTATTCAAGCTGATGGAACATTTCAAGGTATTGGCCCGCAAATAAGGACAGATGCAGTATTTCCGTGTATTGTCCGGTGGGAAGTGTTCAAGGGGGCGCGGGTGTTATACTTATTGACATCATAGGGTATATATAGTATATAGAAATGATGTTTTAAGTTGGCACAGTCTGATTTTTTAGAACGGTAATAGGTGGTGGAATGGCTCAAGTAAGTCTACGGCATGTTAAGAAAACGTATCCGGGAGGAGTCTGCGCCGTCAATAATGTCAGTTTTGGCGTCGATAACAAGGAATTTGTGGTTCTTGTAGGACCTTCGGGGTGCGGAAAATCCACGACTTTGCGTCTGATAGCCGGTCTTGAAACCCTTACTGAAGGAGATGTATACATTGGAGACCGAAAGGTCAACAATGTCCAGCCAAAAGACCGAGATATAGCGATGGTATTCCAGAATTATGCGTTATATCCGCATATGAATGTGTATGAAAATATGGCTTTTGGGCTCAAGCTTAAGAAATATCCTAAAGAAGAAATAGTATCTCGTGTTAAAGAAGCCGCGTCGATATTGGGCCTGGAACAGCTGTTGGATAGAAAACCCCGTGAGCTTTCAGGGGGGCAGCGGCAGAGGGTAGCCGTCGGCAGGGCCATAGTCAGAAAACCGCTGGTGTTTCTTTTCGATGAACCGCTAAGTAATCTTGACGCTAAACTAAGGGTGATGATGCGTACGGAGCTGCACCGGATACACATACGGTTACAGTCCACGATGATATATGTTACGCATGATCAGACCGAGGCCATGACGCTTGGGGATCGCATAGTCGTGATGAGGGACGGCGAGATACAGCAGATCGATACGCCGAACAACGTGTATAACAATCCGGTAAATAAATTTGTAGCGAGTTTTATCGGAGAGCCTCCGATGAATTTTATGGAAGGGCGCATAATAAAGAAAGACGGGAAATTTTATTTTGACGAGGGCAATTTTAAGGTAAAGATAGTTGAAAGCATGTATGATATCCTGCGCGAGTATGCGGATATGCGTATCATAATGGGCATCAGGAGCGAGGACATATACGATAAACTTTTTGTCTCCGAAGCTCCTCCAGAGAATATAGTTACGCTGACCTGTGATGTGGTGGAACATCTCGGGTCGGCTGTTTATATACACCTGAATACCGGCAAAAATTTTCTTGTTGCCAGGGTTTCCGGCGAGGCGGATCCGCAGATAAATCAGGATATGGATGTTGTTCTGGATATGAGCAAGGTTCATTTCTTTGATAAATCGACGGAAAAAACAATTATATAAAAATTCATGACTCCTTTCGTAAAAAGGAATCTTCTAGTACCATTCTCGACCGTATTTTTTGTGGGACTTCTATGCGGGCTGGTATATCTTGTGCCGCTCCTGAACAACAGGGTCCAGCATCTCGAGCTTTTTATACTAAGCTTTCTAGTTATGCTCACACTTGCGGTCATGCTCTTCTGGGCGCTTCTTGGCGCGGTAGGAGGGTTGCTTGCTTTCCTTCTGGCGATGATATTCATCTATAAACCCCTCACGGGGATGAACCCGTACTATTACAGCATTCTGCTTATGGCGTTTTTCCTTAACGGTATACTCGGGCACTATATTTATAAAAAAATAAACCGTTCAAAACAGGAATATACCGTTACGATCGAAAAAGTGGAGGAAGACACCAATCTTATCAAAGATCATTTCGAGAACAGAGTGGCCGAGATCTCGGCGATGGAAGAGAAGATAGACAGCTTGATTAAGCTGAAGGGGATATCGGATGAGCTAAATCTTTCCCTTTCGACCGAAGAGGTCATAAAAATATCCGTCGATCGGACGTTCGACAAATTTAAAGGCGATGTGCGCGTTATGCTTTTTCTTGTGGATGACAAAACCAAGGAACTGGTTCTGTCGACTACCGTAAAAGCCGATAACAGGGAAACCCCTCAAATGAAGAAAGGCGGCATATTTGAACGTTGGGTCATGAAAAACATGCAGAGTCTTTTGGTGAAAGACATCAACAAGGATTATAGGTTTTCTGTAGAGGGCGAGGATAGAGGGGAGAATATAATATCGTTGATGTGCAAACCGCTTATCAGCGAAGGATATCTGTGCGGAATACTAAGAGTTGACAGCACGGAGCATGACAGGTTCAGTCAGCATGATCTCAGGATACTAGATATCGTTGGGGAACTTACGGCTGTAGGGCTTGAGAACGCGAAATTATACAAAAAGACGGAGGAGCTTGCTATAAGCGATAGTCTGACCGGATTATATGTTCATCGTTATTTTATGGAAAGGCTCGAGGAAGAGGTTAAAAGGGCTTTGCGCAGCAGCAGTGTCTTTTCGCTCTTGATTCTTGATATAGACGATTTTAAGAATTTCAACGACAGATACGGTCATATCGCCGGAGATATTGTGCTTAAGAACGTAAGCCGTGTGCTGAAAAATAAATCTTCAGCTGGTGATATCATATGCCGTTACGGCGGAGAAGAGTTCGCGTTTATCGCGTTGAATCATAACAGAGAATCGGCGTTGAAATTGGCCGAAGAGATCCGTGAAGAAGTGCAAAATAGTTTTGTGACGATACGGCGCGAGAATAAATCAGTGACCGTTTCTATAGGGATTGCGGTTTTCCCGGACGATGCTAAACTCAGAGAAGATCTGATATGGGAAGCCGACAGGCGTATGTATCAGGCCAAAACAAAGGGTAAGAACAGGGTAGTATGTTCAAAGTGAACAAGCTTATATTTTTTGTCGTAAACATCCTGCTGATAGTAGCGAGCATCGGACTGCGAGTAGTTCCGCGGGGCGATGAGTATATTATCCTTTTCGTTATCCCGCTTTTATTCATTATATCCCCGTATGTTCTTGGTGTGCGCCAGACGATCTTTATGATATCCATCAACGCGGTATTTTTTGTATCCGGGGTTTTCTTCAGGATACTCGAAGTCGAAGACGTTATAATGTTGACGACGTTGCTTGTGGTGTGCGCCGGTGTAAGCAGGACGTTGATGACGCTTGGCAGGGAATTTGATATCTATAACAGGTCCAAGATCATCGACGAGGAAAGAAAATATAACGGCATAGTGAAAGAGCTGGAAGGAGTTGAACGCGAAGGCCGCGTAGTGGAGAAGGAACTTGTCAGGATATCCAGACTTTATGAGATTACAAAGCAGCTCGGGTCAGTTCTGAAATTTGGCGATCTTCTCGACGCGTTGCTTGATTTTTTGGAGAACAACTTTCGGTTCGAGACGGCGCATTTGCTGGTTTTCAGCAAAGGAGAATTTACGCATGGCGTTTCGCGCAGTGTTTCTCTCGGTAAGGATAGCCCGGGCGCGCAGCAGGCAAAGATAGAATACAAAGCCCTGGTGGAGTATATGAAGGAAAGAGACTTCAAACCTTTTTATCTTGAAAGGGAAGAAGCTAAGGAATTTTTCGAGAAAGTTTCTATTAAATCGGATACTTTTTTTGCTTTCCCACTTTTTGTGGAACACATTTCCGCGATACTTGCCCTTGAGGGGGCTAATAAAGTAGGTTTCAGCAGGTTCGGTATAGTTGTGCCGCAGATCGCGCTTGAGCTCAGGAAAGTCGAATTATATGAACAGGTGGAAAAACTGTCGATAATAGACGGTCTGACCGGTATATATCTCCGACGGTATCTGATAGACAGACTTGAGGAAGAAGTAGACAGGGCAAGACGTCTTAATCTGACATTTTCTGTCGGGATGATAGATATAGATCATTTTAAAAAGATCAACGATACATATGGGCATCTTGTTGGTGACGCCGTTCTTAAGGAGATAGCGGAAAGGCTTAAATTGTCGGTTCGCGAGGTCGATATGGTCGCCAGATACGGCGGAGAGGAATTCTGTGTGGTTCTTCCGGAGACGACAAGCGATCTCGCTCGGACAGTAGCTGAACGTTTGCGAAAATCCGTGGAATCCGGTGTCGTTAAAGCTTTTGATGAAAAAATAAAGGTATCGGTCAGTATCGGCGTGGCGACATATCCGGCCGACGGGAACTCGGCGTCGGTTCTTATAGATTCCGCGGATAATGCTCTGTACAGAGCGAAAAGAAAAGGACGGAACAGGGTGTGTCTTGCGGGAAGTAAGGAATAAGTTGCGATATGACGCAAAGTATGTATAATAATCACGTTGATATATAAACCTGTGCAATTCAACGAGAAACCGGACAGTAGATGAATAAGAGATCGGTGTCATTTAAAGGAATAGTTTGCAAAAAACTCGCGGCAGTTTCTGCCTTTTTATCTTTTAGCCTTGCCCTTATGCCCGTACAAAATTCTTTCGCTCAGGATCCGAGCGTGCTTGCGAGTAAAATGAAAAAAGATACGCCGGTCGTTGTCGACGGCGACAAGGTGGAATATTTCGATAAGGAGAACAAAATAACCGCCGACGGAAATGTTGTCGTTACATATGGGGATGTGACGTTGAAATGCGATAGGATAGAAGTTTATACAAAAGCCCAACAGGCCGCGTGTTACGGGCATGTAAAGATAGAGCACCCGGACGGAGTTCTTACCGGTGATCATATAATTTACGATCTTAAAAATAGAAAAGGTGAACTGGCAGGCGCGGATGTCAAGGCGTTCCCGTGGTTCGGCCAGGCGGATGAAACCAGGCGCGTTTCCGAAACCGAGTATGAAATGAAGAATGGGTATATTACAACGTGCGATCTGGACGAACCGCATTACCGCATCAAGGCCAAGGAAATAAAAGTTTTCCCGGACGATAAGATCATTGCCAAAGATACGATCATATATATCGGCGATACGCCGGTCATGTGGTTGCCGTACTATTATCACCCCATAGTGCAAAGCCGGTCCAAAGTACAGTTTATTCCCGGCTATAGTAGCGACTGGGGATATTTTTTATTATCTTCGTGGAGATTCTATATAAAAGGGAACACTAAGGTGGATGTCCTTCTTGATTATAGAACTAAGAAAGGGTTTGCCGAAGGGGCCAATTTTTATTATTTCGCCGATGATCTGGGGCTGGAAGGTCTTGGGAGCGGGATTTTTAGGGGATACTATGTGGAGCAGAATGGATGGGGTACATACGACAAAACGGCGTTCAGAGACGAAGAGGGAACGGATCCGAAACTTCGCAACAGGTTCCAGTGGCAGCACAGAGTCGATTTTGATGAAAATACGCTCGGCCTAATAGGTATGAACAAGATAAGCGACAAATATGTACTAAAGGATTATTTCTACAACGAATATGAAGAAAACAGCCAGGACGCGCAAAATTATGTATATTTTACGACGGGACAGGAAAATTTCATTGCGAGCGTGCAGGCAACTCCGAGAATAAACGATTTTTATACACAGGTGCAAAAACTTCCGGAAGCCGAGATAGTTGTTCCAAACCAGAGACTTGGCGAAACATCTTTTTTCTATACTTCCGAAACTTCCGCGACATATTTTGATAAGGAGTATGAGGACGGAAGCTCAAATCCTTCCGAACGTGTGGCGCGATTCGATACATGCCACAGGCTTTCTTATGTGGAAAAATTGGGCTGTATGCGGGTTATCCCGTACGGGGAGTTCCGCGAGACCGCGTATAATAGAAAACGTTGGCAGAGTGAGGGCGCGTATGACCGCCAGACCTTCGGTGGCGGCCTTGATACCTCGACACGATTCTACAATTTATACAATGTAAAAACAGATTTCGCGGGAATGGATATAAACGGGCTTCGTCATATTGTTATGCCGGGTGTGGAATATTTTACACGGCATCAGCCTACGATAGGACCGGACAGCCTTTATCAGATGGATGACGTGGATGCGATCAGTAAAAGCAACGGGATGACGTTTTATTTGGAGAATAAATTGCAGACCAAGCGCCACGCAAAAGACGGAAGTCTCTATACTGTCGATTTTATCCGGTATATTTTTAGCACCGACTACTATTTTTATATGAAAAAAGACGAGTGCGCGTTCGAGAGAAAGAGCGCATTGCTTGACAATATGAAGATGCAGGGTGATTTTAATCCGTATGAATGGTTATACCTCAGATCAGAGATGGAATTGGTGCCGAATAATCAGTCGGTTAAGACCGGTATAGCCGAATTTACCGTTACGCCGCCGGGAAAACGGTTTCATGCCACCTGCGGTTATAGGTACGAGAAAAAAGCGGATGATCCCCGTAACCAGTTTACGTTTGATACAAGCTATATTTTGAGTCCTAAATGGCGGTTTGACTGGTATGAAAGAGTCAATTTCCAGGATAATAATATCGAATATCAGCAATATACAATCGTAAGGGATCTTCATTGCTGGGAAGTGGAATTTTCTTATTCCGTAGAGGGAGATAATTTTTTCAAAGACAACTATACGGTCTGGATAGCATTCCGTATTAAGGCGTTCCCCGATCTTCAATTGGGGCTTAACCGAGGATTTTCCAACCGGCCGGCCGGTTCATCTATCGACCATTGATTGGGCCATTTTCCCGCTTGTAACTTGCGCACACAGTTGATATAATCAAACGATAAATTCATATATTGTTATAAACTATTATAAGTAATAATAATATGTCCGGGGGAAACCATGAATATCGCAATCATAGGGGCGGGATATGTCGGCCTTGTTACGGGTACTTGTTTTTCGGAATTGGGGAACAATGTGTTCTGTGCCGATAATGATGAGCGTAAGATAGCGGTTTTGAAAGAAGGCGGCGTTCCGATATATGAGCCGGGACTAGAGGAATTGATTCGGAAAAACATGACGAAGGGGCGGCTGAAATTCACGTCGGATATCAAAGAAGCGGTTCGTGCGGCACAGGTCGTATTTATTTGTGTGGGAACTCCGTCCAGAGAAGACGGTAGCGCGGACCTTACTGCGATAGAAAAGGTCTCGAAGGCAATAGCCGAAAGCATCGATTCATATAAGCTGATAGTTGAAAAAAGTACAGTACCGGTCGAGACCGGGGAATGGGTTAAGAAAACCATCAACACTTTCAAAAAGAATACCGTTGAATTCGATGTCGCCTCGAATCCCGAGTTTTTAAAAGAAGGGTCGGCCATTGAGGATTTTATGAAGCCTGACAGGGTGGTTGTTGGCGTCGAGTCGAAAAAGGCCGAGGAAATATTCCGGGAACTTTACGGACCGCTGGGGACAAAGATAGTAGTTACGAATATTCAAGGCGCCGAAATAATAAAACACGCCTCTAATTCATTTCTTGCCATGAAGATCTCGTTCGCGAACGCGCTTAGCAATATCTGCGAACGTACCGGTGCCGACGTGAATGCCGTCGCGGAAGGGATAGGTCTGGATAAAAGGATAAATACGCATTTTCTCAAGGCGGGTATAGGGTTTGGAGGGTCGTGTTTTCCGAAGGACCTTAAAGCGTTCATTTATATCGCCGAAAAACTCGGTTATCCGATGCATCTTTTGGAAGAAGTAGAGAAAATAAACGACATGCAAAAAACTCTTGTCATAAAGAAAATAAAAGAACTTTTGTGGAATATACCAGAAAAATGTATCGGGGTGTGGGGGCTTGCATTTAAACCCGATACGGATGACATCCGATCCGCTCCGGCCATTGAGATAATTAAGATGCTGCTCGCGGAAAGGGCGCACATAAAGGCGTTTGATCCGGCGGCGATGAAAAGGACGAAAGAAGAATTAGGCGATAAGATACAATACTGTCAGGATATTTACGATGTGGCTAAGGATGCTGATTGTGTGATACTTATGACGGAATGGAATGAATTCAAGGAAATAGACTGGGAACGCCTTAAAAATATTATGAAACAGCCGGTGATCCTTGATGGTCGTAATATATATGATCCGGACAAACTTACAAAATTGGGTTTCAGATATGCAGGTATAGGACGAAAGAATAAGGCATGATGAACAGAACTGTGAATAAATTATGAGCATATATTCGGTGTTGAAAACGAAAATAGAAAAGAAATCGGCGGTTGTCACCGTAATAGGCCTTGGATATGTAGGGCTCCCGATGGCGATGGAGTTTTGCAAGAACGGATATAAAGTAAATGGCCTCGATACGAGCGAAAAACGTATTGCGAAGCTCAAGAAAAAAGAATCATATATCAACGATATATCATCCGGCGAGATCGCAAAAGTTTTTAAGACCGGACGATTCAGCGTTACGTTGGATGACAGCGTGCTATCCGCGTCGGATGCAATAGTGATCTGCGTGCCTACGCCTTTAAGGAAGACGTATCAGCCGGATGTTTCGTATATCGTAAGCGTGGGAAAAACATTGGCGAAAAGAGTCAAGCGCGGACAGTTGATAATACTTGAAAGTACAACATATCCGGGAACGACCCGTGAAATAATACTGCCTATGCTTGAAAAAAACAAGCTCGTTCTGAATAAGGATTTTTATCTGGCGTTCTCGCCGGAAAGGATCGACCCAGGCAACGCGAAATATGATTTTACAAATATCCCGAAAGTCGTTGGAGGTTTTACTGCTGAGAGCACGGAATTGGGAAGGATGTTATATTCCAAAGTTGTTAAAAAGGTAATTGGGGTATCAAGTCCTGAAACAGCGGAAGTAACGAAACTGCTTGAGAATACATTTCGCATAGTGAATATCGGTCTTATTAATGAATTCGCGAATCTGTGCCATAAGCTGGAAATAGATGTGTGGGAAGTTATACGTGCCGCCGAGACCAAGCCTTTCGGTTTTATGCCGTTCTATCCGGGGCCTGGAATAGGAGGGCATTGTATCCCGGCAGATCCGATATATCTTTCTTGGAAAGCGCGTAAAATAGGTTTTGAGACTAAAATGATCGACCTGGCAGCTCTTGTTAACAGGGAAATGCCCGGGCATATAGTGGACAGGACCGAACAGATGCTGAAATCCCGCGGGAAAAAGATAAAAGGCGCCAAAGTATTTATAATGGGAGTGACATACAAGAAGGATGTGAATGATCTAAGAGAGTCTCCGGCACTGGAGATAATTGAGAATCTTGAGAAGAAAAAAGCTAAAATAGCGTATTATGATCCATATATTCCTTATCTCGATCTTTATAAGATAAAGGGTTGTTCTGTTGCCCCCAAGCCGGATATCCTGAAAAAACAGGATATAGTGATAGTTGTGACCGATCATTCTAACGTTGATTATGGATCGATTGCCAAACATTCGAGGATCGTGTTCGATACGCGCAACGTATTCGAGAGAAAAGGTATCCGATCCGGCAATGTAATAAAACTATGAACGAAAAAAACATCTATATTCTGGGGATATCGGCGTATTATCATGACGCGGCCGCTGCGCTCCTTTGCAACGGTGAAATAATCGCTGCGGCACAGGAAGAACGGTTTACGCGGAAAAAGCATGACCCGTCTTTCCCTTCCAACGCGGTAGCATATTGTCTTAAAGAAGCCGGAGTGTCGATCGGAGATGTTGCAGTCGTTGCTTTTTATGATAAACCGTTCCTAAAATTCGAAAGACTTCTTGAGACCTATCTTGCTTTCGCGCCAAAGGGGTTAAGGTCGTTTATATCGTCGATGCCGGTATGGGTCAAAGAAAAAATATTTATGAAGGACCATTTGAGGTCCGAATTGGGGTATTCAGGAAAGATAATATTCCCTGAACATCATCATTCGCACGCAGCCAGCGCTTTTTATCCGTCGCCTTTTAAAGAAGCCGCGATACTTACGGTTGATGGAGTGGGTGAATGGGCAACCGTAAGCTTCGGCACGGGGTGCGGGAATAAAATAGAACTTTCGCATGAGATGCGTTTTCCGCATTCACTAGGCCTTTTGTATTCGGCATTCACATACTATTGTGGTTTCAAGGTCAACTCGGGTGAATATAAACTTATGGGACTTGCGCCGTACGGCGAACCCAAATATGTCGACCTTATTCTTAAACACCTGGTGGATGTAAAAGAAGACGGTTCTTTTAAACTAAATCTGAAATATTTTGATTATTGTACAGGACTTCGTATGACGAATAAATATTTTCACGATCTTTTCGGAGGCGAACCCAGAAAACCGGAAGATAAGCTCGAAGAAAGGCATATGGACATCGCCCGGTCAATACAGGCCGTTACCGAAATGATAACGATGAAAATGGCCGTACATGTCCATCATGTTACGGGTATGGATAATTTATGTCTTGCGGGAGGGGTCTCACTTAACTGTGTTTCAAACGGGAAAATATTAAGGGAAGGACCTTTTAAAAATATATGGGTACAGCCCGCCGCGTCTGATGCCGGTGGCGCTCTCGGAGCCGCGCTTGTGGCGTGGCATAAATATCTGGGAAATGAGAGAAATGTTGTTCCAGAACATGACGCGCAAAAGGCAACGCTTTTGGGGCCGTCTTTCACAGATGACGATATAGAAGGATATTTTAACCGCGAGCATATCCCATACAGACGCTTTAAATATTCGGATATTCCGGATATCACGGCCAAGCTTATAGCGGAACAAAAAGTAATTGGCTGGTTTCAGGGGAAAATGGAATTTGGTCCCAGGGCTCTCGGGGCACGGAGTATTCTTGGGGATCCGAGGTCTGCGGAAATGCAGTCATTGATAAACAGAAAAATAAAATTCAGGGAATCCTTTAGGCCTTTTGCTCCGTCCGTGCTTCTTGAGAACGCCGAAGAGTATTTCGACCTCAAAGCGGAAAGCCCGTATATGCTTATCGTGGCGATTATCAGCGAGGGGAAAAGGCTGAAGATCGACGGGTCTGATAACCTGACAGGCCTCAATAAATTAAAGGCCAAAAGGTCGGTCGTTCCGGCAGTGACCCATGTCGATAATTCCGTAAGGGTGCAGACCGTAAAAAGAGAAGATAATCCACTCTATTACGATGTGATCAAAAGATTCAAGGATAATTATGGATGTCCGCTCGTGATAAACACCTCGTTCAATGTGAGAGGGGAGCCTATAGTTTGTACTCCGAACGATGCGTATAGATGTTTCATGCGCACGAATATCGATTATCTAATAATTGGGTGTTTTGTTGTGGATAAAAAAGAGCAGGATCCGGCGCGGTTAAAACTTGAGGAAGTGAACGAATTCGCCCCGGATTAAAGGATGGAAGGTATAACGAAAAGAAGTAGTGTGCGATCTTGCGAGGAGAAACGCGGCGAAGCAATCTTTGCAAAAATCAAACCCATGAGATGCTCATTATCAGTCGTTCGCAATGACCCGGGAAATGGCAATGTTAAAATTGAGGGATGGAAAACAATATGGAAAAGAACAAAGAAGTTACAATAAAAGACCTTAAACAATTCGGCATTGTGCTGGCGCTGATACTCTGGGTATTCGGGGCCATCCAATTTTTCAAAGGCAGGGATATTTATATCTGGTTTGCCGCGGCCGGAATGGTTTCCGCCGGGATGGCAGTATTCGCCGTCCCGGGACTTAGACCGGTATACAAAGGATTTATAAAGTTAGCACATGCGATCGGATGGGTAAATGCCAGGGTTATACTTTTCCTTGTATATTATCTGCTGGTGTTCCCGATAGGTGTTTTGATGCGGTTGGCCGGGAAAGATTCGATGTCAGCTAATTGGGATAAAAAATCGGATACATATTGGATCGAACGTCCTTTGGTAGTGGATACAAAGGAAAGTTTGGAAAACCAGTTTTAATTTTGGAGAGCAATGGGAAAGATGGAGATATTAAAAGAACTTTGGGATTTCCTGAAGGTCAGGAAAAGATGGTGGCTGTTGCCGATAATAGTTTTTCTGCTTCTTTTAGGGCTTCTGATAATATTTTCCGAATCGTCGGCTGTGGGCCCTTTTATCTATACGTTGTTTTAATTGACGGGAGAACATAATGGATGTTTTGATCACAGGTGGAGCGGGTTTTATCGGATCTCATCTTGCGGATAGATTGCTGGCGGACGGTCATTCTGTTATTGCAGTCGATAATCTGATAACCGGCAGTACGGACAATATCGCGCATCTTATGGGTAACAAGAAATTCGAATTTATCGAACATGATGTGTCTAACTACATTTTTGTAGGGAAAAAGATAGATTTTATCCTGCATTTCGCATCGCCGGCAAGTCCGGTGGATTATTTGACGCATCCTATCAAAACACTTAAGGTAGGTTCTTTAGGTACGCATAACGCGCTCGGGGTGGCGCGTAAATACGGAGCCAAATTTCTCTTAGCTTCGACCTCAGAGGTTTACGGCGATCCGCTGGTTAACCCGCAGCCGGAAACTTATTGGGGTAATGTTAATCCCGTCGGACCGCGTGGTGTTTATGACGAAGCTAAACGTTTTGCGGAAGCGATGACGCTTGCGTATTACAGAAGCCACGGCATTGACGCGAAAATAATCAGGATATTTAATACATATGGGGAGAGAATGCGTAAGAACGACGGTAGGGTGATACCGAATTTTATAGATCAGGCGTTGAACGACCAGCCTATTACGGTTTACGGCGACGGTTCTCAGACCAGAAGTTTTTGTTATGTTTCAGATCTTGTCGAAGGGATCGTGAGACTTATGAAGTCGGATCTTAACGAGCCGGTGAATATTGGCAATCCGAACGAGATGACAATGAACGAGATCGCCGCGAAGATAAAAAATATCACAGGCGCAAAAAGCGAGATCGTATATGAGCCGCTTCCGGTAGACGATCCTAAAAAAAGACGGCCCGATATTACGAAAGCCAAGTCAAAATTAGGATGGGAACCTAAGGTGTTATTGGAAGATGGGCTCAAAAAGACGATAGAATATTTTAAAATGAAAAAAAACGAAGGAAATGGCAGTGCATAGGGAAGTACCATGTGTCAAAGTGTCATGTGTCATATGGGTAGGAGGATTGAGGATTTGTTTACGAGTACGACAGGGGAATAATTATGAAAAAGAAAAAAGCATTGATTACTGGAATTACCGGGCAGGATGGAAGTTATCTTGCGGAATATCTGCTGGATCTCGGGTATGAAGTGCACGGTATTATCCGGAGAGTGGCGATTGAGGACCAATCGCACAGACTCTGGCGCATAAAAGACATAAAAGATAAAATAAAACTCCACTGCGGTTCGCTTGAAAGCTATCCCAGCATATTTAAGATTGTGACAGACGTTCAGCCTGACGAGTGCTATCATCTTGCCGCTCAAAGTTTTGTAAGCTATGCCTTTGAAGACGAATTCTCGACATTGAACGCCAATATGAACGGTACGCATTACGTCCTGTCGTCTATAAAAAATGCTGCGCCTCATTGTCGGTTCTATTTCGCGGCCTCAAGCGAGATGTTCGGTAAGGTTGAAGAAACTCCGCAGAGCGAAAAGACAAAGTTTCATCCGCGTTCGGTATATGGGATATCAAAAGTTGCGGGGTATGATCTCACAAGAAATTACAGGGAAGCTTATAAAATGTATGCCGCGAGTGGTATACTTTTTAACCATGAATCGCCGCGAAGAGGATATGAATTCGTCACGCGTAAAATAACAGCTGCGGCTGTTCAGATAAAATTAGGGGTTATGGACAAATTGTATTTAGGTAATCTCGATGCTAAACGCGATTGGGGACACGCAAAGGAATATGTAAAGGCCATGCATTCGATGATGCAGCTGGATAAACCCGAGGATATCGTGGTCGGAACAGGGGCAACACACTCCGTTCGTGAATTTGCTGATATAGCGTTTAGGCTGATGGGGCTTAATTACAAGAAGCATGTGATCGTTGATAAAAACCTTTTTCGTCCTGCGGAAGTCGAGCTTTTGGTTGCGGACTGTCGTAAAGCGAAAAGACTGCTAAAATGGAAATATAAACTTACGTTTGAGAATTTGATAGAGGATATGATAAGGAATGACTATGACCATTTCAGCAGTAAATTGAAACAATAAAACGGAGAAAAAATGCAGATACCATTGTTGGACCTTAAGGCACAGTACGCTTCTATTAAAACTGAAATCGATAAAGCTGTCGCTAGGGTTGTGGAAAGCCAGTATTTCATACTGTCGGACGAAGTGTCTTCACTGGAGAAAGAGGTAAGCGTATATACAGGAATAAAATATGCTGCGGGTGTTGCATCGGGAACGGATGCGCTGATATTGGCGTTAAGGGCTGTTGGAATAGGGGAAAAGGACCTTGTGCTCACGACGCCGTTTACTTTTTTCGCTACGGCGGAAGCCGCGTCGCTTTTGGGTGCGGAACCGGTATTTTCGGATATAGATCCGGAAACGTACAATATCGATCCGGTCAAAGCGGAAAAAACGATAGGATCCTTGCCTGCGGAAAAAAGGAAAAGATTGAAAGCGATAATCCCGGTTCATTTATATGGACAGTGTGCGGATATGGACGGAATAATGGAGTTGGCTAAAAAGTATAAACTAAAAGTGATCGAAGATTGCGCTCAGGCTATAGGGGCGACATACAAAGGCAGACAGGCAGGGACCTTCGGGGATATTTCGTGTTTCAGCTTTTTCCCGAGCAAGAATTTAGGTGGATTTGGCGATGGAGGAATGGTGTTGTCAAACGATGAAGACCTGATAAAGAGTGTGAAAAAACTCAGGGTGCACGGCAGTGATAAACAGTATATCCATGACGAAATAGCGTATAATTCCCGTTTGGATAGTCTTCAGGCGGCTGTACTCAGAGTAAAACTCAAAAAATTGGACGAATGGCTCGATGGCAGGCGTAAGGTCGCGGAAAAATATAACGCCGCGTTGGCCGGGCTTCCGGTGGTTACTCCGAAAGTCGCAAAAGAGTGCGTCCATACATATCATCAATATATGTTGGCGACGGACAAGCGTGACGCGCTTATGAAACATCTTAACGATAATGGCGTAGCGTCCCGTATTTATTACCCCGTACCGCTGCATATACAGCCATGTTATAAAGATCTTGGCTATAAGAACGGCAGTATGCCAGTATCTGAAAAAGCGGCTTGTGCGGTTTTATCTCTGCCGATATATCCGGAGCTTACCGGCGAGCAGATAAAATATATAACCGATACGATAAAAGCATTCTTTGGGGATGTCAGGTAAAATATGCGCCTGTCTGCAGGGATAGGGCGGCAAGTTAAAATTGTATGAGCTGATAACTTAATGTGTAGTATGAGGATGGAAATGATAAGAAAAGTTTCGATAATACTTCCGACGTTTAATGAAAAAGACAATATAGGTGCTCTTATCGATGGGCTGAGCGATAGCGTCAAGGTTGCGGAACTTGAGATAATCGTTGTTGATGACGATTCGCCCGATATGACATGGAAGATTGCGCAGGATATGCACCGTGCGAATGTGAAAGTGAAACGACGACAGGGTGAGCGTGGACTGGCGACGGCGATCGCTTGTGGACTGGATATCTCTTCGGGCGATGTTGTCGGCTGGCTGGATGCCGACATGTGCCATCCTCCGGCGGTAATGTCCGAAATGCTGGGTTTGATCGGCCAGTATGATATTGTGATCGGATCTCGGTATGTCCCGGGAGGGGCGGATAAAAGAGGAAGATTGCGTGTCATGACCAGCAGAATAATAAACTGGTTTGCCGGATTGATGTTGGGCTTTGAGATCAAAGATTATGACAGCGGTTTTATCGTGATGAAAAAGGATGTTTTCGGAAAAGTGGATTTCCCGGCCGATGGATATGGTGATTATTTTATTGAATTAATGGCTAAAAGTAAAAAGGCCGGATTCAAAATAAAAGAAGTGCCGTTTGTGTTTTTCGACAGGGCCAAAGGCGAATCTAAAAGTGCCGGCACTATATTTGATTTTTGCCGGCTCGGATTCGGATACGTGTGGCGTATTATAAAAATACGGTTTAAAGTACAATCGATGTAGAGGCGGAGGTGGATTATGGAATGTATAAGCTCGCACAAAAAGAATATAATCGCGATAGTGATCCGGAGTAATGAGAAAAGTCGGGGGGTTAAGTTTTTTACGCCTCTGGATTTTTCCCAGCAGGTAGGACTCCTGGGGCATAAAAAAGGCGCCGTGGTGAATCCGCATGTCCATAAACTGGTAAAACGTAAGGTTGAAAGGACGCAGGAAGTATTGCATATGAAAAAAGGGAGAGCCGCCGTATATTTGTATGATGAAACAAAGAAGCATATAGCGACGCGTGTTTTGAAGGCAGGGGATACCATTATCCTGGCGAGCGCAGGGCACGGTGTGAAAATTCTGGAAGACAGTTTGATCCTTGAGATAAAACAAGGGCCGTATGCCGGTTTTGAGGATAAGGAATATATCGCAAAATTTTAAGGAGAAAGATGATTCCAGTTAACGCTCCGTTTTTGGGAAAACAAGAACTTTGTAATGTGGCGGATTGTGTGAAATCCGGTTGGATATCGTCCAAGGGAAAATATATAAAACAATTTGAAGAGGAATTCGCACGTTTTTGCGGAACTAAATATGCGATCTCGACCACCAGCGGGACGACGGCTCTGCATCTTGCTGTAAGTGCATTGGGAATAGGCAAGGGCGACGAGGTTATTATGCCGACATTTACGATGATCGCCACCGCCTATGCCGTTCTTTATACTGGCGCTAAGCCGGTATTCATAGATTCCGAGCCAAGAACATGGAATATAGATGTTACAAAGATCGAACGTGCGATCACGAGGAAAACACGCGCCATATTGCCTGTGCATATTTACGGACATCCTGCCGATATGGACGCGATCCGCAAGCTTGCCAGAAAGTATGATCTTTTTGTCATTGAAGATGCCGCGCAGGCTCACGGTGCCGAATATAATAGTGAAAAATGCGGCGCAATGAGCGATATCGGGTGCTTCAGTTTTTACGCGAATAAGATCATAACTACGGGTGAAGGTGGTATGGTTATTACCGACGATAAAAAACTTGCCGAACGATGCCGGCTTTTGAAAGACCTGGCGCATTCTCCGAAAAAAAGGTTTTTACATACAGATCTTGCGTACAATTATAGAATGACCAACATGCAGGCTGCCGTCGGGTTGGCCCAGCTCGAACGCATAAAAGAATTCATAAAAATAAAACGGGATATGGCTGAACTTTATAGCGAGAAGTTATCGGGTATACCCGGTATTACCCTGCCAGTGGAAGAAAAGTGGGCAAAAAGTGTTTATTGGATGTATTCGATAATGATCGAAAAAGAATTTGGAATGACAAGAGATGAGCTGATGTCCGAGCTTTTAAAGAATGGGGTAGAGACCAGGGCGTTTTTTGTGTCGATGCATGCACAGCCGGTCATGAAAGGTATGAAGATTTCCGGGCTGGCACAAAAATATCCTGTCGCAGAAGAGATATCCGAAAAAGGTTTATATCTCCCGTCCGGTCTAAGCCTTAAGAAAAAAGAAATTATCGCCGTATGCGATACGATGAAAAAACTTTCCTCTGGAGGGTTTAAAAAATAATCGATGAACTATAGAAAAAAGTTATATATATATTACGGTTTGTTTTTGTGCTCGTTTCTGGTGTTATTTTTTATCCCTAAATTGGCGGTGTTTTTTAACGATACGTTTTTGCCGCCGATGACCAGGATGGTCAGATTTCCGTTGGTAGGGCTGTTCTTTGTGATGAGCTGTTTATACGTTCTTTTTTTACGCGCGTATAAGATAGAAAATATAAGCTTTTGGGGCTCAGACTCAGGTTCCGTTTTTTTTCGTACCAGCGGAATAGTGTTTCTGTTGATTTTATGTTCTGCCGCCGCAGTTTTATCCTCGGATCTTTATGAATATCCTATGCGTGCCCGCATGCTTTCGATATACGGACTAAACCCGTATCTGCATGTCCCAAGTGAGGTTCAGCAGGATCCGTTTTATCAGCTGATATTTTGGAAGGATATCCCGGAGTGTTATGGTCCGGGGTGGGTATTGTTAGGGGCGCTTAGTTCGCTTTCGTTCAAAAACAATGTGTTTTTAACGGTTTTTGCGCACAAGTTGTTGTTGATGCTGTTTTTTATAATGAGCGGATATTTTTTTAAAAAGATAGCCGATGAACTTAGACTGGAAAAAGCGGATATGTTGTCGGTGGCGTTCGTTGCGAATCCAATTTTATTGACGATGACGATGATAGACGGACATAACGAAATAGTCATGATAGCATTTTTAATGGCATCGGCTTATTTTCTGCTCAAAGAAAGATATGCATTGTCGCTTGTGATCATGGCCGCTGCGATAAATGTTAAATTTGTTTACGTTTTACTTATTCCGTTCTGGCTTCTGTATATTCTATTTAAAAAGGGCGGGAGCAGTTTGATAGGGCGAATTGTAAAGATCGCGATCGGCGGCATATCGTCATTGCTTCTCACAGTATTACTGTGGAGCCCATTCGGGGTAGAAAGTGTTTCGGCTGTACTGAAATATTATAAGGAACTTAGCAGTAACCTGTGGCCTGATTCCATCCCATATGCGGTGTGTGCATTAATCGGGTTTTTGGGATGTGCAGTTTCTTTAAAAACGGTCGCATATATATTTTCGGTAATTTTTGCAGTCGTGTATTTCGGATCCGTTTTTTGTTTTGTAAAAAAGATAAATGATGACAGACAAATACTGTTCGGCATAGGCGGCATGGTTCTTTTGACTTTACTTTTTACGAATGCTACGCCATTCCAGACGTGGTATGTGCTATGGGCGGTTCCGTTGGTGTTGTTGAGCAGGATAAAGACAAAATTTATTCTGGTTACTTTGTTGACGACGTTCTTAATGCTTACATTCTGGAAAAGAATGTCGGTATTGGCGGTGCCGATGTGGAGCATGTATTTTATAGCGTTAAAGTTCAAAGAAAGCAAAATAGTACGGTTAATTAACCTGGATTAAAAATAGGGGTTTAATAATGTATCTTTCAATTGTGATCCCAGCATATAACGAGGAAAAGAGAATAGGTATGACTTTGGATCGGATCCGTGAGTATGTGGACGGAAAAACATACGGATATGAGATTATTGTGGTGGATGACGGCAGTGTGGACGGAACGGTCGATGTCGTCTGCAAAAGCAAATTATTTAAAACAGGGAAAATTAAAATAGTCAGGAATATTCAGAACTTAGGGAAGGGGTTTTCTGTCAGGGCCGGTGTACGTGAAAGTGTGGGAGAGTATGTTCTGTTTACCGATGCTGACCTGTCTACACCTATAAGCGAAATCGATAAGCTGTTCAGTGCCATGAACAACGGGACAGATATTATTATCGGATCCAGGAACACGGCAGGATCTATGGTGAATTTGCGCCAGCCATGGTACAGAGAGATCATGGGCAAAACGTTTAATGTGTTTGTAAAGAAGATCATGCTGCTGGCTTTTAACGATACACAATGCGGATTTAAATTGTTCAGAGGAAATACCGTGCGAAAGATCGCCGAAATGGCTGTGATAAACGGGTTTTGTTTTGACGTGGAATTCTTGTATATCGCCAGTATCCTCGGGTATGAGATCAGAGAAATTGGAGTGGCCTGGGAAAATTCCGCGGAAAGCCGTGTCAAAATATTGTCAAGCCCGGTTAGTATGTTCGCGGATCTTATCAGATTAAGGATGAGGAAGGAGAAGCTGAAATATGTTAAGTGAGATCCTTCCCGCGGTATTTATGGCGCTTTTTTATGCCTGCGCATGTTTTATATTTTTTAAGCGAAAAGAGTATATCGTCTACTTTATGTGTTTGACCGTCCCGTTATATGATTATTTTCCGGGTATTTTCTATAAGATAAACATGTTTGGGATAGCATTCACTTTAAAACCATATCTATTTTGCGAATTGGTGCTTCTTGGGGTATATGTTCTTGATATGATAAAACATAAGCGAATGATCGAAGAAATCAGGAATATAAATGTCGTTTTTTTCCCGTTGGCTCTATTTGGGGTATTAGCATTATTTTTTACGGCAAAGGAACGAGAAAATTATTTTTGCGGGGTTAATCTGTGCCTGATGATCCTGACGGTAGCGGCATTGCCGTATTTTGTCAAAAAAGTATCCATAAATGTCAACAAGGCACTGCGGTTCCTGATTTTAGGTTTTTTTATCAGCGCTGTGCCTATGATGAGTGCTATTTTTCTGTCAAAGATCGGCCTGTGCGCGGTGCGGTACGATTCTTTCAAGATATATGGCATGACGTTTTCAATTATAGCGATAATTATCATATTTAAATACATCACTGAAAACGATGTGCGAAGGTTTTTAAAAAAAACCGGTGTATTGTTCCTTGTCTTTGTTTTGATATTTTTAACCAGAGCGAGGGCCAGTTGGTTTAGTTTGTTTTTTTGTTTGCCGCTATTCGCTTTTTTTTCTCTAAAATATTGTTTTGCGCGAAAGGACAGGATAGTGTTGGCAAAAACCGCTATGGTTTGTCTTGTTTTAATTGCGGCTTTTTTTTGCGCCGTAAATATAGAAAAAAACATATATGGGGAATTTGTATCGTTGGATCAGATGTTTGATGCAAATAAACATATAACAAACAATGCAGACCCGATGATGTGGGGGATAAAAAATAAGGTTTTAAGGATGATATGGGCCTATTTGGCGCATGAAAGAACAATGGCCTGGCAGAAGGTTTTTAGCATTATGTATCAGAACCCTTTTCTGGGACATGGTCTAATTTATCTGCCGACGCACAATATTTTTATGGAGGCTTTTTTAGCTGGTGGCATCATTGGGATGATATTGTTTGTTTCCGGAATGGTAAGTTTCTGTATTGAGCGTATTCATCAGATGTTTGTCTCCAGAAAGAATTTAGGGATGTATTATCTGAATGGGGCGTTTATGATATGCATTATGGTCTGGGCCATAAATGGGTTGTTTCAGACTAACTTGAATGAATATTTACCGTGGTTTATAATTGCACTGAGTTCATCGGATTTGAACTTATGAGATCACTCAAGCCTTTATTTCTGATAATCGCCTTCATGGCGGTTGCTCTCCGATTATGGGGGATAGGTTTTGCTCTCCCGGATATTTTGCATCAGGATGAACCGATAATTGTGAATCATGCGTTGGCTTACGGTAGCGGTGATTTAAATCCCCATTTTTTTATTATTCCGCCGACCTGCTCATATCTTTTGTTCGTTGTATATGGTTTATGTTTTTGTGTCGGCATTGTATTCGGATTTTTTTCAAATGCTGCGGATTTTGCCAGAGTTTTTTTTGCCGATCCTACGGTGTTTTATTTAATGGCTCGTCTTGTGCTGGGTTTTCTGCCTAGTCTCGGTAGCGTGTTCTTGACGTATCGGATATATATGAGATTTTTCAGCGATAGACGCGGCGCGATGTATGCTTCTTTATTGTCAGCGGTAGCGTTTCTGAATGTCGTTAATGCGCATTATGCATACGTTGACAATATGCTGGTTTTTATGGTGCTTTGTGCGTGCATGATGTTTAACCGTGTGCTGGAAAGACATGACTTAAAAGGATATCTTTTGTCTGCGGCGTTCATAGGGCTGGCTGTCAACGTGAAATATAACGCTGTGATACTTCTGGTGGGATTGTTTACGGCACATATCCTATCAAGGCGTAACATCACCGACCCGTTCACTAAAAGTACGGTTAACCGTTATTTTTTAGGGTCATTCATAATGCTTCCCGTGGTTATTGCTATAACGAATCCGTTCATGATATTCGATGGCGGACTTTTTATAGAACAACTTATGAAAATACGAAGTGAATCTCCGGGCTGGTCTCATCATTTGTTGTACTCTCTTGCGGAAGGTATAAGCTGGCCGATTTTAGCCGCGGCTTTCGCCGGAATAGTTGTTGCATATATGAAAACAGACAGAAGGCGATTTTTTCTTTTGATTGGTTTCCCAGTATGTTTTTATATCCATCTGTCGCTGAAAAGCCAGTTGTTTTCGAGATATGCATTACCTCTCATACCGTTTTTGGCGGTGTATAGTGCGTATTTTATAAGTAATTTATACGCCAGTGTGGTGAAGAAGGGAGGTGTATGGCTGAAATTCACGGCTACGGTATGTGTGTTGCTTGTTTTAGCGCCTACATTTGTTAAATCCGTAAAGGCTGACCTATTGTTTTCTAAACCGGATACACGTAGTATCGCGAGGAAATGGATGGAAGAAAACTTACCGGCTAAGACCGCGGTCGTTGTCGATCATACGTCTTTTCGCCCCGCTATATTTCAGACTAAAGAACAGATCGAAAGCAAGAAGGCTATTGCCGGTACTGAAAACGGATTGGAAGGGATAAAAAACCGTAAAATACAGATGATGTCGGATGCTATCGGAAATAAGAAGACATTTACGGTATATTTTCTGAATCAAAAAGGAAACGAAGAAATGAGATTTTTGGCGCAGTCGCCGACGATAAATCCTTCTTTGGATGAGTTCAAGGAGCATGGGGTAAGATATGTTACCATTAATTATAATAATCGCGACTGGGGAAACGATGAGTTTTTGCCGGAATTAAAGAAACAAGCGGTTCTGATAAAGGAATTTAGTCCTTATAACGATGGCGGGATGAGAATGCCCAAGGATAGAATAGACTACACGTATATGCCGATTTCCGGTTCCGAATTGTTTTCTAGGTGTGCTACCGGGCCGTGTATGGCGATTTATATGCTAAAAGATGAATAATATATCAAAAAAAGAAAACTGTGTTTTTGCGATATTGTTTATCGGTATCGTTTGTGCGGTATTTTTTGATGTCGTTTCATTAAGAAAAACTTTTTTAAAAGGTGATTATCTGCAGCAGTTTTTCCCGTGGTATGAGGTATACGCTTCAAACTTGAAAACAGGGCATCTGACATTTTGGATGAAAGAGATACAATGCGGGTTCCCCTTATTTGCGGAAGGGCAGATAGGACAGCTATATCCGTTAAATGTGCTATTTTTTCTTTTATTACCGTTCAAGGCGGCATATAACTATTCGTTTATCTTTCATTTTATTATCGGGGGAATGGCGACTTATTTTTTTGCCAGAAGAAAAGGCGCCTGTTTATTGGGAGGGTTGTTATCGGCCATTCTGATCTCTTTCGGGAGCGTGTATTCCGGATGTTTTGTAAATATATCCGCGATGAAAACATTGGTATGGTTCCCGTTCGTGTTAATGCTTTATGATATATATTTAAGTACACAAAAGAAGAAATTTATCCTGTTTGCCGGGTTGATCCTCGGCTTGCAGTGTCTGGCCGGTTCGATGCAGATGTCGCTTTACTCGGCATTCTTCTACGCGATCTATTTCTTTTATCAAAATCATGAAAAAGGGAACAATCCGTACTGTGCTGTCAAAGATATCATTTTGGTGGGGATGATTGCTGCTCTTGTTTCTTTGCCGCAGACGGTTGAAACTTATATTTTATCGGGCTTTTCCAATAGGGCGGCGCGAACTGTAGATTTTGCCCTGTGGAATTCGTTATCCCCGGTCGCGTTAACGGGAACGGTACTGCCGTCTATAGGTTCAATATTTTCTCGGGGGAACATGATATATGTCGGGTCTCTGAGCCTTTTTTTTGCCATGATAGCCGTGTGGCTTTCAAAGGACGACCGCAGACAACGTATATCCGTCATTTTTCTTGCTGTAGCGTTGTTTTTTGCGCTGGGGAAATTTAACCCGCTTTATGTGGTGGCTTTAAAAATATCGGGATTTTATTCAATGCGCGCACCATCAAGATTTTTGTATTTTGCAGTGTTTGCGTTAGCTATATTGTCCGGGATAGGATTTACATATTTTCTGAAAAACAGATCGTGCGTGCCCAATCGGATCATTAAGATATTTACAGGGCTTATTTGTGCCACGGTGGGGGTGATTGTGGCTGCCAGATTGACGCTGATATTTTTTGGGGAAAAGATACTAACGTTAGCTAAGGATTATGTATCGATGAATATATACGGCAAACCTTTTCACCGGTATGATATCGACGTATATATGGCTAAAACTGAGGGGATCTATAACGCGATCGTCAAAAACTTCTCGTTTAATAATTTTGATCTATGGATGAGCATATGTTTTCTGATCGGCGCAGTGTTTTTGGTGTGTGTGGGCACAGTATATTTTTTGAGGTCAAAAAAGTTTATAGGAATTATTTGTTTATGTTATGTGGCGGCGGAATTATTGTATTTTTCCAATTTCTCTGTCGGAGTATGGCCCGAACTGGATGATTTTAACTCTGTGTTGCCTCGTGAACAAAAAATATATCAGAAGATCAAGAATGATGCCGATAATTTTAGGATATGTCCTTTTGGGGAATTCTCAAAAATGCCTTTCTGGATAAGGCCCGCGATGAATGCCGTCTACGGGATTGATAGCATATCAATATATACCCCTTTGGCCGACAGTAGGTACTTTTTTATGATGGAAGGACTGGGGACAGTCGATGATTCCATGGGGATATTCCCGGCCGACAAAGGTGCATTATATAAAAAACTTAATATGTTGTCGGAACTGAACGTGAAATATATTGTTTCTACGATGGACTTGAGCGATCCGTCGCTGGAATTTGTCCTAAAAGAAAACAAGATCTATCTGTATCAACTGAAAAAGTTTGTTTCCAGATACAGGTTTCGTACAAATGTCGTATCCGGAAATGCTCCATCTTTTGATCTTTTAGTGGAAAAAGAAACAAGTGGACTCTCTATGCTAAAGATTTTTTCAGAAAACGGCGGACGCCTTGTATTCGCACAGAAGTGTTATCCGGGATGGGAGGTTTTAGTGGATGGCCAGAAACAAGTCCCGGAATTTTCAAACGGAGTATTGCAGGGTGTTGTTTTATCCGGCGGTGTGCATAACGTTATTTTTAGGTATCGGCCGATATGTTTTAATGTATTCTTTCCGATATCTTTAACGATATTTATCGTCGTAGCGCTATTGGCAATAACGGGGGATCGGAAAGATGAATAAGGATATTGTAGTTAAGTCAGCAGTTGTTGGCTTGTTGCTTGTATTTGCTTTGCTGGTTTTTTCAAGTATTTTCCCGGCTAAGAAGTCTCCCACATGTGATGAGCTTGCTCACCATGTTCCTGTGGCGTACATCCTTTTGACAAAATGGGATTTTAAAATGGATCCCTCGCAACCGCCGTTGGCCAGATATATTATGGCGATCCCGCTTAAACTTTTTTTAAATCTACATGTGCCGGAAAAGAAATCAGACTGGAGACGGGAAGACCGTTCGGAATACGGCCATGATTTTTTCTATGTTTATAATAGCGATCCCGATAAGATCATTCTTTTGGCGCGCACCGCTATGATTTGTGTCGGTATTTTTACGGCGTTCCTTGTTTTTTATGCCGCCAGAAGATTTTATGGGAATGCCGCCGCTCTTTTCAGTCTCTTCCTGTTTGTTTTTTGTCCGAATATGATAGCTAATGCCCAGCTGGCAACAATAGATATGACGGCGTCATGTTTTATTCTGCTTTCCGTTGTTATGTTTTGTGAGTTCGCAGATAATCACTCCCGGATAAATATTATCTTGGCGGGAGTTGCTCTCGGGCTGGCGCAATTATCCAAATATACTTCGATATTCCTGTATCCGTTTTTTTTGCTGATGATAATCCCAAGGGCGTATTCGGATAAGGGGACGAAAAAGATTTTGATCCGGACAATGTATGTTTTTGCAATATCGGTCATGATCGTTTGGGCAGGTTATGGGTTTAACTCGGACCCTATATTATCAGACTCGATGCGTATAGATGAAAAGCTCTCGCTTGTACATAATATGGTCCAAAAAATACCTTTTTGGCAGACGGCGTGGGATCCGGCGCTTGATAACATGTTTTTAAAATGGCCTTTTCCGCTCGGGGCTCATGTAATGGGGATACTGGGGGTGGCACGTCACGGATATGAAGGCCATAGCGTCTATTTTATGGGGGAATGGGGAAAAGGGAGCCCCTTTTATTTTTTAATCGCCTTTTTGATAAAAACTCCGGTGCCGTCGATCATTTTTATTTTACTGGGTATTTGTTTGACGTTTTTTAAAATGCGCCCGGCATGGAGAGATAAATTTTTATTAGCCACTGTCCTGGTGATATTTTTGATGGCAAGTTTCAGTAAGCTGCAGCTTGGATTGCGCTATATTTTGCCGATGTATCCGATATTCTTTATATTGGCCGGAAGGAGTGTCGAGGCTTTTAGGTGGAAGTATTTTAAACCTATCGGGATAGTTCTTGCCGTATGGTATATTTTTAGCGCGGTTAATACATGGCCTAATTATCTAAGTTATTTTAACGAATTTATCGGCGGGCCGGCTAACGGCTATAAATATCTCAGGGATTCGAACCTCGACTGGGGGCAGGATCTGCCCGAGCTTTCGGCGTATCTTAAAAAAAATAAAATAGAAAATATCAAACTGCTTTATTTTGGGACGGCCGATCCCGATAGGTACGGTATAAAATATGAACCGTTGGACGCTAAGGAATATTTATCTCCGGCTGAAAGTATTTATGCCATAAGCGTGCACAAACTGGATACCGTTAAATGGACAAAAGATAAAGAACCTATTGCGAAGATCGGATATTCAATATTTGTGTATGATTGCAGGAGCCGATAAATGGTAAAAATAATAAAAAATCCGATCTTCATTACAGTCCGATAGAAAAGCTATTTATGGCGGTCTTGATCCAAGAGAAACGGAAGTATATTTGCTTAATAACGCTTTGGCCGATATTGCAAAAAAGAAAAATATACCTGTACTGGATTTGACGGATAAATTTGAGGAAAGTTGGAAAAAGGATGCGCAACGTTTCGAGTTTAACGGAGATAATCATTGGAACCCTTATGCCCATAGGATTGTTGCAGCGGCTGTAAAGGAAAAGCTCGAAGAGTTGGGTTGGTACTACTGATTTTGGCCTCTTTTTTGTTTGCCCTTGTTAAAGACAAGCCCTGATATCTAGTGACTACTATAGAATGTTTTTGACATCTAAAGACATATTTGCTATAATTTCAATGCACACAGGCATTTAGGAGCGGAAAATGTCACAAAAAAGTCTTAAGATCGCGTTTTTGCAGACGGGAGATGTCCCGTACCTGGGGATAATGAGCTTGTCCGCTGTCCTCAAAAAAAGAGGGTTCGTAACAGATGTGTTTTGTATCGGTATAGATAACGATATCGAGAACAAGATAATCGGATCCGGTGCGGATATCCTTGCCTGTAGCGCCATGACCCCTACTTTTTCCGGCATACGTAAAGTATATAGCGCCGTGAAAAAGAAAGCCCCTCATATTTATACCATATTGGGCGGGCCGCATAGCACCTTTTTCCCGAACGTTCTTCATGAAGACAAAGACCTGGATGCGATATGTATCGGCGAGGGAGAAGGCGCATTGATAGAACTTGCTACGGCTTTACGCGATAAGAGCCCCAGGACCGATATCAAGAACATCTGGTTCAAGGATAAAGGACGCATAGTGGAGAACGAGATAAGGGACCTTATCGACGACCTTGACGCTCTTCCTTTCCTGGACAGAGACGTGTTCTTTGAGAAGTATCCTTTTATGGCGGCAGGAACGGTACGTTTCATAACGGCCAGAGGCTGTCCCTTCCGGTGCACATATTGCTTTAATATCGGCATGCAAAGATTGTATAAAGGCAAAGGGAACTGGGTCAGATATCACAGTATAGAAAGAAGTCTTTCGGAAATAAAGGATATTAAAGAAAGATATCCGCTTAAGTGGGTCTCTTTTATGGATGATACGTTCAACCTGGATAAAAAAAGGCTGAAAGAGTTTCTGCTTAGGTATAAAAAAGAAATCGATGTGCCTTTTCTCTGCCAGCTCAGGGTGGATGTCACGGAAGAAGAGCAGATAGAATGGCTTAAGAACGCCGGAGTGTCGCGCATAACCATAGGGATAGAACATGGGAACGAGACCGTCAGGAAGAACATCTTGTCGAGGAACATTAGCAACGAACAGATCCTTAACTGCGCGAAATGGATCAATGAACGGAAAGTCCGTCTTACTACGCAGAACCTGATAGGATTGCCGTGGGAGACTGTCGATACGGCGCTTGAGACGATAAAGATAAATGCTAAAATAAAACCGGAGATCGCCAACGTTAACATACTTAACCCGTATCCTGGCACGGCGATATACAGCTTGCTGGAAAAAGAAGGATTATTGGCGGACGATTTCGATTTTAACGCGCTTTTGGACCACAGTAACTCTTATAGCAATTCACACGCCAGGATACATAGCTATGTTAAGAACAAGGTGATGCCGCAGCTTATAAGTTTACGTTGTTTTTTCTCGGTTCTTATCGCGTGCCCGTGGCTTGAGCCGCTCGTGCGGTTGCTGATAAAAATACGATATAACCGGGTCTATGAGTTCATATGGCAAGTGAGCACCGGGACTTTTAGGGTGTCTTGGAAATACGGCGGATGGCGCGACCGAAAAGTGTTGATGAGAAAACTTTTTGCAGTTCTGATCAAAGGATAACGGGAGAAAAGGGAACATGGAGATAAACGAGAACGAAGTATATACCGTGCAGGAGGTGCAGAAGATCCTTAAAGTGAGCCCCAGCACGTCGATGAGGCTCATAAAAAAAGGCATAATCAGAGCCGCCAAAGTCGGGAAACAATACAGAATACTGGGCAAAGAACTGTTAAGGCTGGTCTCTCCGACGTTGGAAGACAAAGTGGGTAAAATATACAATAAAGGACGTCATTGGCTGCATGAGGACGATGATAAGGCAGAGAGCATATGAGAGCCAGAGGGAAAAAGGTATTGGTGACGGGATCGGAAGGATTTATTGGGTCGCATCTGGTGGAAGGGCTTCTTGATGCCGGATATAAAGTACGGGCCTTCGTATTATATAATTCGTTCAATGCCTGGGGTTGGCTAGATACTTTTTCAAAAGACCGGATGAAGAATGTAGAAGTATTTACGGGAGATGTAAGGGATCCTAACGGTGTGAGAAAAGCAGTAGAAGGGGTTGATACGATCTTTCACCTTGCGGCGCTGATCGGCATCCCTTTTTCATATAATTCCCCGGATACTTATGTTGACACGAATGTAAAGGGAACTCTCAATATTTTGCAGGCGGCGAGGATGTGCGGGACAAGAAGAATATTGATCACCAGTACTTCCGAGGTTTACGGGACGGCCAAATATATGCCGATAGACGAGAAACATCCTTTACAGGGCCAATCTCCATACAGTGCGACAAAGATTGCCGCGGATAAGATCTCGGAATCTTTTTACAGGTCGTTCGGATCGCCTGTCACTATCGTGCGGCCGTTCAATACGTACGGTCCCCGTCAGTCGGCCAGGGCCGTTATTCCGACGATAATCACGCAGCTTCTTGCCGGGAAAAAAGAGATCAGGTTAGGATCGACGTATACGACGCGCGATCTTGTCTATGTAAAGGATACGGTAAAAGGGTTTTTGTCCATTGCCCGCGCCGACAATACGATCGGGGAGGAAATAAATATCGCCACGGGGAAAGGCCTGTCTATCGGGAAAATCGCCGAAAAAATAATAAACAGGATAAATCCTAAAACGAGGATAGTGTGTGATAAGGAAAGGGTCCGTCCGAAGAGAAGCGAAGTGGAGCATCTTTTAGGATCCAATAAAAAGATAAAAGAACTGGCGGGATGGAAACCGGAATATACGATAGATAGCGGGCTTGATGAAACTGTAAAATGGTTTTCGGATGCAACGAATGTAAGAAACTACAAGGCGGATATATATAATGTCTGAGCGTATTTTTCTAGATGCCCCGGACATAGGAGTATTTGAAAAAAAGTATCTTTCTAAAGCCGTTGATTCGGGCTATGTATCAACGGTGGGGCCGTTCGTACCGGAATTCGAGAAGAAGTTCGCAAAATGTATAGGAACAAAGAATGCGATTTCTACTCAAAGTGGGACTGCGGCCATTCATATGGCATTATATGAGATGAAAATTGGCAAAGGGGATGAGGTTATCGTGCCTGCTTTATCCTTTGTGGCAACCACAAATCCTGTGCTTTATGTCGGGGCAGAACCCGTGTTTGCCGATGTTGATCCGGACACATGGTGTATTTCGCCACTATCGATAGAAAAACTTATTACAAAGAAAACGAAGGCGATCATTCCGGTTCATCTTTACGGAAACCCCTGCGATATGAAAACCATAAATCGTATCGCTAAGGAACATAAAATAATGGTTATAGAAGATGCAACCGAAAGCCTTGGGGCTGTTTATTGCGGAAAATTTACCGGGGCACTGGGAAATTTTGGGTGTTTTAGCTTTAATGGAAATAAGACCATAACTACCGGCGGAGGTGGTATGGTCGTAAGTGGCAACAAAGCGGCAATAGAGCACATAAAGTTTCTTGTTAACCAAGCCCGCGATGAGAAAAAAGGCTATTATCATCCGGAAATGGGATTTAACTATCGAATGACTAATATTGAGGCGGCACTTGGGCTTGCGCAGTTAGAACGGATGGAAAAGCTTCTTCAGAGGAAAAGAAGGATTAATGAGATATATCATGAAGAGCTTGATGGGAACGATAAAATATCGTTTCAGGGAGAATATGAGGGGGCGAAAAGTTCTGATTGGCTTAATAGCGTTCTGATCAGAGCCGATATTCGCCGAATGATAACGTTATTAAAAGAAAAAAATATTCCGGCAAGGCGGATATTCATGCCAATGACAATGTTCCCGTATTATCGTAATGCGAGGAAAGATAAACTAAGAAATACACTGGATATATATAAGAATGGCATCTGTTTGCCAAGCTCAACGCGGAACAGCGAGGATGATATACGGTTTGTGTGCGATGTTATAAATAAAATACTTAAGGGCGCATGATGAAAAAGAATAAAGATATAATCTTAATCGGTGGCGGAGGACATGCCAGAGTGATAATGGATGCTATCCTGTCGGGCGGAGTTTTTAAGATAAAAGGGATAGTTGATCCCGCGATGGGAAAAGGGACCATGGTTGCAGGGTATAAGGTTTTGGGAGGGGATGAGATCCTTGGGGAAATATTTTCTTCAGGCGTTCGCAACGCTATTGTAGCGGTTGGTTCTGTAAAACCATCAGAATTAAGAAAGAAACTTTATGAAAAAGCCAGGAAGATCGGTTTTAATTTTCCGGTAGTGATACATCCCTCTGCAGTTATCGCACGGGATGTTTTAATTGAGGAAGGAACATTTGTCGCCCCGTCAGCCACTGTAAATACCGGAAGTCGAATCGGTAAAAACGCAATAATAAACACATCGTCGTCTATCGACCATAATTGCTCCATCGGGGATTTTGTACACATAGCTCCGGGGGTTGTATTATCCGGGGAAGTATGTGTTGGGTCGGGGACGCATGTGGGCACGGGGGCTGTTGTTGTTAACGATATTAGAATTGGGGAAAACTGTTTTATATCTGCCGGGCACAGGGTGTCCGTGGATTTGCGCGAGGGGATGAAACATTCCATGACTTTTAGGATGAAGGGAAAGTAAAGGAGAAGGATATGCCAAAAGTGCTATTTATTGCATGCCACCCGGATGATGAGACGCTGGGATGCGGTGGGACAATATTAAAGCATAAAGCCCTTGGCGATGAGATATATTGGGCTATTTTGACCAACATAGACGAAAATAACGGATGGCCGAAGGATAAGGTTCTATCGAGACAATGTGAGATATCTGCAGTGGCAAGAGCATACGGTTTTAAAAAAGTGTTCAAACTTGATTTTCCGACGACAAAGTTAGATGCAATACCCATGAATACCATTGTGTCGGCAATTTCAAACACATTAAATGAAATAAAACCGGAAGTCATATATGTTCCTAATAAGAGTGATATTCATAGTGACCACAAAACCACTTTTGACGCAGTTATGAGCTGCACAAAAACTTTCAGGTTCCCATATATCAAACGGGTTTTAATGTATGAGTGTCTTTCAGAAACAGAATTTGCCCCGGCTATTTCTAATTTGGCTTTTACGCCGAATGTATTTGTAAATATAAGTGCGTACGTGTCAGAAAAAATAAAGATAATGAACATGTACGAAGGCGAAATGGGTGCGTTTCCATTTCCAAGAAGTGCGGAAAACATTGAGGCATTAGCAAGGTATCGCGGGGCGACGGCGGGTTTTTGCGGCGCAGAAGCTTTTGTTCTTATAAAGGAAAGATGTGATGATTAAAAAAAATAGAACAATGATAATCGCCGAGGCCGGTGTTAACCACAACGGGGAGATCGAACTGGCTAAAAAACTAATAGACGCGGCGGCTTTTGCAGGTGCCGACGCTGTGAAGTTTCAGCTTTTTGTCCCGGAATTATTGGTTTCTCCGAAAGCCCAGATGTCATTATATCAGCAAAATAATATGGGAAAAAAAATGTCCCAGATGGAAATGTTAAAACAATATGTATTTGACGAAAAGATTTTAATAAAACTGATAGAATATGCCAAAAAAAGACGGATATCTCTTTTGATAACCCCGTTTGATAATGAAAGCCTGAAAGTGGTCAAACGGCTTGGGCGGCCATACATTAAGGTTGATTCCGGCGCTATAACAGATCATCCATTCCTTGAAAAGATAGCCAAAACAGGCATCCCGGTTATATTGTCTACGGGGGCTTCGACAGTAAAAGAGATAAAAGAAGCGGTGGCGGTGATAGAACAATATCACAGGAAGATCTGTATACTCCATTGTACTTCATTGTATCCCTCCCCGTATAATAAAATAAACCTGAATGCAATTGTTACAATGATGAAAGCATTTAAATATCCGGTTGGATATTCAGACCATTCTATCGGCATTGAAGTAGCGATAGCTGCCGTTGCTATGGGGGCTAAGGTTATAGAGAAACATTTTACACTAAATAAAAAAATGAAAGGTCCGGATCATAAAGCGTCGATAGATCCGTATGAACTGGTCGCAATGGTTAGAGCTATAAGAAATGTGGAAGATGCATTAGGATCTTTTGAAAAAAAACCTTCACCGGATGAAAAGACAGTGATGAAAAATGGGAGAAGAAGCATTGTTGCTTTGCAGAATATGGATAAAGGCACGATTTTGCGAGAAAAAGATCTGGCTGTTAGGCGTCCGGGTACCGGTATTTCTCCGAAATATTTCAAGAGGGTAATTGGTAAGGTTTTATTACGTAAAGTTGATAGAGATGAACCTCTAATGTTGTCACATATAGGAGATATCTGAAAATGGATAGTTTACTGATCACAGTGCCGGTCTCAAGTCCCTTGCATCCTCAGGCGATGTTGCCTTGTTTGCAAGCTTTTTTGGAAAAAAAGGGTTTTTCCGTTAAGAGCATAGATTCAAATATTGATTTTTTTTGGTATATGCTGGGCAAAGATTATGACATATCGACGCTTAAGGCATTCGATGAAAGCCCCATTAACGTATTGTCATTTTATAATAAGATGGAAAGTGATCTCGCTAAAAAATCAGTTAAATATAAAGGGTGTAGGGTTGGGCTTCGTAGTGTGAAAGTTTGTTATAATAGAACTTCTTTTGAAGACGTGGCAAAGGCGGTATATGATACCGAAGCCAATCCGTTTATTGAATATTATGACCAGCTTATAGAAAAAAAGATAGCACCTGAAAGTCCCAAAATAGTTGGGATTTCCATAACTTTTCAAGATCAGATCGTCGCGGCATTTACCTTAGCGCGTATGCTTAGAGAGAAAATGCCTTCGGTAAAAATAGTTCTTGGCGGACAAATGATTACGCGGTGCCATGACACTCTTTTTGGTTCCGACGAACTGAGAACATTTTGGGACTATCTTGTGTTATGGGAGGGGGAAGTGCCGCTATGGGATATACACGAAGAGATCATTAACCATAAAGAGGTGGAGTATATAAACGTGTTGGTAAATGGGAAACCATTCAAGGGTATTGACAGAAGCAAAAAAGGGCTTTCGGCGAATGAACAGTATCCGCCGGTTTTTAAGGATATAGAGTTCGATAGGTATTTTTATTCTGATTTTCTTATACCGATACAAACATCGAGAAGCTGTTATGGCAAATGTGAGTTTTGTGCTATTCCCTTTGGTGCAAATTCTAATTTTAGGACAAAAACTGCCGATCAGTTATTGGAACATGTAATGCGGATAAAAGAAGAAGTAAAGGCCAAATACGGGCGAGATGCCATATTCTTTAAATTTATGGATGATACTTCTTTGTCGAAAGTGCTATTCGAATTTTCAAAAAAAGTGGAAAAGATGGAAGTGAATATTAAATGGGAAGCATTTGTGCGACTTGATGAGGATTATGCGGACGACGAATTTATGGCCCAGCTTTACAGGGGTGGCTGCCGGAAACTTTGCTGGGGTTTAGAATCCAGCGATCCCGATATTCTTGAAAAGATGAACAAAAAAAATACCAATAATCGGAGCACCAGAATTTTAAACGCTTCAGCGAAAGCGGGCATTCTGAATTTTTGTTTCGTCCTTGTGGGCTTCCCGGGCGAGACACAGAAACAGAGAGATAATATGACGGAATACATTATAAACAATCCGGACGTGCATGTTTTAACGATATCGACGTTTGATTTTACGAGGTTTTCAAATATGCACATAAATTATTCATATCCAAATAAATACGGCCTTTTTAGCGAAAAAGCTCAAGGTTTTGAAGTCAGGTTGCCATATGTAATTGATGGGTCAGATAATTGGAAGCATATGATAGTTACACAGGCTCATGAGATGCTTTTTAAAATAATTTCAAAGCGCCCGGATATCGGTTTTATGAGCTTGTTTCCGGATCAGATCAGAATGACGTATTGCGATATTTTTGGGAATGGATGGGGAAGGGAATTTGTAAAAAAATATGGTGAAGATAATATCAGATCTTTTTTAACCGGAACGGAAGATTTTATTAAAGCTTTCAAGGATGGGGATGAATTGGATGTGTCAAAATTACCCGAACCTATTCTGAGGGAATATCATCGCGAAATAGAAGATTTAGAGGCGATCAGACAAGCTATTGAAAGAAGAAAAGCCTATGAAAATAGGCGGATGGATCAGGTATGAATATAGAAAAATATATATTGTCGAAGAAGACTGTTTTAGACAGCGCATCACAGTGCCAATGGAAGGCGCGTTTAGACACGAAAATGGGATTTTTTAACGGAATTAAAGAGAAACCGCATGAGCTCTATCAATATTTTGAAAGAAGAGTGCGAACCGAAGAATTAAAAGCTTGGTATAGCTCTCCGGATCCCGGTGACCTTTTCCAGGGAACATCTATATCGTCGCTGGTTATCCCTGCAACATTCAAAAGGCCGTTGGAGATAAAAGGAGTAGAACAGCTGGTAGAGGAGATAGCGGATTGCTATATCAGGTATCACGATAAATATGCTAAAGCCGTAAGTGATGCGATTGTTGAGAGCGTTGAGGGATGGATAAAAGAGGGGCTATTTTATGGAGTTGTTTTGCCGTCAAAGATCATTTCGCAGGCTTTTGATCTAGCTGTTGACACTCGGTCACTGGTAGTTGATATCGAAGGTGACGCGATCGATCCGCATGAAATTACCTCGTATCCCGCAGAGATAAGAGAAAAATATTTTAACTCTGTAAGGCCTGGTATTGAATGTTTAAGCGACATGAATATTAGCAGACAGGAGTTTGAGGCGAGTTTAATTCTTGCCGATGTAAGCAAACCAAAAATACAAAAGTATAAAGGAAAGGCGCTCTTGGGCCCTATTAAATGTAACGAGATCGCGGCATATATGGCGCAGGATATAAAAGCCCTGATACGGTCTAAGACGAAAGGGAGGATTTCTCCGCGCAGTTTTGAAGTGGTCATATATGATACCGATACACCATATACATATCATCATGTAATGGAGTATAACGGTGATCCAGACGCTCCCTGTTTACCCGGATTGACGCTTCTTGGAGCCAGCGGTTCAATAGATGCTTTTAGATGGTTGTATGCGTATAGAGTGAGCCTTGTTGCGCAAAAAATGATGAAAGGGTCTTTGTATTCGCAGTACAAGGCATCATTTACGCCATTTGTTTTTATGGGAGTATTGGTGCCACGTGATGCGGAGATACTTATAGATATGAATGACCTGGATCTATTGCGCTACGAAGGTAATATTTCACCAAGAGTTGAGTTTGGATATCTTGCGGAAGAGATGATGAATTATATTAAAAGGGGTAAATAAATGTGTACCATCGGGACCGATCGGTCGTTAAATATTATTTTTAAGAATCGGGACAAAAATATCGATACTACAGAGGAGGTTATACACGGCAAAGGGTTTCTTGCGGTAAGGACCAAAGGCGCCGGATATTACAGTTTGGGTTTCAATGATATGGGTTGTGGGTTTGTTAGTGCGGCTGTAAATTCCCCGGAATGGACGTATTTGGCAGAGAATGGGAAGGCCGAAGCCGCCAAAGAGCTGGCACAAAAAGAAAATGAGGGACTTGTGTCCCCGACGGTTATAGTTTCGTCCATGTTGTCGGAGATCAGTACGGTAGATGAATGGATAAATAGTATTGAACGGCAGAAAGTTGCATATAAGGGTTATAAAGTATTAATGGCGGATAAGTGCAAAGCCTGCATAGTTGAAACGTATAAAAACAAAGTGGTTGTTACCGATTTTCCGTCTGGCAAGGGGGAAAGTACCAATCATTTTTTTAATATTAAATTTGGTCCGATTAAGTATGAAGATTATCCCAGTTCCTTCGACAGGTATAAATATATAACAGAGAAAATGAGATCTGTAAAAAAGATAGAAGATGTATTTTTGGTTTTAAATCCTAAGGATCCGTCGGATAGAGAGCGTATCTGGAGATCTGGTAAAAACGGAAAATTTTTTACTATTTCTTCAAGTGTGGTTGATTTGAAAAGGAAATGTTTGTATTTCCTGAAAAATGGCGAAAATCAGTATAAAAAAACTTGTATTCAATAGGAGGAATCATGAATAAGGGATTACACACAGATGTGTTTAAAGGAAATGCCAAAAAGATCGAGATGTCACGGTATATAGATCTTGATATATACCACAGAGTTGAAAGAACCCATCCATTTTATGTTGAGATGGTCGGCGAAATGTGTGATCAGATCTCGAATAATGTAGAAGCGGTCGCTCAGCCAAGGATACTTGAGATAGGTGCGGGAACCGGGCTTCTCACTGCCGAGATATTGAAGCTCGGTAATATGAGAATAGATGCGGTAGAGTTGGATGAGGAGTGTTGTACCATACTTGAGAAATATGTGAGTGATCCCAGATGTAAATGTATTTGCGATAACGCGGTCACCTTTTCAGATACCGAAAAGTATGATGTTGTAGTTTCGTCTTTCGCCCATGATCATATTCATTATGATCAAAGATATGATTTTGCTAAGAATATTAAAAAGAATCTAAAACCGGGAGGCGTATATATAATGGGCGGCGAAGTTCTGCCATATTATACGAACGACATTGAGAGAGCAAAAGCCCTGTACGATTATCATGGTTTTATTGTAGATAAAGCTCTTAGAGACAGAAACTTTGAAGTGGCGCAGATCGAGATAAACGCGTTAAAGTCAGGGTTGGATATGACGGGTGATTTTAAAAGGCATGAGGCTATGTTCGAGGAGGAAATGGGTTCCTCCGGGTTGAATATGATTGTTAAGAAAAAAATAGGGCCGGTCGATAAAAATACGGTCGGCGGAGTTTTTGTCTATGTATACCAGAAATAAAAAGGATCTTGATATTGCCATAAAAAAGATATTTGCGGAGACGTTTAACATCGCGGATGTCAGCGACGATGACTCTATAGAGACGATATCTTTGTGGGATTCTATGGGGCATATGGAGCTGATCTCCAGGATAGAAAACGATTTTAATGTTCGCATTGATCCGGAGGATATTATTAAACTAGTATCAGTAACGAGTATAAAAGAATTCTTGAGGGGGAAAGAATGATTGGAACTTTTTATGAAAAGCTGATGGCCCCGTTTTTGAGATCTACCCGTATATTCTATAAGTATTTCGACGAGGAATATACATATGGCCGGGCTTATTCCCTGATGAAGATAATAAATCATACGCTGAACCGTAATAATAAAAACCGTAAAAAGATAGTAGTATACGGGGGGAAAAGTTTTCCGGTATATTGCGCGATTTATAGCATTATATTGTCGGATAATGTGTGGATACCTATAACGCCGGGCATTCCGCCGGATAGACTTATGGCCATGATGGAGTTGCTTCATCCGGATATTTTTTTATATGAAGAGGAGATCCCTCAAGGGGTTGTCGAATCTGCGGGTAAAATCAAAATGGAAGTTATATCTTTGACTGATGTGGCGGAACGGAAAGAAAGTATGGATTTCGAAATGTGTAAATATTCCCCGAACGATTGGGCATATGTGATGTTCACTTCCGGGTCCACGGGTGTTCCTAAAGGCGTTCCGATGACCCATTTAAACTATATAAACTTCATAAATAATGCGATGGAGATATTACCTTTTCAAAAAGGTGAGATTTTTTCGGATTATCATGATTTTGCGTTTGATATTTCCATATTTTATATTTTCTGTGCGCCGCTTACCGAGGGTACTATTGCGCCGATAAGGAAAAAAGAAGAGCGCATGTTCCCGCTCAATCACATACAAAAGAACAAAATAACGGTATGGTCGTCGGTTCCGTCCGTAATAGCCTGCATACAGCGGCTCCGTCCCGCGGGCAAACTTGAAAACAGTATCAGGATAATGTTTCTGTGCGGAGAGCCCTTCAGCCTGAGCATATTAAAATATTGCTATGAGAATTTAGATATCAAGGAAGTATATGATTTTTATGGTTTGACCGAAACCGGTGTTGAGAATTTTTACCATCATTGCTCTATAGACGATCTTGAACGCTTTAGGGAAAAGGGATTTGTCCCAATAGGCAGGCCATTGAAAGGGAACGATATAAAGGTGACGGAGGAAAAAGAATTGCTTTTGAGCGGGTGCCAGGTGACGCCGGGATACTTAGGTAACATTGAACAGGGGCGTTTCGAGACAATAGAAGGGGATCGCTGGTATCACACCGGTGATATAGTTGAAAAATTTGAAGATGTTTATTTTTGTAAAGGGCGCATTGATTCCCAGGTGAAAATAAGCGGACATAGGATAGAGCTGATGGATATTGAGGTGCATATAAAACAATTTCCCGGGATAAAAGAGGCGATATGTTTTGTGACCGAACAGACGATGGGTGTGAAACGGTTGGCATGTGCTGTAGAAACACAAGATCAGGCCGATACAGTTATTCCAGGGCTCGAAGGATGGCTTAGAGGCAAACTGCCGGAATATATGGTTCCCAAAGTGATACATCATATTAAGGCGATGCCTACTAATAATAACGGCAAGATAGACAGAAAAGCTATTCGGGAGATGTTTTCCCAAGGTGCGCGGTGAAATAATGCCTAACGGTAAACCGATCGAAATAGCGTGTGTTCAAACGCCCAAAGAATTAATTGGGATCAAAGCGGGAGTGCAGGCCCTTTTCTTTGACGTTTTTGGGAAACGTTTAAATGATAAAGCATGGGAACATTATTATCTGAACTCTCCGTATGGTAATGCTGCGGTGTTTATTGCGATGGTTGGGTCGAGAATAATCGCACACGGAGGTATAATTCCGCAATTATTGGGTTCCGTAACGGGCGAAAGTATTCCATATTATCTGCAGACGGCTATTATGGTCGATGAAAAATACAGAAACCTTATCGTATTTAAAAAACTCATGGATGCGATACATTCATATGTCGAAGCGAAAAAGACCTTTGTCATAGCTTTCCCTAATGATCATTCGTTCGGGCCATTCGTCAAACTTCTTAAATGGAAAAAAATCACAGAGTACAACATATCGCAGTATGAAGAATGTAATTCAAACTGTTCCGGGGCGACGGGTAGCGCGGGGGAGTATAGATATGACATTAAGATCGATAGACAATTTCTTTCCTGGCGCGGAGAATTAAATGGTATTAAAAAAGAAGAAACATCTAATTATAAAATGATCTGCAAAGAATATGAAGGAGCGCTTGAGATATTATATGTGGATGGGCACGGAATTGATTTTAGGGAGATCATGAAAAGAACGGCGCATAAACGGATAAATATACCGGATTGTTTCTTGCCGTATGGAAAAATGGACGGGCTGATACGCGTAGGACAGGTTGGCATACCGCAGAGGTTTTGCGCATATCCGGGAGAGTCCGATAAAATGAAATATTCCGATATCAAACCGTCATTATTGTTATCGGATGTTTTTTAAGGGGGATTGAATGCGAAAAAAAATAGTGGCATTATCGGGCATACGTTCAGAGTATGATATATTGTTTCCGGTCATAGAAGCCATAAAAAGTGATGATGCTTTTGACGTTTCAATAATTGCCTGTGGAGCGCATCTTTCAGAGAGTTTTGGATATACCGTTAAAGATATTGAAAAGGATGGAGTCAGGATAGATGCCCGTATAAATAATCTTTTGGATAGTGATAGTGAGATTGGTAAGGCAAAAGGAGCCGGTTTGTTAGCGGTAGGGCTTAGCGATGTGCTCGATAGGCTTAGGCCGGATTATTTAATGGTTGTAGGAGATAGGGAGGAATCGGTTATAGCAGGAGTTATATGTACATATTTAGGTATACCATTTGTGCATTTGTGCGGAGGAGATAGAACGGATCCTAAAGCAGGAGATGTCGATGAGCCTATCCGACATGCTGCCTCGAAAATGGCAGCGCTCCATTTTACAATGAATGAGCAGCACCGGGAAAGATTGATCAGGATGGGTGAGGAGCCATGGCGTGTTCATAATGTCGGAGATCCTGGGTTGGACAGGTTTGCTAAAGTAGAGAAAATGGAAAAACATGAGGTTTTGGGATATTTCGGTTTTAATGCAATCCCGGAGAAGCCCCTTATTCTTGTATTGCAGCACGTTATCAGCGGGGAGGCGGAGAAAGCACATGAACAGATCGAAGTTACCCTGGAGGCTGTGACAAAATTAAAAGCGAATTGTGTGATCAATTATCCGAATAGTGACATGGGAAGCCGTGCGATCATAAACGTTATAGAGAGTTATAGAGAATATCCGAATGTGAAGATAACTAAAAATATCCCAAGAAAGGAATTTGTAAATTTATTGAGGAATGTCGATCTTGTTGTGGGGAATTCAAGTATGTCTATTTTAGAAGGATGCTTTTTGAGGTTTCCCGCAATAAATGTCGGTGAAAGAAATCAGGATAGAATGAACGGCGGAAATGTTGTTTTTGTCGAAGAGAATTTCGCAAAAATAAAGGAAACAGCCGAGCGAATATTATCGGATAAAGTGTATTCCGGAGAGCTTAAAGCATGCCGGCCGGTATATGGTGACGGGAATGCTTCAAAAAGAATTGTAGAAATACTTAAAGGGATCCCGAAGACGAGAACGGAATTACTCGCAAAAAGGATGACCTATTGATCGTTAAGAATCGGAGGCACATAGTGGATCGAAAGAAAGAAATGAAGGAATATATAGACAATTTTAGGGATATGCCGGATCGGCTGCTGAAATATAACGAGATTTTACTGGAAGGAGCGGATGCTACTCCCGAGTGCTATCAAGATACGTTATCATATCGGCGCATAGCCGTAGCACTTACAACGCGATGCAACCTGAACTGCAAATGGTGCTATCGGTTGGATCCGCAATATAAGGAAATACTGAATAAAGAACTTGATTTCGATACCTATAAAAACTTTGTAGCAAATACTAAAGGGAAGTTCAGAATGGTCCACTTTGGCGGTCTGGGCGAACCGACGTTATATCCTAAGCTGATGGACATTATTAAACTTTCCAAAAACCTCTCGGATAAGCTCAAAATAACCACTAATTGTGCAGCGGTGAAAGAAGAAGATATTCTTGAATATGTTTCAGCCGGATTGACGCATATTGAGATAAGCGCGGATGCTTTTGAAAAAGATAAGCTATTGGAATACAGAGGGGTTGATATTGACAATATACATCGAATCGCCAAGTTTATAAAAGAAAAAACCCCGCTACATTTGCAGATCAACTCGGTTGTTTCTACAAAAAATTGCAAAGACCTCATTCGTATTGTTGATACGTTTGAAGATATCCCAAACCTTGATGTGTGGCATACGATCCCTCTTTTTGAGACGGCGCAGATGATATCTCAGAATATCAAACCATTAAGCATAGCGGATTATCAAGAGTTGTTGTTGTACGTTGAAAATGAAATAAAAAAGAAAGGTCTTAAGTGGAAGGTTTCTCCGAACGCACACGGCGTGCGCCTTGATCCGGTTATTGAGATGAAAAGAAGGCGGAATATATGCTTTTCATGTTTTGAGGATCCATACATAAGCGTGACGGGACGATTAAATTATTGTTCCAGGCAGGAATATAGTTCTGTTGCGGATATTTCCGAAGGGTTCGAAAAATCCTGGAATCACCCGGAGCTTTTAAAGTTTCGTAAAGATATGCTGAATGGAAAATATCCGGAATATTGCGGAAGACTGTGTGTGCTGAAAAGGAAAAGTTGAGGCAAAAATGCAGAATATCGATCGATATAAAGTATTGCAGACTTTATCTATAAAGGATGCGATAAAAAAGATGGATGCCGGCGGGATAGGTGTGATCATATGTGTTGACGGCAATGATAATGTTGTAGGGATTGTTACAGATGGTGATTTTCGCAGAGCGGTTCTTGGCGAAGTTAGCCTGAAAAACAGGATAAGCGACATAATGAATAAAGATTTTTTTGCCGTGCAATCGGGGTATACAAAGAGTGATGCCTTAAAAGTGTTTGAAAACCCTGTTTCGGGACACATCCCGGTATTGAAAGGGAAAAAATTGGTTGATATTTTGGTGAGAGAAAAGTTTCTTAGTTCAGAAGGCGTTGATATTTGGGATAAATCGGCGATAAAACAGTTGCAAGCCCCGGTTGTTATAATGGCCGGTGGTAAAGGGACGCGAATGGATCCTTTTACGCGTATTTTGCCAAAGGGGCTTATCCCTATCGGTGAAAAGGCGATGGTGGAGATTATAATGGACGGCTTCGCTAAGTATGGAATAAATGACTTTTATCTAATGGTAAATCATAAAGCTGCGATATTCCGGTTATATTTTGAAGATGCGGCTAAATCGTACACGATCTCTTTTATTGAAGAGGATAGGCCTATGGGCACAGCAGGGGCGCTTAAATACTTGGAAGGCAAGATACAGATGCCATTTTTTCTTATTAACTGTGATACGGTGATTGATACGAATTACAGTGATATCATGGATTTCCACAATGAGGGAAAGTATAAGGTTACACTGGTGGCCTGTATGCAACATCACGTAATACCGTACGGTGTCTGCGAAATAGAACAGGGCGGATGTTTGAGAAGTATTACCGAAAAACCCGAGTATGATATTTTGATCAATACGGGTATGTATGTGGTCGATCCGGATATCATTAGATTCATTCCCGCTAATTCCAAGTTTGATATGACAGATCTAATAAGTGTTCTTAAGAAAAATCGGCAGAGGATTGGTGTATATCCGGTTTCAGAAAAATCATGGAATGATATAGGCCAGTGGGATGAATATAAAAAAACAATAGAAAAGCTCAGGCAGATGTTTTAATAGGCGGAGGGCCAATGTTCCGGGGGAAAAAAATACTTGCAATTGTGCCGGCAAGGAGCGGAAGCAAAGGGTTGCCAAACAAGAATATCAAGCTATTCTGCGGGAAACCACTTATATGCTGGACGATATCCGAGGCCAAGCGTAGTAAATATATTGATGATGTGACCGTAAGTACGGACAGCCCGCGGATAGCGGAAATATCAAAAAAAGCCGGCGCAATAGTACCTTTTTTACGCCCGCCCGAATTAGCGACTGATACAGCGTCGTCTATGGACGTGGTGTTTCATGCGATTAGTGAGTTTGAGAAAATAAACGGGCGATATGAAATCGTATTGCTTTTACAACCGACGTCGCCTTTAAGAGTATCGGAAGATATAGATAACGCCGTGGAACTGCTTATTAAACAAAAGGCAAAAGCCATAGTTTCGTTGACGGAAGCGTTGGTGAATCCTTCGTGGGTGAATGTATTGCCAGCAAATGGGTGCATTAAAGATTTTTTGCACTGTAGTGTCATCAATAAACGGAGACAGGTACTGCCAAAGTACTTCCAGCTTAACGGAGCGGTGTTTCTTGGTTACGCTAAATATTTGAAAGGTACAGGCACTTTTTATACTGCTAAGACATATGCGTACATAATGCCGCGGGAAAGATCGGTGGATATAGATGATATTTTTGATTTCAAACTGGCTGAAATAATCATGAGAGAAAGAATGAAAAATAAAAGGAGAAAGTGATGAAAGGTATTTTAAAAGGGAAAACGGTGCTTGTTACCGGCGGTACGGGATCGTTCGGACAAAAGTTCACACAGACTGTTCTTGCGCAGCATGCGCCCAAGAAACTTATAATTTTCAGCAGGGATGAAATGAAACAGTATGAGATGGCCAAGAAGTTCAAAAATGAGAACATTCGTTTTTTTATAGGAGATGTGCGGGATACGGAGAGATTGTACCGTGCTTTTAACGGTGTCGATGTGGTCGTTCACGCGGCTGCTATAAAAATAGTTCCGACAGCGGAATATAATCCGTTTGAGGCGGTAAAAACTAACGTGATCGGCGCGGAAAATGTTATAAACGCTGCGATAGATAACAAAGTGAAAAAAGTCATAGCGTTAAGTACCGATAAAGCGGCCAATCCGATAAATCTTTACGGTGCAACGAAATTATGCGCTGAAAAGATGTTCGTAGCGGCTAATAACTATTCAACTTTAAAAGGAACCAGATTCGCCGTTGTGAGGTATGGCAATGTTTTTGGGTCCAGAGGCAGTGTTGTACCGTTTTTTAAGGAATGCCGTAAAACCGGGGTTGTTCCTATCACCGACGAAAAAATGACGAGATTCTGGATCACATTAAAACAGGGTGTCGCCTTTGTGCTGGAATGTCTTGAGGAAATGGAAGGCGGAGAGATCTTTATCCCAAAGATACCGAGCATGAGAGTTACGGATCTGGCTAAAGCCATATGCCCCGATTGTAAACAAAAATTCATCGGGATAAGGGCGGGAGAAAAATTGCATGAAACCCTGGTTCCTAGTGATGAATGCATGAATACTCGGGAATATGCCACACGTTTTGTTATATATCCGTATATAGTGGAGCACAGCAAAAAAGACGGTGGGAAAATAATGGGACCGGAGTTTGAAGGATATCGCAGCGATAATAACGATAAATGGCTTACTGTAAAGCAGCTCGCTGTCATGGCGGAAGAGAGAGAATGAAATGAAACGGATTCCGTACGGAAAACATAAGATAGAAGAAGACGATATTGCGTCGGTTGTACCGGTTCTGCGGGACGGCTGGATAACGCAGGGGCCTATGGTCGAAAAATTCGAAAAGGATCTTGCCGCGTATTGCGGCGCGAAATATGCCGTGGCCGTATCTAATGGGACCGCGGCTTTGCATCTTGCCCTTTTGGCGGCCGGTATAGGCAAAGGAGACGAGGTTATTACGACGCCTATAACTTTTCTTGCGACGCCGAATTCTGTATTGTATACGCAGGCTAAGCCGGTTTTTGCGGATATAAAGTCGTCTACCGTCAATATAGATCCTGACGATATCGAAAAGAAATTGACGAAAAGAACCGCGGCCATAATGCCGGTGCATTTTGCCGGACTCCCGTGTGCGATGGGGAAGATAAAAAATCTTGCAGGCAAAAAAAATATTGTAGTTATCGAAGATGCCTGTCACGCTCTGGGTGCCGGATATGTGTATGCCGGAAAAAAAGAGAAAGTTGGGAGTTGTCGTCATTCCGACATGTGTGTTTTCAGTTTTCATCCGGTTAAGACCATAACCACCGGAGAAGGCGGGGCGATAACTACAAATTCTGAAAAATTTTACGATAAAATGATGGCCCTGAGAAGTCATGGAAAATACAAAGATAAAAAAACGGCCGTAAAAGGGCCCTGGTATTATGAAATGCGTGAATTGGGATATAACTACCGGATAACGGATATACAATGCGCGTTAGGGGTAAGTCAGCTTAAGAAAATTGATCGTTTTGTCTCTAAACGTAGAGAGGTGGCATCTTACTATGACGAAAGGTTTAGGGAAATAAGGGATCTGATAGAACTTCCGGATCAGGATCAAGGTGACTCGGTACATGCCAGGCATTTGTATCTTTTGAGATTAAATCTCAAAAAACTGTCCTGTGGCAGAAAATACATATTTGAAGAGCTCGAGAGGAACGGCATAGGGGTGCAAGTGCATTATGCGCCGGTCTATAAACAGCCGTATTATCAGAAGAACGGTTATCGGGCTGTTCAATGTACGCAAGCCGAAAAATATTATGCCGGGGCGATATCGTTGCCGATATTTTACGATATAAGCAAAGAGGATATGACGTATGTGGCTGATACGGTTATAAAAGTGGTAAAAGCGGGATCAAAATGACCAAGAAAAAAGCGAAGGCTCCTTTTTTAACATTAGGAACGGCGCAGTTAGGGTTTGATTACGGCGTAGCCAACAAGTCTGGAGTCCCGGCGGAAAAAGAGGCATTGCGCATACTTGACGAAGCGTGGAAATGCGGGATACGCAGTTTCGATACAGCATCGGATTATGGGAGGAGCGAAAGGATCATAGGGGTTTTTATAAGGGAACGCGCCGTGAGTAAAGAGATTATAGTCGCTTCTAAGCTCCCAAGAGTAAAAGCTCCGACCGGAAGCTCCGAGGAAAAAATATACAAAATAGTCAAGAATCACATGGAAAGATCGTTGAAGGTGTTAGGTCTGGACAAAATGCCGTTGTATCTTATGCATAATGCGGCCGATATGACCTCTTACGGTGGAAAGGTATTTCGGAGCTTGATACGCCTCAAGGAGGAAGGATTGATAGGGACTGTTGGAGTGTCGATATATCATCCCTCGGAAGCGATAACGGCGCTGAAAAAAAAGGATATCGATGTGGTTCAACTGCCGATTAATTTGTTTGATCAGCGTTTTGTCAGGAAATCGCTTGTTAAAAAACTTTGTGATAGCGGGAAGAGTGTGTTTGCGAGAAGTGTATTTTTGCAGGGGCTGTTCTTCCTTGAGGAAAAGGAAGTTCCAAAAAAATTATTTCCGGCCGTGAAGTATTTAAGAAAACTGAGAGAGATGTCGCTTGCCGAAAAAATGGCGATTGATGATATCGCCATGCGTTTCGTTTTGTCCGTTCCAGGTGTTGCCAGTGTGATCGTAGGGGCGGAATCGGTGGCGCAGGTAAAAAGGAATGCCGCTATGGGAGGGAAAGTTCTCTCTAGAAAAATCGGTAAAAAAATAACGGTCTGTTTCAAAAATGTACCACGCAAAATAATGCTTCCGTATATGTGGTGAAAAAGGAGCGACAATGACTATACAGGAATTGTTCGGGCTAAAAGGAAAAACGGCGGTTGTTACCGGCGGGACGGGGAATCTAGGCAGGTCGATGTGCGAAGTGTTGGCGGCGGCCGGGGCCAAAGTGATCGTAACCGGGAGGAATGAAAAAAAATGCCGCGAAGAAGCAGCCCGTCTTAACGGACTATACAATACGGATTGTTGCGGGTATAAGATGGATATCTCGGATATGAAAGACATAAAGAACGGCATGAAGAAAGCGGCCGGTAAAAAAGGCCGCATAGATATTCTTGTGAACAACGCGGTTTATTGCGAAATGGGAAATCCTGAAAGTATGACAGAAGAAGAATGGGCCTATGGGGTTGACGGCACGCTGAATTCTGCGTACAGATGTTTGAAGGCGGTGATCCCGTATATGGGTAATGGCTCAAAGATAGTTAATATATCGTCTATGTATGGAATGATTTCTCCGGACATGAGGATATACAGAGAGCATCCTGATTTTTTCAGCCCGCCGAATTACGGAGCGGCTAAAGCAGGGATAATTCAGCTTACAAAATATTTCGCAGTATATCTTGCCGCAAAGGGTATCGGGGTTAATTGTTTAACTCCGGGGTCATTCCCATCTAAAGAGGTCAGGAAGAGCAAAGGGTTTATAAAAGAACTGACAAAAAAGATCCCGATCGGAAGAGTCGGTGAACCGCATGAACTCGGAGGTGCGGTTTTGTTCCTGTCTTCCGGGGCGTCTTCTTACGTTACAGGTCAGAATATTATAGTAGACGGCGGATGGACAATCTGGTGATAGGCGGTAAATGATGGTAGGGGCTATAATACAGGCGCGTATTTCTTCGGAAAGACTTCCGGGAAAGGTCATGATGGATCTCCCGTACGGGACGGGTATTACCGTTGTGGAGAATATAGTCTCGCGTATAAAAGGTGTTAAAAAAATAGAAAAAATAATACTTGCGACCACCGTACGTAAGGAAGACGATGCGCTAGAGAGGCTGTCTCGCAAATTGGGCATAAAATGTTTTAGAGGTGATAGGGATAATGTTTTGTCGCGTTTTATCGGGGCTTGTTCAAAATATGGCATAGGTACGGCGTTAAGACTTACAGCTGATAACCCGTGTATCGATCCGTCGGTTATAAAAAAGGTTCTGGATAATCATATAAGAAATACAGCTGAGTATACGTTGACCAGCGGGTATCCTCTTGGGACCAATATCGAAATAGTATCATTTGAAGCATTGAAAAAAGTAGAAAAAATGGCTTCCGACAAGTTTTCCCTGGAGCATGTGACGTCATACATAAACGAACATCCGGATAGATTTAAAATTATAAAATTGAGCGCCGAAAAGCGTTTAAGGATGCCGCAGTTAAGATTTACTATGGATACGATGGCAGATTATATATTTTTATGTTGTCTGTTCGGTCTCTCCGGGAAAAAAAATTTCGGGATAAAGGACAGTATAGATATTGTAAAGAAGAATAAGTATTTGACTATGATAAATAAAGACATAAAACAACGAAGCTAATGCAGGGGTCTGATGGCGAAAAAAGTACTTATTATTACGGAAACGGGGACAAATATCGGATTGGGGCACCTGTCAAGATGTTTTGGTTTATATGAAGCGCTTGAGGCCGTGGGTGCGGTGCCTGAGATAATACTGAAACTCGACGGCGCTTTTGAAATATCTTTTGAAGACAAAAATATTAAAGTGCTCGACTGGTGGGAAGAGAATAATATAAACCGGATCGATAATAGCGGGTACGGGGCTGTGGTGCTTGATTCGTATAACGCCACTCCTGGGATTTATGAGTATATGATGGGAGCCGACTTTCCGGTGTTTTTTGATGACATGGGATCGCGATATGAGAAAGGGACGGTGATAAACGGTGCCGTTAAAGCCGAGACATTGGATTATCCACAGAGGGGAAATGTCTCATATTTGCTCGGGACAAAATATCTTTGTTTGCGAAAAGTTTTTTGGGATATTGCGGACAAGAAAAACAAAAAGGATGTCGGTAATATTCTTGTGGCTTTAGGAGGCGGAGATCCACGGGGCATAACAAGGATTGTTTTGGAGGCAATCTCGGAAAATTTTCCTACGATCAGCAAAAATATCGTTCTTGGGAAAGGATCCGCAGGGTATGATGTTGAGAAATATGTTACTGGAAAAGACAAGGTGTTCCAATCCCTTTCCGGAACGGCTATGAAAAGGCTGGAAGAGAACGCGGATATATGTATCTGCGGCATGGGACAGACTTTGTATGAATGTGCATGCGTGGGTACCGGTGCGATAAGTATAGCGATGTCGGATAATCAGAGATATGACGTCGATAGGTGGCGGGATGTAGGATTTATGGAGTATGCCGGTATGTGGTCGGACGGGGATCTTACGGAAAAGTTGATCGGTAAGATAACCTTTCTTTTGGATAAAACAGAGCGAGAGCGAAGATCTTGCATCGGGAAAAAACTTGTGGACGGGCAAGGATCTTCCAGGGTCGCCGGATATATTGTCGAAAGAATATGAAAGGTACGAATGAAATATCAGGAAATGTTGGATAAAAAAATAGAAACGATGAGCATGGGCGAATTGTCGCAAAAAATAGAAAAGCCTCTTTTGAGTAGGCAGATCAAAAGGGTTTTTGAGAATTCTGTTTTTTATAGGGATAAATTCAAAAAAAACGGAATCAATAAAAAATATTTTACTAGCGGGAAAATATCCATTCATGATCTGCCATTTACCGAAAAGGCCGAGATAATCGAGGATCAAAGAACAAATGCACCGTTTGGAAATTTGCTAGCCGTTCCGGCCGATAAAATTATAAGGATACACCGGACATCCGGATATTCCGGAAGGCCTGTTCTTATCGCGTTGACGGCTAACGATATAAAGGATACGCATGAAGCCGGGGCGAGGATGTTCTGGTGTGCCGGAGTAAGGCCGGATGATATTGTTGTTCATTGTTTGAACTATTGTCTATGGATAGGAGGAATAACCGATCATCTTTCTCTGGAAGCGGTTGGCGCTACGGTGATCCCTTATGGCGTGGGCAATACAAAAAAACTACTGGAACTTATGATACAACTGTCTCCGACGGCCATTTCATGTACGCCGTCATATTTGCGTAGGCTTGAACAAGTTTTGGCTGAAGAATTCAGGATGAAACCAAATGAATTGGGTATAAAGAAAGGCGTATTCGGCGGTGAGGCCGGTATTCAAGATCCTGTCATAAGGAACAGTATAGAAAAAAAATGGGATATGCGTGCGATAGACGCAAATTATGGGGTTTCTGATGTTTTAAGCGCTTTTGGCTCGGAATGTGATGTACGTAACGGTCTTCACTACCATGCTCAGGGTATAGTACTTCCGGAACTTATTGATCCGGTAACCGGGGAAAAGCTTGAGATCAAAGCCGGGCAGACCGGTGAAATGGTATATACGAATCTGAAACGGGAGGCCCAGCCTCTTATCAGATTCAGAACGCGTGATACTGTGGAGATCGTGCATGTAGGAAAATGCCCATGCGGACGATCAGGTTTCAGATTCAAAGTTTTGGGACGAAGCGACGATATGCTGGTAGTGAAAGGGATAAATGTTTTTCCAGCGGCTATCCAGACGGTTTTGTTACGGTATCCGGAAGAACTGAACGGTGAATTTGAAATTGTCCTTTCCGGGAAACCTCCGTATGAGAGTCTTTCCGTCAAAGTTGAAATAAGAAAGGATATGAAACCGTGCGATGCCAGGCGCCTTAAGTGTAAAATAGAGAACGACATCAAAGAAGAACTTACCGTAAAGACAGTCATTGAGCTTGTGCGGGAAAACAGCATTCCGAGAGAGGGAGATAAGGTAAAGCGTATCAGAAGAATTTAGGTAAAGGCAAAGGGGATAATATGAGGAGAAAAAATTCAGTTAAAGCGTTAAAGATCGCAACATTCCTTAAGGCCAAGCTTTTCGGCAAGGACGTTGATATAAAAAAAGTAGCGTCGATAGGCGACTTGGAAGAAGGGGCATTGTGCTTTGTACGTAAATTCGATGAGCGTTATGTAGATGCGCTGAAAAAGTGCGGCAAATGTTTTGTTGTCTGTACCGATGAATATAAAGGGAAAATAAATTGCTCCTATGTGGTTTCGGATGATCCCGGACTTGATTTTTCCAGGGCTGTAAAGAAATTTTTTTACGAACAAGATAAAAAAGGGGTAATAAATAAAAAAGCGGATATTGATAAAAAGGCCAGTATCGGTAAAGGCGTGGGTATTGGGGCGTACAGCGTGATCGGTCCGGAAGTCAAGATCGGCGACGACACTGTGATACACGAAAATGTGGTTATCAAAGGCCGGGTAGTTATAGGTAAAGGGTGCACAATAAAGTCCGGTGCGGTTATCGGAGAAGAGGGTTTTGGTTTTGAATATGATGAATTCGGGTCGCCCGAGCATTTTACGCACATCGGAGGGATACAGATAGGAGACAATGTCTGGATAGGGGCGGGATCGACGATAGAGATAGCGCATATAGATAGTACTGTGATAAAGGATAATGTAAAAATAGACGATCTGGTACAGGTGGGACATAATTGTCTGCTCGGTAAAAACAGCATAGTTGCCGCCGGTACTATTATCTGTGGCGCGGTTACTGTCGGGGAAAATTGCTGGGTAGCTCCGAATTGCAGTATAAAAGAGAAGCTAAAAATAGGTGACGGATCTCTTGTAGGATTGGGCTCGGTCGTTATAAACGATGTTCAGGAAAAAACGGTAGTCGCCGGAAATCCGGCTAAGATCCTGAGAACAATAGATAAAAGGTGATATTATGCAGAAAAAAACGCAGGGAAAAGAAATTATATCGGATTTTTTAAAAGAAAAAATGAGCAAAATCGCCGATAAATACGGCAGGGACTCTAGGGAATATAAGGGCTTGGCATTACAGTATGTGTTCGATCCGCGGGAAGAAATAAGCGATTATAAGACGGAGCGGCGCAGACATTACGAGGCGGATATCGAGAAGGACTCAGAGGGTCACGTCCTTAAAGGCGTTGAGCGACTGTATCGGAGGGCGGCGGTGATCGAGCTTACGACCGCCTGTTTTGCGCGATGCAGGTGGTGTCTTAGGGCGAATTATAATCCTTTCACGCTCTCGGAAGATGAGATAGTTCTTGCCGCTAAGTATTTTGGCAATAAGGCAAACCGGGAAAATCTTCGGGAAATACTGATCACCGGCGGGGATCCTCTGGCGGCGCCGGGGCTTCTGAATATCGCGATAAACGCGATAATGAAACATGCGCCCAATATAGAAATAATCCGAATAGGAACGCGGCTCCCTGTACATAAACCATCGGCTGTTTTCAGCGATGATACCAAAAAAGTATTACGTAAAAGAGAAGGGATCAGGCTTGAGATCGGAACGCAAATAAATCATCCGATTGAATTGTTTAAAGAATCTCAGGATGCGTATAAGTATCTGTTGGATTCTGTATCGAAGATATACAATCAGCAGGTTCTTCTTAAGGACGTTAATGATGATATTGATACGTTAGCGGCGCTTTATGACAGTCTGCGCCGGCTTAATATCGAGTCTCACTATATGTTCCATTGCGTTCCGATAAGGGGGATGCGCCATCACAGAACTACTATCGCAAAGGGGCTGGAATTAATAAAAAAGCTTACGTCTTCAGGTTGTATTTCAGGACGGAGTAAACCGATGTATACGGCCATGACCGATATCGGCAAGATCACTTTTTATGAGAATACTATAATAGAGAAAAGAGCGGATCTTGTTTTGCTGCAAAGTTCTTATAAAAAAGAAGAAAGATTGAAGTGGAATCCGCTTTGGAAAATGCCGGAGTCTTGTGAAGTGGATGATGGCGGGTACTTGAGGGTATGGTACAAAGACGCTGAAATGCACAATAAAGGATGGAGAGCGCCATATGCGCTTTGAGGGGAAAGGAATGAAAAACTTTCGTGTTGGGAATAAGTCTGTCGGGGAAGACGCCCCAGCTTTTATTATTGCCGAAATATCCGCTAATCACGGACAGGATTTTGACAGGGCCGTTCGGACGATCGCGGCGGCCGCCGAGTGTGGGGTAGATGCGGTAAAATTCCAGACATATACGCCGGACACGATCACGATGAAGTCTAATGATAAAAGTTTTAGGATAGATGAAAAACTTTGGAGAGGGAAGACGTTGTATGATCTTTACAAAGAGGCCTATACGCCGTGGCATTGGTTCAAAAAACTGAAACGTGCGGCGGAAGACCACGGATTGGTATTTTTCTCCACGGCTTTTGACAGAACCGCTGTGGATCTTTTGGAAGAGATCGATGTCCCGGCGCATAAAATTGCCTCGTTCGAGCTGGTGGACATACCGCTCATAGAATACGCGGCGGGTACCGGGAAACCGTTATTCATGTCGACAGGGATGGCATCGATACGTGAAGTGTCAGATGCCGTGCAGGCGGCCAAAAGGTCCGGCACCAAAAAGATATGTTTATTGAAATGCGTGAGCGGATATCCGGCCAGGCCGGAGGATTTCAATCTCAACACGATACCTGACATGGGGAAGCGGTTCGGCGCTGTGACGGGTTTATCCGACCACAGTCTAGGGACAGTCGTTTCCGTGGCCAGTATACCTTTGGGCGCGAAGGTGGTAGAGAAGCATTTTACATTGTCGAGGAAGCTGAGAACGCCAGATAATTTCTTTTCGCTTGAACCGGCCGAGATGAAGAGTCTTGTGGAAAATGTCCGTTCCGTTGAGGCAAGTCTTGGCCGTGTTAAATATGGCTGTTCGTCCGAAGAAGAAAAGAAGAACATAAAATATAGAAGATCTCTTTTTGCCTCAGCGGACATAAAAAAAGGAGAGGCCTTTACAGAAGAGAATGTAAGATCCATTAGACCGGCAGGAGGTCTTGCACCCAAATATATGCGTAGTGTGATCGGAAAAAAAACTCGAATAGAGATCAAAAAAGGCACCCCGATAACATGGGGCGCTGTACAAAGGTAGTGATATGGAGAAAGCTCCGGATGAACGAGTAAAAAAGACCCTGATCTTACAGGCGCCCGGGCGGGGGATCCTCCCGGGAGAGGGCCCGATATATCTGGGGCCATGGTGTTGCTTGGACAGGGACCGTGCGCTTGCGGGATCCGGTGCGATAACGGTATCTATACCCGGATATACTACGGATGATCTTTTGAAGAACGCGGAAATATGCGAAAAGGCATACACCCATATGCTCGGCGTCCTGACGTCAACGCTTAATGGCATGCACGGTGTGAAAAAGAGTGCTGCATACTGGTCTGTTATGCTCAATCCGTGGCTTATGTTCCACATCAATATGATGCATGAACGGTACGTCAGGATACGGGCGGCTCTGGAGAAGTACGGGAAAGATCTTTTTTTTGATCCTCTCCCGGAAATAAAATACTGTGCACCGGCCGATAACTATGAGTTCCTTGATACACGCGTGGGCAGCGAGGATTACAATCTGTGTTTATCGTCCGTTATCCTTTCTTTGCTGATCCCCGGCAGCGCAAAGGAGATCGCTGCGGACGATAAAGGTAACCCCGGGATCAGGGGTAAAAGCGCGGCAGTTTCGTTAAGATCCATGATAAAAAAAACCGTGTTGACATTACAGCAAAGACTGCGTGGACAAAGCGATATCGCGATGATAGATATGTTACACATGGATTTCGGGGATATGACGAAGTTCAATACGCTCATGGGGGGCGTATGTTCGCTTGACCATATTTTCGGATCGGGGCGGCGCGCCATGCCGGCGCACGATATAAAGATGCGGTCCTGTCTTGAATTCAAGGATCGGGATGAAGACGTTTTTACGGAGTCAGTCAAAAAGAGCATCAGGTTCACTATGCCGCGTTGTTGCGTGGAAGGGTATGCGGATACGGCCGGCCAGGTATCCAACATACGTCGTAAGCCGCCCAAGATGATACTTTCGGATACTGGCTGGTACTTTAACGAAATTTTCAAGTGTTACGCCGCCGAGATGCAGGAAAAGGGAGTAAAGCTCGTTGGCGTGCAGCACGGTGGGAATTACGGGTTCAGCCTTTATCACAGTGTGTTCGCTTTCGAAAAAGAGAATAAATATAAATTCATAAGCTGGGGATGGGGGCAGGGCAGAGAGAACACCAAAGACCTGCCGGACCCGGCCCTTTCCGCTATCGGGCAGGTATCGGCGAAGAAGAACGGTACGGTGCTTTATGTGTCGTTCAATGATCATGTGTATCCGTACTCTTTGTCCGGGTACCCGGGCGCCGACGGCATGGAAAAATATTTTGACGATCAAATGTTTTTTCTGGGGATGCTCGGGGATGATATGAAAAGGAAAGTGCGTTATCGTGCCGCCCGCTGTGATCACGGGAGGGGGATCCTCGCAAGGGTAAAGGCAGTGTCAGACCTTATCGGTTTTGCCGGAGAAGAGAAATGCACCCGCCTGATGGGCCGCGCGAGTATAGTCGTTGTGGATCACCCGATGACCGCGTTCATAGAAGCGCTGGTGATGAATGTGCCGCTACTTCTTTTTTGGGATAGGACGCTATGGAGGATGAACGAAGAAGCGAAAAGATATTTTGACGGGTTTAGGAAAGCCGGTGTTCTTTTTGACGGCCCTGCCGCGGCGGCCTCGCAGCTTAAAGAAGTATATGACGATCCCGCGTCATGGTGGGAAAGGAAAGAGATACAGGAACACAGAGAGAGGTTCGTTAATAGATACGGCCAGAATAACAGGGAATGGGCGGCCATATGGGTCCGGGAACTGAAAGCGCTGTGCCCGGGCACGGACGCAAACAGAGGAGGGACAGGATTTGTCGGTAATAAAATTTTTTAGACAGATATTCGCGAAGGCACCGTTCCGGATCGTCCAATTGATATTTTTCATGATCGTTGCCGGAGCGCTGGAGGGTATCGGGTTTACGGTGTTCATCCCTCTTGTTAAAGCCGTGACTTCACCCGGAGATACGGCCCGATCCGGCGGGGAGATACTTCCGGACTGGGTGTTCTCATGCCTTGGGCCGAATAACAGGCTATTCGTGATACTTGCTTTTCTAATCGCCGTTATCGCGTTCAAGAACATATTCACGTATTTTCAGAGGATATGCACGGCGAAGATCAGCGTGGATTTCGAAGTGGACCTTAAAAAAGATATTTCCGCGTCTGTTTTGGCCTCGGACTGGAGGTTCTACTTGGACCAGAAGTCCGGAACGATAATGAACGCGCTGGGGCAGGGTTCCAAAATAGCCGCCATGGGTTTTCAAGTAGTGTCGCTTTTCTGCGCGGAGGTAGTCAATGTTATCCTCTATTGCATTGTAGGCGGACTTATTTCCTGGCAGGCGTTCCTCATGAGCGTTATTGCCGGAGGTGTATATGTTTTTTTATCGAGGCACATGGTCCGGAAATCAAGATCGATAGGCGAAGAGGGGGTTAAGTATACCAACGATGCCCAGCGATGTATCGTCGAGGATCTGAACGGCATAAAATTCATAAAAAGCAATGCCCTGGAGGACCAAAGAAAAAAGACGCTTTTTGGTTTGATGACGGCGATCGGCACACTTGAGTTCAAAAGGGAGAAATATGCAGCTATCCTCGATACGATGCCGGAAGTTATGATGACCGCCGTCATGTGCGTTGTGTTCTATGTTTCTTATGTGCACCTTAAAGTCCCCGGCGAGAATCTTTTGGTGCTTCTTGCTGTACTTTACAGGTTCAACAGGCGAATAATGGCTTTGCAAACATTGCGTCAGCGCATTGTGAACTATATCCCATTCTATGAGTTGTGTTCCGAACTGGTAAGGACGGCGGGTCTGGCCAGGGAAGTGACCGGAACGGAAAAATTCGATGTGCTCAAGACCGGGATACGTTTCTCGTCAGTGGATTTTTCGTATTCCGAGGAGCATCCCGTACTTAGGGGGATAGACCTCTTTATCAAAAAGAACGAATTTGTGGCGTTCCTGGGCAAATCGGGCAGCGGGAAGACAACTATATTGGACCTTATAACAGGGTTGTTGAAGGCGCCCAAAGGGGGCGTGTCAATAGACGATATCCCGATAGGCAGATACGATATTTTTACATGGAGAAAAAAGTTGGGATATGTTTCGCAGGACCCGTTTTTGGTAAACGGTACGATTGCCGACAATATACGCATGAGCGCTCTTTCAGTGAGCGATGAAGAGGTGCTTAACGTCGCAAAAATGGCGTATGCGGACGAATTCATATGCCAGTTTCCGGACGGATACAGTACGGTCGTGGGCGATAGCGGCATGAAACTTTCGGGAGGGCAGAGACAGCGCATCGCTCTGGCCAGGGCACTTGTGCGCAAGCCACAGGTGCTGATACTCGATGAGGCGACAAGCGCGCTCGATAACAATTCGGAAAGTATGATACAAAGGGCGATAGACGGGCTCAAGGGGCATCTTACGATAATAGTCGTCGCGCACCGTCTTGCCAGTATAAATTCGGCGGACAAGGTGTATCTTTTGCATGAAGGCAGGATCAGCAACAAGGGTACGCTTGAAGAGCTGAGAAAGAATTCCAGTGTTTTTCGGGAGTTGTATCATGGCTGAAAACCGAAAAAACATCCTGTTCCTGGTGCATTCCAATAACGATATGGATTATTTCCTTCCCGTGATACATGGCATGAACGGAAAGGGCGATATGGCTCCGGTAGTTTTCTTTCTTGTATCGGAAGAGGAATCCCATATAAGCGCGGCGCATAAGTATCTTTTGGAGGAGCTGAATGTGCCGGTGTATTCGCTGAAAGGATCCGTCAAAAAAGGGTTTTTCGGAAGATGGTTAACGGTTGTTTCGACCCGTTCTTTGAAATTATCCGGTACCGTGCCGATAAAGATGTTGTGCGGGTCCGGGGATGTGATGAGATCTTTCTGGAAAATGCTCTATATAGTGGTCGAGCGGCTTTTCTCCGTTTTTCCGCAAATGTTTTTCCGAAAGGAGCATATCGCGGAGCTCATAGAAGGGGTGTCCCCGTCCCTTGTAGTTGTCGATGTCCAAAGGATAGAAAAGCATGCTCCTTTCAGCGACCTGAGATCGTATTGCAATTCCACAATCGTCGCATTCTGTAAAAGAAAAAAAATACCCGTTTTTATGATGGAGCACGGGGCGATCAGCATAGTGGATTTCGGCGACTTGAATAAATGCGTTTTTTTTCGGTTCGACAACGAAACATGTGATTTTGAGGAGAGATATTACAGGCCGGATATCATGGCGCTGAGCTTTGACCATGAACGTAAAGGTTATTCCAGGCTCATAGGGCCGGGAACCGTGGTAAAAGCTTTGGGAACTGTACGGTACGACAGGGCATGGAACGAATATATTCAAGGCATTTCGGTCCGGATAGATAAAAGCGGTATCAGAAAAAATAAATTCACGGTGCTGTATGTCGTAGCCCCTCTAAGCAAAGAAGCGAACGAAGTGATGACCCCGGAGATACTTGCAATAGCCGAAAAATTCCCCGAAACGGAACTTTGGGTAAAGCTCCATCCGAGATATCAGTGGGCGATCTCGGACGATATAAGTAAAGGCAGCGATAGAATAAGGTTGTTCCGCAACGACGTGGATATTAATGTTCTTTTGCACTACGCGGATCTCGTCATATCTCCGCTCTCGAGCGTGCTTTTTCAGGCCATCATCGATGGCATACCCGTAATATTGTATGAGAGGTGGAAAAAGTTGATGAATTTTACCGGTAGGACGGCTTTCGAAGATACAGAGTGTATTTTTAGAGCATCCGAGCCCGAGATGTTGTACAATCATTGTTCAAGGGTAATTGCCGGGGAGAGACCCTCAATGAGAGATTTTAGGGAGTTTTATAAGAAAAAGATATCGTCGGGCATTGATATGGACAAGAGCATGGTAGAGGGCTACCTAAAGGCTATTAGGGAGGCTTGCAGGTAAAGATGGCATTGTGGAAAACAGGAAAAAGCATGGCAAGATAATCTGAGCGCTGGCGGGTCTGGGGATACGAGCTAAAACGCTGGTGTTTTTGGGATGTGAAATGAAATATTTCGGTTATGCCGGTGACGCGACCTGCTCGTTTTTTAATTTCAAAGGTGCAAAAAATTGCTTGATAGTTAGTCTCTAGAAATGGGGCGATTTCACCGTGTCAAAAATTAGGTGGAAGGATAGAGGGTGTTATGAATAATAGGCCAGAAATATTAGACATGGTAGTTCCTAATGCAGGTAAAGTGCTCGATGTCGGATGTGCTGAGGGAGACGTTGGCAGTGCCTTAAAAAAGAGGACAAATTGTGAGGTAATTGGAATTGAACTAGATCCGGGAAAAGGTGAGATTGCAAAGAAAAAAATTGATAGGGTTATTATTGGAGACGTGGAAAAGTTGGTTATTGATTTCCCTGAGAAGTGGTTCGATTGTATAATTTTTGCCGATGTGCTTGAACATCTTAGAGATCCTTTGTCGGTTATTACCAAATATGGCAAGCACCTTAAAGATAGAGGGAAAATGATAGTTTGTATTTCAAACGTACGACATATAAGCATCATAGCGGATCTCCTTTTTTGGGGCAGATGGGAATGCAAAGAGTATGGTCTTATGGACTCAGGTCATATTAGGTTTTTTACACGAAAAAGTATATTGAGAATTTTCCAAAACGCAGGGTTTAGGGTTATTTCGAGTAAAAAGATACTGAGTTTGAAAGGTTCGGGAATGTTAAGTAAATTGACGTTTGGTATTTTTGACGAATTTCTTACGGCCAAGTATGTTTTTGAGATAGCTAAAATGGAATCGGTTTTCAAGGGATATAAAAAGGTTGATTCTATAACGCGTGAAGCATGGGGAGAGAACTGGCGCGACATAAGTATTGATAGAGTGATGGAGATTTTTGACTATACTAGGGTGAAAAGACTTTTGGAGACGATCAGGGCGGAATTGCCCGAAAAGGGTAAAATCCTTGAAGGAGGGTGCGGTCTTGGCCCCTGGCTTATAAAGCTGAGGTCTCTGGGATACGATATAGAAGGCGTTGATTATGACGAGTCGAGTGTTGGCAAAATTAGGGCATTTGACAGTAGTATATCCGTATCAGTCGCGAATATCGAACAAATGCCCTTTCCTGACCGGTATTTTAGCGTGTACCTTTCTTTTGGGGTCCTTGAGCATTTCTACGAAGGGCCAGAAAAGGCAGTGAGAGAGGCGTGGCGAGTGCTTGAGGATGGGGGAAAATTCATTATTTTTTTACCGCACATGAACTTTTTACTGGCTGTCAGATTCCCTTTTGAAAAGATGAAAAAGAACGTTTTCATACGGCGAATACTGGGTAAAAAAGAAAAAAATTTTTATTATGAAAAATATTTCAATCGAAGAGAAATATCTGGTATTTTGAGAAAGAACGGGTTTGATATAGAAAATATTAGGCCAGTTGATCATATTTTCTCGTTTGTTCAGTTCTCTGCGATTTTCAGAGATAAGAATACTTACGATGGGGAGAATCGTATCGCCGTGAAGATATCAGACTCTCTAAAGGGGTTGTTCCCATGGGGAACTGCCGGGTCGATGATGATAATAGCAAAAAAAAGGTATAAAAGAGGGGCGGAGCATGAAACTTGTAATACAAATACCCTGTCATAATGAGGAGAACACTTTACCTGTTACCCTGAGAGACCTGCCGAAAAAGATAGAGGGGGTAGATGTTATCGAGACACTTATTATCAACGATGGCTCGACCGATGGAACGGTGGATACGGCCAAGAGCAACGGGGCGAACCATATCCTTAATATGCCGTCGAAAAGGGGCCTGGCCGAAGCTTTTAAAAAAGGGCTTAGCAGGGCGGTAGAATTGGGGGCCGATATCATTGTGAACACCGATGGGGATAATCAGTATAAGGGAGAGGATATCCCGCTTCTTGTGCGCCCCATCATAGAAAAACGTGCGGAGATAGTTGTGGGGTGCAGGGATATTTCCGCTATACAACATTTTTCTTTTATGAAAAAGATGCTTCAGAAATTCGGAAGCCATATGGTCAGAAAGTTCTCAAATACCGATATTCCGGACACAACAAGCGGATTCCGGGCATATTCTAGAGAGGCGGCCATGCAGCTTAATGTGTTTTCCGAATATACCTATACGCTTGAGACGATCATACAGGCCGGCAGAAAGGGGATACCGATCACACATGCGCAAATCAGGACGAACCCAAAATTGCGCGAATCCCGTCTGATAAAGAGCATACCTGCATATATAGGTAAGTCCGTGGCTACGATGCTCAGGGTGTATCTTATGTATGAACCGTTGAAATTCTTTACGCGTGTCGGTGGTTTTTTGCTCGCACTGGGGGCGATAACCGGCGTACGGTACGCTTATTTCTTCTTCTTTGCGGCTAAAAAAGGCGGACATGTCCAGTCCCTGATCCTTGGATCGATATTGTGCATAATCGGTTTTCTTGTCATAGTGATCGGTCTTTTAGGTGATATTATTGCCGCTAACCGGAAACTGAATGAGGAGACCCTTTATCGTATCCGGAAATTTGGGGGACAGGCAAAATAAAGAATGACCACATCGGATAAACAAAAAAGAATACTAATAGTTTCGCGAAAATATCCCCCGGCGATTGGCGGGATGGAAGCCTATGCATTTTCATTTATTAAGTACATGTCCAAGATATACAGCGTGGAGAGCATCACACTGGGGTACGGACAAGTAAATTTATTATGGTTTCTTCCGTATGTGTTATTCCGGGTTGTTTTTTGCGCAAAAAGTTTTGACATTATTTATCTCTGTGACGCGTTGTTGTCTCCCGTGGGTGTTGTTGCAAAGATGTTTAGCCGTTCAAAGGTTGTTGTTACCGTGCACGGTCTCGATATTACGTATAGCGGGTTTTGTTATCAAAAGGTTATTCCAAAATGTGTCGCGGCGTTAGATAAAGTGGTTTGTGTAAGCCGCATGACTATGGAAGAATGCGCCAAACGAGGTGTACAGAGGGAGAAATGTCTGGTTATACCCAACGGAGTAGATGCCGATGTATTGGTCCGGGGTACGATCGAGAACGTTCCTGAAGATTTGCGTCATGTGGTTGATGCCACGTTCGGTAAAAAAATTATTATTACTGTCGGGCGACTTGTGAAGCGTAAAGGGGTAGAGTGGTTTATAGGCGAAGTCATGTCGGATATCCCGGACGATTATGTTTATTTCGTAATAGGAAGCGGTCCGGAGCGGAATAATATCCAAAGTGCTGTGGAACGCAAAGGTTTAGAGCGAAGGGTTTTTTTATTAGGGCAAGTCTCGGAACGAACGCTTGAATGGATATATGCCCATGCGGATGTTATGGTGATGCCGAATAGAAAAATCGCAGGAGATCCGGAAGGGTTTGGCATTGTGGCGATATCGGCCGCTGTCAGAGGATTGCCGGTTGTCGCCAGTAATATTGACGGTTTACCGGATGCTGTAATAAATGGGAGGACAGGCTGGCTTGTTGATCCTGACGAGCGACGATCTTTTGTCGACAAGATAGTTAATCCCGGACTTGATAGGCGAACGGTTGCGGATTCATCTCGTGTTTTTTTCTGGGAACACGTCATTTTAAATTATCAGCAGATGATCGGCGGGGCGATATGAGGATATTCACTGTAAATATGGCCCCGGTTAATCCGCCGCATAACGACGGAGTGAAAAATATTCTTGTTAGTATATCTGAAAAAATAAAACGGCATGACTTTATCTTTGTTTCATCGGCATATGCAGGGGCATTTCCTTTGCGATCTAACGTGCGATACATAAGGTCTATCTTTGAAAAACCGGGGCGGCATAGCATGTCTGTCGGGCAGATCATGTTTGTTCTGATTGCGATGATGTTCAATCTGCCGGGAACGGATATTCTTCAGTTTTTTATAACTCCGAAACGCGGTTATACCGTTTTTTTGCGGGCTATTACGAAATTATCTAATAAAAAATCGATCCAGGTCGTACCGTCGGTGCATACCTTGTTTGCGAACAATGATAAGGTGTCGGACGATATCTTTTTTGCCGACAGAGTAATAGTGCAATCGGATTATGCGATGTCAAAACTTTGTGCGCTTGGGGTAAAAAACGTGTCGCGGATATATCCGGGGATTAATACCGAGGAATATAAATACAGGCCCGATTGCCGGCGCGCTGCGAATAGGCGAAGGGTGATATATGCCGGCACATATAAGCTTATAGATACGGCTTATTCGCTCGAGGCTTTTCTGGAGATTGTGCGTGGCGTATGTGTTAAAGATCCGTCCGTGGAATTTGTTATGGCGTGCAGGCTGCGTACAAAAAAGGATATAGAACTTAAAGAAACATTCAAGCGTATGGTTTTGAAGTCTGATTTGGCGGACAGATTTCTGTACCTGGATAGGGTCGTCGATATGCCGGTGGTAATGAATACTTGTGATATAGGCATTATGCCGTGTAAACGTGTGATGCCCGGAGTTTTGGAAATACCTATGGCGCTTATAGAAGGGGCCGCTTCGGGGTTGGCTGTAATTTATGGGGATGTTCCTCCTCTTATGGAATTAGAAAAAAAAGGGATCGGAGTGATGTTGTCTTCTTCTTTGCCGTCGGACTACTCGCAAAAAATAATAGAGCTGCTGAATGATGCGTGCAAAATAGAAGAGATACGTGAGAAATCCGGAAAAGCGGTTGTAGAATATTTTGATGTAAATAAAATGGCGGAAGAATATGGGCGGGTCTATGATTCGCTGCGGGAGTGAAATGGAAGAAAATGTCAGATATTTTCTGAACGATGACTATCCGGCTGACGATGTTACGGCATATACGCTTAAGCGGATGGCCGATGTCGATGGAGTCATAAAACCTGTGGTGGCCTTGCCGGATCTGCATTTTAAGGGGTCGTATCATACCCCTACGGGTGTTGTTGTTCTGACAAAAGATAAAATAATACCCAAGTTTCTGAACGCGAATTGTGGGATGAGTTTTGTGGTTACCACGCTAACGGTGGATGATATCGATAACGGAAAAATCGATTGTTTGTTCAATGCGCTCAAAAGACATATATCCGTAGCGCTAAGACTTTCCCCGGTAATAACCAGGTACGATCTGGGGAAAATCATAGAGACGGGGGCCGAATGGAGTTTCCGCAGGTTCGGTCTTGATGAGTCAAACTTGCAGAATATGGAAAACTGCGGGAATATATTTAAAGGGAAGAATATTGATCCGAATGATATCGATGCCAGTTTGCCGGATTTTATCAAAGACGTCGGGATGTTGAGTATGGGTGTACTGGGATATGGCAATCATTTTGTTGAAATGCAGGCGGTGGATAGCGTGATGGATGCGGAGGCGGCGAAAATGTTCGATTTGCCCACCGGCAGGATATGCTTTATGATACACGGGGATTCGCGTGGATTTGGCCAGTCGGTGATCGACCATTATTCCAAATATTCAAAAAAACTGCTGGGGTTACAGCAGGCGTATAAAAGGGTATATTATTCCATGCTGGCTAACAGGAATATCCCATCAGGCATTAAGATCTGTATGGATAGATTAAATGTTAATTTGAACCGGTATAAGTCGGTGGTGTTTTCCGGGAAGGGTGCAAAAATAAAACGGAGCGTAGAATATCGTTCGATGGATTTGTCGTCAACCGATGGACGCAGATATATGACGAGTAATTATTGCGCATTGAACTTAGGATATGCAAATAGGGCATATATAGCGGGGACCATTGCCGGGTCGTTACGGGAAATTTTTAAAGATAAAAAAATGAATGTTACGATATTGAATGACGGGAATCATGATTCTCTTCAGGAAGAGAATATCGACGGGAAAAATTTTTTGGTGCACAGGAACGGTGCGGCAAGGGCTCTGCCGCCCGCATATTTTAACGACCATCCGATATTCGCGCGTACAGGCCAGCCGGTGCTCTTGCCTACCGCTCTTGGCAGGGATTCATATCTTTGTGCTGCAAGAGTGGGGTGTAAAGATTCCTGTTATTCCGCTTGTCACGGGACAGGCCGTCTTGTCGATAGGGGCGAAGCCAGGGGGGTTTTTACGGATGATGATGTTTACCGGGAAACAGAGGCGAAACGGATGAGAGTGTTCGATTACGGTAAAGGAAAGATATCAGAGGAAGCCCCGGCGGCTTTTAAAGATGCAAAAAAGATATTGGAAACCATGGAACGCTATAATATCGCCTGTCCGGTGGTTAAATTGCGGCCGGTGGCTGTACTCAAAGGGTGGAGATGAAATGTTAATAGCGTTTTGCGGTCTGGATGGTGCGGGGAAAACGACTCAGGCTAATTCTGTCGTAAAAATGTTTGAGTCACGCGGCTTAAAATGCGGGTACAGACATTTTATAAAAGGAACGTTGAGTTATTATCTGACGCACAATATAGTTGGAAAGGTTAGCATGGGTTTCCGCAGCAGCTTGGAACAAAAGTTGCGGAAAGAAAAGAAGGGCTTAGATTCTGTGCTTCTTTCCTGGGTGAAGAGGCTGCTTGTATTGGTCGATGTCGTTTATTTTAATCTGAGATACGGGAACCGCAAAGGGGATGTATTAAACAATATCGTCTGTGATCGATATTATTATGACGAATTGGTGCAATTAAACTACTTGGGGTTTAAGCTAGGAGTAATGGAGAAGTTTATAAAACGGATCATGATAGAGCCTGACAGGATATTTTACATAGATATTCTTCCCGAAACGGCTTTTACGCGTAAATCCGAGGGGTTTTGTGAAGAGTATTTTAGGATCAAAAGTAAGAGATATAAAGACTATTTGCCAAAAAGCACTGTGTGTATACCGGGGGATGGGACCGAGGGTGAAATAAAAGATATTATTTTGTCAGAGATGAAAAAGTTCCTTCCCGGAGAGCATTAAGACATTTGGCCGGCGAAGAGGGCGGATCGGGCGTAGATCGAAAATCGTTTTTACAGGTGGATAACTAAAGTTGATAACGTCAGGCGGTAATTGGTGATAAATATCTTTAATAAAAAAACATTCCAAGTGGCTTTTGTTGTTGTTGTCACGGTAGTGTTTATATTTTTTATCCAGTCGCATTTAGACTATTTAAAAAAAGCAGCGAGTATGAGCCCGCTGTTGATCGTTGCCGTGATAAGTATGGATATTCTTAGTAAGGCTTGCAGCGGGTTAAAAATAAAGATCGTTTTAAAAAAATTTGGCATCAGGCTTTCTTTTAAGGAATGGTATGGCCTGTCGTCCATGTCGGCGTATTACAATTATTTTTTTTCGAAAAGCGGCACAGTGTTAGCCGCCACATATGTCAGGAAGAAATACGGCTTTAATTATTCGAAATATGCGGGTTTTTTAATGGGAGATGTGGCTACCGTAGTTATTGCGTCCGGAGTGTTGGGTACGGTTGCATCGTTGCTCTGGGAAAATTTTACAAAAAATTCCACGCACAGTATTGTTGTTGTGTCTTTTTTTATCTTGTTTGTCATGGCGTCCCTGGTTTTTTTCATTCCAAAGTTTAGATTGCCGAAGCGGGGAATAATGACAAAAATAAACAGCGCAATGGATGGTTGGTATTCGGTAAAAGCAAAACCGGACATTCTGGTCGCCATGTTTTTTTTGAATATGGCTATCATTGTCATATTTGCTATACGGTATTACGTGCTTTTTAGGGTTTTTTCTGATCCTGTCCCGTTCTCGATATGCTGCCTGGTCTCTCCGCTTGCAAATCTTACGCAGATATTAAGCGTGGTGCCATCGGCATATGGGCTAAGGGAAGCAGTGATGGGCGGTATGACTAAATTGTATGATTTTGGTTTTGTTTCCGGGGCGATAGTTTCTATAATAGACAGGGTGATCATGATGCTGGTCTTTTTTATTTTAGGCCCGCTGTTCACCTATATGTTGATGAAAAAGACGGGATATGACAGGGAAGATAGGAGGGATGCGGAGTGAATGGGAAAACAATGCCTTGCTACATTTTTTTGTTTTTCATGTCGCTTTATGCATTTTTTTCAATAGGGCATTTTGCCGGTGACGGGTACCAGGATTATCTTACAGCCGAAAGCATAGTTCTGGATGGCAACCTGACTTTAATGGACCGGCCCGATGATGTTGATCAGCTTGCTTATAAGACCAAGGTGGGAGTAAGAGGCGCCAACGGCGAATTATATTCATCCCGTGGATCGGTGGGTATGGCTTTATTGCTTGTGCCGTTCTATTTCGCTGGGCATATAGTGTCTTTTGTCGCCCGGAATGTGCCGCATGATTATGTTACACAATTATGCGTTTCTTTTGCGAATCCGTTTTTTACTGCGCTTAATTGTGTTTTGGTTTTTTTGTTGGGGAAAAGAATGAGGTTCGGAGATAGAACATCGGTATGGATTAGCCTGCTTTTTGGCCTTTCGACCATGTGTCCGGTATACGCACGGACAGGGTTTTCTGAGCCGGCTATGATGTTTTTTACCATCTTTGCGGCATATTTTATTTTTCGATATAAAGAAACATGTGCGTTTTTTGATATTATGATGTCGGGGATGTCTCTGGGGTTAATAGCGGTAGTGAAATTCCAGGGAGTAGTTTTGTTGCCCGCATTTTTTATTTATTTCATATATTGCGCGCTTGAAAAAAAAGATTTTAAACGCATCGCTATACATTCTCTGGTGTTTGTTCTTATGCCTATGTGTTTTGTCGGGTCGGTGATGTTGCTGAACAAGGTGATATATGGTAGTTTCCTTTCTTTTGGCGGGTATGATGCTGTTGAATTTACAAAACGCGTGGCCGGATCGCCGCATGTAATAAAGGGGTTATATTATTACCTTTTTAGCACGGGTAAAGGATTCTTCTTGTTCAATATTCCGGTTGTTCTCGGCTTTTTGGTATTTAATAAAGCTTTGGCAAAGAGAAAAAAAGAGACTATATTCATAATGGCATTATTTTTGCTAAACCTTATATTCTATGTTAAATCTTTCAGGCGGGGGTCGCTTTTCTCATGGGGGCCGAGATATCTTATGCCATCCGTTCCTTTTCTTATGCTTTTGGCCGGGGTGTATATCGATGAGATCAAAAGCGCCGCCGGTAGAATCTTTTTGTACATATGTGCTGGGACCGGGATTCTTATCTCATTACCGTGCATGTTTGTGAATCAGGCAAAATATTATAATTTCATTGTAGAAAAATTTAAAATTGATGAGTATATGATAAATTTCATTCCAGATCTTTCTCCGATGGGTGGGGCGTGGCATATGTTCCTTGGTGCTATCGGCGTTATTTCGAAACACTTCACATATTCGCCCGATTATAGGTTTATCGATCCGCTCACTCAAAGTATGGAAGGGTATGCTTATGTGGACCTGTGGTCAGTGAAGATAATGGAATTGGCCCCACAGTACTCTTGGTTGGTGTTTATGGCGTTGTTCGGATTGCTTGTAATAACAGTGATTTCATTCTTAAAATTATGCAGAATAAAATAGATATACTGATTTTGAATTATAATGGTAAGTCTCTTTTGGAATCGTATCTGGGCTCCGTGGTAGAGGCTGCATCTTTAGCGTCCGCTGAGTGTGGGGTTTATGTGGTGGATAATCGTAGTAGTGACGGAAGCGTGGAATATGTAAGGGCGAATTATCCGTCGGTAAAAGTGATAGTTGCTGCCGAGAACAAAGTCTTGATTTCATATAATGACGTTGTGAAAGATTTGGCGAGTAACATTGTCATATTTTTAAATAACGATATGTCAGCTGACAAGGGTTTTATTGATCCGCTTGTCGCAGAATTCAAGGACCCTAAAGTAATGTTTGCCGCTCCGAGGATAATGAATTTCGATGGCACATATAACGGCGGCAGATCATATATGAAATTGAGCGCGGGTGCGATAAAAGTTGTTGTCGATGAGGGCAATTATATGAAGTCCGGAGAGACCTGTGCGATCTCAACCGGGGCTTTTCGACGGGAAATGTTCCTGGAGCTTGGCGGATTTGACGATCTTTACTTGCCGGGGATATGGGAGGATGTTGATATTTGTTTTAGGGGATTAATCAAAGGATATAAGGGGAAGTACGTTCCGCAGAGTGTTATATATCATGCTGAATCCACTACGTTTCATAGAGAATATGGTACGAGCAAAAAAATGGTGATCGCGCACAGGAATATGTTTCTGTTCTTATGGAAAAATATAATAGATAAAAGGATATTATTGTCGAATATTTTCTTATCAGTACCGCGGGCCCTTTTTCTTTTTTTAAAAGGGAATCCGGAAATATTATATGGATTGTTTGCGGCAGTCTGGAAAATTAAAACTGTCATGACCAAAAGAAAGGAATGGTTGGCGGGAAGTCCTTTGCGGGTCATGAAAGATTCGGATCTGATAAAATGAAAATCGCGCTTCTTACAAGTGACAATATAGACGGTTTGATAGTAAGCCATAGGCTTTTTGTGGATAAGATAGATCTTCAGGCGATCGTATATGAAAAAAAGAAAGTTACGGTTAAGGCTTTTGTTAAAAGGTGTGTTTATCTTTTTCTGGGACGTATCGGGAATATTGTTTTTTTCGGATACAATAAAATAAAGATCCAATCCGTCGGAAATATCAATTCTGAAGAAACTATGGCAGTTTTGAGAGAAATAAGGCCGGATCTGATCATAGTCGTAGGCACGCGCAAGCTTGAACCGGCAATATTTAATTTTCCCAAATACGGTACGATAAATCTCCATTCAGGGATCCTTCCTTATTACAGAGGTGCAGATTCGGAATTTTGGGCCATGTATAACGGGGAGATCGATAAAATAGGTGTTACCGTGCATTACCTGGATAAGGAGCTAGACTCAGGGGATATTATCCTTACTGAAAAACAGAAAGTCCTGGCCGTGGATAAACATAATAATCTCAGAATGAAAAATCTTATTGTCGGCGCGGCTAAGATATCCGAGGCGGTGCGCAAAATAGAAAAAAACGAGATAACGAGATATAAACAGGATACGAGTTTGGCTGTGACATATAAAACAGTAACTTCAAAAGAAATAGCAGGTTTTTACGCGTATAAAAGATCTTTCGAGAAAAGCCGTGTGTCTGTGAAAAAAAGTTTTGGTCCTGAAGGGATGACAGTGTCGGAAAATGTGGCAAAGAGGCCATCTTTGTTGCTTGAAAAACCGGGTGATGTCCGGGAATCCGGGATTTTTTGTCTCAGGATAGATGCCGACGAATACAGTGAAAATAATTTCCGCAGTTATTATCCTGTTTTCAAGCGATACAATAAAGCTACTTCCATATTTTTTAGCATAAATTCTTTCAAAGAGGCAAAAGGGGCGATCATTGACTGTAAAACGATGGGGGTGGATATAGGGTCGCACGGTTTTTATCATCATACTTATAACGATTATGAGAGCAATCGATATAATCTGATCAGGGCCAGGGAGTTTTTAGAAGGGTTAGGCATAGATGCGAAAGGATTTGTCTCACCGATGGGGAAATGGAATCGCGATCTGGCCAAGGCGCTTGAGGACGAAAAGTTTAAATATTCGTCCGAATTCGCCTACGATTATGCAGGATTCCCTAGTTACCCTATTATCGATGGAAGATATTCTGACGTACTACAGATCCCGGTGTTCCCGGTTGCGCCGGAATTGTTTTTTGAAAAAGGATATGCTCCGGGAAAAATAATAGAATATTATAAAGAAGCTATAGATATGATGAGGGCAAATGGGGTCCCGGTCATCATTTATGCACATACGAACCCGAAATTCCAACAGGTGCCGGATCTGCTCGCGAGAATATGTGAGTATGCTGTGGACCGGTCAGGATTAGAGCCGATATCAATGACCGGTTTTTTTGAAAAATGGACAAAAACAAATGAGACGTTTAGGATAAGACGCACGCCCGTATCTAGGGTCGTGAACGAGATGTTCGTCGGGGCGGAACTTCGCGAGAAAGCGTCTGAGCGCGTAAAAAAAGAGGTCAAAATTTTTTTGGATTATGAAATAATCACTCCGCCAGAAGAATTGCGGTGCGGGAAGTTGAAAAAGATGTTAAAATTATCTGCCAGAAGATTTTTTAAATATAATTGATCGTATCTCAGGGGGATAACGGGATAGGATCAATATCTTGATGGGGAATGATAAAGAATGAAAATAGCGTTTGTATTTGGAACCAGACCGGAAATAATCAAGCTTAGCCCGGTGATACGTCTTGCGATTAAGGCAAAAGTGCCGTTCATCACTATACATACCGGCCAGCATTATTCCGATAACATGTCGAAATTTTTCATAAACGAACTTGATCTGCCGCGACCGGATTATAATCTTAATGTCAGGTCAAAAGCCCCGTATATGCAGGGAGATCACACCGGGCGCATGATGATAAAACTGGAAGAGATACTTTTGAAAGAAATGCCGACTGACACTCTTGTTCAGGGCGATACTAATTCTACTTTGGCAGGGGCTTTGGTAACGTCAAAGATATCAACGACAAAGTCGTTCACGGGGTTTGAGATAAAGCTCGGGCATATAGAGGCCGGGCTTAGAAGTTATGATAGAAATATGCCGGAAGAGATAAACCGTGTGATAACGGACCACTTGTCGGATTATCTTTTTGTGCCCACGGGTGAGTCCCGTGATATCGCGCTTTCTGAAGGGGTGGATAAGAAAAAGGTTTATATCACCGGGAATACTATTGTCGACGCACTTTATGAATCGGTGGAAAGATCCAAAGCATACAGCGACATTATCGGGAGAAATAAGTTAAGCCGTGGCGGATATATGCTGTTGACCTTGCATCGGCAGGAGAATGTGGATAACAAAAAACGTGTCGTGAATATGATAGCGGGTATAAAAAAGATCAAGGCGAAGTACGGGCTTCCGGTTGTTTTTCCGATACATCCGCGTACGGTGAAGAAAATGGAGATGTTTGGTATTGATCCCTTGTCTTTCGCCACCGTGATCGAACCGACCGGATTCCTTGATTTTTTGGCTTTAGAAGACAACGCCGCGCTTGTTATTACTGATTCGGGTGGACTCCAGGAAGAGTCGTGTGTATTGAAAGTGCCGTGTATTACGCTCCGGGATACTACCGAGAGGCCGGAGACCGTGACTGTAGGGGCTAATATGTTAGCCGGAGCGTGCCCCGATAAAATATTGGAATGCGCCAAAAAAATGATCTCTAAGAAAAGGAATTGGAAAAATCCGTTCGGTAATGGTGACACTGCCAAACGTATAATGAAAATTTTGAAAGAAAGAGCATGATGGGAAGAACTATGAGGGTAGCATTTTTTGTTTATCCTTCCGCTTTTCAGAATAAAGGCGGCGGAGAGATAGTCCTTGAAAAACACGAAGAGTATCTGCTTAAGAAAAACATCGATATTAAACGTTTCGATATGTGGAACGACAAAATCCAGGATTTCGATATTCTTCATGTATTCGGGTCGGTGAAAGACTGCCTTCCGCTTATGCAGGTGGCAAAAGCCCGAGGTGTTAAGGTGGTGCTTGAATCCATATTCTGGTCGGATTTCAGGCGCGCTTTTTTCGAGGATGGAAGCGCTAAGGATAAAATGGAAAAAATCGTCAGGCATTTTATTAAAGTAGCTTTCCCGTTTTTCCCGTCCGGCCGAAAAAAGATGTTCGAAGTGGCTGATATGATAGTCCCGAATTCAATCAACGAAGGAAAGCAAATCGCAAGGCTTTTTAATGTCCCGATTTCAAAGATGTTCGTTGTTCCAAATGGAGTCGATTCTAAATTCGCATATGCTACAGCTGATATGTTCGAAAGACAATACGGAATGAAAGATTTTGTTTTGTCGGTTGGAAGGATCGAACCGAGGAAGAACCAGCTAAACCTTATTAAAGCCGTAAAGGGGCTTGATAAAGAACTTGCGATCATAGGGGCGCCGGTCAGCGGATATGAATGGTATTACGAGAGTTGTTTGAAAGAAGCGTCGGGAAATGTGAAATTTTTGGGCGCTATGTCCCATGAGTCCGATATGTTGACTTCGGCTTATGCGGCTTGCGACATTTTTGTATTGCAGGGTTGGTTTGAAACGCCCGGGCTTGCGGCGATGGAAGCGGCGCTTGCCGGGGCCAAGGTTATCGCCACTTTAGGGGGGAGCACTAAGGAATATTTTTCGAACAAGGTGTTCTATCTTGATCCCAGTTCTCCTTCAGACATTAGGAGGAAGATAGGTTTGGCCGTATCGACGAACAAAAGTCCGGAATTGCGAAATTATATGATGAATAATTATACGTGGGAGAAAGTTGTGGATAAAATGATCGAAGGATATAGAAAGGTGATGGGAAAATGAAAGTTTCGGTTCTCATTCCGGTATATAACGAAAAAAAGACCATACTTGATCTTTTGGATCTTGTGAAACTCGTTTCGATGGATAAGGAAATAGTGGTTGTTGACGATTGCTCGAAAGACGGGACGCGCGAACTTCTTAAGAAACATTTTGGCGCTGAGGCCGGCGATATTAGGATATTTTATCATGAGGTTAATAAAGGCAAAGGAAGTGCCATCCGTACTGCGCTGAAGCATGCGGCAGGCGAATACGTCATCGTACAGGACGCGGATATGGAGTATTCTCCACATGATATGCTCAAACTTGTGGAAGCAGCGGAAAAAGGGAATGCCGCTGTGTTCGGGTCACGGTTCCTAAAAACATGGAAAAGTACGTCCCTCCCGCATTATATGGTTAATTTTTTTCTGACCGGATTGACCAATCTATTGTTCGGGGCCAGACTTACGGATATGGAAACATGTTACAAAATGGTTCGGACCGATATAATGCGTAGTCTCGATATCAAGGCCGATAAGTTCGAATTCGAGCCGGAGGTTACGGCGAAATTATTGCAAAACGGTATAAAAATAAAAGAAGTGCCGATATCTTATCGTGGCAGGAGTTATGATGAGGGGAAAAAGATAACCTGGCGGGACGGAGTAGATACGGTTATGATCCTTTTTAAGCTGAAGTTTTTCAGAACGATCTGAACGTGATGACCGATATATTTAATTTCGGTACGATATGAAAAAAGACATACTGATTCTAATCTTTTTATCTGCGATAATATTCCTTTCAGCTCTCGGGTCAGGGAGCTTGAGTTCGTGGGACGAAGCATTCTATGCCCAGGTTTCCAGGGAAATGTTCGAACGAGGCGATTGGCTCCATCTTTATTGGGGCGGGGCTTCATGGAATGATAAACCACCGATGTATATGTGGGTTACATGCGTTTTTTATGAACTATTCGGAGTAAACGAGTTTTCAGCGAGATTGTTTTCGGCATTGTCCGGTACGGCACTGGTTGTTTTTACTTATTTGTTGGGGCTTAGATTTTTTGGGAGAAGAACAGGCTTTATAGCTGCCGTGATGATGATGTCGAGTTACCATTTTATTTTGTTTGCGAAATCCGGAACGCTGGATGTGGCATCGGCAATGTTCATAACCGGGGCGATATATTTTTTGGGCAGAGATAAAGAGGCCGGTTGGCATACGGTCACCGCTTTCATGCTTTTTAGTCTGGCTTTTCTTACAAAGAGTTTTGCCGCTCTTCTTGTCCCTGTTATCTTTACCGGGTATGTCGCAATTACGGGCAAATGGCGTCTCATATTCAATCGGTATGCGTTTGTTGGGGCGGTCATAAGCTTTTTAACCCTTGGGCTGTGGCATTACAGTGCATTTTCTTCAGATGGTAATTTTGTGGGTGGATATTTTATTCAGCATTTGTTCCAGAGGACCACGCAGGCGATGGACGGGCATACAGGGAATTGGCTTACTTACATAAATGTTGTGTTGTATAAGGCTAAACCATGGGGATCCGTCGGGATCGTAGCGTTGCTTTTTTTTGTGATCTCCAGCATAAAGAAAAAAGAAACGGAAAAGTGGCTGTTTATCGTGTGGATAGTCGCGACATACGCGATATTTACAGCTGTGAAGACGAAACTACATTGGTACATAATCCCGGTATATCCCGCTATTTTTTTGGTCGCTGCGTGGGGGATGGAAAAATTATTGAGAAAATTTTCTTTGATAGTTGTTTTGGTGATTTCTATAGGCAGTGTATTGTATTTCGGGGCGAAAAAAGAGATTTTTTCTTTGGATTTCAATCATGATATTAAAAAATTCGCGTCTGAAATAGACCGGGCAACCGGGGCTGAACGGGTGTCGGGAGGGATATACGCGGTTGATGTCAGCGATCCCGGCCTAATGTTCTATATGTCGGGTATAGCTAAAAGAGTATCCCCCGATAACTATAAAAACATAACGTTGGGGAAGAAAAATTTTATAGCGGTAGGAAGAAACGAGACATTGGCCGCGCTCAAAATACAGGGGAAACGCATTTTGTCTTGTAGGAACGATTATTCGGCAGTGTTGGTTGAGTGATTTGATAAGTGGCGAAATATCAGAGCCAGATATCATTGACACCCTGGCGCCTTGAAGTTTTGATGTTTTACGGAAGGGTCGAGACATGTATGTATACAAAAAAAAGACGCTGAGGATATTGTTCACTATCGTTGACGCGATAGGAGGGGCTCTGTTTTTCTGTCTCAAACGCCGCAAGCCGGATACGTCGGCTATAAAAAAAATATTGGTAATACGACTTGATCATATAGGCGATCTCGTGAATGCTTCCGTGGTTTTTGCTCCGTTGCGGAGGTATTTCCCGGGTTCAACTATTGAAATACTTTGTTCTCCCGCAGGGAAAGAACTTTATGGCTGTAATCCTGACATTGATAAGATAAATGTTTTCAAAGCGCCGTGGTTTAGCAGGGATAAGACAGGTTTTAAGGAAACTTTACGGCAATTTTTTTTACTGGTGAAGATTATCCGGGAAGGGGAATATGGTCTTTGTTTTGACCTGAGAGGGGATTTTAGGCATATTCTTGCTATGTTTTTTTCAGGGGTCAGATGCCGGGTGGGTTACGGGATCACTGGCGGTGGTTTTTTGCTTACGCGGGAAGTGCCATATGCCGGGCTTGTTCATGAACAGGTAAGGAATTTGCGTTTACTCGGAGCCGTTGGTGTAAAAGAGGAAGAACCTAAAGTTGACATAAGGGCAGATGGCAATGGGGAAAAGAAAGCTAGAAATATAGCGATCGGATATTGTTCGGGAGAACAGTATTGTATAATTCACATGTTCCCGGGTCATCCAACAAAACGGTGGTCTTTGGATAGGTTCGCAGATATAATTAAATATATAAAAGACGAAAAGAGGCTGATGCCGGTTCTGGTTGGAGCGGAAGCAGACCGTAAATATATGGAAGGTTTTCGGTCTAGGCCCGGATCGGACTATATAGATGTTATCGGACACGCCGATCTTGGTACGGTATATCATTTGTGCCGTTGCGCCAGGATGTTTATCGGAGTGGATTCGGGTCCGGCGCATATCGCCGCTGCAAGCGGGGTCAGATGTATTGTTCTTTTTAGCGGGGTTAATGCTCCGGAAGAATGGGCTCCGTTGGGGACAAATGTCAGAGTGATCTGTCCCGGAAAGAACCGGGATTTGTCCGTGGTTCAGGTAAAGGAAGTGTGCGAGATAATTGATGAATATATCAACTTGTCAGAGAGAAGCCCCTCCAAGGACGGCATATTCCGTTAATTGCAGAGTACATAAAAAAATAAAAGAACTGGCAGTCGTATCGTTGCTGCTTATTATCGCATGTATTTTGATATTTACCAATCTTGACGGTCAATATTTATGTCAAGATGAAGGAAAAACGGCCGTATTGGCGGAACGGGTAATGGAATTCGGTTATCCGAAGGTCTATGACGGAAAAAATCTTGTCGATCCTGCGGTCAATTCCGGATATAGCAAAGATCGTGGGTGGAGAGATTATCCGTGGATACCATTTTATGTAACCGCGGTATCGTTCAAGATATTCGGGAGTAACGCCTGGAGCGCGAGATTTCCTTTTGCGGCAACAGGGGTCGTAAGCATATGTTTACTGTATCTGTTGGCCAGACAGGTGTTTAATGATAGCCTTGCGGCCGTAATATCGTCAGTGCTGATCGTGCTTTCTGTTCCGTATATTCTTATGATGAGACAATGTGGGCATTACGCGCTTGTCTCTGCTCTGGTGCTTTTCATATTTATATTCTACAGGCGTTTTGTCGAAAGACCGGGATGGGGGGCTGCAGTATTGTGTTCCGGAGCACTTGTCCTGCTTGCATATTCCATGCATGTGATATTTATCTCCATATTTGTGGCGCTTGGATTCCACTTTCTTGTGTTTTGTCGTAAAAAAGAGTGTATTGTTCCGGTTGTATTTTGTGCTTCGGCGGTATTGCTTGCGGCACTGCCGTGGTTTTTATATTCGCATGGGGCGTGGTATGCTGCTCCGGTCACAAGGGGAAAAATAATGTCGAATATTAAATCTGATGTCGAAATGATGAATAAATATGTTTTTCCAGTATTTTTTTTTGGAGTGGTATATATCGTAAGGGGTATGTGGAAGAGGAAATGGTCTTTATCTGTTCTTGATGGCGAAAGGAATTATCTGGTTCTTCTGTGTACAGTCATTCTTGTCAGTGTCGCCACGCTTGCTGTTTCAGACGAAATGAATTTCAGCCATTTGGCGTTTCTTCTGCCGCTTTTAGCCATAGCGGAAGCGATGATACTGGTTCGCACATTCCGGTGGAATAGTTCGGTGTTTTATTCGTTCATGATTTTGTCTGTGCTTACTGGGGTTTTTAATGTAGGACATCCGACATTCTGTTTTCCGAAATATCTTTATGATATGACGTATGAACACGACGGTCCAAGAAAAGAGGTAGTTAAATTCCTGAAGAAAAACGCTATGCCGTCCGATATGGTTAAAATGAATCATGAAGATGCATCGGTTATGTTCTATACCGGGCTTAAAGTGGACAATTCAGGGATATATGACGATGCGCATATGCCCGAATGGATAGTTTTTAGGCATGATTGTGGCGAGTCTTTGGATAGCC